>Ga0209692_10000420_pt1 | contig 106036 bp, 95 predicted proteins | sample tdDd472_FD_187129 | JGI IMG/M metagenome (GOLD analysis project Ga0209692, IMG submission 187129) | Marine sediment microbial communities from the Atlantic coast under amendment with organic carbon and nitrate - tdDd47.2 (SPAdes)... | ecosystem: Environmental > Aquatic > Marine > Coastal >...
GCTAAACCACACCCTTACCATCATCTCAGAGACTAAAACTAGCCAGCTCTACAAGCTGCTACCAAATCACTCAGACAAATCCTAATTTCCCAGACTTATTCTCTAAGGCTCACTGCCGAAGGGATACGAGGTTAGAGTTCGAGTTTCCATTCAATTCAACATAATGTCCATTATTCATCCTTAAGCTGGACTTTTCAAATTTCTATAAAAGTATCGGATAGCACCAGCCTCTGCAAATAGCTCAGTTAGATTATGGATGATTGTATCTGTTAGCGGTAGTTAAACTCTTCCAAGTTCGTTTGCGGATTGGTATCCACCAATTGCCTCAAACACCTCATTTTGTTGTTGTTCAGTTGTCCAACCCTTCATTGATAGTTCGCGTCTGACTTCATTTTCCGATTTGCCCTTTACAAAGTGATACATTGTAAAGTCAGCAACTTCAGAAGGTACCCGATTAATTAAATAGGCTGTCAAACTGTGAATTATTCGTAAGTAAGAAATGAGATAAGTGAATCCAAGTTGAAATATCCAACTAATCACAAGACCAATCCATCCCGTATCAAGTGATTTGATTTTCAATCCATTTTCTAATCTCCATTTAAGAAATTCGATGAATCCGATTTTCTCAACATTATTGTTGGCTAAGATTAATTCGTAAAGAAAATACTGAATTGACAAATACGTAATGAAGACAACCACTCCGAGCAAGTATTGTAGAAGTTCAAAATTTGTGTAGTTTCCAAGTCTTATCAAATATTTGAATCCAAAAGCGATAATCAGTGCAGCTCCAACTTCAAAAGCTCCGATAAAATAAGTTGCTTTAAATGTTAAAAATACAATTATATATCCGACCAAAAGCGATATAATCAAGCCTCCAATTATTGGTTTACTCCAAAATAACTCTTTCCTTTTTAGGATATTTCACCTCATAACGCATTTTCAATTCAACCTTTTCTTGTGGAGCAAGTTGTAATGCCCATGTAATCTTATTGGTTTCCTCGTCAATTGATCCTCCTGAAATTTCCGTTGGTGTTATGGAAATATCACTTATTGCAGCCTTAGGAAGCTGATCAAAAATGGTCAATTTGATAGACTGAGCCTTGTTGTTTTTTGCTATAATATCAAAGCTCCTACTCTCAACCTTGTTTAGACCTACACTCTTTCTCTTAGAGAATTCTTCATTTTTCTCCCTGCTGATTACAACACTACGATCCTTTCCAAGACTAATATCAAGTGTATCAGATAAGCTTTTGGTATTTAAAACAGATCTTCCAACATATGAATCTTCGAAAAATAAATTGGCTTCTCCTTCCAACAAATTGTACTGATCCCAATTAATTATTCTAGCCATTAAAAATGCGTCTTTCTGAAGCTTCGGCACAGAATAATACTCATAGATTGTCTCAATTTCATACTCCCTTAAGTCAATTGTCAGTTTAGAGTTATTAGATCTTATGGTATATGGTTCTGTTACTTCAAATTCCACTGTTGTTTGGTTTTCAATTGCTTCTGTCTTAATCATGTTAGCTTTTCTCAGTGCCGGATTAGCCTGGGTTTCTGCTACTCTGCCACGTCGTTTACTCACTCCAAACCCAGTTACAACTATTTCAGATAGTTCGGATACATCCGATTCCATTTGAACATTTATCTCTGAGCTGGAAATAGGTAACTCTTGAGAAGCCAGACCTATAAAGGAATAAACCAAGTACTTGGCAGAGTTAGGCAGAGTAAGTTGGTATCTACCCTCCATATTGCTCACTGTACCTATGGTACTCCCCTTCACCACAACGTTTACACCTGGAATTGGCATTCCATCTTCTTCGGATGTTATTATTCCTGAAACTACACGAATAGAATTATTAATAAAATCATTGTTTTTATAACCGTAAGTGGTATTTCTTACATAATTCAAGTTCCATGTTGATAAAACTGGTGCTACTCCGCTTTGATTAGGATCAGCATTTGAAAATTTAAGTTTTACATTTTCCCAATTCGTCCCGGTATTTTGGTAAACATCTGCCTTATATCTTAATGTCAATGGACTTTCAACATCCAAAACCCGAATATCATAATTAGGATACCAACCAGCATTAGCAACCAAATAAGATATTTTGAACTCCCCTTTGGTTTTATTTAAAGAGTTGATACGAATTTCGATCTGTCCCGTGGGGGTTTCTATACGATTTAGAACTCCTGTCAGCTGTTGTTCTATTCGCTTCTTTTCAGCTTTGATCTTTTCCACAGCAAGATTAACCTCTATTTCTTCCGTTCTAATCTTCGATAACTCTCTATCATAGAATTCCAATGCCTGCTTAAGTTTCATCAATGAGGATTCTTCATTAGTAGTACTCAAATGTTTGTTGGCATCCAAAACACTCTGTTTTTCTGACAAAACCAACAACCGTGCATTTTTAACATTAATCTGATTAGCGAGTAGTTGCATCTTATTTCTAAGACTGTCCACTTTGGCATCTCTCCGTTGTTCGTTTATATAATCAAAATCATGGTTCACAGATAAAACTGTAAAGTCTCCACTCGCCGAGACCTGGATACTTCTTTCATCAATGTATGGTGACAATGATTTGATTTTCAGTATAGTTTTACCTGCTTGTATCTCTGTGTGACCCACACGAGTTATTTGAGCTCCATGCAAAAAAACCGTAACATCCTCTATTTTGGTTGTTAAGGTCAATTCTTTGAAATTTTGAGCAGAAACAGAAAGTGAAATTAAAATAGAAACTAAAGCTAGAGCACGCATGCGAATGATTGATTTAGATTAGAATAATCAAATATAACTTTTTTGAGTCCTGATGCTCACTAATTTTCCCTATTATCTAAACCCCTCCAGAGCTTTTTTGGTAAAATCAGAAAGTACCATCCTTCCGCTAAGAGCGGCTCTTTCTTCCAGCAGTTCGTCCCAGTCATCTGTACCTTTCCAGAGGGCGTTTTTCAGTGCGTGTCTGGCTACAGGGTTAGTAGTGGCAAGCTTATCGGCGAGCTGAGCTACCGCTTCGTCCAGCGAAGGAATATTCGGATGGATTTCTGCATAAAGCCCCGAACTTTTCGCCCATTGAGCATCAAAAAACTGATCGGGATTTAAGGTGAGTCTGGTGAAATTGCTCAGGCCGACCTTACGAGAAACTGCCGGCTCAATCACAAATGGCCCGATACCGATATTGAGCTCGCTCAGTCTGATAGCCGCAGCATCTGTAGCCAGACAGTAATCTACAGCAGCCGCAAGACCTACTCCCCCGCCCACGGCTTTGCCCTGAACTCTACCGATAACGAGTTTTGGACATTTCCTGATGGCATTGATCACATTGGCAAAACCTGAGAAGAAAGCTTTCCCTGTTTCCAGATCGTCTATATTGATCAGTTCATTGAAACTCGCTCCGGCACAAAAAGCCTTCTCACCATCACTTTTTAAGATCACCAGGTTAATCTGATCGTCCTCGCCAGCTTCACGAATGGTTGCAGCCAGTTTACCTAATTGGTCACTTGGCATGGCGTTGGACTTGGAGTGAAAAAAAGTAATTTCTGCGATACCTCCATTGAGGTCTTTTCGGTTTACGTATGCGTCCATCTTGGGGTAATGAATTTTATGTTGTCGATTTTACTGTGACACGAAGTTATCTCAAGCAAACTAAACCTACCAAAAAACTAATAAACCCCAGAGATCCCTGAGTAATCAGAGATTTGAGAAGTCTTCACCTTACAAACATTCGAGCCTTCGCAATGCAATCTTGCTCTAGATTAACTTTCCTGGTTATTTCACAAAGTAACACCAAGAAGGCTCAGAGTTACACAAAGGTTTTGACCATTCATTCTTCGTAAATGCTGTTGCTGTATGAAATTATGAATAAACCGCAGAGAACGCTGAGTAAGCAGAGGTTTGAGAAGTCTCAAATTGCAAACATTCCAAGCTTCTTAGTCCTACTATTTCAAAGTAGAAAATCAATTTGAATTACCCCGACCCTGAAGGGAGTCAAATTGATTTATGCCTTTCTCTTCAGGGGTGCCCGCTCAGGGATCAAAGGGTAAAAAAGGCAAAGTTGACATAAAGTAGGATTAGTATAAACCTGCTCCATATAAAGCCTTTTATTTCACAAAGGCACACCAAGAAGGCACAGAGTTCCACAAAGGTCTTGACGATTCATTCTTTGTGAAACGCTGTGGTTTGTATGAAATCATGAATAAACCGCTGAGTAAGCAGAGATTTGAGAAGTCTTCACATTACAAACATTCAAGCTTCTTAGTCCTACTATTTCAAAGTAGAATTACTTATTAATCTGGCCAATAACCACTATATTTCATTTAGAATTCACGCACTATGAAAGCACTTTTGCCTTTAATTTTTCTATTCGCCTCACTTGCCAGTTCTGCGCAAGACACCCTGATCAGCCTCAACAACAGGATTGCTCAACTGGAACAGCAGGTAGAAACCTTGAAATATACTGAGTTGGTTCAGTCCATGTCACAGCGCTCGCTGCTCACTCCAGCATACTTCCAGGAACTCAAAGCCCTCGTGGCACGTCAGGCTTATAACTTCTGGAAAACCTACAATGGCAACCCGCTGGTTTCGCACCTGAATGTTTACTCAGCACTCTACTACGCTAATAAGTTTTTAGGCTATGATTCACTAAACAAAAGAGCTTATAATCAGGCAATTGGCCATAATGAATCAGTGGTCTCTGTCCAATTCGGACGTGACCCGAATTATTTCTATTCGGCGGGCTCAGATGGCAGAGTGCTCCGCTGGGATGTACGTGATCCGTCCAAAGTCCCGGAACTCATCTATCATGGAGATCACCTGATCCGAAGCATCGACATTGGCCAGGATGACGAATGGATATTGGTTGTAACCAAAAACCAGGGTATTGTGCTGGTAAAGAATCAAATGACTCCTGGTGAAACCGATGAGCCACTCATTGTACGTGATCCTGAAACGGTTCAAACGGCTGCTTTTATCCCTGGAGAAGCACGAATACTGGTCGTGAATAAAATGGGCGACATCAAAATTAAAGGTTATAACGGCGATGAATCCATTGGCAAAACGGACAAAAATGTGACCAGCATGACAATGAATGAAAGCACCAAAGACTTCTATCTGGGAACACAGAGTGGCAACTTCCAAATCTGGGAAGATACCCTCGCCAGGAAAGTCTATCTTCCGGAATCTTTCGCCATTAATACCATTGCTGTGAGCTCTGACTTCAAACAAATCGCTTTGGGTCGGGAAAAGGGCGATGTGCTGATCTGGGATTTGGAAGAGGAAAAGTTTGTTAGGAAAATCTCCGGTCACCACTCTGCTATCACAGACATTGACTTTAGTCCTGACAATAAGTTACTACTTACAGCCAGCCGTGACCGCACAGTTCGGGTGTGGGATATCGATACTCCACAGAAACTTCCCCTTGTGCTGGATGATCATGATGACTGGGTAATGACCGCTTGCTTCAGCCCGAATGGCAAACAAATAGTCTCAGGGTCCAAAGACAACTACATCCGTCTCTGGCCACTGGAACATTCTGTCCTAGCTGACCGAATCTGCAAAATGGTGAACAGAAACCTTAGCCAGGAGGAGTGGAATGATTACATAGGAAGTACTGTGGATTATGTGAACACTTGTCCTGTGAAATGAATCCATCAGTCAGCTATTCATCATGACAGCTACCCTTAAATATGGTGTAGTTAATTGACATTCTAATTTGCCTGATTTAAACCATACTCCAACTGCTATGTTAGGTAAAAAGCACTAATCCTTTGTATTTTCAATTGATTACAAGTAAGTTAATCGATTGATACCAGACTATGATTCGATTTTGCTCAACACTCCTCACCGTTTGTTTCTTTGTTATCATTGCCTTATCAGGATGTAACTCAACTTCTAAAAAACCCATTTTTGATCGTAATTCAACAGCTAGCGAGGCAAATAAATCTGGTGAAGAAGATGCCACTTTTGTGGACGATTTTCTTCATGAGGTTCGATCTCAACCAACTTTTGTAGCTGATCTGGATGAAATCCTGAAGCGGGATACACTCAGGGTGATCACCACTTACTCTTCTACCACCTACTTTCTTTACCGTGGTGAGCCAATGGGTTACGAATATGAACTTGCCAAACGATTGGCGGACCATTTAGGAGTAGAACTTCAAATGGTTTTGGCGGAAGATCAGGACCAGATTCTATCCATGCTGCTGGAAGGTGAAGGTGATATTGTTGCCAACAATCTGACTGTTACGGCTCCACGAAGAGAAGTGGTTAATTTCACTTTGCCCCTCAACTTTACGCAGCAGGTTCTTGTACAGCGAAAGCCAAAGAACTGGCGTAAGATGAAACTTCATCAGATCGAAAAGATGATGATAAGAAACCCAATTAACCTCATCGGTTTAGATATCCATGTGAGAGAAAAGTCTTCCTACAACAGCCGCCTACTGAATTTGCAGGAAGAGCTTGGAGGCGAAATCAACATTCATCACCTGCCCGGAACACTCACCACAGACCAGATTATGAAAATGGTCAATGATGGCGAAATAAAATATACCGTTGCTGACCTGAACATTGCCCAGATCAATGCGGCTTATTATCAGGACCTGGATATTCAAACGACTGTAGGTGTGATGCAGCAAATAGCCTGGGCGGTGAGAAAGACCTCCCCTAAACTACTTAAGGCTATTAACAATTGGATCAAAGGTGTGAGGAACACTCGGGATTACAATGTGATCTATAACAAGTATTTCAAAAACACCCGTGAGTTTACCACGCGGGTAAAAAGTGATTTCTACTCAAAAGAAACCAACAAAATATCTGCTTATGATGATGTGATCAAAGCCGGGGCAGCACGTATTCACTGGGACTGGAGGTTTCTATCCTCAATGGTTTACCAGGAATCAAGGTTTGATCCCCATGAAGAATCCTGGGTTGGTGCTATTGGCTTGATGCAGCTGATGCCCAAAACGGCAAAGAGCTACGGATATTCAAAACTGACAAGACCCAAGAGCAACATCATGGCCGGTGTAGCCCATCTCAAATATCTCAATGACTACTGGAAGCCATTCATCGCTGATAGTACAGAAAGGGTGAAATTTATTTTGGCATCCTACAATGCCGGACAATATCATGTACAGGATGCAAGGAACCTTGCTAAAAAGAAAGGTTATGACCCTAACGTATGGTTTGATCAGACAGAGAAAGCCATGCTGCTCAAAAGTCAGAAGAAATACTTCAACGATCCGGTAGTGAAATACGGTTATTGCAGAGGCGAAGAACCTGTCAACTATGTGAAGGAGATTTTTGAGCGATATCAATATTACATAGAATTCATCGAGCTAAAGGATTCGAAATCGGTTAAGAAGTCATAGATGTGGTAGTGATTCAAAATTTCATTATTTTGGTCGCCAAACCTGAAAATTGATGAATATCTATATTGCTGAATTTATTGGTACTTTCATCCTGATATTACTGGGAAATGGTGTGAATGCTAATGTCTCTCTTGCTAAAACATATGGTAATAGCTCCGGCTGGGTAGTCATTGCTTTTGGATGGGGAATTGCTGTGTTTGTGGCGGTATTCATTGCCGGTAGCTCCAGTGGTGCGCACATCAACCCTGCCGTAACATTTGGGCTGGCTGTAGCTGGCAAGTTCCCTTGGAGCCAGGTGCCTGGCTATATTGGTATGCAAATGCTGGGAGCCTTTTGTGGAGCATGGGCTACTTACCTGCAATACCGATCTCACTTCTCAGCCACTCAAGATGCAGACGCTAAGCTTGGCTTATTCAGTACTGGTCCAGCCATACCTAATACGATTAACAATTTTATCTCAGAGGTCATTGGTACATTCGTACTGGTTTTTGCTGTATTCTTTCTGGTTTCCGGAGAAGGCCTGGGTTCATTGAGTGCCTTGCCTGTGGCATTGCTTGTAGTCGGAATTGGTATGTCACTTGGAGGAACTACTGGCTATGCCATCAACCCGGCTCGTGATCTTGGTCCCCGTATTTTTCATGCGGTGGCTCCTATTTCTGGCAAGCGTGACAGCAACTGGAGTTATGCATGGATACCAGTCATTGGACCTTTGACTGGCGCAGCGCTGGCGGCAGTGGTTTATATGTTGGCTGTGTGATTAACCCCTCCGCCTTACGGCACCTCCCCTTATGAAGAAGAATTTGAAATTTAATTCATATACAGACAGGAAAGGTTAATGTAGTAGACACAAAAAATCAATTTGATTTACCCCTCCCGATAGCCATCGGGACTAAAGGGAGTCAAATTGCTTTTTCCCTTTCCATTTAGGAGTACCCAGAAAGGGATTGGAAAGTCAAAGTTGTAAAATAGGGGAGAATTTGAAGTTCAGAATTTTTTCAGCGGGCAAAACATCAATTACATATTATCCAAAGCACTTACGTAAACAGGTCTTTGTCCTGATGCTTTCTTGGCAAATCCATTCAACTTGGCAACTACTGCCATTTCCTTCTCATCACTCAAGAACCGAATGAAGCCTCTGTTCATTTGATGAAAGAGTTGATACAACTTGTCATTGGCATCAAGACAAATGATAGCAGTGTTCCGCTGATGCTCACCAAGCACATGCTCAAGCAGCTTTTCTACAACGTGTTCATGGCCCACTTTGACAAACAGGCCTTCCAGGGAAACGAATCGAAATTCCTTATTGAACAGCTTATTCAACAAAGGGATTGATGACACGATATTAATCAGGTTCTTACCGCCAGGAATTTCGTGTACTTTCCAATGCTCAGCGTTGGCTTGTACTCCTGCCACAATCTCCCCTCCTTCTTTATAGACAAAATAGTTATCCTTGAAACCAAGGTTTTCTGTAAAGAAAAAATCGAGCGTTCGATTCCCTGTTCTTAACTGCCCCAATACCTCTGGCTTATCTTCTTCCTTTAATCTTGAAACACTTGAATTTCTTTTAGGAAAGAACCTGCTAAAGAAAACTGTTTTGAATGTACCCACCTGCTCAAAACCAAAGCTTTCAATCAATCTGGAAGAGCGAATATTACCCGGATCCACATAAGCGTAAAACAAATGCTTCCCCTTTAAATCTAATGGAACTCCTGTCAGCACTTCATGGATTTCAGTCTTGAGCACACTCTGCTTTTCCAGTTTCTTCAGTGCATCAGACTTGCTACGAAACGCATTGCGAAAGGCAAAATACCTGATGTAAAAAGCCGGCATCTCATCTCCTTGCCAGCTCACCTGCCGAGGCAAAAACGCCGCAGTACCGATCACTTTTCCTCCCAGCCTTACAGACAAAAAAACTGGCTCCTTTACAAAAGCCAGTTTATCAGATGTTGTTTGATGTTGATACACCAGGCTTTTACCCGGTGTACCAATGATATTGTTATTCAACAGGTCCAGAATATCTTTCGAAGGAGCTCCTTTTTCAATATTCAGGATTCGCATATTAATTGGCTATGATTGGTAATTCGAATTTAATTTTATCCCACATAAAAACTGCCTTGATACTGTTGTCATACATCGGCTGCAATTCTATAGTAAACTGCTCTGTAGGTTCATTAGGAGTTACGGCGAGCATTACAGAGGTCACATCTTTCTCCTTGTTAGGATCAGCATAACCCCAGGTTCCCAATTCACTATTGAGCCAAATTTCAAAATAGTGTTCACCAGGAACGGCATACATCTTATAAGTGCCCTTTTTCACTTCCTGATCCACCAACATTACATCCTGATTGAAAGTGATTTCCGTAGATTCATTGGCTCCTAATCTCCAATATTCACCATATGGCTGAAGTGCTCCATCCGACTCCTCCCCAAATATTAAACGATCACGAACCGAAGGCCTGCAGTAAGTGATAGCAACCTCAAGATTACCATTGGTCAACTTTGCTTCTCCTTTTGGACTCATTGAATAATTTCGGTAATCCATATAAAAGTATACTGCCACCAGCACCACTATCAATGCACCAAGGCCGATTAAAATTTTCTTTGTCATAGCTCTAGAATTTAAGTTGCTAAGGTAATCGTTTACTTTCTGAAATTCATCGGAGAAAGTGCTACTTGTCTGCCAATAAACATTGACCGTTGGCATTGGAAGCGGAATTTGGTATGTTTGATCCTTATATGAAAATTCTTGGTATTGACATTGGTGGCAGTGGCATAAAAGGTGCCATCGTTAACACTAAAAAGGGCAAACTCATCACGGAAAGACACAGAATTCCCACGCCCGATCCCGCAACACCGGAGGCAGTTATCAACACTGTAATTGAGCTGGTGAAAGAATTTAACTGGAAAGGGCCAATTGGTTGTGGGTTTCCTGCTGCTGTGCGTCACGAAATTGTGGTGACTGCCAGCAATATAGATGAGAGTTGGATTGGTATGAATGCCTCAGAAGCCATAGAAAAAGCCACAGGATGTAAAACTCACCTTGTCAATGATGTAGATGCTGCTGGAATGGCTGAAATGAAATTTGGAGCGGGCCGTAAGCAAAAAGGAACCACCATCATGGCTGCCGCAGGTACAGGAATAGGAACCGCACTTTTCATAGATAAAAAATTAGTACCAAACACAGAACTTGGTTTTGTATGGGTGAATGGCATGGCTGGAGAACACTATGCTGCCAACTCTGTGAGAAAATCAGAAAACCTCAGTTATGAAGAGTGGGCTTCACGCCTGAATGAATACTTCCAAAGACTGGAATACTTGTTTTGGCCTGATTTGTTTATTTTGGGAGGTGGTATCAGCAAAGATTTCGAAAAATATGAAAAGTACTTTGATCTGAACACGCCATTGGTCCCGGCAGAATCCAGAAACTATGCCGGAATAATCGGAGCTGCACTGGCAGCCAAAAAAGAGCTTAAGTAAATAGCATTAACCTGACACAGATGAACAATTACCCCTGGCTGGCGCAGTATCCTGCAGCCGTACCTCAGGAAATCGATCCTGAAGCTTATCCTTCACTCGTAGAGTTTCTTGATGATTGTGTCAGGAAATATGGTGATAAAGTAGCCTTCGAAAATATGGGCGCTGAGCTTACCTTCAATGAACTTGGAGCAATGAGCACAGCCTTTGCCAATTATCTTATTCAGGACAAAAACCTGGAAAAAGGTGACCGAATTGCCTTACAGATGCCTAATGTGATGCAGTATCCTGTGGCTCTATTTGGTATACTCAAGGCGGGAATGGTAGTGGTTAACACCAACCCTCAATACAAGCCTTCAGAAATGGAACATCAGTTTGCGGATGCAGGTGCCAAAGGCATCATCATTCTCAACACTTTCGGTTATAAACTTGAGGAGATTCTCAACAAAACTCCAATCAAAACCATCATCATCGCGGAAGTTGGTGATATGCTTGGAAGCCTGAAAGGTGCACTGGTTGATTTTATGATCAAGCGTGTGAGAAAGATGGTTCCTGAATATAATCTCCCTCAAGCGATTGATTTTCAGGAGGCAATGAAGATTGGCAGGAAGCATAACTATAAAAAACCTGCAATCAAAATTACTGACCTTGCACTATTACAATATACTGGTGGTACAACCGGTGTTGCCAAAGGCGCGGCTTTGAGTCATAGAAATCTTATCGCCAATATAGAACAAGTAGCTGCATGGATGAAACCACAGCTGAAAGAAGGTGAAGAAGTAACCATCACAGCCCTACCGCTTTACCACGTGTTTGCTTTGACGGTCAACCTTTTTGGGATGTTGAAAATAGGAGCTAAAAGCATCTTGATCACTGATCCAAGGAAAATGGATGATTTCATCAAGGTACTCAAAAGTCATCCATTTTCAGTCATTACTGGAGTCAACACATTGTTTAATGGATTAGTACAAAGAGCTGAATTTCAGAAAGTTGACTTTAGCAAACTCAAAATAGCTGTAGCCGGAGGAATGGCCTTGCAGCTTGCAGTTGCCGACAAGTGGAAATCCATCACTGGAAATGAGATTGTGGAAGGCTACGGTCTATCAGAAACCTCTCCGCTCCTCACCTGCAACCCTATAGATGGAAACCACAAACTTGGCACCATTGGTTTGCCGGTTCCTTCTACTGAGATCAAAATAATGGACGACAATGACCAGGAACAGAGTGTCGGTGAATTTGGTGAAATCTGGGCACGAGGCCCGCAGGTGATGATGGGTTACTGGCAGAACCAGGAAGAAACCGATATTGTAATGGAAGGAGATTGGTTCAAAACCGGTGATGTCGCCTACTTTGATAGTGATGGCTTTATCAAGATCGTTGATCGCAAGAAAGAAATGATCAATGTATCCGGAATGAAAGTCTTCCCAAATGAAGTAGAAGATGTCATTGCTCAAATGCCGGGTGTGCTGGAAGTGGGTGTGATTGGTGTTGAGCATAAATCCTCAGGGGAAGTGGTAAAAGCTTTTGTGGTGAAGCAAGACCCTAACCTCAAAGCCGATGACATTATGAAGCATTGCCGGGATCATCTGGTAGCTTACAAGATGCCCAAGTTCATTGAATTCAGAGAGGAGTTGCCGAAATCTAACGTAGGAAAGATCCTTCGAAAGGATTTAAGAAAGGAAGAAATAGCGAATGCAGTATAAAATCGTGGTGCTGGATGGCTTTTATGCCAATCCCGGGGACTTGAGTTGGGATGAATTGAAAAAATATGGTCTGGTTGAAATCTATGAAAGGACCAATCCAGATCAAGTGATAGAGCGATCTAAAGATGCGAATATCATCATTATCAATAAGGTAGTGATTGGGAAAAGTGAATTGGCTCAACTCCCCCATTTGCAACTTATCATCATCAGCGCTACTGGTATGAACAATGTGGACCTGGAAGAAGCTCAAAGACGCAATATTCCAGTAAAGAATGTTTCCGGTTATAGTACTCAGTCTGTAACACAACATGTCTTTTCGATGATTTTTGAATTGACCAATCAAGTTGCAAGACATAATCTGGCAGTTAAGTCTGGAGCATGGAATGATAGTGTTGGATTCAGTTTTACCAAATCATTCATTCCTGAATTACATGGCAAGACTTTCGGTATTTATGGTTTTGGAGCGATCGGTCAATCAGTGTCCAATATAGCTGTTGCATTTGGTATGCAGGTAATGATCACAAGCAATCATGCCAATCCAGCGGAATATCCTGAGTTTCAGTTCGGGTCCGTACAAGACCTGTTTCGTCAGTGTGATATAATCAGCCTTCATGCTCCGTTGAGAGATGGTAACATGAAGATTGTAGATAAAAATCTTTTGGATCTAATGAAACCATCAGCTTTTTTGATCAATACGGCTCGAGGACCTTTGATCAATGAGCAGGATTTGTATCAAAGCTTGAAGGAGAAACAAATTGCAGGAGCTGCGCTGGACGTTCTTGAAACAGAACCTCCTGGGGAAGATCACCCATTATTCCAGCTTGATAACTGTATTATCACTCCTCACATGGCCTGGGCATCCAGGGAATCAAGAGCGGAGCTTATTGACAAGGTCACCGAACATGTAGCGGATTTTGTCAGCTGAATAAAAAAGCGAAACTGTTCACCTTATTCTAATAAAACCTATAATTCCAGTTGACAACTTCCTCTTAGAGTTATCTCATTCAAAATTATAAAGTGCTTCGATTAGTGCAGCATATCAACTTAGTTTTACTTTTTAGTCTATTTGGAACAATCAGTGTATAAAATGCAGGGCGTCATATTCACGACTTTCCTATTTTTGCAGCTATTGATATCAAAAAAGTAAGTTCGGATTATGAGACTCGGTCAGCTTGCCAGAAGCCTGGAAACCACAACCACCGCAATTGTTGATTACTTAGCTGAAAGTAAAATTGAGATTAAGGATCATCCCAATGTCAAACTAAGTGATGAAAATGAACAAATGGTTATTGCTGCTTTTGGCCGACCACAGGCTGAAGAAAAACCGAAACCGGCAAAAGAAGAAACACCTCTATCTGAAACTACTCAAAATGAACTGACTGAGGAAGACGCATCAGCAACTCACTCTCAGGAACCTGAAGCAACCAATGTAGAATCAGAAACAGAGCTTCAGGAGAAAGAAACATCAATAGCAGAACCCTCTTCGGAGGAAAAAGAACTGGAGTCAACAGAAATTGTCAACGAAGATTCTGAGCCGATTTCGGAGCCAGAAGAAGAAGTGGAAGTAATCAAGGCTCCCAAGATAGAACTTCCTGGTTTGAAAGTAGTTGGCAAAATTGACCTTCCTGAGCCCAAACCGATTGCAAAAGAAGAACCTGAAGAAGAAGCCGATCCGGAGCCTGAAGCAGAAACAGCCCCAAAAGTTCGGTACGCAAGACATCAACGAAGAAATAGCAGGCCAAAATTAACTGAAGAACAGCGCGAAGAAAGACGCTTGAGGAACAAACGAGCTAAAGAAAAAAGGCTCCGTGAAAAAGCAGAAAGAGAAAAATTAGCTGAAGAAAAACGGTTAAAAGACAAAAAGAAACAACACTATCACCAGAAACTTCAGAATACTTCTACAAAAGTCAATGGCCGTAAAAAAGCAAAAAAACCAACACCAAAACTTCAGCAAGAACCAGCCAGACCTCAGCCTAAAACTGTTTTGGGGAAATTTTGGCGTTGGTTAAACACCTAACCTGAATAATTCAGGAATTATTTATTGAGGATTTTTACCACACTGTTAATCAGTAAGTTGACAACCCTACATTATTTTGGGTATCCTTGATAATTACTATTAGGATCATAACTCTCGATTCGAGTTAATTAAGGCACTTTGCGGTTTGGCAATACGATACACAAAACCTCATTACCTGATGGGAACATTTTTGAGGTTTCAAGTGTGGCCTTGAAGAAAAAGCGTTAATAATTTCAAACGTTGGGACGAAAAGAAAATCATGCTGTTTGAAGCCCGACGAAGGAGGGCAAGTTTTATGATTTTCCGTCCATACGATTGAAATTTAGACTTTTTCTTCACAGCCTTGGGTTTTTTGCTTCGTTTTTGGGCCAAGCCAAAAATGAAGAGCCACTACAGCTATAATGGGTTTGAGCAATAAATAAGTAAGCCCTATTTTCTCTATAGAATAGGTTTCAAATTTTTTATTAGCTCCATAATAGTCAACTCTTCTAGCCAACAAATACCGAACTTATGAATAAAGCAGGCTAAAGATTTCCTAATAGCAACATTTGGCAAATCCAAATACTTATGGCTCCAACATATCCCAGCATAGCAGGGATTGTACCTTTTTTCAAATAATATTTTACCGAAAGTTCAGGCACCTGTCCCATAGCAGCCACACCTGCGGCAGAGCCAATCACAAGCATACTACCTCCAGTACCTGCAGTAATGGCCAATAGTACCCAATATTGGAAATGAATGCCTTCTGGCAGCATATCTATAACAGCAGCTGTGAGAGGAACGTTATCAAATACCGCAGAAACCATTCCCAATAAGCTATGACCAAATATGATCGTATAGTTGTCAGACCCTGGGTTTGCACCAAATATGAGATGGGCTATTTTTTCTAGCACACCAGTATAGTGCAAGGCGTTTACAGCCAGGAGAATCCCAATGAAGAAAATAATTGTCGCCATGTCGATGGTCCTAATTACATTCACAATTTTGTTGGTTCTCTTCTTAAGCTTTCCCTGTTTCAATCTAAAATCAATCAAGATTGCAGATACACCTAAGCCAAACAGGATACCAAAGAAAGGTGGCAGATCGAGAAGGTTAACCAAAATGGCAAAACCAAAGGTCATCAGTCCTAAAGAAATAATGGTCCATTGCAATGGAGGTACTTCTTCCATTGTCCTCCCTTGTCTGTCTTCTCTAACAATCTGTCTGGTCAGGATATATTGAGGAATTGCCCAGGCAGCTACAGCCGGGAGTATTCCAAAAGCCATCACTTCCCATGCAGTAAACTTTCCTTCCAACCACATCATAATAGTGGTTACGTCACCCACTGGAGACATAGCTCCACCTGCATTGGCTGCAATGATGGTGTTAATTGTGAACGTGTTGAAGTTTTCGTCTTTAAGATAGAGTCTTCTTCCCACCTGTAACATCACCAAAGTGGTCGTAAGGTTGTCCAACAAGGAAGAACAAATAAATGTAATTCCTCCAAGTATCCAGAAAAGTTTGTAATTGGAGATATCCATGGCAAAAAGCTTGCTCTCAATCCAGGTAAAAAACCTGAAATGTGCCATCATCTCCACAATGGTCATCGCTCCTATCAGGAACACAATCAATTCAAAAATCTCAGCAGACCCTCCGCGGAGAGCCTGGTGTAATTCATGCGGGTCTGCCCCAATGGCAGCAACCATCCACATGACCGTTCCAGTAAAAAGGGCAATCCAACTTTTGTTGACCCCCAATGAATGTTCAAAGGCAATGGCAATAATCGCATTCAGGAAAATTACCAACAGAATAATTTCAATAATACTCATCTCTACAGCGTATATTTAAAAGTTTGCTGGGATACGTTGTTAAAAAATCGAGCAAAGCTACTCTCTCCTTACAGCATATCACCAACATCAAAAGCTGATTGATTTACTATTTCAGGATGATTTAACTCAATGATTTTCAGGGCTTATTGACTCGGTGGAAAGTGGGGTCAAACCCTTTATTCTATTGCAATTTGTGGGGCAAAAACTATCTTCTTGAGGTACCACCTCGTTTCATATCTTCTATCGTGTTTACGGCAGTTTGGAGTTCTCGTTTCAATTTTACCTGAGCCTCTCTGGATTTATCTCTATGAGCTTCAAATTCCTTATTCAAATGATTAAAATCTTTTTTCATTTTGGCAGTAACTGCATTGCTTTTCATGAACATGAAGTACACCACAACAACCAGTGCTGCCAATAAGACGATAACTACCCAAACCAACAGATGATAGGACGTTTTGGCCATGTCAGCACCAAGAAATGAGATGCTACTGTTTATTGATTGACTAGCCTCCAGGTTTGCCCTTGTTCTGGCCAGTTTGTTTTCCAATGTGTCAATCTTGGCTTGAAGGGATTTTACATTATTCTCTAAACGATCAATATTTGAAGCTCTTGCTTTGAGTGTCTCATCCACATCTTTCCAGAAATCATTGATCTCTGTAATTTTAATCACCTTGTACTGTTCATAAGTAGATGATTTCTCAATCATCGTATTGAACTTTTCCTCTAGTGTTTGGCTAAAACCAGTGTGTGCTGCAATCAACACAAACATCATTAAAAATACCTTGAGGGTTCTTTTCAACACATTCATTTTTTTCGAGCTGGATTTTTAAAGTATGATTCTATCAATAATAAGTGACCTCACATTCAGGGAATACAGTCTTGAATTCCTCAATTTTATGATCCCTGATTCGGGTGTTATAACATACGAGTGTTTTCAGTGTGCGAATATCGTAAAGCCTGTCCAGTTGCCAAACTCTTGTATTACTTATATTCAAATATTCAAGGTTTTTTAGTGTGGTTACCCCTTTTAGCTTTTTCACATTGGTACCAGAACAATTCAATGATTTCAAAAAATAGTTTTCTCTGAGTGGCCTTAAGTCCTGCACTGCCGTATTTGAAATGTCGAGTTTTTCCAGGGAAGTAATATTCGAAACTCCCTCAAGCGTAGACAAAGGTCCATTAGTACACACGATTGAGCGAATATCTACCCTTCCCGAAAGGTCAATTAAACTGGTCAGTCCTGTATTGGTGAGATGCACTTCATTCAGATTGATAAACTCAGCCAATGGCCTCAAAGTTGTTACGGATAAGTTCTCTATCGAAAAAGTATTTGACTCAACCAAAGCATGTAATTCTCTGGGTGTTGGGTTCGTAAAACCAAAAGCTCTTTGCCATGTAGACGAAAGACCACTCCACCATTCTATCAACTTTTCTGTCTCAAAAATCACGACACATCTCGGATTCATTTGTAACAGCTCCTGAACCTGGTCCGCACCTATTGGAGTATTCTCTAATTCAACATATTCAAGTTTATTGAGCAATTGCAGGTCCATAATATTTTCCACTATAGTCCCATTAATCATAAGACTTCTCAGGTTCCTTACCTTTTCGAGTCCTTTCAGATTCGTAACAGGTAGTTTATCTGCTACCAAAACTTCCAGTTCATCCAGATCTGATAAAAACTCTAGTGAAGTGAATAGATTTTTACTGATATTCAGATATCTCAGTCTCTTGAACTTCTGAATAGGATCAGCATCCACGAATTGCTTGTTTTCCAAAGAGAGACTGTCCCTGTTGAGTAACTTTATGATGTCTTCCTTAGTGGGATTAGCTGTCGGAATGTATGGCTTCAACGACTCTTTCCATGAAAATGATAGACCATTCCACCAATCCATAACCCGCTCACTGTTCGTAATAACAACTACATGAGGACGTTCTCTCATAAAGTCCGATGCTCTGCGTTCACTCACTCCACTGTTATCGGCATATACTTTGCGCAGCGTAGCAATACCTTTTAGTGGAGACAAGTCATTGATTAGCGTTTGATTAATGGATAATTCTTCCAGAGATGGGTGCGAACTGAGTTGTTTAAGATCAACCACATAAGTTTCTGAAATATCTAGCCTTTTTAATGATTGAAACGAGCCAATCACCTGAAGCTGCTTCACTCCTGTTCTGCTTAGATTTAAATCCTGAATTAAACCATTGGTCTTCAATACAGAAGGGTCTGCAAAAGCAGTATTGGATAGGTTCACTTCTACCAATGAACTAAGACTACTCAGTACCTCAAAATTTACCACATTGGTTCCTGTAAGGATTAGCTCTTTCAGGTTTTCCAAATAAGATAGGGATGAAATATCCTGAACTGGTGTAATAGATAAATCCAGCACCTGAAGTTTTTCCAGATATTTCAATGCTGACACATCCTTAGTATTGGTATTGGAAACATCAAGTTGCTCCAACTTCATGGCAAACCTCAATGCATTTAAATCTTCAATCTTTGTGTCGCTGACATTCAAAAACTTAAGATCTCTCAAAGCAACTAATGGCTTCAGATCTAAAATTACTTGGTTTCCCGAAAGATCCAGACTATCGATTGATGCAATATCAATGAGTGTTTGATCTGTGATCTCTTCATCATCAACATAGGATTTAAAAATCCGCGTCCAGCCATAGCTCAAACTTTCCCACCAGTTTCTCAGCTCTTTTTCACGGCTGATCTTGGTAGAGTAAACACTGACTATTTTGAGATCCGAGGTAGCTTCATCCTCGTTGATTTCTATATATCGTTCCTGAGAATGCTTGTAAGGAATACCTTCTATGGTGATTGCATCAATATCACTCAGCAGGCTTACTTTGTAATAGGGCTCTCCATTCTCCCGTTCTTCTACCTGGACCTGAATATTGGTAAAATCAAATCTGATGTCCTGAAAAAAGAAATCTACATCCCGCAGATAAGCTGCAATATTTTTATTGATAATGGCACTCCGATCAGGTAGCAGATCATCTTCGACCTGTACCAGTGGCCCTTTGAAAGCTTTCTTGTAGCTTTCTGTGATGATCACCTCTTTATCTCTTGTAGAAGCATGCTCATCCCCAACAGTGTTGAGCATGTATTTATAAAAATTGACCATGCCCCGCACTTCGTCATACTTACTCGAATCTACCGGAGTATCCTGCGCGTTCACCGATCCGACAATCAATAGAAATAATAAAGCAATAGAAGTTCTCAGCTTATAGCTTGTCATAGAGATAATCTTTCAAAAGTTGTTTTTGATCTTCCTTAATGGGCATCAGGTTAGAAATCAGCCAACCAGTATTATAGCCAGGCCTGTTAAAATTAGCCAATTCAAAATACCAACCTTTCACAGAGAAGAAATGGAATTTTACCCGTGTTACTGTTTCAAAAACAAGATTTTTCTTTTTGAGTTCGTATAAAAACAATGTAAGAAAATCAGGCTTAAAACTATCCGGAGTAAATGATTCCGGGTTATTGTTGTTTTGGAGTGCTTTTCGCAAGGTCATAAAATCCAGTTCATGGCTCATAGGGTGAATAAATGGCTTTTGATCTGATGTATCCTTGTGAAACATCTGTTTGAATGGCTCAAAAGCTACATCTTCAATCACCCATTCGTACCCCTTTCTTTGAGGTTGTATTCTCATATAAAGTAAAACTGGCTGACTTTGTCCATGATAGCTGAATATGGTACTTACTTCAGCAAACCAATCCCCGTTATGAATATCCAGGTAAACAGGATTTCGCTTATCCAGAACCAAATCCATGAAGTCTTCAGCTTCATCTTTGGTAATATTTTTGGCCTGACCATCAAAGAGTGTTGGCAAGTACTTCTTTCTTAAACCTGTATCCCGATATTTCTTATCTCCGTTGTAATACCGGTTTCCCTTTTCATCTTCTTCACCGTTGAAACGATGAATAAACTGATTGATCTGTTTGCTGGAAGCATACAGTTTCTCTTCAGTCTCCTTCATCTCATCAGTGACTCCACGCTGGGCCACCGATGGGTAGAAAGTTAAAGCCAATAAAGTGGTTATGAGAATTGGTCTCATGCAGAAGTTTCCGTTACGCGAATATCACCCAAAAGCACATCCCAGAACTCGATGGTTCTGCCAGCAATCTGAGTTTCCTTTTTCTTCACGTAAATGGTAATATCCTTTTTGGTAGTATCCTTATAGTTGAGACCATCATCTGAAGTTCCTTCAAATCTTTGATAAATAGTAATCACCCCCACGTAAGTACCATCAGGCTGCCTCTCCAGGTCACTGATATAGTGAATATCGTACCATTTGATGGTTACCTTATCGTAATTCAGAGCCATCAATCTTTCAAAGTATTCACGCACTTTGTAATAGTTGATCTCCTCTCTGCTGAGTGAAGAAACTCCCATTTCACTACCGGGAGCAAACAATTCTTCTGCTCTGTCCATCACACGCTGTGCTTCAGAAAACTGAGTTTTCTTATCTCCAATAATGCTGATGTATTTACTCAGATCCTTCACCTTTTCTAACGCCAGGGAATCAATGGCCTGCTTGCGTCTAGGATCCACATCATCTTGTGCCAATGCAGCAAACGACAAGCATGCTGCTAAAACCAATGTTATATATTTTATGCTCTTCATCTCTTCTCTTTTTATTTCTTCAATACCAATTCTTTGATGTTGCCATAGTCATCCAAAACCATTTCTTCTACTACAGCTTTGTTGTTTTTGGTGTCTTTGAGGTATTCAAAATACCTTTTAATGGTAGTAGGCTCGTCATAATCTGTGGTACCGTCTTTTCTGTAAATGACGATCAGCACGGGAGCATCGGCATTGCTGAACATCCCTAGTGCTTCTCGCATGCTGGCATCAGCAGATGCAGAGGAAGCTGCACTGGCTACAGCTGCAAAATAGTTTTCCAGCTTCTGAGATTTAGAAGGTTCTTTCACTGCAACTCTATCATTCGTAGAGATGTCTTCCGTATCAGCTTCATCTTCCTCATCTCCGAGCTCTTCTGCCAGCTGCTCTTTCACTGCCTGAGGATCTGAAATCTCAGAGATTTTCTTTTTGTTTTTACATGCCGAAAAGCCAATGATCAGACCAATCAACATCATTGTATTGAAAAGTGATAAATTGAATCTTGTTTTCATTTCTGTAGTTTTCTGATTTTAACTGTATACGATGATCCACATTTTTCTGATTTGTTAAAATGAACGGAAAATCACATTCCCTTTAACAAATAGCATTCCAAAGATTGAATCCTCTAAAAAACGGATCTTTTTAATTGACCACCTTTCAAAATGAGAATGGGCCAATCAATCTGAGAACATAAGCTCCAGTAAGAAAAATCAATTCCCTTGAAAACTGTTTGCCAATTACGAGTTTATTTTAGCTCAAGCCATTTAAAACCATACGGTTCAAAAACCAAGGGATTTTCACTTCCTAAAAGATCGACCATACCTGCATCCAATTCTGCAAGTTTTTGTGGTTGATCAGTAAAATTGAAGACTGCCAAAACTGTTTGCTTTTGATCCTGAGAAGTTCTCTTAATTGCAAAGAAATCCAATCCATAGTCCAGAAACTCAAACCCGCCAAAAGGATGGAATCCAGGCTGCAATTTTCTAACCTCTAATAATTGCTTCAAAGTAGAAAAGACCTTGTTTCGTAAATTTGAAGGATCATTCAATTCATCAGTCAGATGATCGATATTTAATTTTTCACGATTGATACTTCTGTACCTACCTGTTTTCTTCACTCCTTCTGTGTCATTCTCTGAGCCAACCAGGGAATGAAAATAGATGGCAGGAAGTCCTGGCATGGAAAGCATTACCGCCTGAGAAGCAATGAAACGTTGAAAAGCATTGGGTGAACCGTCTGACCCTCGCAGTAAACTCATGTAATTACAATTCAGCTCATAAGGCGATTGACTTCCATCTTCAGCAGTTCGATAAGAAATAAAACCTTCATTAGCTGAAACTGAATCGGTCAGCACCTTCACCTCCTCATCACTTAAAATACCTTGAATCGGTCTCAAACCTACTCCATCATGACTGGCAGTAAAGTTGAAAAAGCAAACTTCCGAAGAGGGCAATTTGAGAGACTGTGCCCATTTCGTAAGCTTATCGGCATTTTGACTGAGCAAACTGAAAGCAAGCAAAGGAGGTAAAGTAAAATTATAAACCATCTTAGCCTCGTTGGTGCCATCACCGAAATAACTGATATTCTCCTGATGAGGAACGTTGGTCTCAGTGATCAAAACAATATCCGGATAAGCCTTTTCCAAAACGATCTTCATCGCCTGGATCAATGCATGAGCTTCTGGTAAATGAATGCACGTCGTTCCAGGTTTCTTCCACATAAAACCAATAGCATCAAGCCGTAGCAGCTTGGCTCCTTTTTCTACATAAAAAAGTAATACATCCAGCACATGAAGAAAAACCTCAGGATTTTCATAATTCAAATCCACCTGATCTTTGCTAAATGTGGTCCAGAGATTTCTGATTTTGCCCGACTTGGTTTCAAACTCATACAGCAATGGCAAAGTCCTTGGCCGAGTAACCTTGGAGTAATCCAAGTTTGGGTCGGCATCAATAAAGTAATCCTTGTACGCAGATTCTTCCTCAAGATATTTCTTCACCCAATCTGATTCTTGTGAAATATGGTTGATAACCGCATCAAACATAAGGCTGTAATCGGAAGAGAATTCCTCGACATCAGACCAATCTCCTACCATTGAGTTTACCTCGTAGTAATCAATTACAGAAAAACCATCATCCGAAGAATAAGGATAGAATGGTAACAAATGAACCAGTCTTATTTCGTCTTTGATATTCACATCAAGAAACGTTTTCAGTACTTGAAGCCTGGAAGAACTTTTGTCATAAACCTGATCTGCATAGGTAATCAACAGCACATCTTTTTCCGTAAGCCGCATCGGCTTTGATGTGATGTTCTTGGCATGATCATTAAGCAAATGCTCAATTTTATTCAGGATATAGGAAGTTTGATCAGGAGAATAAACCTGATTCAGTAATTGCTTAAGGTGATTCATTTATATAAGTGAAGGAATTGAAAGTGATATAATCAGAATCAGAAAAAAGAAGCCTAACAGCACCAATGTGTCTCTGGACCAAAAGCCTTCATTGCTTAATTCCAGGCTTACCGGCTCAGAAGAACCAGTTTGTTTTAGGAGCAAACTTGAGACGTAGGCAACAACTAAAGTGACCACAGCTCCTGTAGCATTCCACCAAAACCAAAACAACTGATCCCCCACTCCTAGCCATAGGTAAACATTACATAGCACTCCCACAATGAGTCCAATGTTCATACCTTTCGCATGGATTCTCTTAAATCGAACTGCGGCCAGGAAAGTAGCAAGGATTGGTCCAAAAAACACTGATCCCACTTTGTTGATTGCTTCTATGACCGTATTGGCAATATTGCCAGCATAGAAAGCCAATATGATGCAAAACACGCCCCAGAACAGTGCGGTAAGCCTGGAGTATTTCACATATTGTTCATGAGAAAGATCTTTACCGTTGGCCAGAAAATCCTCCGAACTCACAGCGCTGAGGGAGTTTACAGCTGAACTCAGTGAAGACATTGCCGCTGAAAGAATGGCCACAATAAGAACTCCGATAATTCCATGAGGAAGATAATCTCTGATAAATATTGGGATCATCAAATCAGGCTTATCTGCTGGCACCTGACTGATAAAATCCGGAGTTTGTATGGCAAACGTACCAAGCACCAAACCCATAATACAATAACTCAATGTCAATGGAAAACGGAGGATCCCATTGAAAAGGATGGTTTTCTTCACAGTAGACAAACTGTTTGCAGAAAGAAGCCTTTGGACCTGACTCTGATCCGTTCCATAATAAGATGCATACAAAAAGAAACCGCCAATAATCATAGGCCAAAAACCAAAACCTTCGGAATTACCAATGCCCAAACTGGAAAAATCAACAGCATTTAGCCTGGATCGGTCCACATTGGAAGTAAACGTTTCCCAACCGCCCAAATAATAAAGTCCATACCCCAGACAAATCAATATCCCGCCAAACAGTATGATCATCTGAATCATATCTCCATACACAACAGCTTTCATGCCTCCCTGGTAAGAGTAAATAACGGTGATCACCCCGATCAATATTACAGTAAGCCAAAATGGAATTCCCATTACACTGGTGAGAATGAGTGCAACTGCGTAGATCATTACACTAGTGGCAAAGGCTCTGCTAATCTGAAATACCAAGCTCAGAAGCAACCTTGTAGACCTGCTAAAACGTTTTTCAAGGAATTCGTAGATACTTACAACACCTGATTTGTATAACGTTGGCACCAGAAAACTGCCCAGGAAAATCATCGCAATAGGCACTGCAAATTCATAACTCAGCCATTTCATTCCACCACCTTCTCTGAGCCCGACGAAAGCCGGAGCAGAGATGAAACTGATGGCAGAAAGCTGAGTCGCCATCACGGACAAACTCAAAGGGAACCATCCAAAGGATCTTCCTCCAAGAAAATAATCACTTTTATTTTGCTGATTTTTGAATAAATAGCCCAGGCCAAGAAAAGCCAATGAATAGACTACTACAATGGTGTAATCCAGGAAGTTCATGATCAGATTAGGGTTGTTTGAAAACCAAAAGATAATACTATTCAGGTAAACAGTATTGTCGCACAGCGATGCACCCCTCCTTATTTATTGAATTCTTCAAAGATATCTTCTGAAGTAACCTTCGTTGGCTTTTCATCAATCAACCCTCTGTACAACAACTCACCGCTGAGTAAATCCCTGGCTTCCTTCGACTTCTCTAAAGACCCCTGGAGGAAGAAAAAATAAGCTTCCGCATGTCTTATATAAATGGCCAGGAGGTTTTGCATAATGATTTCAAAATCCGGATTTTCTCCTATTCGATTGAAATTTAAAGTATTAATGGATGTAATAATCGTGTTGTTCCAAAAATCACCTTCCCTAAACTCCTTCAGAGCCTGACCAGAACTAATTGTGGTCTTGTATGATTTATCTAACTCAGAAAGTAGAATTTTAAAATTCTGATTCTCAATCAACTTGATATCACCTCCTGATTTGAGTGACTCAAAAGTGTTATTGACAGGACTGTATAGAAATGTATAATTGAGATGCCTGAGATATAACTCCCTGATTGATTCTATATGCTCATCATAGTTTTCAAGCAGCTGAAACAACCTGGTCAGATCACTTAATTTATTTTCATACTCCAGTATTCTTCGGTTGAGTTGTTCAATATCTTTATTCAGGTCTTCATGCAAGCTCACTAAGTATACTTCCTCCTTCTCCCGGTTATTCTTATACTCTCCGTAATCTTCCAACTCAAATGTCAAATACAAACTGGCAAAGATGATGATAAACTCAAATGCATAATCAAACCACTTGCGTGATGTGTTCTTCGGCTTTGATGGAACTCTTTTCATTGCTTAATAACAAAATCTGCAATGAATGAAACGTCAATAGATGAAGCAATTTTCTGACTCACTATGCTCGGCACCTTGATTTTATGATCGGATAAAAAAACCACAAATTCCGATTGAACGCTTATTTTCCGATCCTCAACAATAATGATTGTATCGATTTCCCGCTCCACACTGATACCATGTATTGAAAATGTACCTACCCCTTTTACATAATATTTGCCATCTCTGGAAAAATCATATTGACCTTCAATCTTACCTTTGAAACTTGCATTCGGAAATTTCCCCGTTTCCAGATAATTTTCATTGAAATGCTCTCTCTGAAGTGGGCTATTGAACCCACTAAATGATGATACCGGAATAAGAAATGCAAATAAATCTCTTTGGGGGTCAATCAATCCTATAGCTTTGCTTGATGAAGCGGTGATAAGCTCAAGAGGCGCATCAGATTTAAAATTGATCGAGGAGCGTGAAATACTGTAAACATGTTGCTTCCAATCATTTGCTCCAAAATAAGAAACCAGAGAAACTATTAACAACATTATTTTCATAACAACCAACTTTTTAAAACCTATACTACTCATTTCTTCAAAATGGTTGCCTAAGCTTCAATGACACCTCCATAAAACAAGCAAGCATTGATAGACATGAGTTATGTTCTACTAATAGTTGAATATGAACTTCATTTTTAATATATTTCTGAAAATCAACACACTATGAAACTCAAAATACATATCACCCTCCTTTTCGCTTCATTTCTTCTCTTAGCAGAAGCGCAAATCCCCAGAGAAACACAAATTGAAAATGCGCTATTGGTGCTACCCCAAAACTTAAGGAATGAAGCCACCGTTTTAGGCTACAATGCTCAAAATAAGGTAGAAGTAATTCGTGAAGGAAGTAATCATATGATATGTCTTGCGGATGATCCTACTAAGGAAGGATTCAGTGTTGCAGCTTATCATAAAGACCTGGAACCATTTATGGCCAGAGGTAGAGAGTTGAAAGCTCAGGGAAAATCCTTTCAAGAGGTCTTTGATACCAGGGAGGCAGAAGTGAAAAGTGGTCAACTAAAAATGCCTGATAAAGCAACACTCATAGTTGTAACAGGGGATTTAGATGAAAATGGTTCACCAACAAACACCTTCATGAGATATGTGGTTTACATTCCATTTGCCACATCAGAAAGCACAGGACTACCTGAAGGCCCAATGTCTAATGGCGGGCCGTGGATTATGAACCCCGGAACCCACCGAGCTCATATAATGATTACTCCACCAAAATAGATTGAAACAATTTTTAAATTCTTATTGTTTTATCTTTACGTAAATTTTAACTCTACAAACTTAATTTTCAAATCCAAAGCTCTAATATGTTACAAGAATCAAGAAGTGGTACTGCTTACGAAAAACTGTTATCGTCAGCAATAGAAATAATCAAGCAGCAAGGATATGAAAACATTCGGGCAGATCTTGATGATTATGAAAGCCCGTTTCAGCTAAAAGGAAAAACCAACGATACCAATTATTCCCCGGATGTAACGGCTACAAAAAACGATGGGAAAGCCTATTTTGAAATTTCCACTAAAATGGATGACACCAATGACCTCATCAACAAGTGGAAACTATTGGAAACACTGGCCCATATGAAAAATGGTAAATTCGAAATCTTTGTTCCTCATGGACATATGAAGTTCACACAGGAGCTAATCAAAGATCACAATATTAATGCTCATCTAAGAAAAATCTGAGAGGAAATTTCGCTTAAGAAAGTGAATCCACTTCTTCAGCAAGTAAGCTCTCCGGATCAAGTTCCTTTTCTTCACAGAAGTATGTAAAACATGCTCTTTGTTTTTCGGAACTTAGGTTATTCCAAACAACATAAAGCGCTCTAAGCGCTTTTTTTTGTTGCTCACCCTTCATCATATCACTGAACGTCTTCCAGGAAAAATCCTCAAAAATGGAATCTTCATCCAATAAATCGTCCATGTCAATTACTTTATCGCATATAGACTTTAGCGACATGTCGAGTTCATTGCGCTTCAATACTAACTCGTACTCCATGGATTGCTGGTTGAGTTTTATTGAATCTTGCGGTGTGAACTCCCTTTTGATTTTTTTATAGATAAAATTAATCTCGTCGATACTGCTGGCAGATAGTTTTACAGAACTCATATCATTTTAGGCTTGATGGAAATTCGTTTGTCATACAAAAGTCGTCACATTGCTGCGCTGCGACCAGCCATTCATGCTCAACAGGAATTATTCGTGTTTTACAGGCTGTTTAGGGTGGTGTATATTTTTCTAAGCCCGTTTTAAGAAGGTATTGAATACAATAATACAAAAAAAGGTCATTAAGGAGACAACCTCAATGACCTTTTTATCTAAGAATGAATAATATTATTCCATGCTATCAAGCTCAGCGCTGATCTCTTTAGCTTTATCTGTGAGCTTAAGTTGTGTGTAGATATATAGCAAAGTTTCCAAAACTGTTTTTTCACCTGGAGATACCTCATTGATTTTCTCCCACTGAGGTCTGGCGTCCTTAAGCTTCTGAATAATTATTGGCTCCAATTCAGCTGCTTTCTTCTGATCAGCCTTAGACATACCAAGGTGGTTGCTCTCTTTGATTACTTCATTAGCTTCGTTGATCAGCATTACACCATAGTTGAAGTTTGATTCATAATGGTTTGGATCTACTTTAAGAGCTCTTTCATAAGCATTCTTCGCTCCTTCGATATCGCCAACCTGATCATTCAAAACACCAAGGGTAAACAAAAGATTCGCATTATCCGGTTCGGCTTTGATAGCTTCTTCCAAATTGGCCTTAGCTTCATCTACTTTGTCGAGTTCAATCAATAAATTGATTCTGTTTTTCTGTAAATCACCATCTTTAGGATAAACATCAAGAGCCTGATTTACAAGATCTAAAGCTGCTTCCTTGTCTTTAACAGCTCCGTTGAGCAAGCTGATGTAGTTATAATATAGGTCTTTACTTTTAGCACCTTTTTCCAATGCAAGCTTGTAGTTCTTTTGTGCTTCTTCTATAAGGTTTCCACTATGAGCAGCAAATGCTGCATTCACATAGGCATTAGTATCAGAAGGCAAAACCAAATAAGAATTTTCAAAATTAGCTACAGCATCTGTATACTCGCTATTTTGGAAAGCAATAACAGCTTTGTTGTAATAATATGAGTAATAATTACTGATTTGCTGATCTTTCAATACAGGAATTCCGAAATCATTAGATGTGTAGAATCCTTTACCTTCCGGGTCAATTTCATCAGCCTTTTGAAAAGCTTTCATTGCCTCTTCCAGTGCATTGTCAGAAAGACTTGCATACTGCTCGTTAGATGTGGTATCAATTGTTGCATAAATCAAACCACGGTAGTACCATGTCTTACCGTCATCTTTTGTTTTTTCGTGCTCAATTGCAGCGTCTATTATACTCTTGGCTTCTGCCAAATCTCCAGCTTCCCTTGCCTGGTTCGCCTTATTGATTTTTGGCTTCTTTTGGGCATAACCTGAAAAACTCAAAGCCAATGCCAACAAAATAATAAAATTACGTCTCATCTTCAGTTATCTCTTTTATTAGTAAAATTTATTCAAGATTCTCTCCATTTGATTCTTCTCCTTCTGCTTCCTCATCTTCCAAATGAGTAATTTTTTCTACTGCAGAGATCGAATCTTCATCATTGAGCCTGATCAGCTTCACGCCTTGAGTAGCACGGCCCATTATTCTTAGACTGCCTACTTCGGTTCTGATTGCTATTCCAGACTTATTGATAATCATCAGGTGGTCGGTTTCAAAAACATCTTTTATGGCCACTAATGCACCGGTTTTGTCGGTGATATTCATTGTTTTCACTCCCTTACCACCACGTTTGGTAATTCGGTAATCAGTAAAATCAGATCGCTTACCATATCCATTTTCAGAAACGACCAAAAGGTTAGCCGGGTCCTTCTGATCAACAGTAACCATGCCAATTACAAATTCTGAACTACTCATGGAAATCCCACGTACTCCAGCTGCCATTCTACCCATTGGTCTTACGTCTGACTCATGGAAGTTAATGGCTCGTCCTGTATTGGTCGCTATTACAATGTGATTGTCACCATTAGTTAACCTTACATTGAGCAGTTTATCTCCATCATTGATTGTGATCGCATTGATTCCATTCTGTCTAGGACGACTGTAAGCTTCTAATGAAGTCTTCTTGATGGTACCTCTTTGAGTACACATCACCAAATAATTATTATTGATATAATCCGGATCATCCAAGTTAAGGACATTGATAACAGCCCTGACTTTATCAGAAGGATCAATATTGATCAGGTTCTGTATTGCTCTGCCTTTAGAAGTTTTACTTCCTTCCGGAATGGCCCATACTTTATGCCAGAATACTTTACCAAACTCTGTAAAAATCAATAAATAATTGTGATTGGTCGCAATGAATAAGTGTTCAGTAAAATCATCATTCTTGAAGGTGGCAGCTTTGGAGCCAACACCACCCCTATTTTGAGTCCTATACTCTATCAGAGGAGTTCTTTTGATATATCCTTCATGAGAAATGGTTAAAACCATCTCATCATCAGGGATCATATCTTCAGCTGTAAACTCATCAGCTGCATGTTCGATATAGGTTCTTCGATCATCTCCATACCGATCCTTCACTTCTAAAAGCTCTGTCTTGATGATATCCATTCGCTTGTCTTCCTCAGCAAGTATAGATTTCAGCTCTTCAATCAAAGCCTTTATTTCCTCATATTCTTTTATAATTTTCTCTCTTTCAAGACCTGTAAGTCTCTGCAAACGCATATCAAGAATAGCCCTTGCCTGAATTTCTGATAAAGAGAACTTTTCAATCAAACCTTGCTTAGCAATCTCCGGATCTCTGGAATTTCTGATCAATGCAATTACCTCATCCAGATTATCCAAAGCAATCAGGTAACCTTCCAGAATATGAGCTCTCTTCTCTGCTTCTTCAAGCTCGTATTGAGTTCTTCTGATAACTACTTCATGTCTGTGATCTACATAGTGCTTAAGAAGATCTTTGAGGTTTAATGTCTTAGGTCTACCCCCTACCAGAGCAACGTTATTGACACTAAAAGATGATTGTAACTGTGTCTGCTTGTATAGGTTGTTTAATACAATGTTAGGTATCGAGTCTTTCTTCAGTTCGTAAACTATTCTCATACCCGATCTATCAGACTCATCTCTGATATCGCTGATGCCTTCTATCTTCTTCTCATTGATCAGTTGAGCAGTCTTCTCTATCATTGAAGCCTTATTCACCAGATATGGTATTTCGGTTACAATGATTTGTTCACGACCACTCTTCATAACCTCAACCTCAGCTTTGGCTCTGATAACAATTCGTCCTCTTCCTGTTTCAAAAGCAGATCTAACTCCCTGATAACCATAGATTATACCACCGGTTGGAAAATCCGGGGCAGAGATGTACTTTGTTAGTTCATCGATACTGATATCATTATTATCAATGTATGCTACCGTTCCATCCACTACTTCTGAGAGGTTATGAGGAGCCATGTTAGTTGCCATACCTACGGCAATACCACTAGCTCCATTTAGGAGCAGGTTGGGTATTTTTGCAGGAAGCACTGAAGGTTCCTTTAAGCTGTCATCAAAGTTCGGGGAAAAATCAACTGTATTCTTATTGATGTCAGAAAGCATTTCCTCAGCTATCCGCTTCAAGCGTGCCTCAGTGTAACGCATCGCTGCAGGTGAATCACCATCAACAGAACCAAAGTTCCCCTGACCATCAACCAACTCATATCGCAGTGACCATGGCTGTGCCATACGAACCATCGTATCATAAACCGCAGAATCACCGTGTGGGTGATACTTACCCAGTACCTCCCCTACAATTCTCGCCGACTTCTTGTATGGTTTATTGTAGTTGACACCTAGCTCGAGCATTCCGTAAAGAATACGTCTGTGAACCGGCTTAAGACCGTCCCTTACATCCGGAAGAGCTCTGGAGATAATAACCGACATTGAATAATCAATGTAGGCACCTCTCATTTCATCTTCGATATTTATGGGAATGATATTCTGACCTGCGGTATCTCCTGCCTCTTCTCCAGGTAGGTTCTCAATATCGTCTGACATGAAAAATCTTTAAAAGTTTACCTTAAAATCACGTCGCAATTTAAGCAATTTTATTCAGTCAAAACACTTTTTAATAAGGCTGTATTTTTCGCTTATTTCTCCACTTATATCTCCAGAGCCTTCTATGGTTTTCACCCACCTTAGGATTCTGTTTTTTCCATATCGGCTGACCTCTGACTTCCATCAACCTGCCAGAAGGATCGGTAATAACGTGTTTCAACTGAACATGGTCACTAGACATTGGGGACCTGGGAATTTCCGGAATATTGACACTCACACCAAATTGCAGTAAAAACGCATTATTAGTGGTTTTTAGGCTGGAAGCGTCTGGAAAATTAACCGTATATTGTTTGAAATCAAGACTCGGTTTAATGATAATCCGCATATACTCTGAGAGGTTCTTTTCTATGCTAATTCCAATATTTGTATAAAGGTTTTGCCCAATAGCCAGGGCCGAAGTGTTAATCTGTTTTCCAGCTTTTGCTCTTCCTAACTGAAGTTCGGCTACAAAAGAGTAATCCCAAAATTCATAAAATTTGTAACCAAGCATTCCAAAAACCTTAGTATAACCCGTTTGTTTAAAATCAGGACCGTAAGGACGGATTATTTCTTCATGGGTATTAGGGTTTAAAGGCTTTAAAAAATGTCGTTCATATTGAAAACCCAGTCCAAACCTAAATTTTTGATAGTCATAATGCACTGAAACAAGCACTGGGACTGTTGATGCGAGGCTTGAAAACGCCAAGCCAATAGAATCTGAATCTACCAGGTACTGCCTGTTTTTTAAGGCTGGATTATTAACCGGATACTGAATATAATCATATGGAACATCGTATCGATCATTGAGTATGACTCCTTGCCCTGGTTGCGGGCTACTCATCCAGTGATCATAACCATTGAACACAGGTCCGATTTCATTTTGCTTACTAAGTATATATTGATCAGTAGCGTCTTGAAAAAAGTAAAACCCCTTGAGGTCTGTTTTGTAATTTGTAAGACCATAACCAGTCGTTACTGTCCAGGAAAACTTATTGAGAAGTACGCGCACAGGATTTCTGTAGATATCATATTTCTCATAAATATCCTGAGACTGTGCTGTGCTTAGTTGTGACAACACTGTTAACAACGTAAGTAAAATGAAGCTTTTACGCAATGAACCCCTGTTTGAACGATATAAAATTAGTGATAATATCGGTTATTTAATGTCAACAAGCTCAATTTCAAAGATTAATGGCTTATATGGACCTACTTTGGTGGCATAAGTTGGCACAATATCCAATTTAGCCATATCGGGAGTAAGAAAATATGGAATCACTGCCGCACTCTCCCTATAAGCCAGATAAGAAGGCATAATGGCCAGGGCTCGTTCCCCTTTTTGCATTTTTACTACTGCAGATTCTAAACCAGGAATGACTGTCTGGTCTCCAATATCAAATTCAAATGGTTGAGCAGCTGCTGCTCTGTCAAAAACAGCTTTATTCAAAAACCTTCCTGTATAGGTAATAGAAACTGTCTGAGTTGGTTGTGGCAAAGTGCCTGAGCCCGCCTTAACTCGTTTAAAGATCATGCCATTTGGAAGGTTCTCAGGCTTATTCAATGGATGTAAAACAGTATCCGCTAATTGCGCACTATCTACATAGTTATAAATTCTTGTCAATTCTTCATTTAGAACTTCATCTTCAGTTCTGATTTTGAGAAGTTCTATTTCCGCAATAATTGTTGAGTTTTCAGGAATTAACGAAGAATAGGAAAACGAGCCGTAGGCCTGAACAGCAGGAATAATGAACCCCCATTTTTCCCCTTCTTTTAAATAGCTCAAAGCATTATCGAACCCAACAGGATACACAGCACTTGCTCCTTGCTTAACGACGGTAGTGTCTACATCAAGAGAATCATGTACATCAATTACATCACCTCCCAATACAGATAATTTGTAAAAAAAAGAAAGAACGTCTCCACTGCTGGCCTGGGACTTACCAGAAGGGTTTTCTGTTATAGGATAAGCATAAAGGCCGTTTGCATCCGGACTTATGCTTAACTGCATAGAATCCAGATAAGCCTGTATTAATGCCTCCTCCTGTTTTGCCACTGACTTTTTATTGTTTGACCCATTGCATGAAGCCAACAGCACTATGAATAACAAACCAAGAAAGAATGTAAAAAATGATTTCATTGAAGCCAAAACGAACAAATACTCTAAAGATTATGGTTCGAAATTAAGCTTTTTGATCGAAGGTTTTACAAAACATCTGAAATACAGGAAACCTGTTCAGCTCAAGCTGCTCTCCTATCTTCAACATTTGAAGGTATTCATTGCGGCCAATATGTCTGTTGGTACTGATGATTTCCTCGTCGTTTTCCAGAAAAAAGCTAGCTATAAACCTAATAAGAATATAAGGAGTGTCAAGAACCTGCTTTTTATATTCCGCATAGGTTACTTCCATGTTTTCATCAAACTTTTGCTTGTCCAGTTTAGACATGTCAAAAGAAGCATTCATTGCAACCCTTAAAACATGAAAAAATTTCTCTGACCAGATATCATACTTTTTCAACAAGAACTTCATCGCAAAAACAACAGGATCTTTTTTCATAAAGTATCCACCCGCTGAGAGTTTTCTCGCTTTCTTATTCAAAGCCATCTCTTCAAACAAACTTACAGTACCATCTGCCAGGGCCATTCCAACAGTTGGAGCCATCATTACTAAGGAGAAGAAATCATGGTCACTTATCTCAAGATAAGGGGCTTCATTTCTGCAAAAGTCTTTCTTCAGCGCCTTGGTTGCTTCCAATACTTCAGGAAGCTCCACCATGGTGTCAATTTCGTATTCGGTGAACATCTGTTGTCGATTAGGATTGAAGCTTGAAAATAACAAATTATGTCATCAATGAAAAAGGCCGAATCGATTCGGCCTCTTCAAACTTCAATTATTTTTCCAATTTCTCATTCATTGGTTAAGATTCTTCTGAAAATTCCAAGTCAGCTTTAATTTGATCATATCTGGCACTTAGTTCTTCGTCTGATTTAAGTGCTGATTTAATTGATTTGTACACCTTTCCTCCATCTCCCAACATTTTGGTTGCAAGGATGCTATTGACTGTTTTCAAATCTTCAATTCGCTCATTCTTCTCCTTTTCTACCAAATCCAAAAATTTCTTTTCAAAGTCATTTGCATTCAATTCAGCAAGTTTTGCTTCATCACCTTTGGCTTTTGACAACTCCACATATCTGTTACCATCAATACCTTCCTGATTTTTGATCATGTCATTTACAACACTACTAATCTCAGCTTTCATTTCATCTACTACAGTGTTTAACAGAGCATATTTATATAGTTGCTCATCAGTAATATCCTGGGAATAAGAATTGAATCCGGTGATTAAAATGAATGCTATCAAAAATGCTTTTTTCATCGTACGTAAATTTTTGTTTTGACTATATTCTTTAATAACTGGCAATACTATCAACCGTTTGCAAGAAAGTCAAAAAAAATAGGGTTAACTAAATAAATGAGCTGTACTTAATTTAAAAGAATCAGTAATCAACCTATCTCATATATTCCAGAGATTGATAGCTGTGAAATATGGTTTCACCTGCTTTTGCATCGAAAGTAAAATTCACCTGATCCTTCCCGCCAGTGACTGCATTAGTTTGTAGAACTACCTCATTTTGTCCGACCTCCATCGGTACTCTGGTATAATAAATACTATGCGGAATGGTTTGCCAGTTTCTGGTATCGGCTTTTTCGGTAACTGCATTGATAGCTCCTATTAACAATGAAAGCCCCTCTCTGAATGCTTCCTCTTCTTTCTGACTCTTGGATTTTTTCTCATCATCATTCTGTTCTCCCCGAACAGCCATTTCCACAGTTTTTTTGACTGCAGCTCTTAGCAATCCTTTTGCTAACTCTTGAGTCATCCTTTCCTGTAAAGTCTTGAAAGCAATCGCATTCACATCTTCAGCTAAGTCAAGTTGAAATGTGCTTTTCCCCGAGAGAATTACCCCTTTTTTGTAATAGAGTTTACGCTCTACGTACTTGGGAAATGCCACTCTAAAGAATCTCAGATCAACCAGCTCGCCTTTTCTCGATGGATCTCCAACAGCAAACGGAAAGTTCATCCCATACTGCTCATTCACAAATGTGACCATCCCATTGCCGCCATCTACTGTTGTGAAATTGATTGACCATTCGTCCTTCACAGGCCCGAGTCCATTGTGCCAAAAGAAAACCAACTCCTGCTTTGCTCCTGGCTGGTATTTCATGCCCGTCTCTTTCTCATAGAAGTCCAAGTCCGTCAAGTATCCGTTTTCATAAGCAGACCGTAGTAAATCTACTTTTAGCTGATCAGGAGCGGTCATTCCAAACAGTTGGTGATATTCATCTTTATAAATGTTATAGGCATTGCGATAAGCTACAAAAGCATTGTTAATATCTCCACTGGCTTCAAAAATGATCCCCATGAGATTATGTACAAAAGCATCTTGCCGATACTTATTATCTGAGTTGTATTTATCACTCAGCTCGTTGAGCCGGTTGATCAGGCGCCTGCATTCCACCAATGCCGATTCGTAATCCTTCAACTTCAGGAAATTCAGTGCCTTGTAATACAACAACAGTAGCTGCTCATGATCTTCACCTTTATAAACAATTTGGTTTGGGTTAACTAAAAAGGAAGCTGCTATGTCTGCATAGTTCTTCTGGTAATCCTCCCCAAACAGATAGGCTTTCTCAAACCAGTCATTACTTTCCTCAAGATTTCCCTGCATGGCATTGACCACACCCTGATTGGCGAAATAAAGAAATTGAGACTTTTTCCTACCTACTTTTTTGTTGTGATCAAGAACCTTCAATGCTGATTCCAGGTTGCCCTGCTCAAAATATTGATTGAATTCCTGGTTAACCTGATAGTAAGTAGCACAAGAAAGCGGAACAAATGAGCAAAGCACTATCAGGATTGAAGATCTGACGGTGTGCAATTTCACGGTGATGACTGCTATTTAGTTCTTGATATATTTTTTGATCTCTTTGTCCCCGATCCAAACCTTCTCGTTGGTTTCAAGATTGGCTAGCTCCAGATCTACTTTGTAGTTAACCACTTTCTCTTTTTTGTAAGAGTCAGTCACAGAAGTCATCACGCCAAAAAGCATGAAATCAGCTCCCAGTTCACGTCCCCACTGAGATTGAGTTTCTACAGAAGCAAATTCTCCCTGATCAGCACGCTCTTCTCTCAGCTTCTCACGGAATTCTGCATTCTGAACAACTCTGACCATTCCAGAATTGATAAACTCACGCTCAACATCCTTGATAAATGTCTCTGGTTCGATGTATTCAGAAGTTTTATTCTGAACCATACCTACAATAACCACAGGCTTTTTATTATTGGCTCTATAAAAATCTTCTCTCCAGGGTCTGTTGAGCACGTCAGAAATCATTTGTTCTGCTACCAGTTTGGAATCTGTATCATTCCATCTGCCGCTGAGGTCGATTTGTTGGTCAGGGCTCACTCTTGTAACAGTACGGTTGACACAGGAAGAAATGAAAACCAGCATTAAAATTGATAAAACGGCGATAATTGGCTTTTTCATAATAGATTCAAATTATTTAAAGGATAAAACAACCGCAGTACTAGACGTAATTTTTTCCTCAAAGTTCTGCTGTGAGCTTCAGATTCAAAAACCTTGCCGATAATGAATTCGGAATTGCGAAATGATTGCCGTTTACATCCTGTATCCAGGTATAAGAAAGTGTGTTTTTAGCTCCCAGGGCATTCAGCACTTCTAATCTCACATAAAGCTTATTATACCGATCGAATTTCGGTGTAATCTCTTTGGAGAAGCCCAAATCAACGCGGTAATACTGATCGCCTTTGAAAGCATCTCGATAACGAACACTCTGAGGAGGGCCAAAAGGATAACCAGACCCAAAAATCATATTGAGGTAAACACGTAGTGATGGATCATTCGGCAAATGATCTTCGAAATACGCAGCAATATTAAGTCGCTGATCAAAAGGTCTGCGGACACTTCCCATTTGCTTCACTACTTTTTGGGCAATTTGATTCTGGTTTGTTGAGTTTGGAAATATCTCATTACCATTTTTATCAAGGTATTCTATATAGGTATCACCTTTAATGTTTTCCCTTGTTTGTAGAAGTCCAAAACTGAACCACGACTGTGTGCCTTTTACAAATTCCCCATTGATTCTAAAATCAACACCCCGGGCATAGCCTGTAGCTGTCTGAGTGGGATGATAACGAAGCCTCACATTGTCCACATCATAAGGAATAATATTCCAAAGTTGCTTATTATAAACATCTGTAGTGAACAAAAAAGGTCTATTCCACATGTAAAAAAGCCGAGTCATTCCAGCAATCAAGTGCAATGACTTCTGCGCATAGACGTTTTTATGAACCGTCCCATCATAACCTCTTAACTCTCTGTAAAAAGGCGGTTGCTGATAAATTCCTGCAGAAAATTTGAACGTGGTAGTCTTTTCCCATTTTGGTGCGAGACGATAAGAAAACCTGGGGCTAACCAGTAACTGATGGTTATAATCCCAGTAAGTAGTTCTTACTCCGTAGGAAATGGCATGAACTGAATCTTTCCACAGGTAAGTGCCCTGAGCATAACCATAATACTTTCTACTATTGATATAATTAGAGTTGAAAATGGAAGACTCAATATGCACATAGTCAGACGAATCTACAAACGAATATTGATTCAAATGATCCTTGATATCCTGAAAAGTAACACCGGCACCAGCTTCCAAAATATGGTTCATAGACAGCATGTATTCCCATCTATTCTCAAGTGTCGCAAGAGTGGCTTTCAGTGAGTTACGTCCGTACTTATAGTTAGTCCCTACCCCTCTTACCACCACACATTCATCAAAAGAAGAGCTACCAGGATTGTTATCCACATCGCAGAGCCTGTAAGCGCCTTCCACCTCATATTGTTCCCGCTCATTGGTAAACATCGTGGTTCCGATCAGGTGCGACCTAAGTCGGGAGTTAAACCGATGTGTCAAGCGAAAACCAGTTTGATAAGTATCATAATTGAGCAGTTCTCTTCCCTGAAAAGCGGTCTGAAGTCTATAATTCTGCTGGATTGAACCAAACTCCACACTTTGTGATTGTGGTTCTGTCAGGTATCTGTTTCTTCCATAACTCAATAGAATATTAAGCTTGGTTTTGTTGATGTATTGAGAGTTTTTACCTGATAGGTCAAATGTTAGTAAAGACTGAACATCTGTGTATTTGGGGAAATATTGACCTTTCACATTGAGTGTGTTGAGTAAGTATCTGGAATCTCTGTATCTGGCACCAACCAAGTAAGACATTCTTTTCACTTTGCCACCAACATAAGCCGTTCCACCCATCAAACCAGCTGTAACAGCTGCTTCAAGGCTATCAGGTTCTTTGTATTCTATATTAAGACTACTCGATAGTTTGTCACCATACTTGGGTTCCCAGCCCCCAGCATAAAATTCAATATCCTGCACCATATCAGGGTTGACAAAGCTCAATCCCTGCTGACGTCCGGGACTGGATAGAAATGGCCGGTAAACTGGCATATCATTTACATAAACCAGATTCTCGGCATAATTGCCACCACGCACTGAGTAAGCCGAACTCAGCTCATTGTTGCTGGATACTCCGGGAAGTGTCACCAATATTTTATTGAAATCACCAAATGCAGATGGCAACCCCTTGGCAGACTTGGCACTGATCTTTTGATAAGTTACTACCTTATCATCTTTGATACTTTCCCCTTGCACCTCTATGTCTTTGAGCTGAGTAGTTCTCTCCGTCATCACTATCTGTACAGAGGTATCGGATTTAAAGTCAGCTGTAATTAATACCGGGTCATACTGGACATGGGAAAATTCCAGACTACCATTCCCTGAAGGGAGATTAATAGAAAAATTACCGCTATTATCTGTTACAGCACCTTTATTAGATTGCTGTAAGTGCACCGTAACTCCATCTATTGAATTTCCCGCTTCATCTTTTACAGTTCCGGAAATCTTGATGGATTGTGCGTAAAGAATCTTTACAATTACAAAGAATACTATGAATAATACCGGCCTTGATCTCATCCCGGTATTTAAACGTTTTTCAAGGAAATAATTGTCTGCTGAGGATCTTTACTTTTGAAAACAAAGCTCCCTGCAACCAACATATTGGCACCACTCTCAACAAGTTGGCGTGAATTATCCGTAGTGACTCCTCCATCAACTTCAATCAATAAGTCAGGATTAATATCCCTGGACATTTCCTTTAACTTTTTAAGTTTATCAAAAGTGTGAGTGATAAACTTCTGTCCACCAAAACCTGGGTTTACAGACATTACCAATACCAAATCCAATTCTGCCAAAATATCCTCTAACAAATGCACAGGAGTATGTGGGTTCAATGCCACTCCAGCTTTAGCACCCAGCGCCTTGATAGCCGAAATCGTTCTATGCAGATGCGTGCAAGCTTCATAATGTACTGTAATGATTTCCGCTCCACTTTTCCTACAAGCTTCCAGATATGGATCAGCATCTTTAACCATCAGATGAAAATCCAATGGCTTTTTCGCATGTCTGGCGATAGCTTCAGTAACTGGAAAACCAAATGAAATATTAGGCACAAAAACTCCATCCATTATATCAATATGAATGTAATCAGCCTCACTATTGTTGAGCATTTCCACATCACGCTGAATATTGGCAAAGTCAGCAGCCAACATAGAGGGAGAAACCAGGCACTTAGTCATGTTAATTTTTTATCAGTTTGACAGTCTTTTCAATTTGGCTAGAGCGCAAGGTTAAAAAATACACACCACTTACTTCGGTTTGAATTGAAATTTCCATCTGATTATAGATATCGTCCTTATGAATTCTCCTTGAATAAACTGCTCTACCAAGCGGATCAATGACTCTAACATCCAAATGATCCATAATCAATCCTTCATCAATGTCCAGGTAAATATGATCATCTAAAATTGGGTTTGGATAGACAGTTATATCGCCTTTGATAACTTCAGCTGCAGTAATGACGTCACCTACAGGAGCACGAGCGTAGTTAGCAACACCGTAACCAAGCAAAGTATCTGGTTTGGAATATTGACTTCCAGAGGCACGAATCAAATAAAGCACATCCAGATTGGTAAGAGAAGGGTAAGCTTGCAACAACCCAGCTGCCAAGCCAGCAATTTGAGGAGATGCATAACTTGTCCCACTTCCAGTTGATATTTTATTTTTTGAAAAGATAGTTGTACTTGATCCCATTGCATCCACATCAGGTTTTATTCTTCCATCAGCTGTTGGGCCCATGGAACTAAAAACTGATTTAGTCCAGTTTGCAGTTACACTGCCCACAGTCAGCACATCCCTGGCATCAGCAGGAGTTGTGATTTTTGCACCAGTGTTTCCTGCACTCACCACCACAACTATGCCTTTGTCCGCAGCCCACTGTGCGGCTCTGGCAACTACTGTGGTTTTACCATCAAAATCTTGATAGCTATAATCCATGCTGTGGTCATCAAAAGTATCATAGCCAAGCGAACTATTGATTACATCCACCCCGAGACTATCTGAAAACTCGGCTCCAAATAACCAGTTATACTCTTCTACCCTGTATTCGGTGGCATCATCCTCCGTCACACATAGCACAAATGATGCTCCTGGAGCAACACCTGAAAATGTATCAGCATACTTACCTCCTGTGCAAGACAACACTGATGCTCCATGGTCTACATACTGAAATACATTACCAGAATTTCGGATAAAATCTCTTGTTGCTATCAGTCTATCCTCCAGAAAGATGTCCTGAAAAGGTAAATATTCATTCACACCTGGAAACCCAGCATCCAGTATAGCGATATAGACACCTTCACCTGTAATCCCTTTATCATGCATTGTAGATGCGCCAATCATTCCATTTTGAGTATCTGTGGTTGGTTCTGAGGAAACTAAATCAACAAATGAAGTTGGGTCTGGTGGAATATTTTGGTCATAAGTAAGTTTCAGACCCGGAGCAACATATTCGACATTGGCAACAAATGATAATTTCTCAAGTTCAGAGGCTTGTGAAGCAGTCATCTGAGCAATTACACCATTCATCCATTTAGTGGTGAAAAAAGTATTTACACCCAGTTTTTTCAGAGAATCCAGATAGGTTTTGCAGACAGGTAAGTCCATACTATCAAGGCTGATATTCATTCTATCTCTGCGATCCAGCGCTCTTTGGGTAAGAAATTCCTCCGGATGATCCAGACTGAAAGTTGTTTCACCTTTATCGGTAAAGAAAACCATGTATCTGTCTTGTTGTGCTGAAAGCACTAAACTCACAAGCAGGATACTCACAAACAATACTGACCTAATGCTGACCATACGCAATCAATTCTTGTTTTAAAACACGCCCAGACTCTGTAGCCCCTAGTTCATCACAATTCACCGTGCAAAAATTAAGTGTGGTATAATCCTTCGCTACCAGCCCAATTCCCTTTACATAGATCTCTGTCCTTTGATCTTGGTTCACAAGGTTTTTTTCAACATCGGCAATAACTACCTGAATCAAATCCTGCGAAGAAAAAGTGCTATCAGCTATGGAAGTGGAATTCATACTAACAAAAGTGTAATCCTGCTCTTCTCTTGTGTTGTAAGCGTTTCCATTCCAGATTTTACCAGCTTCTACAGGAAAAGTTAATTTTACATAAGGAACATTATTTTCAGTCACGATAGCCGACTGCCCTATTATCTGCTTTGTCCAGACAGAATCAATGGTCCATTTTACAGAATCGATAGACTTACTTCTGGTCAAAAAATACTTTTTAGAGCCATCTTCACTAATAAGAGAATCAGTAATCTCCTCCATTAAAAAATACCTGGAAGTATCAGGAACAAAACCTAATATATCAACTTCCTCAACCTGATAGACTTTGAAAAACCCGGCTGTAAGAGGAAAAAAATCATATCCTGGTTGCAATGGATTATTCACTAACTCATCAGAACAACTGATCATCAGCACCATCATCAACAAGGATAAGATTCTTTTCATATTGGCAAAAATAGCATTCTAGATTTTAGCAATCGCAGGCATGCCCAATGGATTTTGCTGCTGGAAACTTTTACTGATCCAGCCTCCACCTATTACATCATTTCCTTCATAGAACACAGCCGCCTGTCCCGGAGCAATTGCACTGACTCCATTACCAAAAAAGACCTTCATGGTATCGCCTACTTGCTCTATGACTGCCGGGTTCCCGGAATCATTATAACGAACTTTGGTGATGGTATCTTTTCTTTCACCCTCAATCGAAGCATATTTCTGAAGCGTAAGATTGTTGACATACATGCCATCTCTGGACAGTTCATCAAACGTACCCAACACAACTCTATTCTTTTCTTTCTGGATTTCAATCACATAAGCAGGAAAACCCAATGCGATACCAAGCCCTTTCCGCTGACCCACCGTATAGAATGGATAGCCTTCGTGCGTACCAACTACTGTCCCATCCTCCAGCACAAACTCGCCACCTCTTACCTGATCTTCCAGACCTTCCACTCTCCTTTTCAGGAAGCCTCTATAATCATTGTCCGGAACAAAGCAGATCTCATAAGACTCTGACTTCTTTACCAACTCATGGAAACCTCGCTCAGTCGCCATCTCCCTGATTTCGCTTTTGTGAAGGTTGCCTAGTGGATATTTAGTTCGGCTCAAGCTTTCCTGTGAGATTCCCCAAAGTGCATAAGATTGATCCTTGTTTTCATCTTTTCCTTTGGAGATCACAAAGCGATCATTTTCCTGACGCACGTTCGCATAGTGCCCGGTAGCAATAAACTCACAACCCAGCTTATCGGCTCGCCTCAACAAAGAATCCCATTTAATATGGGTATTGCACAGCACACATGGATTTGGTGTTCTGCCAGCCAGGTATTCATTCGTAAAATGATTGATCACATAATCTCCAAACTCTTCGCGGATATCCACGATGTAATGTGGAAACCCTAAGCTCACAGCAATATTTCTTGCATCATTGATGGAATCCAGGCTGCAGCAGCCAGTTTCTTTTTTAGAACCGCCAGAGGATTGGTAGTCCCAGGTTTTCATCGTCATACCAATGACTTCATAACCTTCTTCGTGTAGCATCACCGCAGCCAGTGAGCTATCAATGCCGCCACTCATAGCGACCAGTACTCTTCCGTGTTTACTCATAATTCGTCTCGCGAGGTTCAAAGCCTCGTTTACGTTCGACATGTCATCCTGAACTTGTTCCAGGATCAATTTGCTTTTAATGCAAAAAGAACGGAATCATCCGTTCTTTAGTGCAAAGTTACAGGTAAAATTCGAATCAATATATTAAAACAAAGCACTTGATTAGAATTGTTCTATTTCAAACTCCTGATCAAATCGGTGCAATACCTCTTTACCAGACTCCATGAACACCATACCTTCTTCAGTTATCTTCGTAAGCCCTCCCAGCTGATTCCTCATATAGACTTTTCGGTAAATAAAATGGTGAGTGGGATCAATGAATAAATAAACCTTTACAGGTCTATTATCTTCAATGCTTAATGATCCTGATACAGTAAACATTAATAGATTTCCAATCTTGACCGGGTGATTTATCATCCCTTTAATAATAGGTACGTGGGCAAAAATCTCCTTACCAGACTTAACTTCATAGACTGAAAACCCTTCATCAAAACAAGAAAAATCTTCGTCATAGCCTCCATAAGTAACCCCAATATATCTGGCATTATCAGTCATCGATACAGCATTTGCTCCCTTGAGTAAATCTATGTTTCCTAGTAACTTTCCAGTCCTGCTAAAAACTTCCACATAACCCTTCATATTTCTAACTTCATATGGACTAACAGCTGAAGCTTCATAATACACAACTATTGCAGTCTTGCCTATATAGGTTGTATCTCTATAGACACCTGACCTAATGATTAAATCAAGTTGGGAAAGGTCATAATTTCTAAGTGACCATTCATTCATCAAATGTTCATTACCAAAAAAATCTTTAGGAAAGCCTCCTGTAAACTTATGATATGAACCTTCATCCTTTGTCAACTTGCCAAATGATTGGGCTCGAGGCAGGTATTTGTTCCTTGCATTGATATTGATTTCTTTCTTATTTGTCCGACCTGCGGTACCAGGTACACCAGCCGGGCTTACTGGGGTTTCAAAAATGATAGTTTCTACTCCTCCCTTTTGGGGACCATCATATTTCTTCAGTGTAATCTGCCCGGCCAGCGGGTATGCCAGGCCGAAAAAAATCAGCAAGGTAATAATTGGTACGATCTGCTTCATTTAATTCTAGTTAAATCATTTAGTAAAATAAGAAAGAGTCGCATGAATTAGAAATTAGAGCCAACAAAATCATTTTCTAACAATAAAGTATCGTTTATACCTGTTCTATTTTCATAAATCAAGCCTTTTTTAGTGAACTCTATTAGGTGAGTTTTCTGCCACTTATTTAAATGAATTTCATATTTAATATCATTTTCAGCATCATATAGTCGAACTAGATATTCGTCTGAATTCAGTTGAAATTCAGTTGTTATAAAATCATCGAAAGAAAATGCTCCATAAATATGACTTACAGTAGAGTAATCAGTATCATCAATTACCTCATTGGATGGGATTTTAATAACCCTTAAACCAAAATTATCGTATCCACAGTCATCGGATTCAGTACATATGCCTCCGTATGTATAAGCTAGCAACTTTTTATTTTTAGAAATTTTAATACCTCTAAAGCCATTATAATTATTTTCCTCGAAAATTTGATTCCCCTTCTCATCGAGCAAAATCAGTTTAGAGTCTATTGATGCTAAATCACCTTCCCCATTGACGTAAATTCTTCCGAGTATTTAATGGCTACAGAATTTTCAAAACTGTAGATATCCGAGTTGATCTGTTAATATTTATGGGGCTATTTGACATTGACCCATGATCATTTCCTCGTTCAGTTATTCTTTGCTTAACAGCCCCTAATAACTTCCCAATTCTAGGATCATTTTCGATATTGCAAAGTTAAATTCTGACCTGTAAGCTCTAAACCTACAAGCACCATTGTCATTATTATCAGCGCTCTCATCACCTTAGAATTGTTCTACTTCAAACTCCTGATCAAATCGGTGCAATACCTCTTTACCAGATTCCATAAACACCATACCTTCTTCAGTTATCTTCACAAGCCCTCCCAGCTGATTCCTCATATAGACTTTTCGGTAAATAAAATGGTGAGTGGGATCAATGAATAAATAAACCTCTACAGGCCTATGATCTTCTATGCTCAATGATCCTGATACAGTAAACATTAATAGATTTCCAATCTTGACCGGGTAATTTATCATCCCTTGAATAATAGGTACGTGGGCAAAAATCTCCCTACCAGACTTAACTTCATAGACTGAAACACCTCCTTCAAAACAAGAATAATCTTCGTCATAGCCTCCATAAGTAACCCCAATATATCTGGCATTATCAGTCATCGATACAGCATTTGCTCCCTTAAGCAAATCTATGCTCCCCAGTAACTTTCCAGTCCGGCTAAAAACTTCTGCATAACCCTTTCTATTTCTAACTTCATATGGACTAACAGCCGAAGCTTCATAATACACAACTATTGCAGACTTGCCTATATAGGTTGTATCACTGTAAACACCCGACCTAATGACTAAATCAAGTTGGGAAAGATTATAATTTCTAAGTGACCAATCATTCATCAAATGTTCATTACCAAAAAAATCTTTAGGAATGCCTCCTGTAAACTTATGATATGAACCTTCATCCTCTGTCAACTTGCCAAAAGATTGGGCTCGAGGCAGGTATTTGTTCCTTGCATTGATATTGATTTCTTTCTTATTTGTCCGACCTGCGGTACCAGGCACAACAGCCGGGCTTACTGGGGTTTCAAAAATGATAGTTTCTACTCCTCCCTTTTGGGGATCATCATGTTTCTTCAGTGTAATTTGTCCGGCCAGCGGGTATGCCAGGCCGAATCCTATAAGGAAAGTAAGAAGTAGTGGGATTTTGAAATGCTTCATGAGCTTATTTTGTCAACCAAACCATGGCCAATTGCAACAAACACACCAGAGCATTCCTGGATCAAAACGGAATGTATCATACGAGCGAATTCAGCATTGACGGATTAGTAACAAATAAAAGATAACTGTATGCTTGTTGCAAGGATTGCCGTTCTTTTTTCACTCAACTCAATTTATGCAGCAGCAGACATCCCCAGAGATTACAATTAAAAAAGGCTATTTCGATAACAGAACGTAAAAACTTACGTAATTAACCTATAATTCACTTACAGCAAGTTCCCTTCAATTTCTGCTCATCCTGGGAACTTCTAACCACCTGTAATCAAGGTAATTCTCATTTAAAGCTATTCTACAAGTTTACTACAGAATTGACTGTGAATTTGCATTCGAATTAATAGTCCATCTGGAATAGAATTGAATCATTATTAAACTTAATATCAGAATGTTATGAAATATATTTCAAAGTTTTCGCTTCTATTGCTGTTTGCAATATTTGTTAGTTCATGTGCCGTGGTTAGACCCGGTGACGTGGGAGTAAGAAGAACAATTGGAAAATTAAAACCAGGGGTATTGCAGACTGGTCCTCATTTATTCAACCCTTTCACCACCAAGGTGATCAAATTGCCAATAAGAATCGTGAATATGACCATGCAAGAGACGTTACCTTCAAAAGAAGGCATTATGGTTTCTGCTGACATCTCCATTCTTTACAGGATCAACCCTGAGTATGTCCATTACATCATTTCCAACATCGGCTATCAGACATACGAGCAAACTGTAATTATGAGTGTATTTAAATCAGCTGCTCCAAACATCACTTCAAATTATCTTGCAAAGGACTTGTATACCGTACAGAGAAATGAAATTCAGAAGGATATAGCTGATCATATGACAGAGATTCTTGAGTCGAAAGGATTTATTATCGAAAGTGTATTGCTCAAAGACATCCAGTTGCCACCTAAATTGCAGCAATCAATTGAGTCTAAACTACAGGCAGAACAGGAAGCTCAGCGTATGGAATTTGTTTTGCAGAAAGAACAAAAAGAAGCGCAAAGAAAAGTGATCGAAGCACAAGGATATACCAATGCTCAAAAGATTCTGACAGAATCTCTCAATCCTATGATCATAGAGTGGAAAAGTATAGAAGCTTTCCAGGCATTGTCACAATCACCAAACACAAAAGTGATTGTAACAGATGGAAAAACACCATTTATGATCCAGGCAATCACGCCACGTTAAAAACAAAAAGCCCCGAGAAAGAAGATTTTTCGGGGCTTTTTATTATCTGAATTTTCACTCTTAATTCAATTTATTGATCAGATTGACAACAGCATCTTCTTTACTACCCGCAAATCCTTCTACCAATTGTCCATCTTTAAAAATTGCAAAATAAGGAAGGTTAGTTACTCCCCCAGCCTTACGTGCTCCGGGGTTTTTCTCAGCATTAATATCTAAAAATGAAACACCTTCAAAGCGTTCATCTCCTGATAATCGCTTGTATTTAGGTGCAAACAACCTACAGTTTCCACACCAATCAGCAAAATACTTCACTACAACTTTGTTGTTAGTAGATAGCCTCTCTTCAAATTCTGTATCAGTAATTAATTCTACTGCCATATTGCTCTCTTCTTTTTTGGTTTTTTAAAGTGATAGAAACACAGGATTTGGTTTCTTTGTTTTCGCAAAATTAAGATAAGTAAACAATGAGTTTAAAGACATTTGTGAAAATCGGGAAAATTGAAAATCTGAGTGATGCCCGATACTGTGCTGGAATGATGGTAGACATACTGGGATTCAATCTGGAAGAAGGAACGGAAGGCTTTGTGTCTGCTGAGAAATTCAAGGAAATCACGGATTGGGTAGCCGGAGTAAAATTTTGTGGTGAATTCGCAAATGCACAAGTTGCAGAAGTAAAGCTTGCAACTACAAACTACCCCATCGATTACATCGAAATTCAAAACCCTGATCAACTCGAAGAGTTATCAGAATTATCACAATCCCTGATATATAAAATCGTAATTAGAGATCAATCTGACCTGGACAAGCTTACTTCCCAAATCGCATTTGCGCAAGATTTAGTCGAATATATCTCCATCCAATGCACCAATGAGTCTCTGTATGAAGCAATTGAGCAAACATTGACCAACGCAACTACTTCATCTCAACTCATACGAGATTACGACCTGTCTGAAGAAAATGCAGATAAAATTGCTGAGCAGGGTGTCTTTTCCGGAATAGAACTGGAAGGAAGTCCGGAGGACAGACCAGGGTTTAAAGACTATGGAAAAGTAATGGATATCCTGGAAGTATTGGAGGTAGACTGATCTACCTCCTTGATTGTTTGAATAGATATCAATCAGATTTGATCCAGGGCTTGCTTGAGATCATTCCAAATATCTTCAGCATTCTCTACACCTACAGAAAGACGAATTAATTTCTCCGTAACACCAAGTGCATCTTTGAGGTCATTGTCCACGTCTGCATGAGTCATGGTATACGGATGCTGAGCAAGGCTTTCCGTACTTCCTAAGCTCACCGCCAACTTCACCATCTTCATTCCATTAAGTACAGCGAAAGCCTCCTTCTCTCCTCCTTTTACATCAAAAGCCAACATGGCTCCAGGAGAAGAGTATTGTTTTTTGTAGATCTTATATTCCGGATCGTCTTCCTTCAATAGTCCCAGATAATGAACGCGTTCCACATTTGGGTGCTGTACCAATCTTTCAGCAAGCACCTGTGCATTTGCGCATTGTTTGTCCATTCTGAGTTTTAGTGTTTCAAGGCTTCGCATTAGCAACCAACTGGTCCAGGGACCCGCCATGTTACCAATGAAAGTTCTAAAGCCTTTTACTCTAGCCATGAGCTCCTTACTACCAAGGCAAGCCCCAGCAACCACATCACTGTGGCCACCAATATATTTGGTAGCCGAATACAAGACTAAATCAGCGCCCAGTTTGAGCGGGTGAGACCAGAGCGGCCCCATGTAAGTATTGTCTACAGCTAGGATCACACGATAATCATCTGTAGAAAATTCATCACTTACCTCTCTGCACATTTCCAGATCAATCAAAGCATTGGTCGGATTTGCGGGGGATTCGAGGTAAACCATTTTCAGGGTGCCAGCACTGGATTTTACTCGCTCGATTAATTGTTGTTTATTCTCACCTGGTCTAAACTCTACTGTATGAATCCCATATTGTCCGAGAATTTTTCGGATGAAATGATCTGTTCCTCCATAAAGGGGTGCACTGTGGAGTAACAAATCACCTGGTTTCAGAAATTCAAATAATGTGGATGTAATTGCTGACATGCCACTTTCAAAAACCGCACAGTCTTCTGCTTCATCCCAGAGCGAAAGTCGGTTTTCAAGAATCTCCAAATCGGGGTTGTTAAGCCTGCTGTATATCAGTCCCAGTTCCTCGTCTTCACGTTTTTCTCTTTTGCCATAAGCCACTTCAAAATAAGCTTTACCTTCTTCGGCAGACTTAAACACAAACGTACTCGTTTGGAAAATAGGACACTTTACGGCACCTTCTGATAATTCAGGTCGGTAACCGTATGACATCATTAGACTTTCGGGTTTCATAATAGAGTTGTTTATTCCAAAATTAATATTTTACCACTTTATTTCTAAGTTGAATAACTAAATAGGTAATATTTTCTTTTATTTGAGATATTTTAGAAAATATATGGTTACACACCCTTCAATTCGAAGCTAATTAGAAAAAATATCTGCTGCTATGGACAATACAGATCTGAAAATTCTCAACCTACTACAAAAAGACGGCAGGCTTACTCATAAGCAAATAGCAGAAGAGCTCAATTTGACAATAACACCTATTTATGAACGTGTTAAAAGACTTGAGCGGGATGGATATATTAAAAACTATGTGGCCATCCTGGATCAGGACAAGCTGCAAAAGTCCCTCATTGCTTTTACCAATATTTCATTGAAGGAGCATGCCAAAAAATATATCAAGGAATTTGAAAAGGAAATCAAGAAAATTGAAGAAGTGGTGGAGTGCTATCATATTGCTGGTCAGTTTGACTACTTACTTAAAATAGTCATTGAAGACATGAAAGCCTACCAAACTGTAGTAATTGATCAGCTGGCAGCTATGGATAATATCGCCAATGTGAACAGCTCCTTTGTAATGACAGAAGTGATGCGATCCACTGCTATCCCAATTGGAAGTGCGGTGGACCAGAAACAAAAAAGCCATTAACCCGAAAGTCAATGGCTTTTAAATGCTTTTTAGTTCTGCTAATCAACCGAAATGAGATCTATCTCAAACAGCAAGGTAGCATCTCCTGGTATCACTTGATTCCCAACTTGATCTTTATAACCTGAAGTACCATAGCCAAATTTTGAAGGAATGTACATGGTAATTGATCCGCCTTCACTTACATAAGGCATCAGGATTTGCCACCCTTTTATCAGGTTACTAAGAGTTAAACTTGCATTTTTTTTCGAATCAAATGGATAACCATTAGCTAAAAACATTCCTTTGTAGTTAATAGTAACTACATCTGTAGATTTGGGGTATTTTTCTCCATTTCCTTGTTTAGTAATGATGTACCAAAGCCCTTCTACAGTATCTTGCTTGGCAACTAACCCACTATCAAGTATTGACTTCTCAATATATCGTTGTTCAAACTCGAACTGACTCAAAGTTTCCCGTAGTTTAATATCAAAAGCTAAAGGTGTGTTAGCAGGAACCGAACCATCAGAAGTTCCATAATTGCCAAATGCATAATACGATGGCGTTAACATCAACATCTCACCCCCTTCTTTCAAATACGGAAGCATCATTTGCCACGAGGAGATTGTCCCATTCAGTTTGACATAAGCACTATCTTTAGAAATCAAACTCTCATTATTGGGAATGCTAAGCGCATTGTAATCTACCAAAACAACATCGGCGCTGGTAGGCACATCTCCAGTTCCCTGACTCTTGAGTACATATCTGATTCCCGCTCCGGCAGAATCACTCTGAACAGTCAAATTATTGTCAACTATATACTGATCAATGATCGACTGTTCTTTTTTAAGTTGATCTGTAGGATTAAAAACATTATCCTTTTTATAACATCCACTTATGGTAACAATTGCAGCTAGCATCGCTACTATTATCCAGCTTTTAGTACTTATTATTTTCATATAAACCGAAATTTTAAATATTTAATCTTTTCTCCTTTTTCTGTCCAGATCTTCTCGTACTTGGTTTTGATTCCGTGATGATCTTTGATTAGTTCAGCGGATTGATACAAGTCAAACGTATACTCCAGATCAACAACTGGGAATTCATTTTCCAGTACTTCCAATGTGTATTCAAAAAGCGGTGTATTATCTGTCTTAAACCTAAACCAGGCATTTTCTTTAGCCAGGCTCTTGTACAACTCCAAAAAACGCAAACTTGACAATCGTCTTCTGATGTCTCGTTTCCTCGGTCTGGGATCGGGAAAAGTCAGCCAAAACTCATCTACTTCACCAGCCTCAAAAAATTCATCGAGCTTTAATATCTGGATTCTCAAAAAACCAACATTTTCCAGTTTGTTTTCAATTGCATGGGTACTACCCTGATGCAACCTGTCCCCTTTCAAATCAACCCCAATAAAATTTCTCGTCGGATCCTCACCAGCCAAACCCACCGTGTATTCTCCGTCTCCACATCCAAGTTCGACCGTAATAGGACGCTCGTTTTTAAAATATAGTTGGTGCCAGTTTCCTTTTATTTGTTCAAAAAGTGGTTTACCAGGCTCTATAATATTTTCTCGCTGAGCATTCTCGGCAAACCTTTTTAGTTTTTTTCTCACAATTCCTCTATTTCCGCAACCACAAAAGTACTACCACAAATCAAAATCATGTCACTTGATGTTGCATTCTTTTTTGCTACACTTAATGCCATATTAACATTTGAGTAAGATTCCCCTTTCAATCCAACACTTTGGGCCAGATCTTGAAGCTGATCTGAAGGAAGGGACCTAGGCACTGACGATTGAGTGAAATAGAAAGCAGCATTTCGTGGGAATAAATTTAAAATACTGGCGATATCCTTATCCTTAACCATCCCAATCGCCAGATGAAGTTGCGTAGGATTTAAGGATCTAACCTGAGCAAATAACTCTGCCAAGCCAGGTTCATTATGGCTAATATCAGCAACCAACAAAGGATTCTCTCCTAAAACCTGCCACCGCCCTTTGAGACCAGTTAACTTCTTTACCCCTGCCAGACCTTCCTCAATAGCTTGATCAGAAACCTTCCAGCCCTTCTTTTGAAGCACATTCACTGCTCTGATTACACCTGGAATATTTTTCAAAAAATATGAAGCAATTAAATCAGTTTTTAAGACCTCAACTTTACCATTTGCCGACAATTCAAAAGTCTGGAAAGTAGTATTTCTTCCAATCTGTTTTACCTGAATATCATTAGATAAATAAAATGAAGCGTTCAACTGAGTTGCTTTCTGTTCGAACACATGACGTAATTCCGGCTGATTGGCTCCAATGACTATAGGTTTTCCTGTCTTGATAATTCCAGCTTTCTCAGAAGCAATTTCAGGAAGTGTATTACCCAACATATCTGCATGATCCTTTCCGATCATCGTAATTAAGCTGAGCTCCGGATCAATCACATTGGTACTGTCTAGTCTACCTCCGAGGCCTGTTTCTATCACAGCAATATCTACTTGCTGCCGGTTGAAATACTCAAAAGCCATAGCCACTGTTACTTCGAAAAAGGATGGGTTGATTGCTTCAATAAGTGACTTGATCCTCGTGACAAACTCTCCAACGAATTCCTCACTCACCTCCTGCCCATCTATCCTGATACGCTCAGTAAACGACTTTAAATGAGGTGAAGTGTAAAGTCCGGTTTTATAACCAGCACACTGTAAAATAGCCGCCAGGGAATGTGCAGATGAACCTTTCCCGTTAGTACCTGCTATATGAATGGATTTGAACTTCTGATGAGGGTTCCCCAACCCTTCAAGTAACCTGATGGTGTTGGTAAGATCTTTCTTGAACGCTTGCGCTCCAACACGCTGAAACATTGGTAACCGCTCGTACAGATATTGGAGCGACTCTTGGTAGTTCATTTATTTAGATCGAATGATAAAGGTGATTTTACCAGTTGAAAATGGAGCTGGCGAATACTCATTTGTCTTAGAGAAACTTAGCCTTTCGACAGACTGTCTGTAGTAGTGCTCTACGACAGGTGAAACCGTACTGGATAGCAACTCAACTCCAACGATGTAGCCATCACCATCAACTTTAATTTTGTAAACAATCTTTCCGGATTCGTCCGAATCATCTTTTGGCTGAGGTTTGGTATCCCAGACCCAGCCGGACATCTGCAAGCTTGCTCCATTAGAAGATCCCTGTTCACCCATCAATGCACGACCATCTATATTTCCTTCTTCTTTGCCTGCAGCACCGCTATCATTGTTGGGCCCTTTTGAATCATTTGGTTCTCCATCTGATTTTGGCATCAAAGCTGCTGAATTCACCTCCTCTTTTTGCTTTTCTTCCTCTTTCTTTACTTCTTCTTTGGGAGTCTCTTTAGCAGGCTCTTTTTTAATCTCTTTTGGTTTCTCCACTACAGGTTCTGTAACTGGGTCCGACGTTACCTGATCAGGAGAAGGTTGTTCAGTCACTGGTTCTACTACCTCCTCAGTTATGTCATCTTCAATAGGGACATCTTCGGTTACAGGTTCTGAATCAGGATTATCCAATTCCGAAACTTCCTCTGTTGGTTCTTCCGATGATTCCACTTGCTCCATTTCTTCTGCTATTGGTTGTTGTGTAACAACAGGCTGTTCTCCACTGCCGCTCTCATCTACTCCAAAGCTCAACTCAATACCATAAGAAGGAATTGGTGGAAAGGGCTCTTTCCAGGCAACCAGAAAATAAAACAGGATCAAAAGGAGCACCTGCACACTAATGGAACTAATCCATCCAATACGGCGATATTTCTTCTCCTTCTGCTCAGACATGTTACTCAGGTTTTGTTGCAATAGAAACTCTCGCTTCCAGGGCAGTAGCAATTCCCGCTACTTTCACCACATTCTCCACTGGAACAGACTTGTCACAGTGCAATACCACCACACCTTCCTTACCGGCAAAAGCATCGCGCAAAACAGCTTCCAGCTGATTCACACTCACCTTGCGATCATTAACATAATACTGAAGGTCTTGGGTAATGGTCACCCCAACCTTTTGTATCACAATCTCAGAGCTCTTGCTGGATGGAACATTTACTGGCAAACCAGATGGTGTAATGAATGAAGCCGTCAACATGAAAAAGATCAATAACAAGAAGATGACATCCGTCATGGATGACATGCTAAAAGCTGCTTCTACTTTATGTTTTGATTGAAGATTCATTTCTGAGGCTCCTGTAAAAGGTCAACAAAATCTATTGCAGAATACTCCATATTGTGAACCAGCTTAGAAACACGGCTCACTAAATAATTATACCCTAAATAAGCTAAGATTCCCACAAACAATCCCGCTGCTGTTGTCACCATCGCTTCGTAAATGCCACTTGAGAGTAGTTTTGGGCTCACAGCTCCCTCTTCCTGTGCTATAGCAATGAATGCCTGAATCATACCCGTCACTGTTCCCAGGAAGCCAATCATGGGGGCAGCACCAGAAATAGTTGCCAACATGCTAAGGTTCTTCTCAAGCTTGTAGATTTCTATTTTCCCTGTATTCTCAATACTTACTTCAATATTCTTCAGAGGGCTACCAATGCGACTAATACCCTTTTCAATCATTCTGGCTACCGGAGTATCTGTTTGAGAGCAAAGCAACCTCGCACCATCTACTTCACCTGCCAGCACCAGGCTCCTTATCCTATCTTTAAAATCCGGAGGGGTTTTAGAACTATTTCTGATCAATAAAAGTCGTTCAACAAAAATATAAATGGCTCCAATCCATAGCAAAATGATAGGGATCATCATATATCCACCATTCAGTAAAAGCTCAAGTACAGAGACGGTTTCGAGCTGGTCAGCAGTTTCGATTTGAAGCAGCATATTAATTTATAAAGTGACAGAAACAATTCCTATATAATTCCAACTATGCTTTTAACATGAGTGGAATCATTTCGGCTTTTAAAAAAAAATCGTTTAATCCCATGTGGTTAACGCGGGATTAAACGATAGATTATAAGTTATGTTGTCTTAATAACGGAGGGTCCAGATATCCGAACCAAATTCTCCTTTGTAACTTTCGATATTTGCTACAGCATCCTCAAATGAATTGAATTCAGCAATAGCCACACGATAATATCTGGCATTATTGAACGGAGGAATGATCATCGGGCTCTTACCTGAGTCAGACAATTCCTTTGCATAATCCGTTGCCAAATCCTCATCAAAGAAGCTACCTACAATCACATAAGCTTTACCAGTCCTCTGATCCAGTTTGGTAATTTCACCAGCAGGTTTAGCTACAGGTTGTGGCTGTGGCTTAGGCTTAGGTTTAGGTTTGGCTTCTTCTTTCTTAGCCACAGGCTTAGGCTCTTCCTCCTTAGGCTGTTCCTTTGCTACAGGTTGTTTTTTCGCAGGTTGCTCCTTCTTGGCTGCTACTTTTTTATTCGTTTCAGCGCCATTATCACCTGGATTCAATGCAAACAATATAATAGCAATCACAGCTATAACCACTGTGCCAATCACTACTACTCTTACAAACTTACCTTTATTGGATTTCTCCTCTCCGTAAGTACCATAAGATGACGTTTGTGCATATCTGGCTGCAGCTTCATTCTTAGGAGATGATGTGGCAGCTGCTGGCTGGCTTGGAGCTGATGCATCATCATCACTATCAAATACCGAACTGGAAGCTATCTCATCAGTACCTGTTTCAAACTCATCAAAAGATTCTTCTTCGTAAAAACCTTCAGGTTCCTCTTCTTTAAGCTCTTCCTCGAGTTCTTTTTCAAGCTCTTTTTCCCAATCTTCAGATTCATCATCAGCAGCCAAATCCTCTTCTGTAAGCTCTATATCATCAAGCTCATCTTCAGAGATCTCAATTTCGTCTACTGACTCCTCCTCAAAAGTAGATTCAGGTTCCTCAGAAACGGGTTCATCCTCCATTTCTTCTATGTCACCCATGTCTCCAAATTCCTCGTCTTCATCCAGCTCATCATACTCCAGATCAGGAAGACCAAAATCCTCATCATCATCGAAAAGATCATCTCTTTCTTCTTCCGGATCTTCGTTTTTATTCTTGTCGTCAGCCATTTAGATTAGATTTAGTACAAACCAAGATAGTAAAATTTCATTATTCCCAAATAATGAGTTCCCTTCTTTTTGCTATGCGAATATGTCACTTAAAAACGATAAATAAAACCCAATTTTGCACTCAATCCACGAGATGGGTAGTTTAAATATCTCTGATAGTTCTGGTTAAACAGGTTTTGACCATCCACAAAAGCAGAAAAGGCCTTGTTGATTTCATATGTTGCTCCCAGCCCAAAATCAACAATCGTATTAAGCTGTGTTACACCTGCAGAAACTGGCTGCATAGCTTGAATACCATCCATTACAATCATATATGATGTTATATTGAGGGATTCAGTCAATTTTTGTGAATAGTTGATTTTTACCTGTGTCGCAGGTAAATACCACGCTTGAGACAGTTTGTCAGTGGAATAACTTGAATACATCAACCTTGCCGTAAGAACAGATCGCTCCGTAGCGTATGTCACTGAAGCACCAAAATCAGTCTGTTGGAAATTACCTCCATCATAAAGTAACACAAATCGCGAAGAATCATTGGCAGAAACACCGACAAGGGCCTTGTTGGAAGTCATAGAATATCGAATAAACGGCTCAATGACAACTTTGGGGATAAACTGATAACTTAACCCAAAATCCAGAGAAACTTTGTTATTCTGATTGTTCAAAGTCAGCGAATCTTCCAAATACCGACAAGACTGTCTCGTTTTATACAAACTCTGGGCAATCATCCCTCCTTTTATTTTACCATAAAATGCTAATTCCTGATTAATCTTATAGTTCGATTCAATGTTTGGGTAAACATTCACAGAACTACCGGAACCAGCACTATCTGATGACACTGCCAGGTCTGCTCCAACTCTCAATTTCAAATCATTCTTATCGAACAAAACACCAGGAGCTACTTTGAGTATGCTACGATTTTGGGAAATTCCACTTTTGTATGCGAGATATTGATACCCAAGTCCGACATCTGCTCTTAGATTTTTCTTGATCTCAAAATCAGAACCAGCAGCAATGTTAAAGTTGGATTCCTGGTTGAAAGCACTGGAACCAGCAACATTCATACTGGTGTAGCTAATATCAGGATTGAAATAATAATTCAACTTGCTCTTGGGTCCTGATGTGATCTTCGGAGCAAATGCAAAATAATTGCCATTGATTTTGTTACTGATAAATGGGGTTGTTTTTGAAACCAGTTCCACAGCTGGCTGGTCATAACCATAAAAGTAAAAGGCCTCACGCTCATAGTTGACCGATGGTTTGAAGAGTAATTCCCCTGCTTTGAATGATCCCTGAAAAAGTGCCTCTGAATGTCCATAAGCACTTCCTTTTCCTCGAACAGGTCCCTTTCCAAATGATTCATGATTGATATAAAGCCCCATTTTGTTATTCTCATCAGCTTTGCTGAAATATCCTTGCACTAAGGGTGATACATAATTACCAAACCCGGCTTTGATGTAATTGTCATAATGCTCACGCTTAGAAACACCATTGTATTCCTTCTTCGGAAGATCAAATCTATAAGCTTCAAAGCTGTATGATGGTTGAGAAAGATCATAATCGACTTCTACCTGATCATCTGAAACAGGCAAAACCTCGGTCTTTTCGTAAAGTCTGGTAGCCCTGGGAAGGGTCAGTGGTTTATCCTTTTCTATAATGATCTGTGCATCCTCAATCTCACCAGTTGGTACATCCTGTGCCGATGCTAGCCATAGGTTGACTATCAAAAAGGATATGGATAGTGTCAATCTTTTCATTTGATAGAATCGGGTTTTAATGTATCAGCTTCTTTCATTAACAGTGTTTCTTCCTTTTTTTGAATCAGCTCCATACGTTTCTGTGCTTCATCCTGAATTTCCTTGATCGAAGCATTCGCTATGATGGATTCCACTGTTGCTTTGGCCTGAAGCAGCTCATCCATCGCCAGATAATTATCAGCAATAAGCAGGAAGGATTTGCCTATCCAATAAGGATAAGAACCATAGTCTCGGTTCAATTCAAAAAGCATTTCCAACGAACGTTTATTCTTTCCCTGGATGTAGTATATCCTGGAAATCAAGTATTTGGCTTCAGCACCTTTCTCATTTCTGGAGTCATTGGCTGCTTGCAATAGCTCATCCATCGCACTGGCATAATTTTCCTTAGCCATATAAATCCTCGCTTTCAACAACCAAATATCACCTTCTGCATTGGCTGGCTTCCATTCGCTTTTTAAAATGGCATCCGAATAATACAATGCACTATCCGTATCATTTAGATTAAAAAAACTGGTCATCAATCCTTCATTGGCTAGATAGGATTCCTTTTGGTTCATGGCTCGCTGAAGCAATAAATGGTAATTCTTAATTGCCTCAGTGTTTTCTCCAAGTGCAATCAAAGCTTTTCCTCGTTTATCTAGTGATCTTCCGGTATATGCCATGCTTTCCATTTTGATCAGTTCATCAAAAGTATCAGCGGCAAGCTGCCATTGTTCAGATCTGTAGTAGGCATCGGCCATGTAGTAAACAGCGTCTTGTGTAAAACCACTCTCAGGATATTTGGACCTGAATGCATTCAACTTGTCAATGGCTTCATTGTACTTTTGATTGTAATAGCTGGTCTTTGCTGCTTCAAAAGCCACCACTTCCAAACTACCATCGTTTGGATGCGCTTTTTCATATGCAGCCATATAATTTTCAAACCCTGGAATTTCCAACCCTTTTTTAGCAATCTCCTGAAGACCAAGCAACGCCTCATTGGCAACTTCATGACTGAGGTAATTGTCCAATACCAGCAAGTAAGCATCTCGTGATTTTTCCAGTTCTCCTGTATTGAAATAACAAAGTGCCTGCTGAATTTTAGCAAATGGAAAAAGGTTGCTTTCCGGGTAATCACTGAGCAAGAGACTTAAAGAACTTAACGCTGCTTTGAAATCTGTCTGCTCTATCTGAAGCTCTGCAAGCTGAAACAATGCATTGTCCCCGTAACCACTGGCTCGATCCTGTGCTACCAATCTAAAGGCTGTTTCTGCACGAGGGTTTACTCCCTGGAGTTTGTAAATCAAACCTTGCTGGTAGGCAACATAAGAAGACATGGAAGGCTCTATCACTTTACCGTATTGCTGCAATGCACGATCATACTGCTTCTGTACATAATAGCAATCTGCCAATCTGAGCATTCCATCCTGATAGAATGGATCTGAAGCTGGGACACTTTCTACATAGTTCCTAAAATAAACAGCTGCCTGATCAAAGTCTTTTTGATTATAGGTCAAATATCCCAATCCATAGTTTGCACGTCCGGACCAGGGTTGTACCCTTCTATTCACACAGTCTCTGTAAGCCTTGCTCGCTTTGCCTGGTTCATTGAGCATGGAGTAAGATTCTCCTTTCAGGTATAAAGACTGAGCAGTAATCTGAGGGTCATCCGGAAAAGTAACTGCTTTGTCAAAATATATAGCCGCCTGTGCAAACCGACTATCATTGTAAAGCAGCTGTGCCTTTTGAAAAGTCACCTTCTGATATGCGATCCTTAGTGGTTTAGATTTGTTTTTGATCGATTCCAAATGGGCGATCGCCTGATCATAGTTGGAGGTCCTCAGATATGACTGAGCCAGCAACTCATTGGCTTCAATCTTCCATCTGGAGTTTGCAAACCGATCAAGAAAAGACGTAAAATCCTCAATAGCATCTGCATACTGTTCACGCTGAAAATTCACCTTTCCCATAGTAAAAGCAGACTCTTCGATCATCTCTTCCGTGCCTTCAGCCTGAGCCACGGTTTTGAAAGCACTATATGCATAATTAAGGTTTCCTTCTCTTAAGTACAGTTGACCTAAATAAAAACTACTGGTTTGACCCAGGGCACCTTTCTCCAAACCAGCCTTCTTGAAATTATCAACTGCTTTTTGATTTTGATTGAGTTGGAAATAAGAAAATCCGAGTTTAAAAAAAGTAGATGCTTCTGCCCTATTGCCCGATAAGTCAAGAAATCTCTGAAGAAATTCTGCTGATTTAGCATATTGTTTTTCCTTGAAATACGCCTCACCCAACAGCTTATTCAATTGTTTGTTCTTATCTGAAACTCCTTTGGTGATTTGTGGCTCAGCGTATTTGTACAGCTGCTTGTACCTGGAAGTGTGGTAATATATTCCAGCAATCATAATGGTGACGTCATCCTTAAAAGCACCTTCCTTTCCATCTATTGGCTCTAATGCGGATAGCGCCTGGTTGTAGTCATCATTATTAAAATAGATGGTTCCCAAATAGTAAGATGATTCATCAAAATACTTCTCATTATAAGTGGTAGCCGCTTCAAAACCGGTTATAGCGCTTCCTTCATCTCCAGTCTTCAGCTGGGTATAACCCAACTTAAACTTCCACTCCTCAGTTTCATCAACAGACAACTGCAAAGCATCAACCTGACTAAAGTATCCTAATGATTTGGAAAAATCTCTTTGATCAAAATAGTAGTTACCCAAAACGAAATACCCACTGCCGGACAATGGATTATTAGGATAAGTATCCATAAAAGACTCGACTTCCTTTACTGCCTGGGCATTTCCACTTTTCAATTCTGCTACAGCTTTGAAATAAAATGCTTCTTTGAATGGAATTTGAGCTTTGGTCAAATAGGTATCGAACAGATAGGCTGCCGCTGTATATTCTTTCGCTTCAAATGCAACCAAAGCATCCTGATACCCTCTGTTTTCCTGGGAATTGGACTGAGTCTCCTGGGCTATAGCAGACTGAAAAACAAGACCCAAAATGATGATTAAAAGTAAATAGCGAATGCTCATATTGCCTGAGGTGGATTTATGCCTTGAACGTAAAAATGCAACGTTTTGTATCAATGCATTAATTTATAAATGAGTTCTCTCAAAATATCTCCGTCTTTCATGGTTGCATATCCGATTCCTTTGGACTGCAAATCAGCCTGATGAATGATCTCAAGATTCCGGATGACAATTGGTAACGGATAATTTCTGGCAGCCTGGATATACTCGCCCGCAAAAAAAGGATTTACTCCTATGACACGTGCGGCTGCATTTTTCTCATAAGCCTGCTGATCATGCAGCAGCATCAACTTAGTGTAATAAGAAAACAGATTGGCTATTACCAATATCAGCGGATTGCTGGATGGGTTAGCACTGAAGTATTCGATGATTTTAAAAACCTTCACTTCATCCTTGAGCGACATGGCTTTCTGTAGCTCAAAAGTATTGTAGTCCTTACTGATACCAACATACTTCTGTACAGCAACTTCGTCTATTTGCTGACCATCAGGAATATTGAGTTTCAGCTTATCGATTTCATTGGCAAGACGCTGAAGATTGTTTCCTATGTTTTCAGTAAGGATCATAATGGCTCGCTCAGAGATGTTCGCTCCAGTAGCTTGCGCATAAGACCTTACCCAACCTGGTATTTTGTCATCATAGATTTTTTTGGAATGCAGGAAGACGGTGTTCTTTTCTATGACTTTACCGATCTTCTTTCTCCTGTCCAGCGTTTTATACTTGTGACCAAAAACGAGAATAGTTGTTGGTAGAGGATTTTCCAGGTAGCTTTCCAGTAGTTTGTGAGCATTTTCGTTTTTCCAGTCCCTGATATCCTGTGCCTCTTTGATAATCACTACCTGACGTTCTCCCATCATTGGGTATTTCCTGGCAACATTCAATACATCCGTAAAGCTGATCTCCTTTCCATACAATACATATTGATTGAAACTCTTTTGTGTCTCATCAAGCGCATTTGCTTCTATATTATCAATGATATTGTCAATAAAAAAAGGTTCTTCACCCTGTAGAAAATAGACCGGTGCATACTGGCCTTTTTGAAGATTCTTAATGATCTCAACGTATTCTGCCATGCGGTAAAGTTAGAAGGAACACCCAATAGCCACAAAATAAAATTCAGATACTCGACAACAAAGGATTGAAATCATATTCCGTTATTTGTTTTAATACAAAGAAGAGAAATGTTCTGTAACAAGCATCTCCGGCGCATCAATCAGGTTGGCAATAAGAGCAAATAAATAAAGCGGTCATTTAAACATATTAACAGAATATTCTAATATTTATATAATTTTCGAAATACAATTGATTTTTCGTTACGATATCCTTAAATTATCAAGAAACTGAACACTAAATATTCAATTGTGATATTCAATAATTACGACATTGGTGAGCACTACGATGAAATGTTTGAGGAAAGCGGATGTCGCCAGCCTTATTCTGATTTTAAGCGAATCGTAGAAAAAGCCTCTATGAAAAAACTGGTCCAATTGCAGGATTCTTCAGACAAAGCTCAAATGTCTATGGGAATGACCTTCAATGTATACCATGACAACCAGGGAGTTGAGAAGATTTTGCATCTGGATTTGATTCCAAGGATCATTTCAGGATCAGAATGGGAAACCATAGAAAAAGGGCTAACTCAGCGGATCATTGCCATCAATATGTTTATTGATGACCTATACAACGATCAGAAAATCCTGAAAGATGGGATCATACCAAGTGACCTGATACTTTCAAGCCGGGATTACCTCAAGCAATGTATCGGACTAAAACCCCCTAAAGGGATTTGGATTCATATCACAGGAAGTGATATTGTAAGAGACAAGAATGGTAAATTCTATGTTTTGGAAGACAACCTGAGATGTCCATCCGGGGTGTCTTATCTCCTCGAAAACAGGGAAATCATCAAGCAAGCTTTTCCTTCTCTGTTCGCGGAATTAGGTGTCCGCCCTGTTTCTGACTATTCCAACATGCTACTGAGTATGCTTCAAAACCTTTCTGATAAAGAAAATCCTGAAATAGTCGTCTTAACGCCTGGGGTATTTAATTCAGCATATTTTGAGCACTCTTATCTGGCTCAGCAGATGGGTGTAAGACTGGTAACCGGACAAGACCTGATCACAGAAAACAAAAAGGTATATATGCAGACCACCAAAGGTCTGAGACAAGTTGATGTGATTTACAGGAGAATAGATGATACTTTCCTGGATCCTCTTACCTTCAACCCTAAGTCTCTGCTTGGAGTACCGGGAATTTTCGAGGCTTATGAAGCAGGCAATGTGGCCCTTGCGAATGCCCCGGGCACTGGAGTGGCCGATGACAAAGCTGTATATGCTTACATTCCAAGAGTGATTAAATACTATTTGGGAGAAGATCCAATCATTGAAAATGTGCCTACATATATCTGCTCCGAAGAGGATTCACTCAAGTACGTACTTGAGAATATTGAGCAACTGGTAGTGAAAGAAACCAATGCTGCCGGAGGATATGGCATGCTGATAGGCCCGAAAGCCAGCAAAGAAGATCATGAAAAATTCAGAGCACTTGTAAAAGCCAATCCTAGAAATTATATCGCCCAGCCAACACTTTCCCTAAGCACAGTGCCAACCATTACGGAAAAAGGCATCTCACCAAGACATGTTGACTTGAGACCGTACATTCTCTATGGAGACAGTGTGAAAATCCTGCCTGGAGCTCTCACCAGAGTCGCTTTGGTAGAAGGTTCTTTGGTGGTCAACTCATCACAGGGTGGTGGTAGCAAAGACACATGGGTTTTGTTTGATTAATGATAAATAAAGATAAAAATGCTTAGCAGAGTTGCAGATTCCCTGTTTTGGTTAGGACGATATACTGAGCGTGCAGAAAACTATGCACGCTTTATTGATGTAAATTTCAACCTTTCTCTCGATTTACCTCCAGGTCTTAAAGAACAGTGGCGGCCGCTCCTGGCAGCCACAGGAGATGAGAAATTATTTGTGGAGTTCTATGATAACTTCGATAGAGAAAATGCCATCAAGTTTTTAGCTTTTGACCATCAAAACCCAAACTCCATCATTTCTTCGATTGAAAAGGCTCGTGAAAATGCCAGACAAGTACGCGAGAGCATCTCTAACGAAACCTGGGAAGTATTGAATGATCTGTATCATTATGTAAACAAGTGTTCTCAAAAAAAAGCATGGAGAAGTCAGGACTCTGAGAACTTCAAAAAAATTAAATACAAAATACAACTGCTTCAGGGAATTGGTTATGATACTACTCCACGTACTCAGGGATGGTATTTCAATAAGTTAGGACAATTTTTGGAGCGAGCAGACAAAACCTCCAGAATTCTGGATGTGAAGTATCACTTCCTGCTGCCTTCAGTAGAAGATGTGGGGTCTCCACTTGACTTTCTGCACTGGAATGCCCTACTCAAGTCTGTTAGTGCTTTTAATGCTTATAGAAAAAAGCACGGCAAAATAGATCCGGCTAACATAGTGGAGTACCTGGTGCTAAATGCATATTTCCCAAGAAGCATTTTATTCTGCCTCATCAATGCAGAAAATTGCCTGCATGAGATCTCTGATTCAAAGAGAGGCTTTACCAATCTTGCCGAAAAGGAAATAGGTAACCTGAGAGCAGACCTGGAATTCGCTGACACAAAAGACCTCTTTGAATTTGGCTTGCATGAATATATGGATAGATTACAAGTGAGAATAAATGATATATCTAACGCCGTGTATGATCAATATTTTAAAATCAAACCGAACTATATCATACAATCTCAAGACCAATAATTAAGCTTATGATCTTACAGGTCCAACACATTACCAAATACCAGTATTCCCACGAGGTATTTATTGAGCCTCATCACTTGTATTTTCATCCATCATTTCGTCATTATTTCAAACTTTTGGAATTTGATATCAACATATCTCCAAACCTCTCAGGCATTTCTTTTCGCACCGATGCTGAAAACAATTCTTATCATCAGGTATGGTTCAATGACGTGATTACTGAACTTCACATAGCTACGTATTTGAAAGTGGAAACCTCTACTATCAATCCTTTCAACCTGTTGGTGGAACCAAACCCTAAATTAGATCACAAAGAAGCCCTCAAAATACATTTGCAGACTGTCGACCTTTCGGATGAATTGGCCAATTGGACTAAAAAGAAAAGCGATGAGACTGGAGATAATTTAATTACACTGCTCTCTTACTTGACTCAAAGCATCAAACTCGATTGGATACATGAAGACCGATATGTGGAAAACCTAATGACTCCAGTTGAATGTTTTAAATCCAGAAGAGGCTCATGCAGGGACCTTGCCTGGATGCTGATACAAATGTTGAGAAACCTGGGAATTGCTGCCCGATTTGTCAGTGGATATGCTTTCAACCCGGAACTTACTGCAGGTCATGAACTTCACGCCTGGGTAGAAGCCTGGGTACCCGGAGCAGGATGGATAGGATTGGACCCAAGTACAGGTCTTTTTGCTACAGATCAATACATCCCTGTTGCGGCAAGTTTCAAACCGGAACACACCTTCCCGGTTCAGGGCACGTATCGAGGAGCCGCTGAGGCACAACTAAGTTTTGAAGTGAAAATCCAGGCATTGGAAAGTTAGTCACTCACCACTCATTCCAAATAAAATGTTAATTTTTCAAAATATCGCAACCTTTTATTTGGTGTAATCCCATAAAAGTGTTCACTTCAGCGCACAATTTCTCTCACTCTTGAACACCTAATCCTAAATCAAAATCCATAAAACACTGATTTACTGCATTTTACATTTTTGGCACAAATTTCAATACTACCCAAAGCGAACATTTTAAATTTCAAAAATCAACGGGTATGAAAATTTTTCAAAAAACAATCGCAATGATAGCACTAGCGGCTATCGTTAGCTTTTCAGCACAAGCTGCTCCGGAAAGCAATGCAGTTAAAAAAGCCAAAGAAGCTGTTGAAGAAGCCGCTCCTTACGACTGGAAGACTCTGGCAAGTAGCGCTGAAATCTGCTTCAAGAAGAAAGAAAATACAGAATTGGCTTTAGAGTGGATCAACAAATCCATTGAAATCAACAAAGACCCAAAGAACCTGGAAATCAAAGCTGACTATTTCGCTTCCATTGGTGAGAAGTCAAAAGCTTTGGCTTTGTACTCAGAAGCCATCAATACCGGCAAAGAGCAAAATTTCTGGTTTGACAGCTCCGATCTTCAAGACAAGATCTGGAGCCTGAGATGATATTAGTAGTAGAATTCTCATCAGAAAAAGCCTCAAACTACGGTTTGAGGCCTTTCTGCATTTTTTCTACTTGAGCTTATCTTTGAATACCTTAGCGAATTTATCCACTTTAGGAGCCACTACAAATTGACAGTACGGCTGAGATCCATTTTCATTGAAGTACTCCTGATGATAATCTTCTGCCGGCCAAAATGCATCAAACCTGGTGATTTCAGTCACAATAGGATCACTCCATGCTCCGGATTTATCCAGTGCTTTCTTCAACTTTTCTGAGACTTCCCTTTGCTGTTCGTTGTGATAAAAGATTGCTGATCGATACTGCGTCCCAACATCGTTCCCTTGTCTATTTAGAGTAGTTGGATCATGGGTTTTCCAGAATACTTCCAATATTTCTTCAAGGCTGATAATATCAGGGTCATAGGTTACCTGAACTACTTCAGCGTGTCCGGTGGTTCCGGCACATACTTCTTTATAAAATGGGTTTCTGGTTTTTCCACCAGAGTAGCCAGATACTGCGGATTCAACGCCATTGAGTCGTTGAAAAATAGCTTCAGTACACCAAAAACATCCAGAACCCAATGTTATTTGTTCCATATAAATTAGTAATTAATTAGTGAATGGTTGAATTGTAAAATAGCTCAAAAAGAGCGTCACTCAATAACTCATTCTGAACCTGTAAGGTTACTTAAAAAGTCTCCACGCAAAACAATCACTGCAGGTTTTGGTGTACCCTCTCCTGAAGGCCAATGACTTGTGTAACCAGAAGATTTGGACCTTTCACCTGGATGCTTCACACTCACAAACATTGCTTCCTGATCCGGAGCAAAGCATGGAGCTCCAAACGCAGCATCTACTGGTGCTGAAGCCACCCTAATAGCTGACTTCCCTTCTTCACTACCTTCATACACAAACAATCCATTGCTGGAAAACTCCTGGTAATTGCCCTGTCCGATATTATTGGATGCAATATCCGAAGTAAACCAAAGGTTTCCTTTTTGATCAAAAACCACCTGATCCGGACATGCGAACCCTGGCTCATTGCCTCCGGTAATAAAAGGCCTCAAGCTAAATTTTGAAGCGCCATAATCTTCTTCAGCTTCTTTTATCCTTATAATACTACCGTATGGGTTATCTGCTGTTTTACCATTCAAAGCCACAACCACCTCTCCAGTCACCTCATCAATTGCTACACCAGCCGGATTATCCAATCCGGATCCTGCTACCAGTTTAACAGCATCTCTGCATTTGATCAACATTTCTGTTTCAGAAGCATAAGCTTTCTGCATTACCTGCAGATCGTAGTTAACAGCATTCCAGGTGCCAGTGGTTATATTGGCCACATACAATTTTCCTGTGTTCAAATTGCCAGGTTCATCCGCAACAAACTTATAAATGGAACCTCCAGGGCGATTATCTGTTGAGTAAACTACCACCCTCCCATCTGTCAGGGATGTAATGGCTACTCCTCCATGTGCAAAACGCCCCATTGCTATATGTTTCTGCTGATAGTTTGAATATGGATCTATTTCTACCATCCAACCATAATGTGTGGTCGGGTTGCCGGTAAACGACTCTAGCTGATACTCGCTGGCTTCATAGTCTCCAAGCTCATTATAGTCTCCATAGAACTTGCGATAATCGCGCTCTCCAACCAGTACTGTTCCCCATGGTGTAACACCTCCAGCGCTCAGTCCTGCTGTCCCAAAAGTTGTATTTCTTCCAAAAATCGGTGTAGGCCAGTTGATTTGAACCTGCTGAGCTCCTGTGATTCTCTTGTTGAAAGGATCTTTCTTGAATTTCCAACTTCCCCAGGATTTCTCAACCTTGATCAAAGACCCTCCGGAATAGAAAAGCTCTTTATTGATGTGATCTCTATGACGTGCTATATCCCCTTCTTTCTCATATCCTGAAATAAACAATGTATTGATGTCTTCATGGCTTACCCATAGCGCTCCTTTTTTATCACTATCCGGTAGGTAGGCAATGAAATCATTGTCATAGCCAAAATCTCTGTTGTCTTTGATTTCGTCTCCCCATTTGATTAAAACTTCATATTCGAGACCATCGATCAATGAAATTCTGTCGTTAGGGTTGCCGGTACTTTCCGTGTTTTTTGAATCATTACATCCTGATATCATCAGACATGCTACCAACACCGTGCCCCAAAGGACACGTCCAATTCCAGAATAATTATTACTCATGACAATTTTTCAAACCTAAATGATGGGCAAATCTAAATCACCTATTTTGATTTTAGGAACACTACTAGTTTTAAGGAATTTTGGCCAAATTGCACAGCCAAATTAAACACCCTCTTTTTTCACCTGGGAGGACGATTTTGAACGCATGAAAATAAAGCAATTCTTAAGAATCATTCTGGTAATGATCCTGTTTCACAGCGCTCATCTGTCTCTTGGGCAGGGGCAGCCGGAAGAGCTCTCTTGTGTGAAGAAATTAGCAAACGGGGTGTGGGCACTGAAAGACAAAGTAATGTCTTTGATGCATGACAAGCCAGTGGTGATCCTTCCTGCTGTTTCTTCTTCACCAGAAACAAGCCTTGGTGTCGGCTTTGCGGCGATATACTACATCCGCCCAAAAGGAGATACCGTATCGCGCCCTTCCTATTTTGAAAATGTTTTTATCTATACACTGCAGAATCAGTTTTTCTTCTCTAATCCGTATAACATCTTTCTCAACAAAGAAAAGTATTGGTTGAATGGTGAAGTGGGTTACTATATTTATCCGTACAGATATTATGGACAAGGGACTAATATCAGCACCAAAAACTATGAAGATTATTCAACCAATTACCTACGATTAGAGCTCAATGCACTTCGTCGCCTTGCTGAGCGTTTTTACGTTGGGCCAACCATATTTTACGACCACTATTCCAAGGTGAAAATCAAGCAAGGTGGTGAACTGGACACAAAAAATGTGCTCGGAATTCAGGCCAAAGATTTGCTGGGTTTTGGTCTATCTTTCAGATATGACCGAAGGGACAACATGTTTGCACCTAGACAGGGATATTATCTGGAAGGAAGAGCTCTTTTCTATCAGGATAAAATAGTCGGCGCGTACAATTTTGCTGACTTATACATTGATGCAAGAAAATATTTCTACATCGACCATCAATGGGAAACAGGCTTTCAGCTTTATCATAAATCCATCATTGGCCAGGCGCCATTTTACAATCTTGCCTTGCTTGGAAACTCACACATCATGCGCGGATATTATCAAGGAGCCTATCGTGACAAGCATATGACAGCTGTGCAGGCAGAAGTGAGACATTATCTATTTGACAGGTTTGTATTCAGTGCTTTTGGAGGATTGGGATCTGTAAGTAACACTTTCATGAACTACACCACTATTCTCGGAAGCTATGGCGTTGGCCTCAGATATGAGATCAATAAGAAAGAGCGTATCAGAATCAGGGTAGACTATGGTAGAGGCTTTCACTCACAGGGATTGTATATTAGCTTGAAAGAAGCTTTTTGATTCGCATAATTTCCTCATTCACCCTGTATCTTACAAGGTGGACTTTACCAGTTGAGTGAAAAAGTTATATTTACAATGAACACTCAATTTACAATACTGATCTTATGAAACGGCTCAAACCTCTGGCAGAAAGTGGAAATATCAATCGTGATGCAAGTATTAGGGACAGTCAAGCCATTATCATCAATGAACACATTGATAAAGTGTGGGAGATTCTAACCCATATTGAAGATTGGCCAAAGTGGAATGAGGATATCAAGTCGGTAGACGGAGCTAAGTTGGAAGTAGGTTCAAAGTTTAGTTGGGTTCTCGGAGGAATTCATATCACATCCACAGTCAGAAAAATAGAAAGTCCTGAGTTATTGACCTGGACTGGAACAGCTCTGGGTATAAAAGCCATTCATGTGTGGAAACTGGAGGAGAGTGATGGTCAAACCATCGTATCTACTGAGGAGTCTGTAGAAGGCTTCAGAACATTGCTATACAATCATCAGAAGCTTCACAGCACGCTGCTTAACTGGCTGGCCAGACTTAAGCAGCGCGTGGAAAATCAGTAATTATTTTTTATCCATTTCAGCGATTTGCTGCTGAAGCATTTCGAATTTTGGCTCCATCTCAAGTGCCTTCTGGAAAAGTTCTCTAGCCAAAGATGTGTTTCCCCTGTCTTCTTCAACCATTCCTTTCAGCCTTACAGTCGCTGCCTTTAATGAAATTTCCTGAGTAGCACCTTTCTGTCCAACAGGAAACAACAACTTCATAGCATCAGATTTAGGTGATTCGATAATGATGTCTGCATTGTTAATTGCCTCGCCATATCTCTTTAAGTCAAGTTGCAGGAAAGCAACCTTATAGAGTGTCCCAAGATCATTATTAGCCAAATAAAGCTTTTCATAATTGTTGACAGCTCTTTGCTTTACTCCAAGGTTATCAAAAGCCACAGCCGCCACCTCTACAGCAAACATGTCATTAGGGTCAATCTTCTGGGCATCTTGTGCAACTATAGCCGCAGATGCATACTGTTGGTAATCATAATAAACCAGAGACAATGAATCCAACAATGCACTGCTTCCCGGGCTCATTGCGATCAAATTGTAAAGCGCCATTCGAGCTACTTCCGGATCATTGTATTTTTTAGCAAGAGTGTAGATATAAGCCTGCTTTCTTAGCTCAAAAGGGATAGAGTCCTGAGCAGCCTCAGCTTGAGCCGATGCAGCAAAAGCAACAACCAAAACCAGTATAGATAAAATGTATTTCATAAAAAATTTTGAGTTTAATAATTCACAGCCTGCCAAGTTATTGTCCATTCCTCTAACGGCAACATGCGATTGGGTTAAATTTTCTAAAAGTGGTGCAAAAATAGAAATTCAGTTGGATTTAGGTTAATTGGTTAATTGGTTAATTGGTTAATTGGTTAATTGGTTAATTGGTTAATTGGTTAATAAATATTTAATAACTCAATCGAACCATTCAATTATTCACCAGTAACTGGCTTGAGTCCCAATGATGCTCCAACTTTTAACATAAGCTGGAAAGCTTCTTCTTTATCATTTTTGATCTCTCCTTCCAGAATTGCTTCTTTGATAGCATTCTTGATCTCTCCTACTTCTCTCGAAGGCTTAATCCCAAATGCTTCTATGATTAATTCACCAGAAATCGGTGGCTGGAAGTTTCGCAAATGATCTCGCTCTTCTACTTCTTTGATCTTCTTCTCAACCTTCTTGAAATTGGCAAGATAGCGGCGCACCTTATCCTGGTTTTTGGAAGTGATATCTGCTCTACATAGCGTCATCAAATCATCAACATCCTCACCTGCTTCAAATAACAATCTTCTGATGGCTGAATCAGTCACTTCCTCATTTACCAGAGCAATTGGACGAAGGTGAAGTTTAACCAGCTTCTGCACATATTTCATTTTATCATTGAGTGGAAGCTTAAGTTTTTTGAAGATTTTGGGAACCCACTTAGCGCCAAGGTCCTCATGACCATGAAAAGTCCAGCCAACTTGTTGATTGAATCGCTGAGTAGCGGGCTTGGCAATATCATGTAATATTGCCGACCACCGCAACCAAAGGTCATCAGTATCTTCACAGATATTATCAAGCACTTGAAGGGTGTGATAAAAATTGTCCTTGTGAGCCATTTTACCAACCTTCTTTACACCATGCAGGCGGTGCATTTCCGGAAAAATGATCTCCAACAGCCCACAAGAAAACAAAAGCTTGAATCCATAAGAAGGCACTTTTGATAAAATGATCTTATTCAGTTCATCACTAATTCTCTCCTGGGAAATGATTTTAATTCTATCCTTTTGATTAATGATGGCCTGAAAAGTATCAGGATCAATATCAAACCCAAGCTGAGTTGCAAACCTGATCGCTCGCATGATTCTCAGTGGGTCATCGGAAAAAGTAATACCCGGTTCCAGAGGAGTCTTAATCAGTTTTTGTTGGAGGTGCTCCACTCCGCCAAAAGGATCAACCAGCTCTCCAAAGCTTTCTTTATTGATGCTGATCGCCAAAGCATTGATGGTGAAATCACGACGGTTCTGATCATCCTCTAAAGTACCATTTTCAACAATCGGCTTCCTGGAATCTGCCCGATAGCTTTCCTTTCTGGCACCTACAAACTCAAGTTCGAAATCCGAATGACGGATAGCCGCTGTGCCAAAATTCTTGTAAACAGCCAATTTGGCCTCTTTTCCCAGTTTGCCTTTCACAGCTTCTGCGAGCCGGATTCCACTGCCTACACAGACAAAGTCAATATCTTTTGATGGCCTGTCCAAAATCAAATCCCTGACAAACCCACCAACAACATAGGCCTCTACTCCCAAATCATCTGCCACCTCTCCTACTTGCCTGACGACATCTGGCAACAGTATTTCTTGCGTTTCTGCTTTTACCTCCTGAATCAACATCGGCTCAAAATTATAACAAACAGAATTATGGGTCTTTTTTTAAATGAAAATAGATTGAAACATTAATTTTTATTTACTGAAAAAGAGTCTCTCCACAGGAAAAATAAACACTAAAGAAACCATCCATCTTGTTAGTTTTGTAATGACTATACCTGAGAAATGAGTAAAGAAATAAAGGACAAAATCGCCCAGCTAACAGAAGAACTGAACCATCACAGTTATATCTATTACCAGGAAAGCCGGTCAGAAATTTCTGATTTTGAGTTTGATCAAAAACTAAAGCAACTCGAAGAACTTGAAAATCAGCATCCTGAGTATCAGTTGGAAGACTCTCCTACTCACCGTGTTGGAGGCACAATCACCAAAAGTTTCAATACAGTCCACCACAAATATCCTATGCTCTCACTAGGCAATACTTACTCAAAAGATGACCTGGTGGAGTTTGATAACCGAGTAGCTAAAGGACTGGGCACAACTGATTATGAATATATCTGTGAGCTAAAATTTGATGGAGTAGCCATTAGTTTACTGTATGAAAACGGCATTTTGAAACAAGCAGTCACCCGAGGAGATGGAGAAAAAGGAGATGAAGTCACTGCCAATGTTAAAACCATCCGCACCATTCCTCTACGGCTCAAAGGAGACACTCCTGCATCATTTGAGGTTCGTGGTGAGGTGTTCATGCCCAAAGCTGTTTTCAAAGCATTGAATGAAGAGCGAGAGCAAAATGGGGAAGCATTGTTAGCCAATCCGAGAAACACAGCTTCAGGTACACTCAAAATGCAGGATTCATCGGTAGTTGCCAACAGAAAGCTTGATTGTTTTCTGTACTCACTGCTCGGAGATCAGATCAATGCATCAACTCATGAAGAATCTCTTCACTTTTTGGAAAACACCAGATTTAATGTTTCACCAACTTATAAAAAGTGCAGCAGTATTGATGAAGTGCTCAACTACATCAACTACTGGGATCAGAAACGTCATGAGTTACCTGTGGAAACTGATGGCATTGTGATTAAAGTAAACAGTATTGCTCAGCAACAAGAGCTTGGGTTCACTGCCAAAAGTCCAAGATGGGCAATTTCCTACAAATACAAAGCAGAGGCTGCCGAAACCAAGTTGAACGGAATTGCCTACCAGGTAGGCCGAACTGGCGCTATTACTCCGGTAGCTGAATTACAACCTGTGCCATTGGCTGGAACCACTGTAAAACGAGCTTCACTTCACAATGCTAATGAAATAGAGCGACTGAATATTCGCATTGGGGATTATGTTTATGTAGAAAAAGGTGGAGAAATCATTCCCAAAATCACTGGTGTGAACCATGATAAAAGAAGCAAGGACTCACAACCTACTCAGTATATCACCAATTGTCCGGAGTGCGGAACAGAACTGGTCCGCAAAGAAGGTGAAGCCAACCATTATTGTCCAAATGCAGATGGCTGTCCTCCACAGTTGATGGGACGCGTAGAGCATTTTATCTCTAGAAATGCCATGGACATTGGTAGTCTTGGTCCTAAAACGATTGAGACACTGTTTCAACAAAATTTGATCAGTGGAATCGCCGATCTTTATGACCTCAAGTTTGATGACCTGAATGGGTTATTGGTAGAGGAAGAAGATGTAGCTACAGGTAAAACCAAAAAGAGATCGATCAAAGAAAAATCTGCTCAAAACATTGTAGATGCTTTGGAAACTTCCAAACAAATACCATTTGAGAATGTCCTTTTTGGTTTAGGAATTCGATATGTAGGACGAACAGTTGCTGAAAAGCTTGCCGACCACTTTAAGTCGATTGACAACCTGATGAATGCTTCATTTGAAGAAATTGTAGCTGTCTATGAAATCGGTGAGCGAATAGCAGAAAGTGTTGTGGAGTTTTTCAATAATTCAGAAAACCAGCAACTGGTAGAACGGCTCAAAAGAGCAGGTTTACATTTTGAAATTGAGCAAAACGAAGATTCAATTGGACAATCACAAATTTTTGAAGGCAAATCTGTTGTGGTCTCAGGTGTTTTTGAGAGTTTTGAGCGCGAAGCGTTAAAAAAGCTAATTAAAAGCCTGGGAGGAAAAGTTTCGAGTTCTATTTCTGGCAATACGGACTTTCTTGTAGCTGGAGCCAATATGGGGCCAGCCAAACTTGAAAAAGCTGAAAAATTAGGCACTAAAATTCTTTCCGAGTCAGAGTTTAAAGAAATGATTGGGCAGTGAGATGATTAAAAAAGCGATTATTGAATACAAAACCCGGAAACTGCTAAAAAGGCGTTCCGAACAACCCATGACTGACTTTGCTTCCAGTCAGAAAATCGCCATCATTTATTCTGATCTTTTTGAGAATGAAGCCAACATCGATGATGTGGTCAAAAAGCTAAAGTCGGAAGGGAAAGAGATCAGCATACTGGTCTTCTGTCACAACATCAAGAAGAAAACAACCGATTTACCCAATTTTCATTCCGGAGATATTTCATTTAGTGGAGATATCAAAAATGAAAAACTGGACTTCTTTCTTAAGCAAAACTACGATTTCGCAATCTGTTTTGATCAGTCACGACATTACCTCATAGATTTTGTGTTTGCCCATCTAAAAGCCAAATGCCGTGTTGGAGTGATGACTCCAGCCCGAGATCATTTGTTTGAAATGATGGTTCACAGCACAGATCAAAGCATCCCTATAAGTGGTGAAATTTTGAGATATTTAAAAATGATACAACCCTATGGATAACAGCAAATTTTACGGAACAGGCGTTGCGCTGATCACTCCTTTTAAGAAAGACCTGAGTGTGGATTATGATGCACTGAAACGCGTATTGGATCATGTGATGAATGGCGGGGTTGATTATCTGGTCATTTTAGGAACCACAGGTGAAGCGCCTACGATTTCTGTGGAAGAGAAAAACAGGATTACGGAATTTGTAATCGCTAATAATACAAAAAAGCTCCCATTGGTTTATGGACTTGGGGGTAATAGCACCAAGTGGGTTACAGATCAATTCGATCTTATTAAAGATTACCAATTTGATGCGATTCTTAGCCTAAGCCCGTATTACAACAAACCTTCACAAAAAGGAATTATCCAGCATTATCAAGCCATAGCAGATGCGAGTCCTTATCCGGTAATCCTGTATAATGTGCCTGCAAGAACCAGCAGCAACATATCCGCGGAGACAACCATCGAACTTTCTAAGCACGAAAACATCATTGGTATCAAAGAAGCTTCCGGCAACCTTCATCAGTGTATGGAAATTATTAAAAATACACCTGATGATTTCTTTTTGACTTCTGGAGATGATTGTCTCACCTTGCCGATGATGAGTTTCGGATGTGTTGGAGCTATCTCTGTAATTGCCAATACTCAGCCAGCAGAATTCTCTACAATGGTAAGATTAGCTTTGGCAGGTTCGTTTGAGGAGGCTTCAGATCTGCACTTCAGATTGTTGGAAGGTTATGACCTTGTTGGTGTAGAAGGCAATCCCGTATCTGTTAAAACGGGAATGGAAGCTTTGGGGCTAATTGAAAGGAATATGCGTTCTCCTCTTTACCCTGGAAGTGAGGAATTGCTAGCAGCTTTCAAAACCTATTTTGATAAGAAATAATTTTAAAAACCATATTAACAAAAAAAGGGGCTAAAAGCCCCTTTTTCGTATATAATCAGTATTCTCAGATTATCCTTTGTTCTTCATGTCTTGAACTTCGATTCTAATTTCCTGAGCAAGGTTTTTCAAGTCTTGCATTCCTTTTCTAACTCTGGTACCAGCAGCAGAGTTTTCCTTGTCATAAAATTTTGAGAAGTCAGCCTCAAGAGCGTCAACTAATTCTTTTAATTGTTCAAATCTTTTCATATTGATAGATTATTAAAATAAGGTTACTGATAATTATTCGATGAAGCAATTTATACAAAATGATCAAAAAACCATCATTGTGCCCTAAAAAAGCAGAAAAATTACACGTTTGCGTATGCCCCTTCTACTCCGGCCTTCTTATACTCACCACTATCCAGCTTTCCTTTCACTGCTTCAAAAGCTGCAATAGTCTGCTCTACATCTTCTAAAGTGTGTACAGCAGTAGGGATTATTCTAAGAATAATGGTTCCTTTTGGTACTACAGGATAAACTACCACAGAACAGAAAATATTGTGGTTATTCCTCAGATCTTTTACAAGGTTTACAGCTTCTAATGTATCACCATTCATCACTACAGGTGTTACAGGAGACTGTGTAGTACCAATGTTATAGCCTTTTTCCTTGAAGCCATTCTGAATTGCATTCACAATCTTCCAAAGATTTTCTTTATGCTCTGGCTGGCTTCTGAGTAGCTCCAGTCTCTTTAACATACCAATTACCAATGGCATTGGAAGTGATTTAGCAAAAATCTGAGAACGAACATTGTATTTCAATACATCAATGATTCCTGCGTCTCCAGCGATGAATGCTCCGATACCAGCCATTGATTTGGCGAATGTAGAGAAGTAGATATCGATTTGATCCTGCACTCCCTGCTCTTCACCTGCTCCAGCTCCTGTTGCTCCCATTGTTCCGAAACCATGAGCGTCATCAACCAGAAGTCTGAAATTGTATTTTTCCTTAAGCGCAACAATATCTTTCAGATTACCCATATTTCCTGACATACCGAAAACACCTTCGGTAATCACAAGAATTCCGCCACCAGACTCACCAACAAGTCTTTCAGCTCTCTTCAACTGACGCTCAAGGTTCTCAATATCATTGTGAGGATAAACAAAACGCTTACCCATATGTAATCTTACTCCATCGATGATACAAGCATGAGATTCCGCATCATATACGATTACATCTTTTCTATCAACCAAAGCATCAATTACAGACATCACTCCCTGATAGCCATAGTTGAGCAACATGCAAGACTCTTTCTGAACGAATTCAGCCAACTCTTTTTCCAATTGCTCATGATAGACGGTATTACCAGTCATCATCCTTGCACCCATAGGGTAAGCCAGTCCCCACTGCGCAGCTGCTTCAGCATCTGCTTTTCTCACCTCAGGATGATTGGCTAATCCAAGATAGTTGTTCAAACTCCAAGTAAGCACCTCCTTACCTCTAAACTTCATACGAGATGAAATCTCACCTTCCAGTTTAGGAAACATATAGTAGTTGTCATCGAAATAAGAGTGCTGACCTAGCGGCCCCCTATCTTGTAATAGTTTTTCAAATAAATCCATCTAACGTAGTGTTATTAAACCTTACCTAAATCGCAGTGCAAAATTAACATTAAATAAAGACTGGGCAAATGTTATGTCTTCATTTCGATTGATGTCTTATGTAACAATTATTCATTAGAATTGTGGAAGACCCAAAAACAGATGAAAATTAAAAAAATCCTTGTAGCCAACAGAGGTGAGATTGCCATCCGCGTGATGCGAACAGCACGTGAAATGGGGATCAAAACTGTGGCCGTATATAGTGAAGCAGACAAAACAGCCGCACATGTGTCTTATGCTGATGAAGCTGTGTTGATTGGCCCCCCACCTTCATCACAGTCTTACCTTCAGATGGACAAGATCATTGAAGCCTGTAAAATCACAGGAGCTGATGCGGTTCACCCTGGATATGGTTTCCTTTCTGAAAATGCAATATTTGCTAAAAAGGTAAAAGATGCCGGGCTCATTTTTATTGGTCCATCCAGTGATTCTATCAAAGTAATGGGTGATAAACTTGCTTCAAAGCAAGCAGTTAAAGACTTCAATGTTCCGCTTGTGCCTGGGATGGATGAACCAATCAGCGATGTAGCAAAGGCTAAAGCTGTTGCTGATGAAATCGGTTATCCGGTAATGATCAAAGCCAGCGCCGGTGGTGGCGGAAAGGGAATGCGGATTGTAGATGATCCAAAGGACTTTGATGAGCAAATGAAACGTGCAGTAAGTGAAGCCAAGAGTTCTTTTGGTGATGACTCAGTTTTCATTGAGAAATTCATCCAAAACCCGAAACATATTGAGGTTCAAATACTTGGTGATCAACACGGAAATGTGATTTATCTATTTGAGCGAGAATGCAGCATACAAAGAAGAAATCAAAAAGTAGTAGAAGAAGCGCCTTCAGCAGTTCTCACTCCTGAACTTCGTAAGAAATACGGTGAAGCTGCTGTGAACGTGGCAAAATCCTGTAATTATTATGGTGCAGGAACTGTTGAATTCATCGCAGGAAAGGACCTGGATTTTTACTTCCTTGAGATGAATACCAGACTACAGGTTGAGCACCCAGTTACTGAGCAGATTAGCGGTGTGGATCTTGTAAAAGAGCAAATCAAAATAGCTGAGGGTGAAATTCTTAGCATCAAGCAAGAAGACTTAGAAATACATGGACATAGTGTAGAGGTTCGTGTATATGCGGAAGATCCCGAAAACAATTTCTTACCTGACACAGGCACATTGCATAAATATGTAAGACCACAAGGACCGGGCGTTCGTGTGGATGACGGATACGAGGAAGGTATGGAAATTCCGATCTATTATGATCCGATGATCGCCAAACTGATTACTTATGGAAAAGATCGCCAACAAGCAATAGACAGAATGAAAAGAGCGATTGATGAGTATCAGATTGTGGGAATCAAAACCACATTGCCGTTCTGTAGGTTTGTAATGGATCATCCTGACTTTATTGATGGTTCATTTACTACCAAATTTGTCCAACAACACTTCACTCCTGAAAAAATCAAATCTGAACCTTCTGATGATGTGAAAGAAGTCGCCGCTCTATTTGCGTTTGAATCATCAAAAAGCCAAAACCAGCAGTTTTCTCAATCTCAAGGTAAAGCAACAGAGTCAGGTTGGCGAAAGCGCATTAACTACAATTAATGGCAGAGGTCAGACCATTTCATGGATGGCGCTATCACAATAAACTCAAAGAGGAAATGGACGCTCTCACGTCCCCCCTCTTTGATGTGGTAACCGCCAGGCAGAGAAATATGCTTTATACTCAAGAATATAACAGCATCCATTTATCTGTACCTAAAGACGAAGACATAAAGCAATCCAAAACCAGATTGGGGATTTGGAAGCAAAACCGCATTCTGGTTCAGGATGAAGTTCCCTGCATTTATGTTTATTACCAGTATTTCTCTATTCTCGGTTCAGAAAATGTGTTTTGTAGAAAAGGTTTCATTGCCAATATCAGAATACATGATTGGTCTGAAAACATCATTTTGAGACACGAGAACACCATGCCATTTTCTGTTGATGACCGCCTGGCTATGCTAAAAGCAATGCAGCTTAACGTGTCACCTACGCATGGACTTTACACAGATTCTGAAAAGGAAATCGAGCACTATTTGGATGAGAGTATGAAAGCTCCCATTTACGAAACCGAAGACTATCAGGGAGTGCGTGATGTGATGTCGATCATCTCTGATAGAAAAATCATTAACCGTATCCAGCAAATTCTCAAAGACAAGCAAATCATACTGGCCGACGGGCATCACAGGTATGAAAGTTCCCTGAAGCATCAGCAATTCCAAATGCAAAATAACCCAGATCATTCTGGCAATGAAGGATACAATTTTCACATGATGTACCTGACCAATACGGAATCTGACGACCTCAATGTGTTACCGACTCATCGCCTTGTAAAGGATTTAGAAAATTTCAGTGAAGATTGGTTACTCAATGCATTGACTGAGGACTTCATTATTAAGGTAGTAGAAAATGCACCTGATGTGAACGAGATCATTCAGGGGAAGCAATGGGCTTTTGGGCTCTTGATAGGTGATAATGCTTATAAAATAAGACTTAAGCCAGAAAGAATTAACGACCTGAAATGGAAATTCCCAACGTCAATCAAAAGACTTGATTTGACAGTAATGCACTATTTCATCTTTGAGAAAATTCTCAGAATAAAAGGAAAAGATCAGTCCAACACTAAAAAAATCACCTACCAGCGCAACTTCACAGAATGCCTGAGGGAAGTCATCAAAGGGGAAGCTCAGTTTGCAGTCATCACCAAAGGAATTAGTATTGACACGATCAAAGAAGTGTGCTACAGTGGATATACATTACCTCAAAAATCAACCTACTTTTACCCCAAAGTAATTAGCGGATTTGTATTTAGTTCAATTGATGAAAATGAATTCTACTCCCCATTTGATTCTTGCTTCCAATAGCCCCAGAAGACAACAGTTGCTCCGAGATTGTGGTTTTGAATTTGAAGTTTTTGTCAGAGATTTTGATGAAACCTTTCCCGAAGAAATGCCTGCACATGAAGTTGCTGAGTTCCTGGCAGTTGAAAAAAACAAACACTATAGACCCTTAAAACCGGATGCAATAATCATCACAGCAGACACCACTGTGGTTTTGGAAAACGAAGTATTAAATAAACCCGGTGACGAAGCTCATGCCTATGAAATGCTGAGTAAACTTTCCGGAAAAACCCACCAGGTGATTTCCGGAGTATGCATCTCCTCCCCTGATCACCTATCTTCCTTTTCGGACATCACCTCAGTCACATTCCGACCAATGTCCGATGAAGATATCTGGTATTACATTAAGAATTTCAAACCTTTTGATAAAGCCGGTTCATATGGTATCCAGGAATGGATAGGTATGACACAGATCGAATCAATCAATGGCTCCTATTTCAATGTGATGGGGTTGCCGACACTCAACACATCTTCCATTCTAAAAACATATCTAGAAAATAAATAGACTTTGTTAATATATACCGTAGTTAATAGCAATAAATGTTTTTATATAAACCTGTTTTAGGTATATTTAAATTTCATTAAATACTTAAAACTATGTTAAAAAACTCATTTATTTTATTGTTAACTGCAATACTCTTTTCATGCGGTAGTCAGGAAGGAGATATTAGCGAAATGAATACTCCTAATTCTCCTACCATTTCAGGGGGTAGCTTAGGTCAATGTGCTGCAATCACAGGACCTACATCAGCATGTTTACATTACAAACAAACTTATCAAGTAGACTGTACAACTGCTACTTCAGGTAGTTGGAGTATTTCAGGAGGAACTGGATGTATAAATACTACACCAACTCCAAGTGCGCTTAATCATTATGGAGTTCCAGTAATGGTAGATGTGATTTTTGAGAGCAAACCTAGCAGTACTGATACTGTAAGAGTGGAATTTTTCTATACTTCAATGGGAAATAACTGGATTGACTCACATCCCACTAAAATCACAAATGATTGTAAATATGTCTACTGTAATTAATATTTAAGAATTGATAATCCTTTCATACTCTAATTGAATGAAAGGATTATCATTTTATTCCTCTTCAGACTTATCTTGCTTTTTGTCTTCTTTTTTCTTCTGCTCAACCATATCTCCATCTTTCAGTCTTTTTGATACGGCTAAGAATGGTCCAGAAACAACTTCCTGACCTTCATCCAGTCCATCAAGAACTTCTATCCGATCAAAATCACTGATTCCGGTTTTCACAATCGTTTTAACAGCAATACCTTCTTCCACCTTAAAGACAACCTCGTCAAGTTCTTCATCCAAGAGCGTTTCTTCCTCATCATCCGAGTCTTCATTTTTCGAACCTGCTTTATCTTTCACACTTTCCTTTTTACGAGTAGTTACGGCAGCCAGTGGAACAGTCAGAATGTTTGACTTGGTTTCTGTTATAATATCGACACTGGCTGTCATACCAGGTCGGAACGGGTACTTAATTCCTTTCTCTTTTATCAAATCCTGATAGGAAGAATTAAGAATATTGATACGAACTTCAAACTCGGTCACTGCATCAGCAGAAGCTTTACTATTGGCTGTGTTAGCAATTTGAGTCACAATGCCTTTGAACTTCTTCTCCATATACGAATAGGAATCCACATCAATAATCGCAGTATCTCCTTCACTGATCCTGATGATATCATTTTCATTTACATCCACTCTCACTTCCATATTAGAGAGGTCTGCAATACGAAGCATCTCCGTTCCCTGCATCTGGGAAGTTCCCAAGACTGTTTCACCAATTTCGATATCCAGTTTACTGACAATACCACTCATTGGTGCCTCGATTTCTGTCAAACGCAGATTCTCTTCTGCTTCTTCCAACGAGGCTCTGGCACTTTTTACAATGTATTCTGCAGCATTGACTGACTGTTTTGCCGATTCCAGATCCTGCTTGGCTATATTAAAATTAGCCTCAGCCAACTGAAAATCCGCATCAGAAATCACCTTCTCGCTATATAGTTTTTGCTGGCGATCAAACTCCAGCTGATTTCTCTTGTAAGTAGCCTCAGCTCTGGCCATTCTGGCTTTGGCATCTTCAAGATTAGCTTTTTGCTGATTAAGGTTAGCCAACACTCTATCTCTGATAGAAACAAAATTATCCGGACGAACCTTGGCTAAAAAATCACCTTTAGACACTGAATCGCCTTCCTCAATAACTAAATCAATAACTTCTCCTGATACTTCAGGAGTAATCTTTACCTCAAGCACGGGCTGTACTGCCCCAGAGGCACTAACTTTTTCAACAATCGTAGCACGTTCTACCTTGCCTATTTCAACTTCTACAGCTTTCTTTTGCCCAACCCAGCCCTGGGATTTTCCAATAACAGCAAACAATACGAGCAGCACAACAACACCTCCAAGAATGTAAAGGATCTTGTTGCTGGATTTTTTCTTTTTAGCCATGATTTAAAGGGATAGTGGTTTTCCTTGATAGAAATCTAAGATTTTCATTTTGAAGATGTAGTCATATTTTGCTCTAACCAGGTCGGATTTAGCTCTGAAAAGATTATTGTTAGCCACCTGATAATCAGTAAAATTAGCTGCGCCTAAGTTATACTGATTTTCCATAGATCGGAAGGTTTCTTCCAAAGCTTCTACTTGTCTCAAAGATGCGTGATAAGTTTTACTAGCGGAGCGCGCTTCGTTGTAAGCTGATTCAATGGTTTGCCTCAAAGCTATTTTCTGTTCTTGCACAGCAATTTCAGACTGCTGCAGACTAATTTTCGCTCTTTGTACATTAGACTTTGCCTGAAGATTGTTAAAAACTGGAATATTCAGGTTCAGAGTAAGTGATTTGAAAAGGTTGTGATCCAGCTGATCCCCGAATTTGATGGTTTCAGTGGGAACATTGACGCTAGTGGAAATTTGTTTAACAGGTGTTCCATCGGGTAATTGATAATAAGTATCATTCAATATAGGGTTGCCATTGGCATCTTTATTTACTATCACACTCGCCGCACTATAATTTGGCTGTTTATAAGCATCAGAATAGTTTGTCCTAAAAGATCCGCTGATTGATAGTGTTGGGGCATATCCTGCCTCAGCTACTCTCACTCCCATCTGAGAGCTCTGCACCTGTACTTCCGCACTTTTGATCTGGGGCATAGCATCTAAAGCAGCTGCAAATACCTCCTCAGCGGTGATGTTAAAATCCGGCCCACTCCCCAAATCAAGATTAGGAACCACAATTTCAACTTCCTGAGAAATAGGCATCAACATCGCTTGCTTCAAATTCAACTTAGCCAGTGTCAGGTTGTTTTGAGCATTCACCAGATTCACTTCATTGGTTGCAACCTGAGATACCAGTTCCAGCTCATTTGTTCTTGGTAAAGCACCTCCAGCAACGAGTTTTTTGGTCCGCTCCAATTGTCCCTGACTGGATTGCAGTTGATACTCTGCATTTTCTACCAGCTCATTATTCAGAATTACATTCAGGTAATAAGTCACAATATTGAGTGTGATATCATTTTCTGCTTTCTGCACATTGTATTCCGAAGATTCATAAAGCAGGTCATTCTGTTTGATAGTGTTAGCTATTCTAAACCAATTAAAAACAGTCACATTAGCGCTACCTCCCACTCCGCTAAACATGATCTGCTGGTTGATGAATTGGTTGGATGTTGGGTCAACAGAACGTCCCCAGTTGTAGCCATAATTGCTATTCAGATTCAAATTTGGTAACTGACTGGCTTTAGATTGACTTAGATTAACCTTCGATTGCTGCGCTAACAACTTGCTTCGTTTTATAGTCAGGTTATTTTCAATGGCAATTTGGACGCACTGTTCCAAATCCAACTCCATAGACGCATTTGGCTGAGCAAAGGCCAAAACACAGAAGCAGAGGCTGAGTAAGGTTAGGGATAGCTTTTTCATAATAATTTATTAATCAATATCGGGTATGTAGATGACACTCCGAACCCAGTTAAGGTTACGGATATATTCTAAAGTAATTGGTTTAATTCCGGAATCCATTTCAAAAACAAGACATGCCAGATCATTTTTACCCTTTCGGGAAACAGTCATGGTGGCAATGTTGCAGTCATCATGAGACATCACATCTGAAATAAAAGCTATGCTGCCTTTTTGATCATCAGCATTCACAATTAGCGTATGTGAACTTGCCGTGAAATTGCAGTCAAAGCCATTGACCTGACGGATACGAATCACTCCTCCTCCCCGACTTTCACCGATGACTTCTGCTTGTCCTTTGTCAGAAATCATATTGAGTTTTACTGTGTTGGGGTGAAGCGTAGAGGCATTTCCCACAGACCTGAAATGATACTCCATGCCAGCTTGTGTAGCTTCGTCCAAAGCCAATTTGATGCGTTCATCATCTGTATGATAATCCAGCAAACCTGCCAGAATTGCACGATTGCTTCCATGTCCTTCATAGGTGCGGGCAAAAGAATTATAGAAGGTAATTGTAACTGATTTGGGTTGTGACTGAAGGATTCTTCTTGCCACACGACCAATTCGCACAACACCAGCGGTATGAGAGCTGGATGGGCCTATCATTACGGGGCCAATCATATCAAATACACTGCTTCTCTCTGACATATCTCGGAAGTTAAACGTTTAATGATACAAACCGATACTTAATTTTGTCACTAAATGTAAAAAGATATTTTAAACGGCTACAGCAGCTTTTATACGGGGATGAGGGTTGTAATTTTCCAACTGAAAATCCTCAAACCTGAAACCAAAAATGTCCTTCACAACAGGGTTGATTTTCATCAATGGTAAAGGGCGCGGTTCCCGTGAGAGCTGTAGCTGAGCTTGTTCAAAATGATTGGAATATAAATGTGCATCTCCAAACGTGTGTACAAAATCCCCATATTCCAGATCACAAACCTGAGCGACCATCATAGTCAGCAAAGCATAAGAGGCAATGTTGAAAGGAACTCCCAAAAACACATCCGCGCTACGCTGATAGAGCTGACAAGAAAGCTTGCCTTCTGCCACATAAAACTGGAATAAGGTATGACACGGTGGTAAACCAGATTTTGCCATCACCGGGATATCTTTCGGATTCCAGGCTGAAACCAGTATCCTCCTGGAGTCAGGCTTGTTTTTAATATCTTCAATTACCTGGGAGATCTGATCTATTCCTTCGAAATTTCGCCACTGGCTGCCATAAACAGGGCCAAGTTCACCATATTGTTTGGCGAAAGCATCATCCGTTTTCACACGCTCTACAAATTCCTTCATATGAGCTTTCCACTCTGCAGAATAAGTTGGATACTTTTCTTCCAGATCATTTTGCTTTAGATAACTCTGATAAGGCCAGTCATTCCAGATATTCACTCCATTCTTAACCAAATACTGAATGTTGGTATCTCCCTGCAAAAACCACAATAACTCATGAATAATAGATTTTAGGTGAACTTCTTTGGTAGTCACCAAAGGAAAACCTTCCTGAAGATCGAACCTCATCTGATAGCCAAACACACTTCTTGTTCCTGTGCCAGTACGATCACTTTTATCCACTCCATTATCCAGAATGTGTTGCATCAGTTCGAGGTATTGCTTCATGATTTTGGGTTTTTATTCGGTTAGTCTTTTGGTTTCCTTTGTGGAAGCTGAGTAGTTTTAGCTCGGCGCAGTTGCTAAATTAAATGCTTAAAAACAAAAAGCTGGAACGTTACCTCAATAACTATCTGGAAAAATTCAGGAGTGGCCAATTCAGGCGATTGATGGTGACACTGTGGATAGTTGTTACAGGTGTTTTCGGTTATCAACTAAAATTTTTGAAACCAGATTTTGAGTTTGAAAAGTTTTTCCCAACAGATGATCCGGACATTCAATTCTATGAAAATCACTTAAAGCATTTCGGCTATGACAATGATTACCTGATTGTCGTCATAGAAAATGATCGAAGTGTATTTACAACATCATTCTTAACAAAAGTTCAAAGCTTAACTTCACAGTTGAGTGAGACTAAAAACATTAAATCGGTGAGTTCTCCAACCGAGTTTAAACATCTCATCAAGTCTCCTATGGGTATTACACCTATTCCGGTTTTGCACCCTGATGACCCCTCTAAACTTATCAATGATAGCACAAGAATATTCGGTCAACCGATCTTCAAATCTTTCTTCAGCTCAGATGGAAAATCGTTGATACTCTTTATCAACCATGAGCACTTGAGCAACCCTGAGAGCTCAGATCAACTGGTTGCGAATATCCAAAGTGCAGTTGATCAGCAATCATTCGATCATACCAGGCTTGTAGGTAAACTTACCGCACAGCAAACATTCATTGGATACATTCAATCCAATTTCGCAGGTTTTCTGATAGCAGCATTGGTGGTCAGTTTTTTACTACTGGCATTCATCTTTCGTTCTATAAAAATTGCATTGATTCCTTACCTGATCAGTGTAACTGCTCTCATTTGGCTGCTTGGACTGATGGCCTGGTTGGGTGCACAAATAACCATTTTAGGTTCTTTGATTCCACCTGTGATCTTGTTCGTTTCTTCTTCAGATGCTGTCCATTTAATCAATGCCTACAGACACACCAAAGAAAAAGACAAGACACTCAGGCTACAGCAATCAGTTGACAAAGTTTTTATTCCTACTTTCCTCACTTCCCTTACAACTGCAATTGGCTTTTTCAGTCTCTTGGTAATCAACACTGCTCCTATTCAATCTCTTGGTATTTTTAGTGGACTTGGGGTTGTTTTCGCATTCATAATTACCTACTTGTTTATTCCTCTCATCATTCATCAGGAATACCAAATTGAAGAGAAATCAACCTTTCCAAAACATCTGGCAATTTGGGTGCTGAAAAGACCTAAACTGATCTTCACTACCTCAGCACTGGTAGTTATTGTAAGTCTGGCAGGGCTGTTGCAACTAAAAACAGATGCTTATCTACTGGAAGACTTGCCTTCTGACAATCCGATAAGAATAGATTTCGAATATGTTGATGATCAATATGGAGGTTCTAAACCATGGGAGCTAGCCTACTGGCCAACGAATGGACAAAGTATTTGGGACGAGCATGTCATGAAAGAAGCTTTGGAAATACATAAGTATTTAAAAGACCAATACACAGTGCAGAGATTGCTTTCACCGGTTAGCTTCATCAACTATGGTCATCAAATGAACCATGGAGGATTAAACGAACAATTCGCTTTTCCTCCCGAAAATGAATTTCAAAAAGCCAGGAGAAGTGTTCGTTCATTTTCTCAAAACAACGCACTCCCAAACCTTATCTCTGAAGATGAGACCTATGGTCGGTTTGCCGGATTCATTCCGGAATACGGTTCCTACGAAACCATCCATAGAAACAAAGCATTATTGAAGTTCCTGGAAGAAAACATCGACAACTCAATCATTGAATACCGGCTAACCGGAACCACTTATCTCATTGATAAAAGTCACGAATTACTCTCAACAAACTTGCTCAAAGGTTTACTTATTGCAATAAGTATGATAAGCATTGTAATGGGGTTTTATTTCAAATCTTTTAAAATATTGATCATCAGCCTGATCCCCAACATCCTCCCATTGTTGGTTACGGCCGGATATATGGGTCTTTCCGGAATTGACCTGAAGCTTACGACTTCCATCATTTTTGCAGTGGCCTTTGGAATTGCTGTTGATGACACCATTCACTTTATTTCAGCTTATCGACAAAATAGATTTAAAAACCGGGTCCGTAGATTAATTGTGACTTTTCAGCAAACCGGAAAATCTATCATTATCACCACAGTGGTAATAGTTTCAGGGTTTGTACTTTTCATATTTTCCAGCTTTGGAGCTACTTATTACCTGGGATTGTTCTTGTCTATTGCCTTAATTGCCGCATTGATAACTGATCTCACATTACTACCATTGCTGCTTCATTTTTGGAGTCACTCTTCGGCAAGCTCAAAATGACATCAAGACAGATTCAGAGCGACAAAAACTTAGGATAGCATCAAACCAGGAAAGCATTTAACCGATTAATCACTTAACAATTCAACCATTCACCAGTTTACCAACAATAAATCGACAAAAACATCTATCAAATATGCTTGAAGCAGGCTCTGAAATACCAGATATTTCATTAAAAAACCAGGAAGGCGAACTTATCAGCCTCTCAGAATACTCGGGTAAAACATCTTTGGTAGTTTATTTCTACCCTAAAGATGATACTCCCGGTTGTACTGCAGAAGCGTGTAGCTTTAGAGATAATTACGTGGATTTTGAAGAAGCTGGAGCCACTGTGATTGGTATTTCGGGAGATTCTGTGAGTTCTCACAAGAAATTTACTGAGAAACACCGACTCAATTTTCAATTGCTGAGCGATCAGAAACGTGAAGCTGAAAAAGCTTTTGGAGTACCACGGAATCTTTTTGGATTGCTACCCGGAAGAGTAACCTTCATTTTTAATAAGGAAGGAAAGCTAATCTCCACATTCAATTCAGCCACACAGGCTACCAAGCATATCAAAGAGGCATTGAAAGCGCTTCAAGGTTAGGCTTGAACACTTTTAGTTCTACCTGATAGCTCAGCCACCTCATCGTGAACCTCTACGATCCAATCAGCAAGTGGAGTATGACCAATGAAGCTTGGCACTCCAATGTTGATCTTGATGTGTGTTTTACCCAATCGATTTAACTCAAACTTCTTTCCGGCTTCCTGAATACCTACGGGAGCTATCTGCACATCTGCTTTTGATGCCAATACAAAAGGACCTTTTTTAAAGTTGGCCAGATAACCATCCCTACTCCTGGTCCCTTCAGGAAAAAGAATCACACTTTTACCATTGTGGATTAGCTTTGCTGACCGATCCAGGCTGGCTATAGATTTGGCTCGATTGCTACGATCAATAAAAATCATCCCGGTCGCCATCATATACCAACCGACAAAAGGAATCATTTTAACCTCCTTTTTTGCGATAAAATAAAGGTTAACCGGAATAGCCCGAAAAAGAAAAGGGATATCCAGGTAGGATTGATGATTGGCAACAAACACATACGGCTTAGACTTATCTAGGTTTTCTGTCCCCGAAACTTCCAGTTTAATGCCACAGATCCAGAGGATGCCAGGCGCCCACATATGTCTCGCCTGAGCGACTGATAATTTTGGATTCCAGGTAAACAACATCAACACCAAAGAACTGGTGATCATTAATATACTCCACACTACAGCGCTAACTGCACGAATAATAGCTACCAAAGTTTTAAAGTTGATTGAATCGCGAAGATAACGTTTAGAGGTTAGAAACTAGAAGTTAGAGGCTTGAGGTTGGATATTATAGATTAGTGGTGTACACGTGCCTGCCCGATCCCGTTCAGGCGGGCAATCAACTAATTTAACATTAGCTGATAACCATATAACCAATTAATTACCTTTGCAGACTTTATTAAAAAGCAACGAAATCAATGGCAGAGTATAAACATCTGGAAGTAGAGAAAAAGTGGCAACAATACTGGGAAGAAAACAAGGTTTATGAAGTAAAAACCGACTCATCAAAACCCAAATATTATGTATTGGATATGTTCCCATATCCGTCCGGAGCAGGGCTTCATGTGGGACACCCTCTGGGCTACATTGCTACGGATATCATTTCCAGATTTAAGCGACTGAAAGGCTTCAATGTACTTCACCCAATGGGGTTTGATGCTTTTGGTTTACCAGCAGAGCAATATGCCATCCAGACAGGACAACATCCTGCAATCACTACAGAAACAAACATCAAAAGATATAAGGAGCAACTCACTAACCTGGGTTTCTCCTATGACTGGTCAAGAGAAGTGCGCACCTCTGACCCAAAATACTATAAATGGACACAATGGATCTTCAAGCAGCTGTTCAACAGTTGGTATGACAAGGATGCCAACAAAGCACGGAAAATCGAAGAGCTAATTGCCGTGTTCAGCCAAAATGGCAATGAGTCTGTGAATGCGGTTTGTGATGATGACACAGATACTTTTACTGCAGAGGACTGGAACAGCTGGAGCGATGAAGATCAGCAGAGAATGTTGCTGAAATATCGCCTGACCTACATTGCAGAAACCACTGTAAACTGGTGTCCTGCTCTGGGAACAGTGCTTTCTAATGATGAGGTGAAAGATGGTTTTTCCGAGCGTGGTGGCCACCCGGTGGTGAAGAAAACCATGCCTCAATGGAGCATGCGAATCACGGCTTACGCAGATCGCCTGATCTCAGGATTGGACACTATCGACTGGCCGGAACCAATCAAAGACATGCAACGCAACTGGATTGGTAAATCTTTTGGTGCGGAGGTGGATTTTGAGGTCCTCACCCCAGACCAACCAGGCGAAATACTCAAAGAAAAGGGGCCTGGGGATGAGGTCAAGAAAATTCGTGTGTTCACCACCCGAATAGACACCATCTATGGAGTGACTTTCATGGTACTGGCACCTGAAGCAGAAATTGTAAAAGAATTGACCACTCCGGAGCAAAAAACTGAAGTGGAAGCTTATATCGAAGTGGCTAAAAACCGCTCGGAGCGTGAGCGTATGAGTGACGTAAAAACTGTTTCCGGAGTATTCACCGGTAGCTACGTGATCAACCCATTCAATGGTGAGAAAGTGCCGATCTGGATAGCTGATTATGTACTGGCCGGATATGGTACGGGTGCAGTAATGGCAGTGCCAAGTGGTGACCAGAGAGACTTTGATTTTGCAAAGCACTTTGACTTACCGATAGTACAGGTAATCGACAGCCAGAAAATAACCGAGACAGAAGCTGATCCTACCAAAGAAGGTAAGATGATCAACTCCGGCATGCTTGATGGCCTCTCTCCTGCTGATGCCATTCAGAAAGCCAATGAGTATATCATTGAGAAAGGAATAGGTATCCCAAAAGTCAATTACCGTTTGCGAGATGCTATTTTCGGACGTCAGCGCTACTGGGGTGAACCGATACCGGTCTACTTCAAAAATGGCGTTCCTTACCTACTGGAAGATGGTGAATTACCTTTGGAGCTTCCTGAAGTGGACAAATATCTTCCTACAGAAGATGGTGAGCCACCTTTGGGTCGTGCAGAAAACTGGAACTATAAAAACGGAGAACCTTACGAACTAACGACTATGCCTGGCTGGGCTGGTTCCAGCTGGTACTTCTTCCGCTACATGGACCCCAACAATGACGAAGCATTCGCTTCTGAAGAGGCACTGAAATACTGGAAGCAGGTAGACTTCTACATGGGTGGCAGTGAGCATGCTACTGGCCACTTGCTGTATTCCCGTTTCTGGACTAAGTTCCTATACGATATGGGCTTCATCGATGTAGAAGAATATGCAACAAAGCTGGTGAACCAGGGAATGATTCAGGGAGAATCTAGATTCGTTTATCGGGGTAATAAACACCCTAACATTTACATTCCTTTTGATAGAATCGGCGATGAACTTACCGAAATTGAATTAAACAACCTCGGCATCAGCTCGATAGACGACTTAGGATTAATCAACGGACATCATGTAGATGTCAGTTTAGTAGATAAAAATGGGCTTCTAAATATTGAAGGTTTCAAAAAATGGCGTGAAGAAAACTCTGATGCTAAATTTCTATTGGATGAAAATGGAAACTACCCTTGTAGTTCGGAAGTAGAAAAAATGTCTAAATCCAAGTACAATGTGGTCAACCCAGACGATTTGGTAGAGAAATACGGTGCGGATACGCTAAGAATGTATGAGATGTTCCTTGGCCCTATCGAACAGAGCAAACCATGGAATACCAACGGAATTGAAGGTGTTTATAAATTCTTAAGGAAATTCTGGACACTCTTCCACAATGGACAGAATGAGTTTGAGGTGTCTGACGAAAAAGCCACCAAGGATGAACTTAAAGTCCTTCACGGTCTACTGAAGAAAATAGAGGAAGACATCAACAGACTCTCATTGAACACCTCTGTGAGTAACTTCATGATTGCCACCAATGAACTTAGTTCGTTGAAATGCAACAAGCGTGAAGTGCTTGAACCAATGACGATTGCGCTGGCTTCCTTTGCTCCACACCAGGCCGAAGAACTCTGGTCGTTGCTGGGGCATAATGAAACCATTTTTGATGCCACATTCCCAGCATTTGATGCTTCTTACCTTGTGGAAGACACCATCGAATATCCTGTGATGGTCAATGGAAAAATGCGAGCCAAAGTGCAAATGGCTGCTGACCTGAAAAATGATCAAATTCAGGAAATAGCATTGGCTCATGAAAATGTACAGAAATGGCTGGAAGGCAAGCAACCAAAGAAAGTGATTGTGGTACCTAAGAAGATTGTGAATGTGGTGGTGTAATTTTTACCACAGAGAGTAAGAAGAAAAGCACAGAGATCACTGAGAATTCTGTGCTTTTTTTGTTTCATATCAAAAAGTCACTAGGGAGTGAATGTTTTCCTCTCCTCCATGATTGAGTCTTTCTACTCCTTTAAGGAAACTCAATTCTACCAGGAAGGAGTAACCAGCGACTTCCCCTCCGATTTTACGGATAAGCTCTGCTGCTGCCATAGCCGTTCCTCCGGTAGCTAGCAAATCATCATGAATCAGCATGCGCTGGCCAGGCTTTATTGCGTCCACATGCACTTCAATCTCCGCAGAACCGTACTCCAGATCATAAGCATGTTTCACTGTTTGGTAAGGTAGTTTTCCAGCTTTTCTCACAGGAACAAACGGAACACCAAGTTGCTGTGCCAACTGGAGTCCATAGATGAACCCTCTGGACTCAATACCAACGACTCCCTGCACATTCTGATCTTTCCATTGTTCATAAAAAGCCGAACTCACTTCTGCACTCAGTTCCGGATCAGCCAATACGGGAGTAATGTCTTTGAATAAAATTCCTGGTTTTGGGAAATCAGGAACGTCACGGATAGTTTGGGCTAGTCTCTCTGCAATCATGCGGCGAAGTTATTCAAATCTGAGTGATTCAATAGGATCAAGCCGAGAAGCTTTATAGGCAGGCAAATAACCTGAAATAAGACCAACGATCATTCCTATGGCTACTCCAAATAAAATCCAGACCCATGGCACTACGAATCCTCCAACACCAATCAATTTGGACGTGAGGTTACCAATTAATATTCCGAGGATCACTCCGCCTATTCCTCCCATCTGGCAAATCACCAAAGCTTCTATGAGGAACTGTTGGCGGATTTTTAAAGGTGTGGCTCCCAAAGCTTTTCTTACACCAATCTCCCTGGTCCTTTCTGTCACAGACACCAGCATAATATTCATCAAGCCAATGGAGGCGCCTAGTAACGTGATGAACCCGATGGTAAACCCTCCCACCCGGAGGTAACCGGTAATCTCGCCTAGCCTTTCCGCCAGAGACTTATTGACTTGTACTTCGAATGAGTTTTCCTGTTTCACCGGGTCACGCCTGATGGCCCGCATCAAACCAGTTGCCAGTCCTGTCGCAGCATCCATCTGAGTGGGGTCAGCTACGGCTACCGTCGCTTCATAGTTGAGCTGCCGGCCTGCTGCCAACCTACGGGCAGTCAATGTGGGCACCAAACACATACGGTCAATACTTCCATTGCCACCAGTTCCTCCTTGAGCTCCCAATACACCTATCACCCTGAATTTCGCTCCCTGGAAAGAAATATCTTTATTGATCGGGCTCTCATCATTTTCAAAAAGTACGCTTTTGATCTCAGAACCTATAATAACGACCAAGCCACCATTTTTCACCTCGGCTGCTGAAAATGCACGACCCTCTACAATATCATATCCATCCACCACCAGGTAATTTTCATCTCCTCCTTGTATTCTGGAGTTGGGATTGGTCTTTTTAGATCCATGCTTTACTTCAGCCAACCATGTTACGACTGCATTGACACTCACAGTCCCAGCGTCAAACCGATCCTTGAATCGCATCAGATCATCATAAGTCAATGGTGGAAAAACCTTTGCTTCTCTTCCTTCCCTAGCACCTCTGTTTTGGCGCTTACTTTCCATGTCAAACGTATTGGACCCGAGATTCGAAAAGCTATCTTCAATAGAAGTCTGAATTCCCTCAATGGCGGTGAGTATTCCAACCAAAGAAGTAATGCCTATGGCGATAATAGCAGCAGTAAGGCTGGTGCGTAGAATATTGGCGCGGATGGATTTAATTCCTTCCTTTACATTTTCTCTGATATTCATCTGTTACCTTTATCAATTGGAAAGTTAGTGAGAACTATGCGGATTGATAGTTCGTTGGTGATATTAAAATCAATAAGTGGAATGCGAAAAATAGCGGTATTAATACTTTTCATAATCTCTTTTCAATCAAGGGCGGCTTACTTGCTGATCCCCATGGACGAAAGTCAAACCAACCACCTTAAAGCATACGGAATTACTTACTGGATGTTGACCCAGGAAGTACCAGTGGACTGGATGCTCAATTACCGGGGTGGTAGCTTCATGGCCAAGTATTTACAAAGCATTGAAAATGAATGCATCATCAGAAATATTTCCTATGAGGTCATTTCTGATGCTCAGGCCAGTAGCATCCTCAATGAAATTGCGAGCCCAGCATCCAATATGGATGTGATGAAACTGGAAAAATATCCGAAAATTGCTGTGTATTCCCCAAAAAGCAAGCAGCCATGGGATGATGCAGTAACACTGGTTTTAACCTATGCAGAAATTCCTTATGATGTGATTTTTGATGATGAGATCATGTACAATGAGCTACCGAAATACGATTGGCTGCACCTGCATCATGAGGATTTTACGGGACAATACGGAAAATTTTACCGCACTTATCAGCACTTTCCCTGGTACCAGGAACAGCAGCGCGAGTATGAAGAATCAGCCAGAAAGCATGGCTTTGCCAAGGTTTCTCATTTGAAGCTCGCTGTGGTCAAAAAAATCCACTCCTTTGTGGCAAGTGGAGGTTTCTTATTTGCCATGTGCTCAGCTACAGACACTTATGACATTGCACTGGCAGCAGAAGGTGTAGATATCTGTGAATCTATGTATGATGGAGATCCAGCGGACCCAGCCATGCAAGGCAAACTTGACTTCAGCAACACGATGGCTTTTGAGAACTTTGTATTGGAGAGAAACCCATACGAATACGAATACTCCAACATAGACATGCAGGCACGCGAACGAGGACTCAAACAAGAAACGGATTTCTTCTCCTTATTCGAATTTTCAGCGAAATGGGACCCGATACCTACCATGCTCACTCAAAACCACGAGCATATTATCAAAGGGTTTATGGGGCAAACTACTGCTTTCCGCAAAAGCCTGATCAAGTCTGATGTTGTCATTATGGGTGAAAACAGAGAAGTGGGGGAAGCTCGCTACATCCACGGAATCCTGGGTAAAGGATTCTGGACTTTCTATGGCGGACATGACCCGGAGGACTATCAGCACTTTGTGAATGAACAGCCAACAGATTTGAACTTACATCCCAATTCTCCGGGATACCGATTGATATTGAACAACATCCTCTTCCCTGCCGCTAAGAAGAAAAAACAGAAAACGTGAGGTAGATTATTAGGTGAATGGTCAATTAGTTGAGTCGTAAAATATGGTATCTAAATGAAGGATTTTAAGGACAGTATTCGAAAAAAAATAAATGTAGTAGAAGCCAAGCTAGAGTTTCTTAGAGACGGTCAATCGCAACTTTCACAAGCATTTCATGAATTTGCAGAAGAAATTGATGAATACATTGAGTATCAAGCGGATAAAAACGAAGAATTTGATAAGAGATTAAAGGATTTAGAGCAGAAGTAAAGAGAATCAGAACATTAAATTGTTATACTAATCCACTATTCAACTCCTCCTTCGCGAAGCTTTGGCGGACATGCAATCAACTTATAAACCAATCACTGAATCAATGCATTCGGTCTCCCCTCACCTCCAGGGTTTTCATGATTTCAGCTTCGTCTTGGAGGATTTCCTTCCAGCGGGTCTTTACATAATCTTCTGACATGTAGGTTCTGGCCAGCTCGATGAAATTGTGATAATGTCCGGCTTCTGAAACCATCAGCTCATAATAGAACATTTGTAACTCTTCATCCTGAATATTTTTCCAAAGTAATTTGAATCGTTCCGCACTTCGCGCTTCAATCAAAGCATTCATCAAAAGCTTTTCCACAAGCTGCTGTTCTCTGCTCCCCCCTTTTTTAAGAATGGTTCCAAGCTTACTGACATACTCATCTTTGCGTTGCTTGCCCAGTTTGTAGCCTCGTTTATTGAGTTGGTCTATCACGCGCTCAAAGTGCGCCCATTCTTCAGCCACTACAGGCGTGAGCATATCCACAACTTCCTGTTTTTCAGGAAACTGCACAATCAATGAAATACAAGAAGAAGCAGCTTTTTGTTCGCAATAAGCATGATCTACAAGGATGTCTTCAATCTGCATTTCTGCAATATTGACCCAACGAGGGTCTGTTGGTAACTTTAGTCCAAGAGTCGTTTTTTGCTCATCCATATCAATCAAAGAATAACCATCTAACTCCAAAATCAATCATACGTTTGATTCCAGGATAGTAAGGTGTTACGAAATAACCACTATTTGCTTGCTGATTGGCATAAACATACTTGATAAACACCCTCACATTTTCCACCTTCATACTAAAGTATGGGTCTATGGTATAGTATCCTTGGATATTGAACTTATCCTGGAGATAAAATTGCTGAATGCCCGGCGCATAACTTAGCCCATAATAACTTGACTGAGCATGAATATCTACGCCAATCTGGGAAGGCATGGCTTTCTTGAAAATGTTCACATTCCAATAAATCTTCCCATTGTAAAAAAGCTGGGGCACTCTGATCAAGTCAGAACCCGCACCTGACTTTTGAGTGAAAAATATTTCGTTTTCAAAGTGGAATGACTCATTGTAGGTTTTGTTCGTCGTAAATTTCAAATCAAAATTCCCACCAACTGATGCCATAAAAGCAATACTTCCACTCTGCTGTGGGTTTTGCAAAGTATCAAAGTACATGAACTGGTTCATGGTGAGCAACCTAATCTGTGGCTTTACTGTCAGGTTCTTCACTTTCACCTTTATCCCTCCTTGTATTTCATTGGTAAATCCAGACTTGAAACTGTTGTGCCATTCGTAGTTATTACCAAAATACTGCTCTGAAATAAAGGATGGCTTATATCTGAATGACTTATAAGACCCAAACAGAAAGTCAGAATTCAAACTTCCAATGAGTTTGTACTGCCCTGTCTGCATGATCTCTGCCTGAGCTTCCACATTGAATTTCTCCTTCCAATCAAACCTGGTGTAACCTCCAACAAAGTTTTCACTGAAATGCGAAGTAGGGTTGAAATAGAGGTAATCAAAATTCATATCCCTTCTTTTGAGATATAACCTGTAAAAAATATTCGCCAGATCTCCTTTTATTCCAATTTCATTGACAACCTCTTTCCACTGATAATGCTCATAAGTACTGTCTGTTCCCAATAAAAACCTGGGATAAAACCCCGTGAATGTGTTATAAGTGCCGGTTGTGGAAGTGCCATCCGTGTAGTCTTTGTAACCAACATTCTGATTTTTTATATCAAACTGATGATAAAACTGAAGCGGCTTGGTCCAGTTGTATTGATGAAAAAGATGAACTCCCAGCCTTTTTTCCTGAGTTTGGGCCTTACTAAGCTGAACGGGAGAATCCTGAAATTGGTACAAATCGGCCCTTGTGGCAGTTGCCAGATTCTGAATATAAATCCCTCCGGTTTCTTCAACATTCCAGTTCATCGTGGAGATATTGATCATTGCAGAATATGGTTTTTCCGGATGCTTATAATAACTGTAAATATCAGCGACTGTCCCCACTACATTCCTATCCTGAGGGCCATTCTTTCCAATCTGTTTATCTGAGGTAATTCGATAAATGTCAAATCCAACATTCCAGTTTTCTTTAACATTCCTGCTAAAGGCCATATCCACCACCGAACGACCTTTCCCTCCCAAAACCAACTCCAGGTTAATAAATGGCGATTTAGTATCATAATACTTCATCTTATCCGGGGTATTCATGTAAATATTATAAGCATTCAATCCACTTGTTCTACCAATTTGGGTTGGAGTTGGATAAAAAATAGATCGCATTGCTGTGCCATTATTTCCCAGGTTCTGGTATTTCCGGCCATGCGTATCTATTACGGTAAACTTATCAAGATTGTAAAGAGTCGTATCAGGGTGCCTTTCAACCATACGATTGTCTTTCAGGTCAGACTCCTGAATGATCATTGTGGTTTTGGCACTATAAACCCTCTTTGTTGTGTCATCCACAATCTGAGCTTGCGAAACCGTGTAAATAAAAAGGAATACGAGCGGGAGGATTTTTTTCACAGCGCAAAAGTATAATCTATTGCCATTATTGACATAGTTTTTTCAAATGCAATCAAAAATCCGGGATAATTCACCATAGTTGTTTAACCAGATAAGAATTCAACTCTGACAAAAACAACGATTCATTCTTTAAAAATTTCATTCTGATAGGTAAATAATAGCAAGAAAAAGGTTTCAATTCTGGAAAAGCCTGAAGTTTAACCATGTCCTTTTCTGTTGTAATCAAGCTTGTTGCATCATCCAGCTCTCTGATAATGTCTCTAATATCTGTTCCTTTATAATGATAATGATCCCTATAATTATAAGTCAGCTTCACAGAATAGTTCTTTTTCAAATAGTCTTCAAAAGGTTTGGCATTTGCCAGTCCGGAAATGCCCAACACTTTAGATTTCAGTGGTATTTCCTCATCGAATATTGGTTTTAATGGCTCATAAATCACCGTAGAGAAAAACACCTTAGCCTTAGAATATTGAGAGATATGCTCTTTTATTTTCACCATATCCGCATCACTCAAGCTCTCCGGGCACTTGGTAACCACGATAATTTGCGCACGGCCTGCACCATTTCTAGACTCTCTTAGTCTTCCTGATGGCAAGACAAAATCATTCGTAAAAATATTACCAAAGCTCGTCAACATAACAGTTACTGATGGCTTAACCCGGCGGTGCTGCATGGCATCATCCATTAAGATTACTTCTGTATCTGGTCTTGATCCAAGTAATTCAGGTATGGCCATTTCTCTATCCGAACAAACAGCTACCGGCACCTCACCTCTATATTTATAATGATACATGTATGGCTCATCTCCTATTGTAGTAGCCGTATCATTATAATCAGCCAATTTAAACCCGTAAGTTTTTCTTCCATACCCCCTACTTAATGTAGCAGGTTGTACACCCAAATTATTAAAATAGTTTATCAGATAATCCACCATAGGCGTCTTCCCTGTACCCCCAATAGCCAGGTTCCCTATCACAATCACATTTGCATCAAAGCTCACCGTTTGTTTGATTTGCCTATCGTACAAAGCATTTCTGATCCAGGTGATCAGATAAAAAAGCAATGCAAACGGAAATAATATAATTTGCCACCAATACATATATCCTCTTCAAGTATGCGCATCAAAGATATTACCAATTATTTAGAGCTATTGGCTCCTCTCAGTTACCAGGAGTCTTATGACAATAGTGGACTCCTAGTAGGTAATCCCTCTGAGGAAATCAAAGGAATAAGTATCACCCTGGATATAACTGAGGAAGTCATTGACGAAGCTATTGCGAATGGAGATAATCTGATCATAGCACATCACCCATTGATTTTCAAAGGTTTGAAATCGCTTACCGGAAAGCACTGGGTGGAGCGATGTGTCATCAAAGCTCTGAAAAATGATATTGCCATTTACGCGATCCATACGAACCTGGACAATGTCCATACCGGTGTAAACAGAAGAATAGCAGACAAATTTGGTCTTCAACAATTAAAAATCCTGAGTCCTAAAAAAGATACACTGACCAAACTCGTAACATTTGTCCCAGAACCAGATACCGACGAAGTACTCAATGCATTATACAGTGCTGGAGCTGGGGAAGTAGGCAATTATGACCATTGTAGTTTTCAGGTTTCAGGTGTCGGAACATTTAGACCCGGAGATGATGCCAATCCACATATTGGTGAACTCAATAAAAACGAAACCGTCAATGAAAAACGGATTGAAGTCATTTTTCCAAACTACAAGACAAACAGAGTTTTAAGTGCTCTTCAAAAAAGTCACCCTTATGAAGAAGTGGCCTATTATCTTACCAGTCTTGTTAACAGCCACCAGGAAGTTGGCTCAGGTATGGTTGGTGAATTACCAAAAGTTATGCCAGCCAATGAATTTCTTCTTTGGCTCAAGGAAACAATGCATACCAATTGCATCAGACATACTGCTCTATGCAATACCACTGTGAAAAAAATTGCTGTTTGTGGTGGTGCTGGTAGCTTTCTCTTAGGAAGAGCTAAGGCTGAAGGTGCAGATGTGTTCATCACCGGTGATTTCAAATATCACGACTTCTTTGAAGCCGACAACAAGATTATTATCGCCGATATTGGCCACTTTGAGAGTGAACAGTTTACAAAGGATTTGCTTTATGATATATTAAGCGAAAAATTCGCTAATATTGCAGTCCGTTTATCGGAGGTACTAACAAATCCAATCAATTATTTGTAATACTACATGGAAAACAACGTAGCGAAAAAGCTCGAAAGCCTCGTAAAATTACAATCCATCGATTCTGAACGTGATGAACTATTAAAGATAAGAGGTGCACTACCTGATGAGGTAATGGACCTTGAAGATGAGATTGCTGGTTACCAAACCAGGATTGAAAAGCAAAATCAGGATCTGGCAGATCTGGAGGGAAACATAAGCAACAATAAGACAGCTATCAAAGACGCTGAAAAGTTGATTAAGAAATATGAGGAGCAACAAATGAATGTTCGCAATAACCGCGAATATGATGCTATCTCTAAAGAAATCGAACTTCAGCAGTTGGAAATCCAGATTCTGGAGAAGCGAATTAAAGAAGCTCATGTCAAGATTGATGCTAAAAAAGAAGAAATTGCTCAAACTGAGGATACGCTCAAAGAAAGAAATGCTGATTTAGATTCCAAAAAAGGCGAACTAGACACAATTACTGGAGAGTCTGAAGCTGATGAGCAAAAACTTTTGAAGGACAGAGATAAAGCAGCCAAGCAAGTAGAAGATCGATTGTTCAAATCTTACGAAAAGATTAGAGAGAACATGCGAAACGGACTTGCGGTAGTGCCCGTAAAACGCGGTGCTTGTGGTGGTTGTTTCAACGTAGTTCCTCCTCAGATGCAATCTGAAATAAGAGAAAAGAAGAAAATTATCGTTTGTGAACACTGTGGTAGAATTCTTAGCGACGTAGAAGACGAAATCGTTGAGGAAGAAAAACCAAAAAGAAGAACAAAACGATCAAAATAAGATTTGAAGCCTCGAAGAAATTCGGGGCTTTTTTTGTATTAGCGCACTCCCTTTTCAGGGTGCTTACTTTTCACTTTGCGATAATAATCTTTGATCTTTTCGATATCTCCTTCCATATCACCTGTTGGGTAAAATGGAGGCTCATAGATCACCTCTCTCTTTCCATAATCAAAAGCTACCATCACAATTGGTACCTTGGCTTTGTTGGCTATTCTGTAAAAACCGGTTTTCCAATCAGGATTATACGATCTGGTTCCCTCAGGAGTGATGGTTATTACAAACTCTTCATGTTTATCAAATAATTCCACCACTTGATCAACCATGTTAGTGCGTTTTGAACGGTCAACAGGATGTCCACCCATTGCCCTCATAAACCACCCAACTACGGGCAAATCAAACAAAGATTTTTTGGCTAAGAATCCACTTTTCAGCCCACTAATACTTCTGGCCGCTATTCCTACAAAAAAATCCCAGTTGCTAGTATGAGGAGCGACAATCAAAACATATTTTTTTTCATCTGGGCGGCCACCAACAACCTTCCAACCTACAAGCCAAAATATAAATCTGTAAAACGCCTTACTCATAATTTTAAAGAGTCTAAAACACCTTCTTCAATGGATTTCACCGCATAATCATAACCAAAATCAAATATTTCCGGAGCCTTCTTGAAGTCAAAAACCTTGTACTTACTAAGTCCTGGCGGCTCCATGAACACGTCACACTGTTTCTTCTTTGTATGCACATACTGTGTAACCGTCAACATCATGGACCGCTCCATCAAATCTTTCCAGTTCCCTAATTTATACCCTTTATCAATAGGATTACAATGAAGGGCTATCACTTTATCACATATTTTTTTGATTGGCTTATATGGAAGATTGTCCAATATACCTCCGTCTACCAACGTTCTGGAACCTATCTTGATTGGATCAAAAACTACCGGCACACTGCATGAAGCAAGAATTGGTCTAATTAATTGTCCTTTCTTATAGACTTTAACCTTTCCCTTGTTGATATCAGTTGTAGTAACATATAGCGGAGTTTTTAATTCAGAAAAAGAATCTTCAGGCAAGTACTTCTTCAGCTCGTTGTAGGCATATTCAATGTTTAGAAAGCTCCGCCAATTAAATGCAGGTCTAAATGCTGTAAGAAAATTGGTGTTTTGAATAAAACCACTAATTTCTCGTGGAGAATACCCTTTGCAGTAAAGTGCCCCGGCAAGTGCTCCGGCACTAGACCCACTCACAACACTAAATTGCAGGCCGTGCTCTTCCAGTGCTTGGATGATTCCCAGGTGAGCGATACCTCTGGCTCCCCCACCTGACAATACAAGGCCTAGTTTTTGTTTTTTAGCCACAGCTGAATCAGTGACCGATTAGGCAAAAACTCCCATGTTTGAGAACTTATCAATTCTTTGAGAAATACGTTTCTCCACAGAGAGTTTACTAAGCGCTTTAATGTGTTTCATTAGCTCTTTTTTCAACTCGCTGGAAGAAGCTTTCATATCAGTATGAGCTCCACCAAGAGGTTCTTTGATGATTCCATCTATTAGTTTATGCTCAAGCATATCCTTAGCAGTTAACTTCAACGCTTCAGCAGCCTGCTCTTTATAATCCCAACTTCTCCATAAAATAGAAGAACAAGATTCCGGAGAAATCACAGAATACCAGGTATTCTCCATCATCAGTACTTTATCAGCAATAGCTATACCGAGAGCACCACCAGATGCGCCTTCACCAATGATAACACTAACAACCGGAACCTTCAGCATCATCATTTCCTTCAGGTTTCTGGCAATAGCCTCTCCTTGTCCTCTTTCTTCTGCTTCAAGACCTGGAAATGCTCCTGGGGTGTCAATTAAAGTAATAATTGGCTTATCAAACTTCTCAGCCATCTTCATTAAACGCAAAGCTTTTCTATAGCCTTCTGGATTGGCCATTCCAAAATTACGTTCCTGACGCTGCTTGGTATTGCGTCCTTTTTGCTGACCAATAATCATCACAGATTGCCCATCAATCTCTGCAAAACCACCAACCATCGCCTTATCATCGCGCACTGTTCTGTCACCGTGAAGCTCTATGAACTCATCAGATATTTCATATATATAATCTAATGTATAAGGTCTATCTGGGTGTCTTGATAACTGGACTCGCTGCCAGCGGGTCAAATTTTCGAATGTCTCTTTCTTCAATGCGTGAATTTTTGTCTCCAGGTTTTTCATTGCTGATGAGACATCTACATCACTGTTCTGTGCTAGCTGTTTCATGTCAGCCAACTTATTTTCTAACTCTACTATCGGTTTTTCGAATTCCAAGTGCATGACAAATGTTTTAAGAACACAAATGTAAGTCATAAATCACTTTTTCACTCCTTTAGATTTTGTGGAAAACTCCTTTAAAATATTTATTTCAATGTGTTGGAATTAAAAACTTAAGCGTATAGTTTTGCATCGCAATTGAGGGAAACAGGGATACAAAAAGAGTATTTCTCTCTCAAAAACTTAAAATGGTGTGGTAGTTCAGCTGGTTACCCGCCCGTACCGAACAGTACGTTCGGGCGGGGAATGCCTGAGGCAGGCAAATAAAAAAACGGTAACCAAACGATAAAACATCAAACAATAAATTTACGGTGTGGTAGTTCAGCTGGTTAGAATGCCTGCCTGTCACGCAGGAGGTCGCGGGTTCGAGTCCCGTCCATACCGCTTCAAAAGCCTTTGAGATCATCTCAGAGGCTTTTTTTGTTTAGGCACCCAAGACAGGATCAAGCAATATTTCTGGGGGCTAATTGTACTAAACATAGATTTTGGATAGTCTGTAAAGGAAAAACGACACTCTTTTGACACCTCTGAACTGAGCTCTCAACGCTTTAATCTTAGCGTTAAAAGATTCTGCCGCTGCATTTGTACTTCTTTGGTCGAAGTA
>Ga0209692_10000423_pt1 | contig 105453 bp, 95 predicted proteins | sample tdDd472_FD_187129 | JGI IMG/M metagenome (GOLD analysis project Ga0209692, IMG submission 187129) | Marine sediment microbial communities from the Atlantic coast under amendment with organic carbon and nitrate - tdDd47.2 (SPAdes)... | ecosystem: Environmental > Aquatic > Marine > Coastal >...
ATTCTTGGCGTCGAGATAACGGCTGTGGCAGAAGTTACACTTCTCGACAACACCGCGGGGACGCACGGACACGTTCGGGCTGAGGCCCTTGTCCATGCCTTCGGGCCAGAGGGGATCCCACCAGTTGAAGTAACGAGCGTGGTAGGGGCACGCAGCCATGCAGTACCGGCAACCGATACAGCGCGGGTAAATCTGCGAGACGATACCGCCCTCTTCGTTCTTGTCAGTCGCAACAACCGGACAGACAGGCACACATGCGGGGGTGCCGCACTGCATGCAAGGCCGAGGCAGATAGGCCGTCTCGTGTTCCGGGAAGGCCTTGTTGTTGGACAGTTCGTAAACGTTCATCCAAGTCAGGGTCTTGAGCTTGTTGGATGCGTCATCGCGATCCTTGGTCAAGGCCTGAGCATAGTTATAGGGGTCTTTCTTGGTCATGGGAGCGATATTGTTCTCCACCTGGCAGCCGACCATACAGGCGCCGCAGCCGGTGCATTTGTCAATATCAATGACCATGCCCCATTTGATTTTGAATTCTTTTGTTTGCATGTCGGTTCCCCCTAGATTTTGGCAACGTTCACAGTGGAACCGGCCCATGTAGAGGTGCCAGTGGCAGCCTCGGAGCTCACCGTGAGAATCTTGTAGACATTATCGCCCTTGCCCTTCGAGAACTCATCGCCCACGGAGTGGCCCATGCCCAAGGGGGCAGCCACGACGCCGGGAAGAACGCCTTCGAAGACCTGTACCAGAGCAGTGCATTCACCGTTGCCGCCGGAGAGCTTCACCTTGGAGCCGACGCTGACGCCGAGCTTCTTTGCAGTGACCGAGGCCATCATCACGACCATGTGATCACCGACCAGCTGATTATTGCTGATGGTGCACGGTGCGTTGGGTGTGGTGGCCTGATTGGCTGTACCCACGTTGAGCAGGGTGTAGGGAGCCAGTCCCAATGCGCCGGTACCCTTGACGGGAACAGCGGCCTTGCCCAGTACGTTGGCAGCCAGGGTGACACCGGAAACATCCGGAGTTTCTTCCAGAACGTAGGCAGCCCCTTCCTTCAACTCGTCCATGTCCGCGCCGATGGCGGCAACCTTGGCTTCAAGAACTTCTTCAAAAGTCTCGAATCCGAGATCAGCCAGTCCGAGAACAAAGTCGGCTGCGCTCATGACGTTCAAAGTCGCCTTGGATACCGGAGCACCGAGGCTGTAGGTGGCTGCGGCGACGCCGTAAGGGCTCGCCAGATCGTCAAAACGCTCGTACGGATGCGGAATCGGCAGCACGAGATCCGCAGCAGCGGTCGTCTCGGTGTTGACGAAATCAAAGGCAACCGTGAAGCCGGCCTTGACCTGCTCGGGCAGGGCGTAAACCGGATTGGCGGAGTAGACGAACAGCAGGTCGGCATTGACGCCCTGCAGGATGTCCTGCTTGAGCATGTCACTACGCGACATGGCAGTTTCAATGGCCTTGCCGAACTCGGGCAGCACTTTCATGCCACCGCCGAGCAGCAGGTTCAAAGCGAAAGCTGCGGCGTTGGCACCGACAGAACCGCCGGGAACAACCACAGGATTGCTGGCAGCAAGCAGCATCTTGGCGACTTCCGCCAGAGTGTCTGCCTTGACGCCGGTAGCAGCCTCGACCTTGGCCGGGGTGTACCCGCTCATGACCATGGCCTTGAACTGATCAAAGTCGGCTGCGGGCACGGACTTGCCTGCCTGCAACACATAATAGCAGATACCCAGGGTGAAGGCAGCCATGCCTTCTGCCGGGACGGGCACCCACTTGGATGTAACGGAAGCTGTTTTGGTCTGCATGGGACCGGCAAAGACGAACTTTCCGGACTCATTGGCTGCGAAAGCCTTCATGTTGGCAACGGTGGGTCCCCAGGATTCCAGGGCATCAGCACCGGCCAGCAGGACCATGTCGGCATTTTCCAGATCGTAACCGATCTGGCCGGAACCGCCCATGAGGCCGGTCCATGCCTTGTCCGCTGCCTGCATGTCGCAAGGCATGGAGTAGAATGCGTCACTGCCCTTGTCGGCCAGCAGCGCGGAGAATACTTCGTTGACAGTACCGGACTGATCGCCGCTGATGACAGCAACCTTACTGCCGGCAGCAGCGAGTTTCTCGGAAACCACATCCCGGGCTTCGTCCCAGGAAATCTCCTTGCCGTTCAGCATGGGAGACTTGATCCGGGTCGGGCTGTTCTTCACCTGAACGCCGTTGGCGCACAAGGGGCAGATACCGCCGCCGGAAAGCGGGTTTTCAACATTTCCTTCCGTACCGAAGGCTTCACCCGCAACAGTGCGGACCTTCACGGCACAGCCGGACTCACACATCTTGGACACAGTCGGCACACCTTTGACTTCCCCGTATTTCAACGTGGGAATCCAGGGCCAATTCTGCGTCCAGATGGATACATCATCAAGAGCGGTCCAAACCGTCGGTGTAAAAAGGATACCGACGGTGGCGCCCACACTCATCTGAATAAAAGCTCTGCGTGCTACGCTCATCTTCAGTTCCCCTTTACTTATGGCAGGTGTAGCAGGCGTTAGGCTGGCCCTTGAGGGCATGGCACCTTTCGCACTTCCACATCTTCATGGTCATCTTGCTGTAGCCGGACAGAATATTCCGCTGGAAAGGCGGCGGTGTGTCATTCTTGTCGATGTCCTTGAGGTGGCACAGGTTACAGTTCTGCTCAGCAGGTTCGTCAAACACGCTCGGATCGACCACGCTGGACAGTTCATCCTTCATCTCGGCCATCTCTTCGATGTTCAAAGCTTCGTGAGCCTTGTGAGAGAAGTATACGTTGTCCGGCTGGTACTGGTAATTCAACCAGGGAACTTCTTCGCCCTGAATGAGATACTTGACCACGTACTCGCGTTCAGCCTGCTTGTCCTCGTCGGACTCGGACGCCAGATTGTCCTCAATGGCGCCAATCTCGGCCTTCATGATTGCGTCAAAGTCTTTCGGGTCGATACCGGCTTCGGCAATAGCCTCCATCGCCTCTTCGGGATCAACCGCATGACATTCGGCACATGCTTCGTTGGTCGGGAAGCCGGCATAAGAACCGTCGTCCCGGAAATAGTGGCAGCTTTCGCAATCCATGTCCTGCCCTTCCACGTGAATGGAATGGCTGAACCTGAACGGCTGTTCAACGTTTTCGAAGAACAAACCGGGGATGACAGCCCATCCAATTACGCAAGCGGCCAGGAAGCCGATGATAAAGGGGAGTGCCCCTCCACACCGTTTCGATGCTTTTCTTTCCTCCATAACCTCGCCCCATCACTCTAAAGTTTATGTGAAAATCACACCAATTGAACTACGTTTCCATACGGTACAGATTGATTTCGTGTCAAGAGAATATGAAAATTTTCACGATCTCCTGCCCACAAAAAACACAAGGAATATCCGTGCGATACAAAAACGCTTTGGACGTTTATTTCTTCACCCGACCATAGACATCATCAAACCTGACGATGTCATCTTCTTCCAGATACGGCCCACTTTGTATCTCTATAATATTAAGTGAAACCTTGCCCGGATTAGCCAGACGATGCTGGGAAGCCTTCGGGATATCAACAGATTGGTTCTCCACCAGAATCCGCGGTTCCCGATCAACTTCCACCTCTGCCGTTCCATCCACAACGACCCAATGTTCGCTGCGATGATGGTGCATTTGCGAACTCAGACGAGCGCCCGGGTTCACCTGAATGCGTTTAATTTTATAATGAGGCCCTTCTTCCAGAACCGAATAGCTCCCCCAGGGACGAATGACCGTAGGATGACTTTCCACCAGCTTGCTGCCTTCGGACTTCAGCCGGTCAACCACGGTGCGCACAGACTGCACATCCTCCATGGGACAACTCAACGTGGCATCGCGGGTTTGGACCATAATCATATTATTAAGTCCGACAGCCGCGAGCTTGCCTCCTTCGCTGATAAGCAGGGAATTCCGGCAGTCCATGGCAAGCACATCGCCCTGAATGACATTCCCGTTCTCGTCCTTGGAACCAAGTCGATACATGGCCTCCCAACTGCCAAGATCATCCCAATCGAATCCGGCACGGATGACAGCGATATTGTCTATCTTTTCGACGACGCCGTAATCTACTGATATGTTTGGTATGTCACGGTAGCCCTGCACCATCGACGCCTCTTCACGCGCCATCCACCAATCCCAGAGTTCGGGCTGACATTTAGCGACCTGCCGCAAAAAGTCCTTGACCCGGAACAAAAACATTCCGCTGTTCCAGTAATGCGTTCCCGCACGAAGGAATTCTTCTGCCATGGACAGTTCGGGCTTTTCAACAAAACCATCGACCTCAAAGGCACCGTCACCGATCTCACGACCTAGAGTAATGTAGCCATACCCTGTTTCAGGTTTGGACGGCTCCACTCCAAAAGTGACAAAACGTTTCTCCACAGCCAACTCGGAGGCACGCACCAAATCATCCGTCCACGCCTTATTGTCACGAATCAGATGATCTGAGGGAAAAACTGCGGCCAGCGCCTTATCGTTGACACTTGCGACTTTTTCGAGCCCGAGCATGATGGCGGGCAACGTATTCCGGCTCAACGGCTCAGCCAGTACCTGTCCCTCCAGTTCAGAATCGATTTCAGCGATCTGCTTACGTACCTCAAAAACGTGTTCTTCGTTGGTAACGACCCATATGCGCGAAGGTTCAAACGCTTCAAGAACACGTGTAACGGTCTGCTGAAGCAAGGTCAGTTCGCCACCAAGGACCAAAAGTTGTTTTGGCAGCAGATTGCGGCTCAACGGCCAAAGCCGGGTGCCGGAACCGCCGGCCAGAATAATGGCATGACATTGCCCGGCGAACGCCGCACGAGACTGCTTAGTTTCAGACATTTTATTTATTCCTCATAAATGAAGGGAGAATCAAAATCAGCCAACTTCGTCAATCTGCGGTCCTTTTCCGACAAAATCGGCTCACGACCGGCAAGAGCGGGACTCCAGTCCATGGCAATATCAGGATCATTCCAGACAATGCCGCAATCGTTCTCGGGCGAATACGGCGCATCAACCTTATACTGGAACTCCGTGTCCGGCATAATGGTCACATAGGCATGCCCGAACCCGCGCGGAATGAACATCCGCTTGAAATTGGCAGCACTCAGTATGACATGCCGCCACTTGCCAAACGTAGGCGAACCTTTTCGCAAATCAACCACAACATCCAGTACGGCCCCGCGAGTCACCCAGACAAGTTTGGCCTGGGCCGCTGGCGGCAATTGGAAATGAAATCCCCGAAGTACGCCGGATTCCCGCGAATATGCGTGATTATCCTGCACAAATTCACAGTCAATACCGAGCTCTTTGAACCGCTCCCGATTATAGCTTTCCAGAAAAAAACCTCTTTCATCCTGAAAAACACGAGGAACCAGAACGTGCAGACCGGGAAATCCGGTCTCATGGACCTGCATCCACTCCTCCTTGCCGATGTTTCAAGTGGCTGGTCGTAACTTTTAGCCGAGTTCGGGTACAGAAACAACCCTGCAAACGCACCGGGAAAGTACAAATCTAAAAAAAACTGTCGACCCGGTTCACATTTTGTCCTCAGTTTGCTAGACCCTTGCAGGGGACATTTTTTTAACGCAACAGGATAACCGTCCATGAATTTTCTTGATATCATCCTTATTTGCATTGTCGGCATATTTCTTATCCGGGGCTTCTTCCGCGGCCTTGTTCAGGAAATACTGTCACTGACGGCCATTGTGCTGGCAATATTTCTGGCATCCAATTATCAGCACCTCATCGTCCCTCACCTTGAGCTGTATATCAAAAGTGAAATCACGGTCAGCGCACTGGCCTATGTACTGATATTTTTCGGCACACTCGTTGTCTTCTGGCTTATCGCAAAAGCCATTCGCACCATGCTCGACATATCTCTGCTGGGCTGGATAGACAGGGCCGCCGGAGGCATCTTCGGTCTGCTTGAAGGCGTGCTCATCGGACTGATTATCCTGATGTTTCTCCATGCTTTCGCCCCAAAATCGGAATGGCTCAGTGAATCATACATCGCCCCCCGTTCGCAGCACATGCTGCAACTGGTCGGAGACTTGGCACCCAATTCCGTACGTAATGCGCTCGAATCCCGAGGCTTCTCCTTCCCGTCCGCACAGGAAGCCATTGATTCCGCCAAGGAAGTTATCGGCCTTGACGACGAACAGCCGCAGGAATAACTCTCTCGAAGAACTCACATCACCTCATTTCACCATCGGAGGAATTCGCCATGAGCGATATGAACAGCACCCCGCAGGCTGCGGCCCTGCAGGAGCTTCTTGACGTCATCAATGCCCTCATAGCCCCGGACGGCTGCCCCTGGGATCGGGAACAAACGCCGCTGACCATGTGCGACTATCTCGCCGAGGAAGCCTTTGAACTCATCGAGGGAATCCGCTCCGGCGACAGGGCCGAAGCCATGGAAGAACTCGGCGACGTCATTTTCATCCTCATCTTCATAGCCACACTCTATGAACGGGAAAAAGCCTTCACATTGACCGAATCGCTCAAGCACATCACCGCCAAAATGATTCGCCGTCACCCGCATGTGTTTGCTGACAAGCATTTCAAGGATGCCGAGGAACTCTGGGACAACTGGGAAAAAACCAAACGCAAGGAGAATGAAGGCACGAAGAAAAAACACGTCTTCGACTCCCTGCCCAAAGGCCTCCCCCCCCTGCTCAAGGCCTACCGCATCAACTCAAAGGCAGCCCGCAACAAGTTCACCTGGGATTCGGATGAAGCTGTCGAGAAACAGTTGAAGGAAGAATGGACGGAATGGCAGGACGCACTGAAGGCTCAGGATGCCGCCGCTTCGGAACAGGAATTCGGCGATTATCTTTTCACGTTGGTGGAGTTGGGCAGACGCAAGGGAATCAAGGCAAACAGCGCGCTTGATTTTGCCAACCAGAAATTTCTCGGACGGTTCGGCGAGATGGAAAAACTGGCAGAACAACGCGGCCTGCACATCAACGACATGGACCTCGACGCCATGAACGCCCTGTGGGATGAGGTCAAGGAATCCGAGTAGCCCCTAACCCACTATAGACTTTAAAAGAAAGTAAATGGCGCAACCTGCGCCGAGTGCTGCATACATGAACATTCATGGTGCACACCTGTCCTTGAAACGGCGAGCCAGAAACAGCGCAGCCAACGCTCCGCCAACTATAGCTGCCGCAATATACCAAAATTCCGCCATATAGCCCTCCTTTTACTGACGTCTGCTCTCAGTCAAACTTTGACCGAAAGCAGACGTCATATTTTATTAATTACGTATATCCATCCTACCCGCCGCCACCAAAAGAACAAGAATTATTGTTTCCCGTCTAAAGATCGTCAGTCTTTTCCCGATAAGGCTGATACGGGAGTATATTAATCCGAAACATTGGAGGAAGCTCAAAACGAGGTCCACAGCCCTTCCGGCAACGCAAGCACAGAAATTTCCATTCTGATTCAGGATGGTTAGGCGTTATTTCCGGCCTGACGGCAGGGAGGGTAGACTATGACCATGGCAATTGGCGGTCTTGGGAGCCCGATGCCATTCGACCAAAAGACGTTTGGCGCAGCCGTGGTTTCCGAGACTCTGGACATCATGAACAATACCGGCAACGGCTCAAGCCCTGCCCCGGTGGACAAGGCGTCTGCCGAGGGAGCGCTTGTTTCAAAAACTCTGGATTACATGAATTCCGGGTCCACTTCCGGTGATAAAACCGGCATGGCCCAAAGCTATGACTTCCAAACCAATGTCCTTGGCGCTTATGCAAAAGGGACTCTTATTAACACCATGATCTGATGGCTCGGAAATAACGCCACGCAAAAGGAACCCCGCTCCACTCTCATGAGAGGAGCGGGGCTACTTGTTTGAACCAACCCCTTCAATTTTCACAAAATCTCCAGACATCATTGACCAGAAGTCAGCCATATGCGTAATATGAACTACAAATATTCCCTGATTGCAGAAGAATTTCAGTGACAAGGAGTCACCTTCCATGGCCACCGGCAACGAAGAAACACTCTGCCCCCTGACAAAGGAACACATATCCCCGCTCTGCGACTTCGACCTCCCCGTGGTCCCGGGACACCCCATTGCCAAGCTGAATCAGGATCAACTGCCTGACGAGATCCCCCCGGATAGCAACAAGAAAATCAGTTACCAGGAAGCGAACCTCGAATGTGACCCAAAAGCCGCCACAGTCATGGCAACCGCTGTCGGCATGCTTGAAGCAACAGCCAAAGGCATACGCGTCGTTCCGCTCTGGTCGACATCCGACAATGGGCAGACTCTTACCATGGACTTCTTTCCCAAGGACTGCTTCGGGAAAACCATTTCCGACGACCAATACCGTGCGACCCTCCCCGAAGGGTGCAGAGGGGTGGACAATGACGCTTTGGATGACGCTGTTGCCAAAGCACAAAAAGAGGACGCCCCGGTCAAAGCCGTCGAGATCGCCAAAGGACAACAGCCACTCAACGGACGTGACGGAGAAATCCAGCTCAAATTCAGAAAAGACAGTTCGGTCGGTGAAGTAAAGAAAGACGGCACTGTAGACTTCCGTGAACGCGGCGGCACCTTTTGCGTGGGAGAAGGCGACGAAATAGCCACCCTGATACCGCCCACCAACGGTGTTCCCGGATTCGACGTACTCGGCAACGAAATCCCCGCAGAAAACGGACAACCCCAGACCATCAAGGCAGGCAACAACGTTACAGCCTCGGACGGTGACGGAGGAGCCACTGTTTTCACTGCCGCAGCTCCAGGCATGGTGATTTACAAGGAAGGCTCGCTGTCCATTTCCGATGTTCTGGAAATCAACTCCGACGTGGATCTCGCTTCCGGCAACGTACATGTGGCAAAAGGGTCCATACTGATCAAAGGGACCGTCACCACCGGCACGGAAGTTTCGGCCGAGGAAAGCGTCGTGGTCGACGTTGTGGTCGAAAACGCCATCATCAGGGCAGGGGCCGACGTCAACGTAGGCGGCGGCGTCCTCATGGAAGAAGGCGGTTTCATCGAAGCGGGCGGCAATGTAACGGCAAAGTTCATTCGTAACGCCACCATCCGCGCAGGCGGCGACGTTATCGTGGATGTGGACATTGCCAACTGCGACATCACGGCCGGAGGCCGGATCATCGCCGAATCTGACAAGGGAATCGTCAACGGCGGGAATTACGTATGTGCAGGCATGAACGTCGCGGAAGTAGGCACTGATACCGGCACATTGACCTCTGTCACACTGGCCCTTCCCGGTAGCGAGGACAGCAGTCTGGATCAGGAGGACGCAGCCATCCGTGAACGCATTGACGAATTGGGGAAATTCATCGGCACGGAAGACCCCAAGAAGACTCTGCTGATGGCTCCGAAGGAAGACCGGGCGATCATAGCCGAACTTTTCAAGATCAAGGCTTACCTCCTGAAAGAACTTGCTGACAATGAAAAGAAAAAAGATGAAATGCTGATGGCGCAGAGCAAAGAACTCTCCAAGATTAAACTCAGAGCCAGGAAGACAACCCACGCTGGAGTGACCATCAACATTGGAGACCGTTCCATCACGCTGAACAAGGCGGAACAGGCCTCCAAGTTCCACTGGGATGCGGAACAGTGCGGCATCGCCATCACCGGCTTATAGCCAGACAGGAGATTACCCATGGCAAAGCCCAAAATACTGCTCGTCACCACTGACCGGGAATGCGCAAAGGAAACCATGGTCACACTGGCCGGAAAGTTCGATGTAACTCATCTGGACAACGGGGAAAAAGCACTGGCCCTGCTCGCCAAAGACAGCCGCTTCATGGTGCTTCTTTCTGGCCGAGACCTTCCGGGAATGAGTGGGCTCGAACTACTGACAGCGGCATATAAAAAACATCCGCAGACCATACGGCTCATGGTAACCGAGGACCGCGACTTCGAAACAGCTGAAGCAGCCATCAACAAGGCCCATGTCGCCAACCTGCTCAGCAAGCCATGCCCTCAGGAACTGCTTTTGAAAACAATTTCCAATGCTGTTGTTTCATTCAAGCGGGAACGGGCCGAGATGGAAGCCATGAAGGACACCCTGCTCGGCAGCGTCCGCACGCTGGTAGCCATTCTCGAAACGACACACCCGCTTGCCGTACGCCGCAGCAAACGAATCAGGCGGCGCGCACAGCGTATATGCAAAGACCTCAAGGCCATGCCTCCACAGATGATGGACATGATCGTGCTTCTCTCTAATATCGGCTGCGTAGGACTGCCGGAAGGCCTGCTCAAAAAGATGGAAATAGGCCGAAATATCACCAAACAGGACATGAAACAGTTCCGAACCCACCCGCTCATCGCCGCCAGACTGCTGGAAGGCATGCCTCGCATGGGTAAAATGGCAGCAGCCATCCGTCACCAGAACACGGCATGTTCCAAGAATCCTCCTCTCGGTGCACGCATTCTCAAAGTCTGCGTGGACATCGACCAAATGGAACTCAACGGTTCAGCTCCGGACAAGGCCATAGAGTACATGCGGTCCAAACCGGACATTTACGACCAAAAGGTGGTGGATTCTCTTGCCAAACATCGAGATGAAAACGGCAAGACTACCGACAACCCGCTCAATGTCACGGAGTTGCAACCCGGCATGATAATGCAGAAAGACATGGTAACCGAAGCGGGAGCCATTCTCCTGCATAAGGGAGAACGCCTGAGCGAAGCATCGCACATGCGCGTTCAGGCATTCAGCGACCTGCTGAAAATCAGGGAACCGATCCACGCACACCTTCCCTCGGCTTAACAACCGCTCCTCCCTTGCATCTGTTTCATGCCTATGGCTGGCTCTGGAAAGTACTCAATTCAAAATATAATCTGCACATGAACACAGGCGGCTCACAAGGGCCGCCTTTATTTTATCCTACTCCGTTCAAAATCACCTGAAACGACTCAGGCTCGCAAAAATCGAACGATCCATAGTACGCTTGTTAGAATTATGGCTTTATCAGTTACTCCAAAAACAAAATCGTGATAAAAGCAAAATGCGGTAAAAATATGCAAAACCTTTTACCAAGGCGAAGCATATCACGCCTGACTGCCAATTATGGCAGTCAGGCCAGCACAATAAATATCTTCACGAAATAATGGGAGGTAATTGTATGAGTGACGCGAGGAAATGCCCGGTAACAGGAAACACTGACAGCCATGCAGCAGGGCGAGGCACATCAAACAGGGACTGGTGGCCAAATCAGGTCAATCTCGACATTCTGCACCAACATTCCTCCAAGTCCAACCCGATGGGCAAGACGTTCAACTACGCTGAAGAATTTCAAACTCTCGACCTGGACGCCCTGAAAAAGGACATCTTCGAACTAATGACCACGTCACAGGACTGGTGGCCCGCAGACTACGGCCATTACGGTCCCTTGTTCATCCGGATGGCATGGCACAGCGCAGGCACATACCGTACCGGCGACGGGCGAGGCGGCGCAGGGTCCGGCAACCAGCGGTTCGCCCCCCTCAACAGCTGGCCCGACAACGTCAATCTCGACAAGGCGCGCAGACTGCTTTGGCCCATAAAACAAAAATACGGCAGGAAAATATCATGGGCTGATCTCATGATCTATGCCGGCAACTGCGCTCTGGAATCCATGGGGTTGAAACCGTTCGGTTTCGCCGGGGGCCGCGAAGACATCTGGGAACCGGAAGAAGACACCTACTGGGGAACCGAAGAAACATGGCTCGGCGACAAGCGTTACACAGGTGACCGGGAACTCGAAAACCCGCTCGCCGCCGTGCAGATGGGCCTGATTTACGTGAACCCGGAAGGGCCGAATGGCGAACCGAGTGCCGTCGCTTCGGGCAGGGACATTCGCGACACCTTCGCACGCATGGCCATGAACGATGAGGAAACCGTCGCCCTCGTCGCCGGGGGCCATACCTTCGGCAAATGCCATGGTGCTGGAGACGCGGCGCATGTCGGACCGGAACCGGAGGGAGCCGCCATTGAGGAACAGGGTCTGGGCTGGAAAAGTGATTTCGGCAACGGCAAAGGCGGCGACACCATTTCCAGCGGCATAGAAGGAGCATGGACCCCGACCCCGATCCAATGGGACAATAGCTACTTCGACACTTTGTTCGACTACGACTGGGACTTGGTAAAAAGCCCCGCCGGAGCGTGGCAATGGATTCCGACCGATCCGGATGCAGCGACAACCGTGCCGGACGCCCACGATCCATCCAAACGACATGCGCCCATAATGACCACGGCGGACCTCGCGTTGAGAATGGATCCGATCTATGGCCCTATTTCAAAACGGTTTCACAAAAACCCGAAAGAATTCGCCGACGCATTCGCCCGGGCATGGTTCAAGCTGACGCACCGCGACATGGGACCACGCTCACGCTATCTCGGATCAGAGATTCCCGATGAAGAACTCATCTGGCAAGACCCGATCCCCGCAGTCACCCATGATTTGATCGACCAGCAGGATATCGCAGCTCTCAAGAGCAAGATTCTGGCGTCGAAGCTCTCCGTTTCCCAATTGGTCGCGACCGCATGGGCCTCGGCCTCCACGTTCCGCGGTTCAGACAAACGCGGCGGAGCGAACGGAGCACGCATCCGTCTTGCGCCACAAAAAGATTGGGAAATAAACCAACCGACAGATCTCTCCTCCGTGTTACTGACTCTCGGTGAAATTCAAAAAGAATTCAACGATACGCAATCCGGCGCAAAACGAGTTTCACTGGCCGACTTGATTGTCTTGAGTGGCTGCACGGGAGTGGAACAGGCTGCGAAAGGAGCTGGCTACGACGTATCCGTCCCCTTTACTCCGGGACGCACGGACGCTTCACAGGAACAGACAGACGTACAATCCTTTGCCGTGCTTGAACCGAAAGCCGACGGATTCCGGAATTATCTCAAGAGCCAATACGCAGTTTCGGCAGAAGAACTGCTCGTGGATCAGGCACAACTGCTGACACTCACCGCACCTGAAATGACCGTTCTCATCGGCGGCATGCGGGTCCTGAATACCAACTTCGGGCAGTCGCAGCATGGCGTCTTCACCAAAAATCCGGAAACGCTCACCAACGACTTCTTCGTCAACCTGCTCGACCTGTCCACGGCATGGACTCCCTCCTCGAAACCAGGACTGTTCGAAGGACGCGACAGAACAACAGATACACTCAAATGGACAGCAACCCGCGTGGACCTCGTTTTCGGTTCGAATTCACGACTCCGTGCCCTTGCAGAAGTCTATGGCTGTGCGGATTCCAAAGAAAAATTCATAACCGACTTCATCGCGGCATGGAACAAAGTGATGAACCTTGACCGCTTTGATCTCGCCTGATTCATACTAAGATCGTCTTTGCAAACGCACGAAACAAATCCAAAAAGACGAAAGGGCAACGGGAAACAACCGTTGCCCTTTTATTTCATCTTATTGAAAATCCTGTCTCCAATCCAAACTCAGGCCACAGCTCTTTTGTTTATTAAAGATTGACTCCTTGGAGCCATTTTTATAAATTTGTTTTTTAAAGATTAACAAAATTGAGATTTTCATGCCATCAAACATGGGCCGCAATCGACTTCGGACAACCTGGGCCGGAACAATGGGAAAGCTGACAAACAAGGGAGATTTCACCCTGCCGCTGGCCGGAGAAGCTGTTCCGGCCGGTTTTCCCTCCCCTGCGGAGGAGTATCTGGAGCGCCCGCTGGATTTGAACGAATATGTTGCCCCACGTCCGGAAGCGACGTTTTTTGTTCGTGCATCCGGGGATTCCATGACCGGTGCCGGAATTTTTCACGATGACATTCTGGTCGTGGACCGATCGCAGCATCCGGTGCCGGGAAATGTCGTCATAGCTTTTATTGATGGAGAGTTCACCGTGAAACGACTTGCACGCAGCGCAGACGGACTGGTCCTGATCCCGGAAAACCCGGAGTACTCACCCATTCTGCTGACCCCGGAAACCGATTTTGAAATTTGGGGTGTCGTACGCCATGTGGTGCATAAAGTCTGACCATGAACAAAAGCTACGCCCTGATCGATTGCAACAACTTCTACGCTTCCTGCGAAAGAGCCTTCCGTCCCGATCTCAAAAACCGCCCCATCGTCGTATTGTCGAACAATGACGGCTGCATCATTGCCCGTTCCAATGAAGCGAAGGAGTTGGGAATTGAAATGGGGACACCCTATTTCAAAAGCAAGGCCCGGCTTGAACGGAACGGTGTAGCGGTCTTCTCCTCAAACTACGCCCTCTATGGCGATCTTTCGGCGCGGGTCATGCGTGTTCTCACGCGCTTCTGCCCGGAAGTGGAGGTCTACTCCATTGACGAAGCGTTTGCCGACCTGACCGGAATACAAGGTGGGGCCGAGCCATTTGCCCGACGACTGCGGGCGACAGTAGAACAATGGACAGGCATTCCGGTTTCCATCGGCATCGGGCCAACGAAAACCCTGGCAAAACTCACCAACAGGTTTGCCAAAAAGCAACCGCGCAGCCGGGGCGTTTTCGACCTGAACACAAGTCCGGAACCGGACCGCGTATTGCGCTGGACTGAAATAGGCGATGTATGGGGTATCGGCCCTCGCCATGCCAAACGACTACGTAAACTCGGGGTGAACAACGCGCTTGAATTCCGTGCATTGAGACGAAACTGGGTCAGAAAAAAGATGACCGTCACGGGACTGCATACATTACTGGAACTGAGAGGCTTCCCCTGTCATGATTTCGCAACCGGCCCAGCATCCAAGAAAACCATTGTCTCGTCACGTTCCTTCGGCCATCCGGTCACACGGCTGGACGATCTCATGGAAGCGACGGCCCAGTACGCAACCCGCGCCGCCGAAAAACTCCGCAGGCAAAAATCCGTCACATCGAACATATCCGTCTCCCTCGAGACCAACAGATTCAAACGGGACCTCCTGCAATACGCCAACACCATCTCCATCCCCCTGTCCGTTTCCACCGCACACACGCCCACGATAATCAAAGCTGCCCAGTCAGGAATAAAGCGCATTTACCGAAAGGACTACGAATTCAAAAAATGCGGAGTCATGCTTTCAGGACTGGAACCGGCAAATAGACGATGGCTCAGCCTGCTCGACCTGCCTCCGGACACACATGACCGAAACGCCCCCATCATGAAAGCATTGGACACCTGCAACGCCCGATGGGGACAGGACACCATCAAGTTCGCCGCATCCGGCATCAACGGCAGCTGGCGCATGCGCCGGGAATTACGTTCCCAACGCTACACCACCGCATGGGAAGAGTTGCTGGAAGTCAGGGCATAACCCTTTAAAAAAAACGGGAGCATGAAAAAAGTTTACATACCAGCTAGCCACACAAAACCGCCCCACATCCGCCTCCGTCTGGAGCGCACGCACAGCGGCGTCAGTTGTTCTTTGAAATTCCGAGTTTAATCAATAAACTCGTCAAAATGATTCGATTTTAGATTCAGAGGAAATATCTGTAATCGACAAAAGTCGTTGTACTCAATGAAGCACACGACTTGAATGCAGTAATCCTTCAATCGTTTATATTCGGGATACTCCATCTTCCAAGGATCATAGGGCGGAAAATCCCGCAGGATTTGCGAAAGGCACGACTCCTTTGCTGTCTCCTTCCCTTTGAAGGGGGCATGCACTGATTTGTTTTTAAAACGAGGCTCTACTTTATCAAGAACAAATCCCAAAAACAAAATCGCAGCAAACCATCCAAAGGCTATGGCAAAATCAACACCAGACTTTACCTCTATTCCTCCGGCTTCCAATTGTAATCGCAGTAAGTTCGATAATTCTCCGGCTTCCCGTTTTCCGCAGCCTGCCGAAACATTCCACAGGCATGATTTCTCTTGCCTTGAGAAATAAGTTTCATTCCTTCGTCATTGCAATAATCGGCAACATCTCCATAGGACATGCCTTTTTTGCTGATCTCAAAATCTACGTCTGCGGCCTCTTCAATCCCCATTAAAAGCAGCGCTATTCCAGCCAAGATTTCAGAAGCAGGACCAGCATCACCTTTACCAACAATTTCGGCCACTTGAATTCCGGTGCTGGTATCTCCAACATCTTTACTCGCACACCCCGCCAACACCCCGACAGCAAGCAGAATCACCAACAAATTTCGCATGAAAATATCTCCGGTTCCGGTTTGTAGAAGTAGCTTCCCCAACCCGCTACCAGAAGCTCGATATCGTTTCAACTTTTCCCGTAAACTTTTAACCCGCTATCCCGCCTCTGGCCTTGTTGCGTCACAGACATCAGGCATGCCCATCCTCAAAACCTGTGTCACAAACAGTCTCCGACCAACCCACCATCACCAACACTATCAACAACAAAAAAGCCCTCATTTCGAGGGCTTATGACACTTCTTGCAACGAAGTAATTATGATCTATGGCGGAGAGGGAGGAATCAATAAACTACAAATTTATTAAATTAATTCAAAATGATAAAAACAATTAAATAAAAATTATACCACTTTTTATACCACTTATCTCAGCCTACCTATTAACACGACACATTGTTTTCATACCGCTTGAGTTGTTAAGAATAAACTTCATACAAGGGGGGACCACCAATCGACAACAGAACATATTGACTCTATTTAGATTTCTCTCGCCGAATTGATTAGGATACTCACAAAAGTCAACTAAGTGAAAAATCATACTCAAACGCTTCGGTCACTCTGGCCGTGTCTCCTCAATATTATTTCCAACTTAACGAGACTTCCACACCTCGGCGCTAGGGGTGGCGGGGCTATTACTCGCATAGGTCTTCCAAATACGATCTAGGTTGGCTTCATCTAACATGCTAATTCGAACGGTACGCCCCCTTTGCCCGAGGTAAGCATTTGTCCCAGAGCTCAGCATGACACCTGCTTCTCGTGTCAAAATAAACCGATCATGCAACGATTCATTAAAAGCCAGATTATTCCAGGCATGGACTTCCAAACACCCTCCCGCAGGAAGGATGCCTTGAAAGCCATTTTTCATATCACCATCAATTTGTTTGTTTTGGTCCGTGTGGACATATAATTCAATGCCATCATTACTCCGACCATCTAAAGCAATACGGAAATATTCCTCATAAATAGGCTTATAACCCTCTCTTTCTAGACTGAAATATGGATCTATAAAATGGATACTAGTTCCACGCCTTAGCAAAGGTTCAATCGCCCCCACCATATCGCTAACGGTCTTCTTGATGATTACGCTTGGCAAACACCACTTAGGCTGAGTGTGCAGAGTTTTTTTCACATCAATAACAGTATTATCGTTAGTTAATCTTTGTCTTGTCAAAATGGGAATCTCTGGACCCAGCTCTTTCTTAGCGAGATCATACCATTCATCGATGGTCTCAATACTAGAACCACTGCGCCGAAAGCTATACCGAAGGACTCGGGCCATTATCTTTTGGAGCTTTGCGCCTTTCTTGGGGTCATCTCGCGCAAGCTCCAAGGCGTGAGTATTAAGAATTTTCTCCCAATCACCCCCTGGAAAAGTAGAGACTAATCTCGATGTAAACGGGCAGAATCGCTCATAAAACCGTTCTTCCTGTTCTTTGTTCTCTGCCCACTCCAAAACAAGATTAGGATCAAGCACGTACTCCCGAAGCATTAGACCAACTCCTTGAGCCGTTCCAAGAAAAAGCCGTTGGGCCAGCGGTCAGTAAACTCTCCTTCCTTATCAACTCCCAGAGTATTGCAACGCCCTCCACTTGGGGCGCTTTCGAGATGCCAAATTGCAAGCTCCTCAGGCGTAAGGTGTAATTCTGGTCTGTCACCAAGCTCCTGATTGGTCGTTTGGCGAATTCGCTTGAGAAGTCGAAGGAGTAGGTGCTCGCTGTGGGTTTCAAGCAGGATGACTTTGTCTTTATTGTCCTTGGTTGACCGAATGAACAAATCGCCCATTTCAACCTGGATGGCTGGGTGAACATGAAGTTCAGGCTGTTCGACTGAAATAATGGCATTCCGCCTCGCGTCCAACGTTGCAACGAGAATAGGTAAAGCTTGCGACAATCCGACTCCAAGCTCCAACGGATGGAGGTCAATATTCCGCACCGGATCATGAAAGAGAATTCGTGGTCCATCGCCACTGCTGGCTAGAGTCTCTTGAATCGCCTGTAATAAAGCCTCATCCGAGCCTCCAGCACTGGCTGCTTTTTTGAGTTTTTCTATAAGGAATTCCGCTTCAACATTTGTCGAATCTCGACGAACGACATTGTATGGCAATTCACACGCATGCAGGGCTTCGCCGACATCCTCCCGCAGCTTTTCCATACCTGGAGCAGCAAGGCGATCCCACGCAGCCAAGCCACTTGCCCACCGCCCTTTGGACTTCGTTTGCTGCGGTATGAACTCGCGCCCCGGAATAGTGCGCATAGGACCAATGTAGAGGAGTTTGTCGAGAGCCTCGCTGATAAGTTCGCCAGGACCTGCAATCAGGGAGGAAAGGAAATATGAACTGGTTTGTTCGTCAATTTCAGACTCATCCTCCGCTTGGGGGAGAGTCATCTCAAGAGGTTTTCCGAATACAGGAAGAGCTCCAGTATATTGCCAGTCTGCCAAAACAATTTCATTTAGTGCAGGTAAGGCAACTTTCTCCTCTTCAGGCAATTCCTCAACTTGAACGTCTGAGGCTGTCGAAAGAACCCTGTATGCAGCATACGCCCCCACTGCCGGGCGCAATTGTGGAACGAAAAGGGCTGCCGCAAGGGCTAATCCATCCAGCGGATTTACTATTGGTTCCTGCGTTCTTTTATCTTGCTGCTCTGTTTCTTCTTTCAATTCATGAATGACAAGCTCTGTTTCCTGCTGGTCACGGAGAATAGGGTGGGCCACGTCCAGATTCTGAACATAGGCCGGAGACTTCGGAGCATCGGCTACGATAGTCGCTAAAACCTGCTTGTTTATTGCCACTTCATATTTCGAGACAAAGGGAGTTTGTTTTTGAACACTCCAGGCGATATCAATATGAACGGAGGCCGATTCCACTTCTCCCAAAGCCTCTTCATAACGCGCCCACTTTCTCCGAAATTCCTCAAATTCTTTGCCCTCGTCGGGCTGAATGGAATAATCGGGCAGGCCTGTCCCCGACAAATCTAGATCAATTTGAAATGATATCTTTTGCGACAAGTCCTTACCATGAACCATTGAAGCAAAGCCGCCAAGATTGACGAAGTCTCCGCCTAGTTCAGTTCTATCCACCTGGGTGGACTGCTGACAAAAAATCTCATGCAGATATTGGAGCGCATGGAGAACGGTACTTTTCCCGCCATTGTTTGGGCCAAAAAGCAACGTAATCGGCTTAAAGTCCAAACGGATGCCTTCTTCAGCGTTGATGCCTTTAAAATTCCAAATTTTCAAAGAAGATATGAGCATGTGTGACCTATATTTTTGAAAGAATGTTCAAGTATTCATAGTTAGATATTGCTGCTCAATAAGTTTGTCAATGAGCATAGCGTACCAGTCCGGTTCAAACACAAAATACAAAAGAGAAGGATATTCACATCTTCCTGCTTTCAGGCTATGACCGCCGTATCAACTTCGACACTCACTTACAGGGATATATATGATTACCGGGACACTGAAATCAAAGATAGACAGGGTTTGGGACGCGTTTGCCGCTGGTGGCGTTACCAATCCGCTGACGGTTATTGAACAGATTTCCTATCTGTTATTCATTCGCAGGCTGGACCAATTGCAAGATGCCAAGGACGAGATGGAAAGCCTTGGTATTGCCGTGGACAATCCGATTTTCACTTCGGAACAGGAAGAATTCCGCTGGAAAAATCTCAGGGACAAGGCTCCGTCCGAGATGTTTGAAATCGTAACACGCCATAATGGGCTGTTCAATTTCATCAAAACCATGAACGGCAACGGCACGGCCTACGCGCGATTCATGAAGGATGCTGTTTTCATCATTCCCAACGGCGGCTTGCTGTCTAAAGTTGTTGATATCATTGATGACATCAACATGGACGACCGGGACACCAAGGGCGACCTGTATGAATATCTGCTGTCCAAGCTGACCACTGCCGGGCGCAACGGGCAGTTCAGGACGCCGCGTCATATCATCAAGATGATGGTGGAGATGCTGGAGCCGACCCCGGAAGACACCATTTGTGATCCGGCCTGCGGCACGGCGGGCTTTCTCATGGCCGCAGGGGAATATCTGCGCGACAACCACCCCGAGATATTCCGCGACGAAAAAATGCGGGAAAAGTTCAACGGTCCCATGTTCACGGGCTATGATTTCGATGCCTCCATGCTGCGAATCGCGGTCATGAACATGGTCCTGCACGGCGTGGAAAACCCGAACATCGAGGCGCGTGACTCACTGACACAGGCGAGCGAAGGGATTTCCGAGATTTGCACCAAGCTGTATGCGAACCCGCCTTTCAAAGGGTCGCTGGATAACGACATCGTGGCCTCGGACCTGCTCAAACCGCAGGCGAGCAAGAAGACGGAACTCTTATTTATCAATCTGTTTCTGCGGCTCTTGAAAGTCGGTGGCCGGTGCGCGTGCATCGTGCCGGACGGCGTGCTGTTCGGCTCCACCAAGGCGCATGTGGCGATCAGGAAACGGCTCGTGGACGACCAGAAACTGGAGGCGGTCATCTCCATGCCGTCGGGCGTTTTCAAGCCGTATGCCGGGGTTTCCACGGCCATCCTGATTTTCACGCGTACAGACTCCGGCGGAACGGAGAACGTCTGGTTCTACGACATGCAGGCGGACGGCCTCAGCCTCGACGACAAGCGCACCCCGCTCGAAAACGGCAAGCACGAGAACAACAATATCCCGGATATTCTGGCGCGGTGGAAATCCTCCGCCGCCGAAGCGGACCGGGCGCGCACCGAGCAGAGCTTCATGGTCCCGCGTGAGGAGATCGCCGGAAACAAGTACGACCTGTCCATCAACCGCTACAAGGAACTGGTCTACGAGGAAGAGGAATACGACCCGCCCAAGGAAATTCTTGGACGCATGAAGGACTTGGAAAAGGATATTCTGGCAGACCTTAATGAGCTTGAGGGGATGTTGGGATGATCTCAAAGTGGGAAAACAAAGAACTTGGAAAACTTTTTGAATTTTCGAATGGAATAAATTTTAGTTCAAAAGAAAAAGGCTCAGGCCTTCTAACTGTTGATGTTAAAAACATGTATTCTAACGTGTTGGACGTCAATATGAAGCATTTGTATCGGGTCAACAAAAAAGTTCCTCGTACTAAATTGTTACAAAAAGGTGACATCCTCTTTGTTCGTTCATCAGTGAAGAAAGAGGGGATTGGTTGGCCTGCCATATTCCCTGGATATAATGAAGATGTATCGTACTGCGGTTTCATCATTCGAGGAAGACCTGTTGGAGAGCAGTTTGACCCAAGGTTTTTAACGTATTTCCTACGTCAAGCCCACGTTAGAATGGCTGTAGTTAACGAATCCGGCAGTACAGCTCTTACAAATATCAGTCAGCCCCGTTTGGGCAGCATCAAAGTCCCCCTCCCGCCGCTTTCCGAGCAGAAGCGCATCGCGGCCATTCTGGACAAGGCGGACGCAATCCGGCGCAAGCGAAAAGCCGCGCTGGACATGGCGGACGAGTTTTTGCGGGCCACCTTTCTGGATATGTTTGGTGATCCGGTGACGAATCCCAAGGGATGGGATGTGAAGCCGTTGGGGGAGGTTATTGCGACAATTCGAAACGGGCTTTCTCCTTCAACAAAAGGAACTTATCCCGGAAAGGTGTTCACCCTTTCGGCTGTAACAGGCGCAGACTTCTTGCCCAAAGCAAAAAAAGAAGCTCTTTTTGATAAAGACCCAACAACGTATGAAGCTACATCCAATGATTTCCTCATATGCCGTGGAAATGGAAACCTTAAGTTGGTAGGCAAAGCCAAATTCCCAAAAGGAAATTATCAGGGAATCACGTTTCCCGATACTGTGATAGCTGCAAATGTGTTGACGGAAATCATTCTCCCCGAAGTGTTGGAAGCTCAATGGGCTACGTTTTTTATTCGAGATCAAATTGAGCGTGGTGCCCGCACTACGAATGGGACACATAAAATAAATCAAAGCGTTATTAAAAATATTGAGGTTGCTATACCCGACATGAAAGCCCAACTTGCTTTCAAAAAAAATGTGCAAGGTATGAGCCGCTATCTCTCAAAAACGACCAATGCCCATGCCGACACCCTTTTCGCCTCCCTCTCCCAACGCGCATTTCAGGGAAAGCTATAAAAACAGCCAAAGCGATATTGACTTTTGATACACAGCTCCTATCTGTTTTGCGGATGTCCTGACATAGACCGCAAACAGGTAGGAGTGTAAATGCCCCAAAACCGTAAGCGTAGCCTTCCCCGAATTTCGCTCAACAAGCTTGGTGAGTATCTTGTCGCTAAGCCTGGTCGTCGGCACACCATTATTAGAAATCAAAAAGCACCAAAAAAATTTATCGTTGCCCGATATCCCGATGCAGTACGAGCAATTCAAAGACACATCACAGAGGAGCATGAAAATCCCGACCAGCTAAACAAGGCTATCCGGACACTTTCCACGGCAAACCATGAAAGCAAGTGGAAGCAAGAGACTGCCTCCCTGTGCGCCAAAGCACTTTTTGCCTTCATGAGTATAGCGGATGAAGTCCCAACAAACGGATACAAGGCCATCAAAGGGGAAGACAGCCCCGAAAAAATGAGACTTAAAGGCGTTGATGTCAGCGTCCGTCCTGAAATCCTTCTTGTCGATCCAGATCACAATGACCAAATTGTTGGCGGTATCAAGTTCCATCTTGGAAAAGGCAAAGAACTTGGCGACTCTGCCGATTTTATTGGTTCTGTTCTTTATAGATATCTTGCCGAAGTTCTTTCAAACGAAGCTTCGGTAAGTCATAAAAATTGCTTTGTTGTCGACGTATTTGCGGGAGAAATATACATGGCACCTCGTGCATATAAAAGGAACATGAATGATGTTTCGGCAGCTTGCAAAGAAATCTCAGCTCTTTGGACAGCATTATAGCCCACCTCACTCATACAAGGAGATCTACATGGCTACCAACACAGGCAAGGGGCATCGTAAAGGAGCAGTCAAGGAACGATCTCAGTTTTATAATGAAAAAACAGGCAAATGGAATAAACGAGACAAGGAGACCGGTGAAATCTTGGATGTAAAACAGGATGGCGAACCTTTTAAGGGGATTGCCAAAGAAAACGGCAACAATTAAAAGCCCAAAGGCCAGTAACCCACTGGCCTTTTTTATTTGTTTGGAGTATCGGGTTTTCGTAGACATAAAACAAACGGCCTCCGCGAAAGCGCCGAAGCCGTCTGCCGATCGGGTAAAGCCCAATCCATGCTTTCTATCCTGTACCTGTCGCATGAGGCTGTCAATGAAAGGCTCGCTATCCAACTTCACCTTCCTCCAATCCGAATGGCCGGACCTTTTCACCGCCGCGCGCGAGGCCGAGCAGCAGGTGCGGACTGCGCCGCGTTCCTGCCTGTTTTCCTGCCGGTATGCCTTGGAACGCGCCGCTCGATGGCTCTACAGGCACGACGAATATCTCAAGCGGCCCTACAACGACAATCTGGGCGCGCTCATCCATGAACCCACGTTCCGCGAGAACATGCCGCCGCAACTGTTCGCCAAGGTCAAGGTCATCCACACCAGCGGCAACCTCGCGGCCCATAGCGGCAAACAGCTTTCCGGCCTCGACGCCTTCCGGTGTCTCAAGGAACTGTTCCATTTCCTCTATTGGCTCTATCGCAGCTATTCCGAGACCGCCCCGCAGGAATTCACCTTCGACGCCGCCCTGCTCCTGCCCGAAGACACGCCGCAACGCGACAAGTCGCAGGAACAAATCCTTGCCCTGAAAAAAGAGATGGAGGAGCGGGACAAGCGGCTTGAAGAGAAGGACGCCGCCCACGCCGCCGCTCTGGAAGAACTGGCCGAACTCAAAAAACAGATTCAGGCCGCCAAGACCCGCAACGCCGAAATCCCGGATACGCACGACTATTCCGAGGCCGAAACCCGCGCCTACATCATCGACCTGCTGCTCCGTGAAGCCGGATGGGGCCTCGACGATAAACGGGTACGCGAATATCCTGTGACCGGAATGCCCAACACAAGCGGCACCGGCAGGGTCGATTACGTACTCTGGGGCGACGACGGCAAACCGCTGGCCGTGGTCGAAGCCAAGCGCACCACCGTTGATGCGAAAAAAGGCAGGACACAGGCCGAACAATACGCCGATTGCCTCGAAGCCATGTTCAGCCGCCGCCCGCTCATCTATTACACCAACGGCTATGAAACGAATTTCTGGGACGATACCGCCTATCCGCCGCGCCCGGTGCAAGGCTTCCACAAAAAATCCGAGCTGGAACGGCTCATCCTCCGCCGCACACAGGCAAAAAAACTGGCCGATGTCGAACTGAACAAGAATATCGCAGGCGGCAAGCGCCCATATCAGGAAGAAGGTATCCGCCGCGTCACCGAAGATTTCACGAAAAAACAGCGCAAGGCGCTCGTTGTCATGGCTACCGGGACCGGAAAAACCCGTTTCGCCATCGCCCTGTCCGATATCCTGCAACGGGCCGGACATGCCAAGCGCATCCTGTTCCTCGCCGACCGCAACGCGCTCGTCAAACAGGCGAAAAACGCCTTTCTGGCACACCTGCCGGACAGCAATCCCGTTGATATCCGCACAGCCCGAGGCGAAGGCCAGACCGCCCGCGTGGTGCTCTCCACCTACCCGACCATGATGGGCGTCATCGACGAGATGGAAAACGGAGAACGCCGCTTCGGCATCGGCCATTTTGACCTCATCATCATCGACGAAGCGCACCGCTCGGTCTATCAGAAATACCGCGCCATTTTCGAATATTTCGACTCCCTGCTGCTCGGCCTGACAGCCACCCCGCGCGATGAAGTGGATCACAATACATACAATCTTTTCGAGCTGGAAGACGGTGTACCGACCTTTCACTACGAACTCGACAAGGCCGTGGCTGAAGGTTTTCTCGTGCCGCCCAAGTGCATCTCCGTACCGCTCAAATTCCAACGCGAAGGCATCAAGTACGACGAGCTGAGCGACGACGAAAAGGCAGAGTTCGAAGCAACCTTCTGGGACGAGGAAAGCGACGATGGCATCCGCGAAGTGGACAAGTCCATGCTTAATAAATGGCTGTTCAACAAGGATACCGTGGACAAGGTGCTCAAGCATCTCATGAAGAATGGTCTCAAAGTCGAAGGTGGCGACCGGCTCGGCAAGACCATCATCTTTGCGGCCAACCACAATCACGCCGAGTTCATACAGGAACGTTTCGACGCGAATTTCCCAGTCCATGCCGGGAAATTCGCTCGTGTCATCGACAGCCATGATTCAGGCGCTCAGGGGTTGCTGGAAAAGTTCGAAGTGGCGAACAAGGTTCCGCATATTGCCATTTCCGTGGATATGCTCGATACCGGCGTGGATGTGCCCGAGATACTGAATCTCGTCTTTTTCAAGCGCGTCTATTCCAAGGTCAAATTCCACCAGATGATCGGGCGCGGCACCCGGCTGTGTGACGATCTCTTTGCACCGAATGAGAATAAAAAGGAATTCCTGATCTTCGATTTCTGCGAAAATTTCGAGTTCTTCAACGACCGTCCCGAAGGCTTCGTCAACTCGACGAGCGCGCCCCTGCATCAGCGTATTTTCCGTAAACGGCTGGACCTGCTGCGCTCGTTGTCTCGACAGGACGACACCGAGCCGGAATTCAAAAAGTCGGTGCGCGAACAGTTGTACCGAACCGTCAGCGGCATGAACCTCGACAGCTTCATGATTCGCCCGGCGCAGGAATATGTGGAACGCTACGCCGACCTGTCGCGCTGGGATTCCCTGACACAAGAGGACGAGGCCGACATAGTGGAACACCTGTCGCCCCTGCAATCGGAATTCGACGAGGGGGACATCTTCTGCCGCCGTTTCGACATGCTCATCCTGAATGCGCAAACCGAACTGCTGGCCGGAGACAGGGCTTTCGAGGGCCGCAAAGCCGCGCTCATCGGTATCGCTGAAAAGCTGGCTGCAAAACGCACCATCCCACAGGTGGCGCAAAGCATGGACCTACTTGAAGCCATGCAGGACACACAGTTCTGGGCGGAACCGTCATGCGGTCTGCTGGACCAAATACGCATCGTCATGCGGGAGCTCGTCCGCTTCCTCGACAAGCCTGACCAGAAACCGGTGTATACGGACTTTGAGGACGAGATCGAAGAAGGTGAAGAAATCGAATTCAGCGGCAATCCAGGCAGCATGGCGCGCTACCGAATGAAGGTGAAACAATACCTCAAGGAACGCGAAGATCACATCACCATCCACAAACTCCGTATGAACAAGCCGATCACCGATTCGGATATCAAAGAGCTGGAACGCATGCTTGAAGAGGCCGAAGAAGTCGGCGGCAGGGAACGTCTGGAACAGGCTTTCGACAACGGCACATCCCTCGGCGGCCTGATCCGCAACCTGGTGGGCTTGGACCGAGCTGCCGCACAAACCGCATTCGCCGAATTCCTCGAAGACGGACGATACGCCGCCAACCAGATTCATTTCGTGAACCAGATCATCGACCACCTGACCCAGACCGGGACCATGGACCCGAAATTGCTATTCGAATCAACGCCATTCACCGACAGCCACCATAAGGGAGTCTCCGGCGTTTTCCCCTTAAGAGAAGATGTGCTGAAGGTCATGGAATGCCTAAAAGATATTAATCAAAATGCAGTGGCCTGATCGGTATAAACAATTTAAGTATACGAGGCGACCTACTCCATGAACGATGAGAGGCGAGCAATTCCTTATTCAATCAAGATATTCCTGCCAGATGGCGACCCGGATGGGCTCCGTCTCATCGAAAAGTCAAACTGGACCGGCATAGGTATTGTCTTTTCTCGATCAGGGTACAAAGAGGCGTTGAAACGCGAAGAATTCCAGCGAACAGGCGTATACGTCTTGGTTGGTTCATCCGAAGGAAGCAGCCTACCCACCATATACATTGGTGAAGGCGATCCTGTCCGTCCTAGACTCGATAGCCATTACGCAAAAAAAGACTTTTGGAACTGGGGTGTATTCTTCGTCACGAGCAATCAGAGCCTGAACAAAGCGCACGTGAAGTATCTGGAAAGCCGTCTTATTCAGCGGGCTAAGGACGTTAAGCAATGCAATTTGGACAACGCCAATGACTCAAGTAAGCCCAACCTGTCCGAGGCAGACATGGCTGACATGGAAAGCTTCATTCAAGACATGCTCAAAGTTTTCCCATTAGTAGGATTGTCAATCTTCGAAAAACCTGAACAGGTCGTCGAAGAAAGAGAACTCCTTTACATCAAAGCCAAAGGGATCATAGCGAAAGGTTACGAAACAAGCAGTGGCTTCGTTGTCCTTAAAGGATCGGAGAGTGTTATCAATGAAGTACCATCAATTCACGATTACCTCACGAGTCTAAGGAGTGATCTCATCAAGAAGGGTGTGCTTCAAGCCAAAGACGGACACTACGTTTTTACCGAAAATTATCTATTCTCGTCACCTAGTACAGCAGCAGGTGTCGTGGAAAGCCGTAATTCAAACGGAAGGATTTGCTGGAAGGATTCAACAGGAAAGACTCTCAAAGCGATTCAAATTGCCAGAACAAAAGAGGAAGTCTAAGACAGAAGACACAAAAGTGTCCCAAAATAATCACTAATTGGGGGGCTTTTTCCATCATTTTTCTCTTTTTATGCAGGGGTTATTCTTTTTAACCACTTGTGAATATTTTTAATTTACCTTTTACCCCCCCCTCCCATTCCTATTTTCGCACAAAGAAAACTGCCCCTTCGGTCTACGCTTATAAGCCTGTAGAGATTTTTACCCCCCCTCCCTCTGGCTGCGGTGAAAGGTTTCCTTGGCTGTCTTGGATGAATGACAAGACTTGCACAAAGACTAGTGGTTATCTGAGTCCCAAAACAATTCTTGATCGCCACCATGAGGCACAATATGGTCAACCTCTTCCGCCATGCGAGTACGCCCAGCGTCAAGACAATGGACGCAATAGGGATTCTCCTTAAAAAATTGAATCCGGTAATTACGCCACTTGCGGTCATACCCTCGCGCCGTGGAACTGCCCCGCCGACGATCTAGCTGCCGCAGTCCTTCTTTCCGGTGACTCTTGCATAGCCTGGAAGGATGCGAAGTTGTGTTTGGACACCCTGGATACTTGCAACAACGCGGGGGAGCATACGGCATGGCTAACGCTCCTGTGAGATAGATTCACTATCATTACGGCTAGGCCGCCACCCCTCATCCTGCAATTGAATTCCCGTATTATAGGCAGTGTCGCCCAACTGCTGTACAATAAAACCCAGCCCATACTCTTCTTTCTCATCCAAACAATCTGCGACCTTTCGCAATGCCCAGCCAACACTCGACAAAATATCAATCGGATTTTCTGCCATGATCTTCCTCACAATCCTTATTGTTCCTCATCCTCATCACCAAACACTATCCAACTGGGTCATATGCACCCTTCAACGCCCTTTGGCGTCCCATTGACACCCTACACAGCCCCATTGACAGCATAGATGTACAGTTACCGGATTTGTTTACATTCGCGGCGCTATTACTCTACCAAGCTGATAGGCCATTTCCATTGTCCATTTTGCCCTCAACATAGGGCATCATTTCCTCCCCTCTTGAGTTGCAATCCGCAACCGTTCAAAGGGGGAAAGATTAGGATTATTTTTTCTCAACTGAATTAAACGAAGCCCTATTGGCCCTTCAGCTCTCCGACCAATTTCTTTCTTGGCTGAGTGAGATTCTTTTCTCTCAATCCATTCGCAATAAGCATCCTTAAAAGCCTTCGCCATGTTTTGCGGTTTCCTGTCCAGTTCCCCCACTCTATTTGCAATGAATGGCCAGGCGGCCGCAGGGATATGCTGCACTTTACTCCAGACAACCAAAGTCTGTCGGCTTTTATCGTTTGGAGCGTTGCAACTAAAGGACGCCCAAACATCCAACCACGCTTGACTAAAAGCGCTCCAAATGGCTTGTATTCGTTCCTGTTCAGTCAGCATCATTGCCTCCTCATCTCAGGGGGAAGTAAAGACATTGAACTATCCCCCTGTTCACTGTTCATTTGAATTATCAACCGGTCATATTGCTTCCTAAGATTCTTGGTCGAAAGAATTATGATTGCCCAACAAAAACCATTTTGATTTGGCGTATTATCAGACTGTGCCCAACGGATTAACTGTTCTGCCTCTTCTGGATTGCGCTTATCAATTCGCAGCATACGATCAACATGAATGGCCCAATCTTGAAGGTTCGGTTTTTTGTAATCAGGATTATTTTTTCTGATACACCTGAAAAGAAGTTGGGAAAGTCGAAACTCTATTGAATCTTCGGCAAACAAGACTTTTCGCCCGCTCTTTTTGTGAGGACTATCGTTTGGAGTTGGAGCAGGAGTTGGAGCAGGAGATGGAGATGGAGAAGGAGTTAACGCGGCGTTAACGTTTCGTTGTGCTGACGTTAACGAAACGTATTTTTGAGATGATATTGCATCAATTCCCTGTACTTTTAGGGCTGCATATATCTGCGGATGTGTCTTTGCCATCCTTGAGAATCGCGCTTTATCACCTCTATCCTCAGCCCCATAAACCCACGGCTGCCATTCTTGCCAATCGTGCAATTTATAAAGCCCATCCTCCTTGTCCAGCCATCCAATATCCTCACATACCGAGAGAAAAAAACCAGCCTCGCCGCTCCAACCAGAAACGATCTCAAGGTCCTCTTCATCCATACGATCAAGCACACCTTTGCAACGATTCTGTGCCGCCCATATCCAAAGACGAAGCAAACAAAAGACGGCTTCATATCCGGCCTTTCTGATAAGTTTTTTTGTCTTTGGATGATCTGGGAATCCGGTAGATATGCGAATATCCTGCATACAGCGTCCCTAAGTCCTACCCTTCAGACTTATGGGAATACTCTTCAATCAATGTACGGATATCTTCGGCGCGCCAGGCAGTAGTCCTTTCGCCCAACTTAACAGGCTTAGGATACTTCCCGGACTTGACGCCACGCCACCAAGTGCTGGCACTAACGGGATAAACAGAAAGGATTTGGGGCAAACGAACAAAGCCCACTTGCGGAAAAGACGAATTCATTAGTTCCTCCAATTGTATGACGTTCAACAACGCTCATCACGCTTGAAGGAGACAGTATGAGAGAACAGGGTTTGCAGCCAACAGGTTTAATTCCACCTCAGGCTTTCCCTTTAAACCTACACTATACCCCTATATTAATAGCCACTAAGGGATAAAACATTTCATTTTGATATTCTTTTCAATGTGGTTGCCCAGCACCGACAATTCATACGAATCGCCAGTGTAATCAAGAAGCTCTTTTACCAAAGCCAAAAATGGACCGTGGTAATTTCCGTTGGCTGCCCGGCTTGAGCCAACACCTTTCCCCCCGGCCTTAGCAAAAACTACATGGAGTGATTTAAGAGTTCTCTTAATTTGACACATCGGCCGCCTTCCGCGTTTACCCGGCACGCTCAAAGCCGTCAGAGCTTGTTTGCGACAGCTGGCCAAGTAGTCAGCAACATGTCCACCATGCAGATCGGTAAAACGCCCCTCCACTCTACTGCCTACAACTTTCCATATGTCGTAAACCAATGGGTCATATTCACCGCCTCCCGTATTACTCTGATCTAAAGCAAAAACCGACTCAAGCAATTGGCAAGCAGCTATCATTTCCTCCAGCTTGGCCTTTCTCACCTCAGCGACAGGTGTGTCTTCCTGCCCCCTTATATTGGTTACATGCACAGCAAGAATCTCTCTAATGCTCTTTTGCAAATGAGCATCAAAATGAAGTCCGACTTTTTCCTCAATCGCTCCAAAATCAATATGTGAAAAATCACAACAATATGGGTCTGTAAAAAACTCACCCAAACATGGGGCCTGCTCTTTGCTGTATTCACTTTTCATGGCCTACCCCGCACTCTGAGCGAACAAAGGCACAACCTTCCCGCCAGCCTTCAAGCTATCCAGATAATCCGCCCATGCTTGCATCATGAGCTTACGCTCTTGCAAATGCTCAGCGTAGTTGTAACTCGCCCGCACTTTGTCTTTCGGAGTATGCGCCAACTGCCTTTCAATCGCATCCTTATGCCATCCATGTTCATTCAAAAGAGTTGAGGCCATAGAGCGAAAACCGTGCCCCGTCATTTCCGTTTTGTCGTATCCAATACGGCGCAAAGACACGTTGATAGTATTTTCGGACATTGGCCGAGAGGCTGTCCGAATGCTTGGAAAAACTAAACCGGACGGTCCGGTAAGTTGGTGCACCTCTGTAAGCACTCCCACAGCTTGTCGGGACAAAGGCACAATATGAGGGCTGCCCCCCTTCATTTTCTCCTCAGGTATACGCCACTCACACGCTTCTAGGTCTATTTCATGCCATTCTGCTTGCCTGAGTTCCCCCGGACGAACAAAAACCAATGGAGCCAACCGCAAGGCGCAATGAACTACCAAAGTCCCCGAGAACTCATCTATGGCCCTCAAAAGTGGCCCTATCTTCTTAGGATCGGTTATTGACGGATGGTGCTTCACTTTCCTGGCCGGTGGAATAGCTCCCTTAATGTCGGCGGCAGGATCACGTTCAGCTCGACCAGCAGCCACGGCATAACGGAAAACCTGAGACATAATCTGACGAATCCGCCGCGCCGTTTCAACTGCACCGCGCTTCTCGCAACGCTGAACCACGCTCAGCATATCTTCTACACCCAGTTCAGATATGGGACGACCACCAATAAAAGGGAATATATTCTTTTCCATCCGCTCCAGAGTGGTTTTCGCGTGACGCTCACTCCAGGCTGGTTCCTGCTTTCCGAACCACTCCCGCGCAATGGCCTCAAACGCCTCACTAGCGCTTGCACGCCGCTTGTCCTCTTTACGTTTACGCGAAGGATCAATGCCCTTAGCAATAAGCGATTTGAGTTCCCCTCGCTTTGTGCGGGCTTCCTGTAAAGTGACGTAAGGATATACCCCCAAAGACAGCTCTGTACGCTTCCCGGACATCTGGTAACGGAACTTCCACCACTTACGTCCCTTCGCAGTTACGATAAGGGAAAGCCCTTCCCCATCATTAAGCGTATATTGCTTGGCCTTGGGTTTGGCTGCTTTGATCTTCGCATCGGTCAACGGCATACGGACTTCCTCCAAAGTGGTATAACTAAAAGTGGTGGAATTTGATTTATACCACCTTTTCTACCACTTCCACCAGCTACGTCAAGACACCTCACGACTCTTCAAGACACACTAAAGACAACAAAAAAGCCCTCATTTCGAGGGCTTATGACACTTCTTGCGACGAAGTAATTATGATCTATGGCGGAGAGGGAGGGATTCGAACCCCCGGACGAGTTGCCCCGCCTCTGGTTTTCAAGACCAGCGCATTAAACCGAGCTCTGCCACCTCTCCGTTGCCGGACTGTGCCGGTTAAGGACACTGGTTGTAGAAACACAACACCGCGATGTCAAGAACGAAAAACGAATTCGGAGAGTTAATCGCAGAGCTGCCCATGGTCTGCGAGCCATTGAAACAACTCCTCCTCGGAGTCCCGAATGGGGGAAGCAAAAGCAACACCGACATATTCTCTATACAGCCACGTCACCGTTCCGCTCTGGTCGGGTATAAGGCAGCCGTTTTCCTGACAGACCCGCTCCAGTCCGATGGCTTGCCCACACTCGAATATCAGCCCGTCTTCCAGATCAGGGACTTCCACCATGACACCCATTATTCCGACATTACGGATAAAACCGTGTAACGGTTCTTCGTCCCCTATACGACACATACAGGTGAGCGCGTCCCTGAGACTCTTGCGTGCGTATTTTCTGCGATCCATTTTCATCTCCCGGCTAGACAAGACCCAAACTTCGTGCACCCTCGTGTCCCGGATCAATCTCAAGACAATGTCGTATCAATTTCTCAGCCTTCGGCTTGTCTCCTGACTCCAGAAAAATAAGCCCCATGTTATATGCGACCTCAGCATTCTTATGAAACATTCTGGGATTGATCTTGAGTCCCATCAGAAGGCGCTTGCGTGCCGAAACGTAATCCTTGCCATCATAATAGGCGAGACCCAGATTATACTGAATGTTTTCATCTCCGGGGGAAAGTCTCTCAGCGGCAACATACGCCTCGACCGCTTCCTCCCAAAGTCCAGCCTTTCGCAAGGAAATACCAAGCCGGTTGAACATATTCATACAGGACATGTCCGTTGATTCCCGAACAAGATCAAGACTCTTCCTGAAATACTTGGCCGCCAGTTCCGGATTGGTTTTGGTCAACTTTTCGGCAATATCCAGACTCATTTCACCGACTATGGTTTGAGCCTCGGATGCTGCGGACTTAATGGCATTATCATAATACGCTTCTGCATCCTCGACCTTTCCCATATCAAAATTGAGATCAGCAATCTTGACCTTGCGATTGAAATTCAAGGGCGACATATCATCAAGTTTGACCAGATAATCAAGCATGCCATCCTTGTTCCCATCCTCGGCATGCAGGATGAATATCTTCTTCAATGGCTCAATGAACATATTCGAATTCTGCTCCGCCAATTGGTATTCAGCCAAAGCCTGCTTTCTCTTTGCAAGCCCCTTGAACGCGTCTCCCATAATGAGATGCGCTCGAGGACTTTTGGGCCGCTTGGTCAAGATGGTATTCGCAAGACGGATGGCATCCTCAAACCTATTGTCTTCATTCAGCCTGTGTCCGACATTGACAAGCTCATCTATCTCGGTCTGAGGCTTCAGCAAATGAACAATCTTGCGGATAATCTCGTTTACACTGGCACTCTTATCAAGAACATAATCAGCACCTTCCTCATAGAACTGAAGAAGGTGCTCCTTATCGAGCGCACGTGTTGTCAAAATAATGGGTACATTGGGAAAAGCCTGTTTGATACTAGACAGAACCTGCAGATTGGTCACACCTTCAGTCCGATGTTCCAAAAAGACAAAAGGGGTAAGGTCTTCAGCCACAATTTTCTGCAACTTCCCGACTCCCTTCTGCGGCTCATGCTCGACCTGAATGAAATCCGTGCTGACTCCCAATTCGAAAACCAGACTCCGACGCAAAGTCTGATAAAAAACCTTGTCGCTACCAAGCAGAAGAAAGAAGCCACCCCCATCGACAAAATCATATATAATGTCAGCAAATTTATTGATGACTTCTTCATTTGTCCTCAGGACATACACTCCACGGGTCTCTTTCTGCTTCTTCGGCTCCAGTTTCCTGAGTTTGTCAGCCTCGGATTTGACCACGTAAAGGTCCTTGGTACTTCTTCGACTTCTCATTATCGTCCCCTGTGGGAGAAAAGCTGCAGTTTCATTCAGATTATAAATATTGCCCATGCAGAACAATGAGAATCGCCAAGCAAATCAAATATTATAATACTCCCGAGAGCACTCGCAAAAGGCCCCCCTACAGTTTATCCAGTCGAATCACTGAACTAATTTAAAATCAGTGAGTACGCTGACTCAACGGACTGGACATTCTCTCGCATTTCGGACTCAACCGACGGGGAATTATAACAAAATGTCAGCCGGACGTTTGACACTGTTTTTTGCTTCCCGTATGGGTAAAATACAATTGCTCATCATAAACAAAACCGATTGGATATAGTTATGAAAACACCGCAGGAAGTCTTTGCTGAATATCTGGCCGACAAGAATCTCAAAATGACGCCCCAAAGACAGACCGTCCTCGACACCATTCTGAAGAAGGGAGGCCATCTCTCATCGGAAGAACTGTATGCCAAGGTGAAGAAAATCGACAAATCCATCGGTCAGGCAACCATTTACCGGACGTTGAAACTTCTCAACGAAGCAGGTCTGGTAGAACCGCTTGATTTTGCCGACGGCGTCACACGCTACGAAGCCTGCTACGGCAAAGAGCATCACGACCATCTCATCTGCGAGAAATGCGGTGCAAACCTTGAAATTCTTGATGAAACAATTGAGATGCGACAGGAAGAACTGGCCAAAACACATGGCTTCAAGCTGCTGCGACACAAAATGTATCTGTACGGCATCTGCTCAAAGTGCCAGAAAAAAGGCTGATACACCCCGTAAGGAAAAGAAATCGTCTAGACTGAAAAGCTCTCGCTAGCTCTCATTATTTTCAAGAAACTGTGCAAGGGCTTTCATTTCCCCGTGCAATGTTTTCCAGGCATAGCCGCTGCCGACCTTGTCGCCTTGGGCTGTAAACTGGATCCCCAGGCCGATAGCGCCACCCTTTCCCTTGAATCGACTGCGAATGGTCCCAATCACATTGAAATAGGTATATTTTTTTGTCTTGGGATTCCAGAGGCTGACTCGCAAAACTAATTGATTTCCCGCTGACAACGGCGGCATCTGCCCTTTGGGATGCAATATGAACATCCGCATTCCGCCGGCTGATATATTCTCTACACTGAGTCGCGTCTTGTTGCCGTAACGAGCCGGATTATTCACCGTCTGCAAGTCAGGTTTCCCCATCCAGAATGTCTTTCGTCTACGACCATCCCATGCCTTGACGCGCACAGCACCTTCTCTGGAAACGGCCCTTCGGACATGTTTCCGCCGAATAACAAAACGATATCGGACCGGGGTAAGCAGCGCCATTTCCTTGATAACGCTGCCACGTTTCGTGACTTGCCCAACCAATGAGACAAACGCATTGATTTTACGTCCGGAATAGGCAAAAGGCTTGCAGAAACAGATAACCCGCTGATTTTTGAGCTTCAAACCGGTTGGAGAAACGTTGGCAAGGCTGAGTTTCATCCTCCCGCCCACGACGCTTGAAATACGGGCATTGCACAATTTGCGGCCAACTCCACCATTATACAGATAGATATCCAGCATCACGCCCTTGGAAACAAGATAGTTTTCCACGATACGCCGACTGCGACGCGAAAAAAGGCGAGCCACGAACCGAAGGGCACCAAAAAGAAATATATGACGATAATACCAGGCAGCCACAACAGCCACCAACGGCACAACGACAGTCAGAATCTTCGTAAAGACCGTGAACATGTCCAGCCGTCCGGACATGCCGCCGAAGTTCCGCTGTACGTCGCGCAGATAATCGAGTTGCGCTAAAAAATCATGTGGTGCCAGGAAATCCAGCATATTACCGCCATTAAGGTTCAATAGATTGACGCCAAACACGCCCGCTGAAAAACTTTTGCAAAGATGATACCCTTTTCCTGTTCCTGCATGTATTATTACACAAATAAACCATTTGAAATCAAGCAGGATAGCTGCCACAACCTCTGACAGACAATGAGGAGGCCCGCCAGATTTCCTCCTACAACAATCTCCAATTGTAGTATTCGCTGATTTCAGGCTTAATATCAGATAAATATCCAACAGGAGAATCTGCGTATGAAAAAGGAATCAAGGCTGGACAAATATATCGCCCCTTCCGAACTGCCTACTTTTTTCCGCGAGTTGGCAGACGCCCTTGAAAAAGGAGGGGAAGGCGACTTTGCATGCGCCAATGACTTCAAAAAGATACGAATCAAAATCAAGGATGAATTCGGCAAAATTTCCCTCAGGGTCAAATTCAAATCAAAGGCGACATGCGAACCGACATCTGATATTGCACAGGACCAGCCTGCCGCCCCATTGGTCAAGCCGGAATACGAAGACCTGAAAAAACGGATGAAATCAAGCTTCAGAATGATTTTCAAAATGATTCACAGCGATCAGATTCCCCCCAAGGATGCTGTCGATTCCTTTCTGGCAGATTCCTTATTGATGGTATCATATCCGGGGTATGGAGACGATTACTACGAAGCATACACCGATGCATGCGCGGACTTTGCTGAAGCTTACAAATCCGGCGATCTTGCCCGACTGAATGAAACAATTGACCAGATCGCCTTTCAGAAAGGGCACTGTCACGCCAAATACGACTAAAGGCCAGCCACATGTCCTCCAGTTCGACACGCACAATAAAGATACCGGACCAGCGCAAGCTGGAACTCTGCAAACAGACTCCGGAGCTTGGTCCGCGCATTCTGTTTTTCAGCGGCGGGACGGCTCTGCGGGAAACTTCGCGAGAGCTTATCCGATATACGCACAACTCAATTCACCTGATTACGCCGTTTGACTCCGGCGGCAGTTCCGCAGTGCTGCGTGAAGCATTTGGCATGCCTGCCGTAGGCGACATCCGCAACCGTCTCATGGCATTGGCCGACCAGTCCGTAAAAGGCAACCCTGAGATATTCGAGCTTTTCACATATCGCCTCTCGAAAACCGCAGAACAGAATGAACTGCAAAAAGAATTGAAGGACATGGCAGAGGCCAACAATCCGTTGGTACGCAGCATTCCCGCCCCCATGCGCAGGGTTATCTGCAACCACTTCAAGAACTTCATCAAACTCATGCCCCCGGATTTCAATCTCAAAGGGGCAAGCATAGGCAATCTTGTTCTCACTGCCGGATACCTGACCAATCGACGCCAGCTTGATCCGGTAATCGACATCTTTTCACGTCTTGCTCACGTACATGGCAGCGTCCGTGCAACTATCAACAAGAACCTTCATCTGGCCGTCCAACTCCAAAACGGCAATATCGTTGTCGGACAACACAACATCACGGCAAAAGAAGTCGCTCCGCTCGCATCGGCCATTACAGACATCTGGCTGACAAATTCGCTCGACAGCGACAAGCCGGTAGAGACGCCTCTCAGCCCCAAAACCCGGGGCTGTATCGCTGAAGCGAACCTGATCTGCTACCCGATAGGCAGTTTTTATTCCAGTGTGATTGCCAACCTGATACCGCAGGGAACAGGTAGAGCTGTCGCAGAAAACACCTGCCCCAAACTCTTTGTCCCCAACACGACCCCGGACCCGGAAATAGCCGGAATGAGCGTTGCCGATCAGGTAGGCATCCTGCAGAAACACTTGGTACGCAGTGGCGCTCCCAATGAAACAGCTGGCCTCGAACTCGTTCTCATTGACTCGCAACATGCCAATTATCCAAACGGGATAGACATTCCGGGACTCAAGGACCGTGGGGTGGAAATCATCGACACGCAACTGGTCACCCAGACAAGCAGCCCTTTCATTGATGCACACCGACTGAACGAGGTTCTTCTTTCACTCGCCTGATGAAGCAACAGATTCAAAGCCTGTTAGCCGCCAAAGAACCGCATAGCCTTTTTACCCCGTTTTTGGTATACAATCCCTGCCCGCTCCGGGTAACGAATCAATAACAGCCATGCGTTTGCAAACGACCACAGCACAACTTGAACATGACCAAAACTGAACATTTCGGACTTGATTTCGAGACCTTTGCCAGACTCATCGACAATCTTCACGATGAAGTCATCATCTACGACAACAACTATCGCATGTTGTACGTAAACAAGGCATGTAAACGGCATTACGGATTCACGCAGGAAGAAATGGTTGGCCTGCCGTTCTGGGAAATCGTTCGAAAACACGCCGGATGGAACCGCCCAGCACTCCCCGCGGTGTACGAACATAAAAAACCGGTAAAACAGGAACAGAAAACATTTCTCGGCATTGACGTCCTGACCATCGCCGTCCCCATTCTGGATGCGAAAGGAGAGGTGGAATACGTCATCCTGAGCATCCGCGACAATTTTCATAAAGGCCAGATACCGTCACTTGATGAACTGGACTCAAAGCAGGAACTGCTCACCGATCCGCGTCCGGAAAACCTCATTTACCACAGCAACGCAATGGATAACGTCATACAGGCTGCCCGCAAGGTCGCCGGACTGAGCGCCCCATGCCTGCTGCTCGGCGAATCCGGTTGCGGAAAAAGCCTGCTCGCAAAATTCATCCATGCAAACAGTGGTCGCAGCGAAACTCCGTTCGTGGTCGTCAACTGCGCAGCCATTCCGGAGCAGTTGTTTGAATCAGAACTCTTCGGGCATGTAAGAGGTGCATTCTCAGGCGCGACAAATGCCCGCGGAGGACTGTTCGCCAAAGCCGAAGGCGGGACCCTGTTCCTCGACGAAATTTCGGAACTCCCCCTTCCCATGCAGGCCAAGCTGCTGCATGCGGTACAGGAAATGGAATACCGCCCGGTCGGCAGTTCAACACCGGTAAAAGCGAATGTACGCATTCTGGCAGCATCCAACAGAAACCTTGAACGCATGGCAAGTACCGGCGCATTTCGACAGGACCTTTTCTTCCGACTCAATGTTTTTGACATTACCATCCCGCCACTCCGGCAACGGCGGAACGACATCATCCCACTTCTTTTTCATTTCCTCAATCATTACGGGAAGAAACACCACGCAGCAAAACAGCTTTCTCCTGAAGCTCAATCGCTACTCTGCCAACATTCCTGGCCGGGTAACATTCGTGAACTTGCCCACCTTGTCGAACGACTGATGGTCACAACGGAAAACGAAATCATTACGGTTGATGACCTTCCCACCACGCTTTATGAGAACGCCCCGGCTCTCAGCGATGGAATATCCCACGGTTCACTTGATGCAACGCTCGCCGCAGTAGAAAGAAAACTGATACTGGAAGCAAAAGCAACACACGGCAGTTCCCGCAAAGTCGCCCTCGCCCTCGGAATCAGCCAATCCCGGGCAACTCGCCTCATTCGGAAATACACACCTGAAACCGAGTCATAACCGACTCGTCGAGTCGCATTAGACTCACGGCCATTTTCCCGCGCCATCTAGCCTTTTTTTGCTAAAATTGAGTCAAAAACGACTCACTTCACACCTCCGCATTGATCGAACAATCAATCAATCACACCTGCAAAGCCTTGGAATAGCTGCTTTTTTATCCAATGCCTTCTGTTGAATCTTTGGCATATCGATTGCTTTTATACATTTCATAAAAAGCATCACAAAAAAACATAAGACAATTCATACCGTGCAAGGAGGAAATAAAGCACACATCTACAGAGGGAAGGAAATTTTACATTCGTCAATTCCTGCAACGCACACGAACAACATTGCATCTTGGGCATGGGGGCATGCCACATATAAGAACATGCGTTGAAACAAACAGGAATGCAGGATGAACAATCACCGTTTCGAGGAGTAAAAAATGTTCAAGAATCAAGTTGTAATCGGTTCACTCTATGCACTGCTGGCCACCGTTCTCTGGGCGGGCGCATTCATTATCGCCCGTCTGGCTGTTGGTGAAATCTCACCCATGACACTTGGTGCGACCCGCTGGGGCATGGCACTGATCATCCTCAGCACCTTCATGCTGCCCAAAGTGAAAAAAGAATGGCCCATTGCCAAGACCTTCCTGCCACAGATCATCGCTTCCGCCCTGTTCGGTATCGCCGCATACTCTCCGCTCAGCTACTTCGCGGCACAGACCACTTCCGCCATCAACCTTTCGCTTATTTCCGTTACCACCCCGATCTTCATCGTCATCATCGCCGCCGGAATGGGACAGAAGCAGTCCTTCAATACATGGGCTGGCTGTATCGTCGCCCTGCTCGGCTCCTTCTATCTCGTCAGTAAGGGTGACATCAATCAGATCCTGGGCATGCACTTCGCTGCCGGTGACATCCTGATGCTCGGCGCTGCCGTCGGTTTCGCCATCTACAGCCTTCTCCTCAAGAAGACTCCCGAAGGCCTGTCCAGCGGTACCATCATGTACCTCATGACACTCTTCGCAGTGCTCATGCTCATCCCCTGCGTCATCTGGGAATCCACCCAGCCCAGCATGGTCTTCAACATGAACGGCATCGTCCTCTTCTCCATCACCTTCTCCGCCATCTGTTCCTCCATCATCGCATGGTGGACATGGAACATCGGCCTTGAAAAGGCAGGCCCCCAGCTGTGCGGCATGATCTACTACTCCCTGCCTCTGTGGGGCGGCCTGTTCGCCTTTGTCTTCCTCGGTGAGCAGATGACCTCCGTTCACTTCATCTCCGGCGCACTGATCATCGGCGGTATCGTCTGGGCCAGCCGCGGCACCAAGAAAGACACTGTAGAAGAAGCTGCAACCAACGAAGCCTAAACCTTCCATTCCCAATAAGGGACGGGCCACAGCGCCCGTCCCAAACAAATTTCATTCCGTACTTCCGGTGCGGAAAACGGGACGGGCTTCCCGCCCTACAGGCACAACTCAATACGTTTGCGGCCGATACCAGACCGCCTAGACTCTACTGACAAAGGGATTGCATCATGAATGAAAACCAGAAGAAACTTATCCACCTGACGGTGAACGGCGAAGTCCAGTCCATCGCAGTCGAGGCTCACTGGACCCTGTCCAAAGTCCTTCGCAATGACTGTGGACACACCGGCGCCAAGGAAGCATGCGGCGAAGGCGCATGCGGAGCATGCACCGTGCTTATCAACGGCGTTGCCGTGCCCGCCTGCATGGTTCTGGCCGTGGAACAGGACGGCAAGGACATCGAGACTGTTGAAGGTCTGGCCAAGGACGGCGAACTGCACCCCATTCAGGAAGCGTGGCTCGAAGAGTACGGCGCCCAGTGCGGCTTCTGCTCTCCCGGCATGATCATGACCACCAAGTATCTGCTCTCCAAGAACCCCGATCCCACAGATGACGAGATCAAGGAAGCCCTCGGCGGCAACCTCTGCATCTGCAACAACTACGAGCATATCATCAACGCCGTGCGCAGTGCGGCCAAAAAGATGAGGGAGCAGGTCTAATGGCAGAACTCACATCCGTCGGAAAATCAGTACGTCAGAAAGATGGACGCGCCCGCGTCACCGGTGAAGCGAAGTACTACGCTGACTTCATCCTGCCGGGCATGCTCCAGACCCGCATTCTGCGCAGCCCGCTGCCTGCGGCTGACATCATCTCCATCGACACCACCGAGGCCGAAGCGCATCCCGGCGTTCGCCTCGTGATGACGCATGAAAACTATCCCAAAGCGTTCCGCAAATCGCTGTACTACGTCGGCGACCTCGTAGCCGCAGTCGTGGCAGATGACGAGACCATCGCTGAAGAGGCAATGGCGCTCATCAAGGTGGAATACGACAAGAAAAAGCCTGTCATGAGCATGGAGGACGCCATCAAGGAAGGCGCTCCGCAGGTCTTCGAAGGTGTGGACAACGAACAGGATTGGGCTTTTCACGCCATCATGAGCGACCGCGATCCCGAGACCGGCCTTTTCAAGACCAAGACGCCTGCCGAATACAATGGTTTCGGTGACATCGAAAAAGGCTTTGCAGAAGCAGACGTCATCGTCGAGCAGAAGGGTCTCAAGTATGCCTACTGCAAGGGTCCCGCCATGGAACCGCGCGGATGCACCGCCGATTTCGACGGCACCAAGCTCCATATGTACACCCACTCGCAGGGCATGCACGACGAGAAGCTCTGTCTGGCACAGGCTCTGGGCATCCCGTCCAGCATGGTCAACTACGTTTCTCCTTTCACCGGCTCCAGCTTCGGTGGCAAGAACGCTTTCCCGCTGGATCGCAACATCGCGTCCCACTATCTGGTAGTCGCAGGACTCGCCTGCCTCGACCTCAAAAAACCGGTTCACTGTCCTTACTCCCGTGAGGAAGAAATGGTCAGCGGCTGGTCACGCGGCTCCATGGCCAACGTGAAAATCGGCTTCAAGAAAGACGGCACACTGACCACCATGGATCTGGCTCACTGGCAGGAGACCGGAGCAGGCGGCGACAAATACCCCGCCAAGAACGCCATGCTCGCTACAGGCTCGGTCATGTATTCGCACAACTGCCAGCATCAGCGCGGCAAGATCCGTTACGTCAACACCAACCGCTTCCCCGCCGCAGGCTGGCAGGGATACGGCGCACCTGAAGGTGTGTTCGCGGTCGAGACCACCATGGACATCGCCGCTGAACAGATGGGCATGGACCCGGTCGAAATTCGCAAGATGAACTGCATGCGCACCGGCGACATCGACTCCGGCTGGGACCCGCTGGTTTACAAGTCCGCCCTCATCTCCTCCTCCGGCATCCGCGACTGCCTCGACGCAGGCGCAGAACGTCTGGACTGGAAAAACACATGGCAGCATCCCAGCAAGAAAACCGGACGCATCCGTCACGGCATGGGCGTGGCCATCTTCGCCATGGGCGCAGGCCGTCCCGGTCCGGGCAACTCCAGTGAAGCCATGGTCAAGATTTACCCCGACGGTTCCGCCGCACTCGTCTGCGCCGTAGCCGACATCGGGCAGGGCCAGCACACTGTCCAGTGCCAGATCGTCGCAGAAGTTCTCGGTCTGCCTTACAAGAAAATCGGTCTGGTCTGTCACGACACGGATTCGACTCCGTTTGCCACACTCGTCGCAAACAGCTGCGGCACATGGATTCAGGGCTGGGCAACATACGAAGCAGCCGTTGATGCAAAGCGTCAGGTTCTCAAGCTCGCAGCCGCTCACTTGGGCGTGGTAGCGGAAGAACTGAGCATCGGTGAAGACGGCATCTTCATGACCGCCGACCCGAGCAAGGGCTGCACCTTTGCTGAAGCCTTCGGCGTACGGGGCCACTACGGCGGCATCCACGAGGTGACCGGCTACTACGTGAACAACTCCCCGCACCCCAACGGTCTCAAGGACGGCAAGGAAGATCAGGTCTACATCCCCAAGGAAAAGGGCGCACAGTTCATTTCCCTCGACGTGGATACCGAAACAGGCATGCTCTCCAACATTCGCGTCACCATGGCCCAGAACGTGGGCAAGGCGCTCAACCCGAAGATCGTCGAAGGACAGCTCTGCACCTCCCGCCACGGCGTTGATAACGCGGCACTCGGCAACGACTGCATCGTGGACAAGCGCAATGGCTGGCTCATGACCCCCAACTGGGTTGACTACCGTCACACCACGTCCATGGACTGCGACGTCGATCCCATCGTCATTGAGAAGCCCGGAGACCCGACCCATCCGTTCGGAGCAACGGCCTGCGGCGAAGGCGCTGCCTGCCCCACTCTGGCTGCATTCTCCAATGCCATCTTCAATGCCACGGGCGTCCGCATTATCGAGACCCCCTTCACCCCTGAAAGCATCCTCATCGGCCTGGGCAAGATCCAGGACAAAAGGAGGAAGAAATAATGAAACGTTTCAATCACTTTGACGCTACTTCCGTAGAGGAAGCCGTCTCCATGCTCAACGAAAGCACAGGTCCTTCCTACGTCATCGCGGGCGGCAGTGACCTCATGGGCTGCCTCAAGGACCACCTCTGGATGGAAGCTCCGGAGCGTATCGTCAACCTCAAGACCATTCCCGGCCTGAATGAAATCCGCGTGGAAGACGACGGCCTGCACATCGGAGCGCTCGTCACCCTGACCGATCTGGCAGAATCCGACGCAGTCAAGGAACAGTGGCCAGGTCTTGCCGAAGCTGCCCGCCGCACAGCGTCTCCGCTGCTGCGCAACATGGGCACCGTGGCAGGCAACATCTGTCAGGAAAACCGCTGCTGGTACTACCGCTACCCGGATAAGATCGGCGGCCGTATCGACTGCGTTCGCAAAGGCGGCAAGCGTTGCCTCGCCGTTCCCGGCGACCACCGCTTCCACTCCATCTTCGGCGCGGTCAAGAAATGCATCGCGGTCAACCCGAGCGACACGGCTCCGGCCTTTATCGCCCTGAATGCCACGATCAAGACCACCAAGCGCGACATCGCCATCGACGAGTTCTTCTCCGCCGAGATGGGCGCACAGTCCACCATTCTGGATCGCGACGAAATCGTTACCGAAATCATCGTCCCGAAACCGGAAGCAGGCCCGACCAGCGCATTCCGCAAGATCGCCTACCGCAAGTCCATTGACTTCGCACTGGTGAACTGCGCGGCATCCGTAGCCGTCAAGGACGGCAAGGTCGAATCCGCACGCATCTGCCTCAACGGCGTGCACAACAATCCGCGTCGCTGTGAGACCTCCGAAGAACTGCTCATCGGCAAGGAACTGACAGAAGAACTGGCACAGAAAGCTGGCGAACTGGCCGTGGCCGAAGCCAAGCCCCTGCTCCAGAACGGATTCAAGGTCCAGATGGCAAAGACCATTGTGGCCGACACGCTTATGGACTGCACAAAATAATCAAGAAACGGGAGAAGTCGTCATGAAACAGCTTATACCGCACGTTTCCGGCGTCATCCTCGCCGCAGGAAAAGCCTCCCGCATGGGGAGAGACAAACTGTCTCTCCCCTTTCGGGGACTCCCTCTGCTGCAGCATGTAATCAATGCGGCACGACAGTCCTGCCTCAAGGACGTCACCGTGGTCATGCCAAAGGATTCCGCACTTGAGCAGACACTGGATCTGGCCGGCTGCGACGTAGTCACAGCCACGCACCGCGATCTCGGTCAGGCGGAATCATTGCAGTCAGGACTGCGCAACGTCATGGACAACGCCAGAGGGTGCATGGTCATGCTCGGAGACCAGCCGCTGCTTACCTCCGAGACCATCGACATGCTCGTCGAGGCTTACGCACAGCAGCCTGAATGCTGGGTGGCTCCGGTACAGGAAGGCATGCGCGGCAACCCCATCACCATTCCCTCGGAATGGTTCCCCAAGGTATTCGAACTGGAAGGCGATACCGGCGCACGCCCCTTGCTCGGTTCTCCGGGCCTTGCCCTGCGTCTCGTCCGCATCCATGAAGTAGGTCCGTTTATCGACGTGGATACCGAGCAGGAATACCAGCACCTTTTAAACAGATACGATGCCAAAACGGCCTGAGGACGATCATGAATATTTACTCTCACACCATCGTCATTCGCGGCGCGGGAGACCTCGCCACAGGCGTGGCCCTGCGCCTCTACCGTTCGGGCCTCTGCAAAATCGTTCTGCTGGAAACGAAAAATCCTCTGGCGGTTCGCCGCACAGTTTCCCTGTGTGAAGCGGTACATCATGGCTCGATGACAGTAGAAGACATATCCGCCGAGTTGATCGACTCGCCGCAGGATGTTGCCGAGGCATGGGCAAATGGCAAAGTGGCAGTTCTGGTCGATCCCAAAGCGGAATCCCTGTCCAAACTGCGCCCGGATGTCCTGATCGACGCCATCATCGCCAAACGCAACATCGGCACCGACATGTCCATGGCCCCGCTGGTCATCGGCCTCGGCCCCGGTTTCACCGCTGGCAACGACGTTCACAAGATCGTGGAAACGAAGCGCGGCCACCACCTCGGCAGAGTTATCACCGAAGGTTCAGCCGCACCGAATACCGGCATCCCCGGCAACATCGGCGGGCACACCATAAAACGCGTCTACTGGGCACAGAATGACGGCATATTTACCACGCCCCACGATATCGGCGACATGATTCAGGAAGGAGAAACTCTCGGCAAAGTCGGCGACACGCCAGTGATTGCTGCTCTTTCCGGCGTCATACGGGGACTGCTCAGAAACGACACGCCGGTTCGGACCAAGACCAAGCTCGGCGACATCGACCCGCGTGGTACGCTTTCCTACTGCGGTGAAGTTTCAGACAAAGCTCTCGCTATCGGCGGAGGCGTGCTTGAAGCCATCCTGTCAAACACCTTTTCCGGGAAAACTGCATGAGCACCTACTCAATCCATCATGCAGAATTCCCGCACCTGCCGGAACATCACCGGCTGATCACGTTTACCGGAGCGGGAGGGAAAACCTCCCTCATGAAGTGGTTCGCCACTCCATCACCAACCCTGCCTCAAAGGATAGTCGTCACGACGACAACAAAAATCCTCCCGCTTCCCGGTGAACGCCTCATCCTGAACGATGATGGCCCGGACTTCATGAACCGCATCCGAGGCGGAGTAACCGGATCATCCATTGCAGTCGTCGCCAACCGCTTCGATCACCATACCGGCAAACTCATCGGCCTCCCCCTGGCTATCGTCAGCGAACTGCACTGCGCAGACATTGCCGACACGATTCTTGTCGAAGCTGACGGAGCAGCACGCAAACCACTCAAGGCCCCCAACGACACGGAACCGGTCATTCCGGCTGAAACCGATCTCTGTATCGCGGTCATGGGACTGGATGCGGTCCACCAACCGCTGACCGAAGAGAACGTCCACCGTCACGATATTTTTTCCCGCATCACAGGCCGCGCACCCGGCAGCCCGGTTCTCCCTGAAGACATGATCCGTATTGCCGCAGCCCCCAACGGCTTGTTCAAAGGTTGCCCACCGGACTGTGAACGCATCGTCTACCTCAACAAGACCGACATTCCCGGCGCAAGTAAAACAGTTTCAAAATTCGAAGAACTGCTGACGGACAACAACCAAGCCAGCGATATCAGATGGTTTGCCGGAAGCACACGCAACAGACAGGTGCGGGAACTCGCCTGCCATCCAATCACAACACATGATTATTCCGTCGAAAGACTTGAATTATCACCCGAGTTCTGAAAAACGAGGAGGAAGGATGTCCAAATCAAATCAATCTTCGGCAATGCCCACCACGACCTGTCCACCAGATAAGGGCGGGATCTGTACCACCTGTTTCTTCGGCGCACTGGCAATTATTCTGGCCGCATGCATTCCGCTCATCATGCACCCCGAAGCCGGTGAAAAAGTCATCAACACGCTTTTCACCTTCGTCACCGTCGAGATGGGCTGGCTCTACATGCTTGCAGGCATAGGGTCCTTCATCCTGCTCATGTGGTTCGCTTTCGGCCCCTTCAGCCACAAACGTCTCGGCGACAAGGTCGAATACTCCACTTTCTCTTGGATCGGCATGCTCTTCTGTGCGGGCGTCGGCGCAGGCATCATGTTCGGCGGTTCCATCGACTGGGCCTACTATGCCGCCTACCCCATGCACGGCGAACCAGCCGGTTCATGGAAGGCTCTGGAATGGGGCTCTGCCTACGGCATGTTCCACTGGGGTCCCATCTGTTGGGCCATCTATGCAACGCTCGCCGTGCCTATCGGCTACAGCTACTACGTCAAGAAAATCCCCATTCTCAACATTTCACAGGCATGTACCGGTCTGCTCGGCGACCGCGTAAACGGCTGGCAGGGCAAGGTCATCGACATCCTGTTCATGACAGGTCTTGTCGCTGGTTCCGCCACGGCTCTGGGCCTCGGAATTCCCATCGTAGCCGCCGCGGTCTCTTCCGTAACCGGTTTGGCCCACTCCTTCTGGCTTGAATTCGGCACCCTTGTTTTCGTCACCGCCATCTTCTGTATCTCCTCAAGCCTCGGCCTGAAAAAGGGACTCAGCAAACTGTCGGACTTCAATGTCATGATCGCCATGGCCCTGCTGCTGTTCGTCTTCATCGTCGGCCCGACCGTTTTTCTCACCGACATGGCCATCACCTCACTGGGGCTGATGGTTTCCGAAATGATACGCATGACGACCTGGATGGACCCCATGTCCTCCTCCGGTTTCACCAAGGACTGGACCGTCTTCTACTACGCATGGTTCGTGGCCTACGCCCCGTTCATGTCCCTGTTCATCGCCAAGATCTCCCGCGGACGCACCGTCCGTCAGGTGGTCCTCGGCCCGGTCATCATCGCGTCTCTCGGCTGCGGCTGTTTCTATCTCGTCTTCGGCAACTTCGGCCTGCATCTCCAGATCACCGGACAGCTGGACGTCATCAACCTCGTCAAGACAGTCAAGGGAGCCACCGCCATCATGGCTGTCGCGGACTTCATCCCCCTGGCATCCCTCTACAAAGTCGTCTTCGGAGCGGTCACCGCCATCTCCATGGCCACGACCTTTGACGCGGTCTCGTTCGCCCTTGCCGCCACCACCACACGCAAGCTCTCACCGGATGAGGAACCCGCACGCTGGAACCGCCTGTTCTGGGCCGTCTCCCTCGGCATGGTCCCCACCGGCATCATGCTCATCGACGGTCCACTGTCGGTGCTCCAGACCGCATCCATTGTCGTCGGCCTGCCGGTACTCGGCGTGGTCTGGATCGGCGTGGCTTCGTTCCTCCGTGAGTACAAGCAGACCGGCTGGGTCGAATATGACTCCGCCGCCTGTACTCCGCGTGAACAGTAGACGTTTTTTCCATCATTACAGAGGTTACAATCATGAAAACCATGCACGTTGAAGAAGCCGTGGGCACTGTTCTGTGCCACGACATCACACGTATCGTCCCCGGAGAATCAAAGGGGCCCGCATTCCGCAGAGGCCATGTGGTCACCGAAGCCGACATCCCGCATCTGCTCGACATCGGCAAGGAACATCTCTACGTCTTTGACCCGCAGGACGGTTACGTCCACGAAGACGAAGCCGCCCGCCGCATCGCCAAAGCGGCCGCCGGTCCGGGCATCGAATTGAGCACCCCGGTCGAAGGGAAAATCACCCTGCGCGCCGAGCATGACGGACTGCTGGACATCAACACGGATGCCCTTTTCCAGCTCAACTCCGTCAAGGACGTCATCTTCGGCACCATTCATACCAACCAGCTCGTCAGTCAGGGCCGCGCCATGGCCGGAACCCGTGTCATTCCACTCGTCGTTCCGGAAGAAATCGTGGCCGAAGCCGAAACAGTTCTTCAGGACAACGCCCCGCTCATTCAGGTCCGCCCGCTGAAAAAATGCCGCGTGGGCATCGTCACCACGGGCAGCGAAGTATACAACGGACGCATCAAGGACAAATTCGGGCCGGTCATTCGCAAAAAATTCAAAGGCTATGGCTCCACCACAATCGGACAGAAGCTCGTTTCCGACCAGCAGGAAATGACGGTCAACGCCATTCAGGATTTTCTGGAAGAAGGCGCGGACTTCATCGTCGTCACCGGCGGCATGTCCGTGGACCCGGACGACCAGACCCCGGCCTCCATCCGGGCCACAGGCGCTGAAATCATCTCCTACGGCGCACCCACGTTTCCGGGAGCCATGTTCATGCTCGCCAAGATCGGTGACGTGCCCGTGGTCGGCCTGCCCGGTTGCGTCATGTACTACCGCGCCTCAATCTTCGATCTCATCATTCCCCGTATCCTCGCAGGCAAGGACGTGACCGAAAAAGATATCATCAATCTCGGACACGGCGGATTCTGCGAAGGCTGCGAAACATGCCGGTACCCGGTATGCAGCTTTGGCAAAGGGGCCTAGAAAAGCAGGACATGATACGCCTTCGGCGTGATGTCGGATGACTTCGCCTCTGGCGGCCAAAGGGTAAAACCCTTTGGAATCCCGTTCTCGCCTTCGGCGAAAGTGTATAAATAAGAGGCTCTGGCAAACTATTTGCCAGAGCCTCTTTATTTTTTATATATCAACTTCGCCGAAGGCGAGCCGGGATTCTTAAGGCCCTCGGCCTTAAGCCGCCGGAGGCAAAATCACCCGATAAATCACGCCGAAGGCGTATCATATCCTAATTTCACTTTCTCAATCGCCACCCGTTTGAATACACGTAAAAAGCTCCGTTCCGAATTCTGCCGACGAGCGTAATATTGTATCGCTCGGCATAATTGACGGCACAGCTTGTCGCAGCGGAAAATCCACACAGAATGGGAATATTGGCGTTGGACGCCTTGGTAGTCAGCTCCAGTCCAAGCCGGGAGGAAAGCATGGCAATGGCGGTCTGCCCAAGGGTTCCCTCAAGCAACGCCCGGCCCACGGCCTTGTCAAAGGCATTGTGCCGCCCGACATCCTCGCCAAAGGCGATCAATTCACCATCTGCCGAGAAAAGAGCCGCCGCATGGGTGGAACCGGTATTCTTGAACAGGTTCTGCCGCCGCTCAAAAGTCTCCTTGAACTCGAATATACGTTCCGGGTCCAGATGCATGGGACACGGCGACGGATACAGCCGCCGAACGGAGCTAGGCGCTGTGAGAGTCACATCCACTTTCGCGGTTCCGTGATAACTGAACGAGATATTTTTTATATCTTCCGGTTCACGAATCATGGAACAGGAAAACAGATAACCAGCCACGAGATTCAGATCATCTCCGGGGGTACGGGACAGTATCGCATGATGCTGCCCATTGATCTGAAGCCGCATGTCCGACTCAACCGCAATCTTGTCCTCCACAAAGGAAAGCTTGCCGCCGGAATACTTCTGCAACGTCACAGAACACGCCAGTTGAACCGGAGCGCCCTGAGTAGACCGCTCCCTCGGTTCCGAACCGGATGGACGTTCCAATGCCCGCAGATAGGCTGCCTGCATGATTATTACTCCACGGCCTCGTCGAGGCTGTTCCAGATTGTCGGAGAAATGGGAGTCAGGTTGTTCTTGTGTGCAAAGATATCAAGATGAATAAGCCCTATCTGAATTGCGTCCAGATGAGGAAGCGGCTCACATTCCCTCATATCGACATTCAGACAGTACTTGCCGCATTTGTGACAAGCCTCGATGCGCTCATACTTCACATCGTCAAGGTAAAACACTTCCCGCGTCTCACTGTCGTCATTGCCGCAGGCCGCACAGGCGTTGCGCTTGAAACGCCAGTCGTGTCCGCACAGGGAGCAATGCAGAAATTTCTTGCCGCCGCCACCGACAAGCTGGTCGAGATCGGTCACTTCACGAGGGGACAGATGGGAAATGGAAGGAGTGGAACCGCAGACGGGACAGTAGCCGTGATCCCACGCCAAATCTGTAAGGGACTTGCCCAGACTGTCCACCATAGCACAAAAGACAGGGGCAAAAACGGTCTCTGAAATATACAGCAATGTCGTTGATTGATCGATTCCAAGCTGTACGGAGGTATTCTCAAAGTGTTTCCAATTGCCATCAATCCGCGCCCGGGCAAGTCCCGAAATATTTTCAGTATCGTCCAAATGGTCATGCAGGGCTTTGCATGCCTTTTCATCCAATTGAAGCACATCCGCCAAAATCGGCAAAAGGACATTTGCCGACTGTTTCATCTCCGCAATCCACGGCGAAAAGTCTGCATCCACAAGGATGGGAACCCCGGCTGCGATCCGGGCCAAATCCAAGTCGGGGACAGTGAACTTTGCGGCAGCCAAGTCATCACGCAGCTTTGCTTTTTCAAGAAAGAGAGGGCCGAACCTGTCTGCAATTTCATTATATGCCGGGACACGTTTCCTGATAGCCTTGAGGGTCGATTCAACCGTTTTCCGTGCAGAAGCCGATTTCATTGTGTGCTCCGTTCTTTCCAAGGTTGGCCGGGACACCCCAAAGACTGAGGTGAGGGTGTCCCGGCTTTCTTATGGAGAGGTGTTGATGATTACGCCTTCATTGCCTTGAAGGGTCTTGCCAGGGTGGCAAGAAACTGCTTCTTCGACATGGGACCGATGTTGGCCTGTGCCACCGAGAACTCATGATAGTTCTCGGGTTCGTCTATGAGCAGATAGATGACATTCACGTCGTCCGGGTCGGCAAGTCTCGCCTTGGGCCAATCCTTCTTGACCTCGGCAAGCCGCTTCTCCGCGAGCTTCAGCATGTCCGCACGATCGCCGAAGTTCATGGCCCCGGTGGGACAGACCTTGACGCAGGCGGGAAGCATGCCGTTGTGAATCCTGTCGTTGCACATGGTGCATTTTGACAGAAGGCCGGTCTTCGCATCTCTTCTGGGGATGTCATAAGGACAGGAGTCACGAACGTCCTTGAACTCGCTTTCGGTGAAAGCCTTGGTCTTGTCCGTGAAGAGAACGGCTCCGGTTTTCTCATCCTTGAGAATGGCACCTTCATGGTAGATATCGCCGGTATCCTTGCAGGGCGGCATATCACAGTGACGGCACTGGTCCGGGAAAAAGTTCCACCGGACCTTACCGTCTTCAAGATGCTCATTGAATCGGACGAGCTTATAGTTGTTTGCATTCAAATCCTGCGGATTCTGATGGCTGCCCCATTTGTACTGGGTGGTCTTGTTGGCCGGCAGCTCATGCCACTCCTTGCAGGCGATCTGGCAACCGCGACAGGCGGTGCATCGGGATGTATCAATCAAAAACGTCTTAGGCATGACGGTCTCCTTTTTCGCTAGGTTGCAAGCTCGGTCAGCTTGTCGGCCTTACGAATGTTCACGCAACAGGCTTTGAATTCGGGAATAGTCGTATTCGGGTCACCAACCGAAGGCGTCAGCCTGTTGGTGGAATCGCCGGTTCCCGGAGTCGTCCAGCCGAAGCAGAACGGCATGCCGATTTCGTGAATGATTCGACCGTGGACCCTGAGAGGACGCATGCGCACCGTGACCATGGCAATGGCCTCGACCCGACCACGAACGCTCTCCACAATCACGCCGTCACCGTTTTTGATGCCCTTTTCCTGCGCCAATTCCGGACTCATTTCCACATAGAGCATCGGCTCGGCTTCAAGCAGGTTGGGGATATTTCTGGTTTCACCGCCGCCACACCAGTGTTCCGTCAGACTGTAAGTCGTGAGCACGACGGGATACTTGGGATCAGCGGGTTTGGACAGTTTGTCCATGTTGCTGTCAACGAACTTGTAGACCGGGCTGTTGAGTTGCTTGGAGAACATGTTGTTCTTCACAGGCGTCTCGACCGGTTCGTAATGTTCGGAGAACGGACCATCCGCACGACCGGGACCGTAAAGCTGTCCGAATCCATGCTTGTGCATGATAAACGGATACTTGCCCTTGCCCGTCGCCATGGGCGGCCATCCACCATCCGGGATATCGCCGACCCACTTGCCGTCCTTCCATTCGATGACGGCCTTCTTCGGGTTGTACGGCTTGCCGTTGAGATCAACGGACGCACGGTTGTACAGGATGCGGCGGTTGACCGGCCAGCACCATGCCCACTTGGGATACAGACCGATATTCTTCTGCATCGCGGTCTGGGACGTGCTGCGGCGCTTGGCCTTGTTGCCTTCCTCTTCCGTGTAGCTACCGGCATAGAGCCAGTTCAGGCAGGCAGTGGAACCATCGTCACCCAGAGCGGTGAAAGACGGAACCTGCTGGCCCTTCTTGTACGTCTTGCCCTTGATGACGGTATCACGCGTAAAGTGACCGTTGATCCGGGCACACAGCTCTTCAGGATCATACCTGTCCGGATAGTTGAGCTTGGTCAGTGCTTCAGGCAGCTTGCCGCCTTCCTTGGCGTACAGCTTCTGGATACGCTTCATGAAACCGACAAACATGTCACCGAACGGCTTGGCCTCGTAGGCAGGCTTGACGGCCTGATAATGCCAAAGCAGCCAGCGGCCCGAGTTGGTGACGGAACCTTCCTTCTCCAGCCTGTGGGCTGAAGGCAGCAGGAAGACCTCGGTCTTGATCTTCTTCGGATCAACGCCGGGACGTTTCCAGTTATCAGTAGTTTCCGAATGGTGCAGCTCCGAAGTAACGAGCCACTCCAGATTGTCCAGTGCCTTTCTGACCTTGTTGGAGTTCGGCACACTGTTCATCGGGTTCAGGCCGATGATGATACCGCCTCGAATCTCGTTTCTATACATGCGGTCAAAGAGATAGAGGTAGGAGTAATCCTCACCCTTCTCGATCTTCGGCAGGTACTCATAACAGAAGCCGTTCTTCTTGCTGGCGTTGTCGCCGTACCAGGCCTTGAGCAGGCTGGCAAAGTACTTGGGCTTGTGCTGCCACCAGTTGGCCGACTGCGGATCACCGCTCTTGGGCGTATTGGCCTTGATGTATTCGTCATAGGTCTGCCAGCCGTTATGCGGCATGGCCATGTAACCGGGAATGATGTGATACAACAGGGTGTGGTCAGTGGACCCCTGAACATTGGGTTCACCGCGCAGGGCGTTGATACCGCCGCCCGCAACACCGATGTTGCCCAGCAGCAGCTGAATGATACCGGCGGAACGAATGTTCTGTACGCCGACCGTATGCTGGGTCCAGCCCAGAGCATACATGACGGTTCCGGCCTTGTCCTTTTTACCGGTGGCTGCGAAGTTCTTGTAGACCTTCAGCAGATCTGCGGCGGACACGCCGGTTGTGGAGGAAACCGTATCAATGTTGTAGCGCGAGTAGTGCTTCTTGAGCAGCTGGAACACGCAACGGGGATTCTTGAGGCTCTTGTCCCGCTTGGGAACGCCGTTGGAATCCAGTTCAAAGCCCCACTTGCTCTTGTCATAGGTGCGGGACTTTTCATCATAACCGGTGAACAGGCCGTCCTTGAAACCGAAATCCTTGCCCACGATGAGCGAGGCATTGGTATACTCGGCGACATATTCATGGAAGTGCAGATTATTCTCAAGGATGTACTTGATCATGCCCCCGAGGAAGGCGATATCCGTACCGGATCGCAAGGGAACATGGAAATCCGATCTGGCGGAAGTACGCGAGAACTTCGGGTCCACATGCATGACAGTGGCACCCTTGTCCTTGGCCTCCAGCACCCACTTGAATGAGATCGGATGGTGTTCGGCAGCATTACTGCCCATTATAAGGATTGAATCGGCATTCTTGATGTCGATCCAGTGGTTGGTCATCGCACCGCGTCCGAACGACTCTCCCAGAGCCGCAACAGTTGCGCTGTGTCAGATACGTGCCTGGTGGTCCATGTGGACAACACCCAGGCTGCGCATTGCCTGATGAGCAAGCGCACATTCTTCGTTGCCTGCATGGGAGGTGCCCAGCAGGAACATGGACTCAAGTCGGTTGACCGTATCGCCCTTCTTGTTCTTGAGAATAATATCCTTGTCGCGAGTGTCCTTGATGCGCCGTGCGATACGGTCGAGCATCCAGTCCCAGCTCTTCTCTTCCCACTTGTCGCTGTACGGAGCGCGATACAAGGGTTTCTGCAGCCTGTGATGACTGGTGGTCATGCTGAACATGGCCGCACCCTTTGCACACAGCGCGCCTTCGTTAATGGGATAATCCGGGTCACCCTCAGTGTTGACGAGCTTGCCGTTCTTGACATGCCCGATGACATGACAACTCACGGAACAGAACGGACAGACTGTCACAACCTCTTTCGCACCGGAGATCTTGATCTCTTCGGCATAGGCCTTGATCGGAGTCAGACTCACTCCGAGCTGCCCGAGGGTGAGACACGCCGCTCCAGAACCTGCGAGCTTCATAAAGCTTCGGCGGTCAAATTTCATACCTGTGGCCTCCTTAATCTGTGCCGTGCTGCTCAATGCTCGGCGGTGTTATTTCTCCAACGAAATGTTCGAGCACCACCAAGCTAGCATAAAATACAATTATTTCAATATGTTATATTTAACACATTAAAAGACGCACGAAAGAGATCACTCGTACTTTTCCAAAGAAAAAGGTAAGAATTCCCGGCTCTTGGACAGAGCAAAGGTTTCGACTTCCTGATACCACTGGTCAAAGCTTTTTGCGATGCCGCTTCCAAAGGGAGTCAGATGGTATCCGGCACGTCGACATTCAGCCCGCTCAATGAGCTTTTCACCGATCAGTTCCTCGGTGGTCTTTATCTTGCCCCATGCTCCCCGATACGACATGCCAAGCGTCTCGGCAGCCGCCTTGAGAGACCCGCAGCGTTCCACCTGCCTCAGAAGCTGAAGCCTTCCAAGTCCGAACAGCACACCCTCCTTGGTCTCAAACCAGAGGTGCATTCTCATGATCGGAGACATCGGCGTGACGGACTCGACAGCAGGCATGTTGTTTTCCTTGAACATGGGCCACCTCCCGAGAGGTTGAGAATGAAAACGCGCTCAAACATGTCGCTACGCATTTCCCTTCAATAAAATTCATTATGTCCAACTGGACATAAAAGCTCTATGAAATGCCCATGCGAATGCACACCCGCACCGACTTGATGGAGTTTTGACACTAAAAACACAATATGCACTTGAATTACGGGAGATTAACAAAGGAAATGTTGACCGCAAAGAAAAGCACCATGAAAGGCATAAAATCAACTAAGCACGAAAAAACAACAACCTAGGATACAGTCGGCATCATAACAAAGAAAATGAAAATACCGGTGTCAAATCGTGGTACAGTCCTCAAAAAGCGTATCATTATATATGTTTCATCCAAAAAAGGACGAGATTCAGCAAGGTCCATCTCCTGATTAAAACAACTCCCGCGACAGAATTATCTCTTGCCTAAGCTTGGACTGCGCAGTGCTAGAAAACAGGATAAATGGCCGATTCGGTCGCATCATCCCGTTTGGAGGTGCCCAATGCACCGGGTTCCGGCTTGTATGAACCACTTTCCATCAATTGATGAAGAATGGGTGTCAGCGTATCGGCATATTCTCGGTTGGCTGTTGCGTTAGGATGACCATCAAACGGTGACAGGCGATACAGATAGGTTCCGGCAGCATCGCACAGATCAAGGTCAACCGGACCGGGCGCCCAGTTGACCCCTGTGGTATGGAGAAAATTACGATACCCGGTATTGGCGACAAGGTACTGGACATGAAACACGGCACCATGCTTTTTGCAGAGGTTGCTCATCATCAGGAGCAGATGTTCAGTGGTCATGCGACGAGCGTCACCACGCCCGCGGCTTTTGAAAAAGCATCGGTTCAAACCACGCTCGGCAAGCTTGATAAGAGGACTGGAATCGGACAGCGGCAGGTATTTGTATGCCTCCAGCGGAAAACGCTTGAGCGTGCGTTTACCGTTTCTACGCACGACTGACAGGCAGGAAGGAGACATGGCCCCCTCTTCCGAAAGAATTCGCAGATAATGATGATCGGAAACGGACCGTGCTTCCAGCCCCGGAGAAAACCCCAGAACGACAATCTTTGGCTTGTCACGCTCAAGAGTGCGTTCCATGCTCAGAAGCACCTGATACAATGAATAACCGGACACGCCGTAGTTGAGCACAGTCTGTTCAGGAAAGGCCGACTGTACAAGCCACGGATACGTCGCCTTATCATCAAGTCCCCACCCAAACGTATTGGAGCAGCCATAAATACTGATGACAGATTTGCCGCCGTCATTGTTTTCAGCCGTGATGCGCCGCCCCGAAACGTCGGTACTGACAGTGTAATCAAGACGCAATTTCTTGCGCGGAATGGCAAATGAATTCGTCATTCGAACATCGGGAATCAATGACCAGCCGAGCTCAGGATCAGGCTTATGACCGGAAAATTCCTTTTCGACCAATGGAGCCATGACCTTGTCCTTTTTCCGACGTCCCCGAAAACTGACGGCAGCCAAACGAAGTATGCAATCACTCCACAAAACGAAAATCAGTACGGCTATTGCCCAACCCTCACCCAAATACCAACCGACAGCACCGACGATTCCAAAGAAAATCAGTACGAACAGTCCAAGAGTTACAGGCGAATATTTCTCTATCTTCGTATATTCACGACGGGGGTGTTTGATATTCATGCTCATGGAAACGGGTGATACCATTGTTTTTTTACAAGAGCCACTTTTGTTGGCACTTCCCACACCATGCCCCCTCGGCATTCATTATCATTCAGGCAGCCAAGGTCCGACAAAAGGGAATCCTGCACTATATGGGAACAAAAATGGCCCCGGGAGATTTCCCCCGAGGCCCAATTGAATGTTTCAGCGATACGGCTAGAATCGCTCATAATCATCGCTACCTACACCGTGACGTCCGGCAGGAAGCGCAGAGGGCGCATCATTCCTTCCGACGACTGTTGCCGTGCAGGAAAGAATGCCGCCGTTGTCATGGCCGATATCGAAAAAGGCGACTGTTTCGCTGAGATGCGCCGCCTGTGAATTGAGCTGCTGTGAAGTCGAGGACATTTCCTCCGAAGCAGCGGCCGTCTGCTGGATAACCTGATCCAGTTGATGAATGGCCCGGTTAACCGTCTCGGCTCCGGCGTTCTGTTCATCGCTTGCCGCTGCGATCTCCTGAATCAGTTCGGATGTATGCCTGATATCGGGGACCATCTTGCCCAGCATGTCACCGGCTTCTTCGGCCACAGCGACACTGGATGCCGACAGGTCACTGATCTCGGCAGCCGCGGTTCCAGAACGCTCAGCCAGTTTCCGGACCTCGGCAGCAACCACGGCAAACCCCTTGCCGTGTTCACCGGCACGGGCAGCCTCGATAGCCGCATTCAGGGCCAACAGGTTTGTCTGACGGGCAATCTCCTCGATCACGGAGATTTTGTCAGCGATTTCCCGCATGGCCTCGACAGTCTTGCCGACGGCCTCTCCGCCCTTTTCCGCTTCTTCGGCAGACTGGCGGGATATGCGTTCAGTCTCACGCGCATTCTCGGCATTCTGACTGATATTGGAAACCATCTGTTCCATGGAAGCCGAGACCTCTTCGATACTCGCAGCCTGCTCTGTCGCCCCCTGCGCCAGCACCTGTGCCGTGGAGGAAAGTTCCTGAGCTCCACCGCTTACGGATGCAACCGTCGAACGAACTTCGCTCACAACCGCCAAAAGCTGCTGGCCCATGTTTCTGAGTGACTGCATCAGCTTTCCGATCTCGTCATCCTGTTTTCGCTCTTCCACAATATGCGTCAGATTGCCCTGTTCAATCCAACTCAATCCCGTATCTACTTTCACGAGCGGTTTGAAGATAACCGCCTTGACCATAAAAGCGACCATCAGGGCGGACAGAAGCAGGGCGACAATCGCCGTAATGATGTTAAAAATCAGATTTTCAGTGGAATCAGCACGTATTATTTCAGTTTTTTGATACGTCCAGACTTTCCAACCAAGGGAATCAATAACGTACACGCTGCCTTCGTATTCCTCACCATTCATTTCAAAGCGGACTCGATCTCCGGAACCGCTGTCCTTGAACTGCGCAAGAGACGGGACCACTTCCCAAAGGCTTTTGCCAATCTGCTCACGATCCACGCTCGCCATGATGTAACCATCGGGACGTGAAAGGAAGATATTCTTGAAGTTGAGTGTTGTCTGCGTAATCTCCGTAATCGTCGTCAACGGCAGGTTGAGGCAGAGAACACCTTCAGTCTGACCGGCAACAGAGATCGGCACGGCCACGGCCATGACCGTCTGCCCGATAGACGAAACATACGGCGTGGTCACAATCCGTTTTTCTCCACCGAAAATGCGTTTGAACCATTCACGTCCAGCGGCCTTGGCGTTGAAGTTCTTCACCCGGCCCTTGGCACCGATGGAATAGGTGGAACCATCCTGCAACCCGTAATAGGTGTCCTTGACGCCAGCCTGTTTCGAAAGCTGGCCGAGCAGGTTCACACGGTAGGCGAGTTGCTCCTGTTCATCCGAGGCTGACCCGCCGTCATACAATTTGGATATCAGTTCCAGTTCACTGAAATAGGTATTTGTTTTTTCTTTGACGGCCTTGCCGACGGCCTGTGAAACCGTATCCAGTTCCTTCATGTGACTGTTGTAGGAAGAACTACTGAAACTCCTATAGGAAAACACGGTCATAACCAAAACAATGATCGCGAAAAAAAGGAACACGCTCAGAACGATTTTGTTTTTTGCGCTTATAGTCATACTTCTCCTCATGCAGCTGAATTAAAAGACCAATTCAACACCAACAACAAAAGTACTATTCGCCATCCCACAGATTTTCCGGCGTATACGGCGAGCCGTCCATCATCCAGTGCGCCCCGTCGAGAAAGCGGTATCCCGCATCCATGGCATTGATGGCGGCCATGTCCTCCTCGTCCAACGCCAAATCCGCGGCAGCAAGATTCTGCTGCAACCGACCGGGGTTCACGGACTTGGGAATCACCGAGGTACCCCGTGCCACGGCCCAGCCGAGCAATACGGCAGCGGAAGTCGTGCCATGCTTTTCAGCAATGGAAAGAATGTGCGGATGATCCAGCAGACTCGGTTCATCGGCCTTGATCTGATGTGCGGGGCGGTGCTTGGAACCAAGCGGAGCAAAACCAGTGACGATCATCCCATTGGCAGCGCAAAACGCACGCATTTTGTTCTGCTGAAAATACGGATGCATCTCCACCTGACTCACTGCGGGCCGGAGAGTGCATCTTTCCTGTATCGCCAATATCTTTTTTGTACTGAAATTGGATGTGCCGATGTTGCGTACAAGGCCTTCATCCACGCATTCTTCCAAGGCTCCCCATGTTTCGAGCATGTGCTCCGTGGTCCATGGAACAAGATCAGCCGAGGATTGCGGATAGGTGACATCAGACCTGATCTGCACAGGCCAGTGCACGAGATAAAGATCCAGATATTCAAGTCCCAAGGCCTTGAGGGAACCTTTCAAAGCGGGTCGAACGTCCTCGGGCATCTGGGAGTTGTTCCAAAGCTTGGACGTAATCCACAGCTCGTTGCGGGGAACGTCCGTAGTGGCGAGGGTCTCACCGATTTCAGCTTCATTGCCGTAGACATGTGCACAGTCGATATGGCGATATCCGATACGCAACGCTTCGGTAACGGCTTGGGCCACTTGTCCCTTGGCTGCCTGCCATGTTCCGAGGCCGAGCGCAGGCATCCTGTCACCACTCTGCAAAGTCAGGTACTTCATTATTTCCCCCTACGGAAACGGCCCCGCCAGAAACTGACGGGGCCGGATATGGTTGTTATTGACTGTAGTTACAATCCTGCGCCCAGCACGCTGGGAAGCCATGTGCTGAGGAACGGGCAGTAGATTACAATAAGGATGCACAACGTAAGGACCAACAGGTATGGCAAAACCGCGAGTGAAATCTTTTCCACTGACAGGTTCGCAATACGTGAGGCCACAAAGAGGTTCACACCCAAAGGCGGAGTCAGCATGGCGACCTCGTTGGTGATGACCATGATGACACCGAAGTGAATGGGATCGATGCCGAGACTGGTCACCATGGGCAGAAGCACCGGGGCCAGGATGATCATTGTGGAGAGTGTCTCCATGAACATGCCCAGGAAGTACAGGATACCCACGATCATCAGGAGGACGATTTCAGGATTCTTGGACACGCCGAAAACCATATTGGCGAGTCGCAGCGGAGCCTGCTCATAGGTCAGGATTTTACCGAAGAGCGTGGATGCGCCGACGATAAAGAGGACCGTACCGCAAAGCATGGCACCTTCCAGCAGGGATATCTTGATATGCTGCCACTTCAGAGCCTTGTTGATCACAATACCCACGAACAGTGCCCAAACAATGGCGATAACGGAAGCCTCTACAGGCGTTGCCATTCCGGAATAAATGGAGCCCAGAATGATGAAGGGCGTTGCAAGGGCGAACCCACCTTTGGAAAGGCTTTTCATGAAGACTTTCATATCAAAGGGAGGCTGTTCCACATCCGGCTTGACCCCTTCGAGCTTCGCCTTGAGCATAGCCATGGAGGTCATGCATATGGCGACCATCAGACCGGGCATGATGCCTGCGGTGAACATGGCCGTAACAGACACGTTGGCCAGAATGGCGAAGATGATCATGGGGTTACTCGGCGGCAGCAGAATACCGATGGTACCACCGGACGAAGCCGACGCCGCAGCGTAGGATGGAGTATAGCCGTTACGCACCATGGACGGAATCATCAATGTACCGATTGCGGCAACGGTTCCCGGACCGGAGCCGGAAATGGCGGCAAAGAAAGTACACGCCAGAATAGTGGTGATGCCGAGTCCACCGGGCAGACGCCCGACGAGTTGTTTCACGACGTCAATGATCTGTTTGGTGATGTTGCCGTGCTCCATCAGAGTTCCGGCGATGACGAAACAGGGAATTGCGAGGAGCGGAAACAGGTTCACACCGTCGAACAGGGAGTTATGAATGATGGACAGCGGAAGATAGCCGCAAGTCGTAATGGCTATGACCGCTGAAATAATCAGGGACATGAAGATGGGCATGCCGATGAAGAAACAGCCAACCAGGGACACGATGGTAATGGTAAGAGTGGACATTACGCATCACCTCCACCGATTTTGGCAAGGCTCATCAGCTCACCATTCTTGATAAGCTCCCAGTATTTCATTACCAGCCGCACATTCATCATCACAAAACAGACAGGCAGCATGGCTTCAACATAGCCTTTGACAATACCCAGTGTCGGAGAGACTTCGGGAAATTCAAACGCGCTCTGCAGGGCAATGCTTGATTGATAAGCGATAAAGAAGTTTGCGGCGATCCAGAGCAGATCCGTGAACATGATCACGGCGACTCTGACTTTTGGAGGGAAAATCAGGAACTGGGCAGTAATTCGCACATGCTGACTATGTTTCACGGCCAGCACACCACCCATGTAAACAGACCAGATGAAGCTGTAGCGGGACAACTCCTCGGTCCAGGCCAGGGACGAACTCAGAACAAAGCGCATGAAGACCTGTAGCGTGAGGGCGAACACCATGGTTGCCATCAGGGCCATACAGGCGCCTTCTTCAAAATTTGCAAAGAATTTTTTTATGATAGGCATACTTTGATTATTGCGGGTAGGAGGTTATAGGCGGGCCGAAGCCCGCCCTTTCAATACAGATTTAGTTCTGTCCCATGATCTTCAGGGCATTATCGATCTTGGCCTTCCCGCCGATGGCATCATAGTACTGAGGCCACAGAGCGCGTGCCTTGTTCATCCATTCGGCTTCGTCGGTAAGCTCATCCATCTCCATGCCGTGCTTGAGGCAATTGCTCAGAGCAACCTGATTCTGCTTGGCAACCCATTCCCACTCATACTTGCAGGCCTCGGTGGCAGCCTTCTGCACGAGAGCCTGAGTGTTTTCAGGCAAACGCTGGAACCACTTCTCGGAAACGAGCAGCGGACCGACCCAAAGCATGTAATGCAGGTCGGTGATGTACTTCTGCACTTCCCAGAACTTCTGGTCCTGGTTAATGGAATGGGGATTTTCCTGACCGTCTGCGACACCCTGCTGCAGGGCATTGAAGGTTTCGGACCAGGCCAGAGGATGCGGTTCCACACCCCAGGAACGGAAGGAATCAAGCTGGATGCGAACTTTAGGCACACGAATCTTGAGGCCTTCCAAATCTGCCAGTTTGGTGATGCTGTGTTTGGAGTTGGTCAGGACACGGTAACCACCGATGAGCCAGCCCAAAGGACGGGTTTTACTCTCGGCTGCAACCGAATCGCCAAGTCCCTGAACGAATTCTTCATTGCTCAGGAGTGTGTAGGCATTTTCAATTTTCGGGAAAAGATAAGGCAGGATAGCAATAGTAGCGGACGGAGCAAAAGGCGTCAGGTTACCGGCTGCCAGAACAGACACATGAATTTCAGAACCGCGAAGCTGTTTTACGTTCGCCTGCTCGGACCCCATGGAACCGCCCAAAAAGAGATTGACCCGAACTTTTCCATCGGAGTCCTTTTCCACAATTTCCTTGAATTTCTCCAACGCAACTGCATGGAGACTTCCGGAAGGGTTGGCTGTTGCCGCCATTATCATGGTTCTCTGATAATCTTCAGCAAAGGCGGACGTAGAACATATCATTAGAGCTGCGGCCATAAGCAGAATCAATGTCTTTTTCATTTTGCACTCCAGTTTCACGGTCTAAGAAATATGATTTCGGCAATCGGATTTCGCTATTAAATCCAATGACAGTCACGAAACGGCTTTGCGGTTTCAATGGCGCTTTTTTTCCCTTCGCCCTTTGACGACACCTCGAAATTACGCCCAATCTGACTGTGATTCTTTTGCCAAATCTTTTCATCGTTAAAAATATCCACAACCACGGCCCGACGCACTGCGGCTGTTGAGAAGTCCAGTCTTTTGTTATTTCCCGGCTTTATTTCGGCTCCAAAGGCTCCATTGCCATTTACCGGGAAGAAAGCACTGTTTCGCTGGAATAAACGCATGTGCTTTTTCTACTTTGTGCAAACGGTGTGCCTTGCATGTGAAAAAAATCACTGAAACACTCTGGCTGCAAAATAAATTCAATTATTTCAACAACAATAAAAACAAAAACAGACATAGAAGCAAAAATCATCACTATGATGAGAAAATACAATTGATAACAATAACTGACTACACCTAATTGCCACACAAATTTCTGTGAAAAGTTTCACAGCGGCGTGGCAATCCGACAACATTCGGCAAACGAATAGCCTAAACAGTTGTATTTAAAATAAAAAACAACAATGTTGCACAACAGCAACAGTTGCACATGTGCAACGCCCCTCTGATAAACCCCACCCATCAATTACTCAACCAAAAAAAAGAGGAGCCGAAGCTCCTCTCTTTTCTTGTCGACTACATCAGGCGATTACAAGCCGAGAACCTTTTCTGCATTTTTAAACATGATTTGCTCCATAACCTCTTCGCTCAGACCAAATCCCTTGTACATGGCGATAGCATCGCGGAAATCCGCACCGGGGTGAGCGCTGGCAAAAAGAAGTTTGTCACCAATCAAGTCGGCAGCGGCCTTTACGTAGGACTCACCGCCGGGATGACGTTCATACTCGGACAACTCCATGTACACGTTTTCATTGCGCTCCGTGACCATGATGGCTTCTTCAACCCACGGGTAACCGCCGTGGCTGATGATGATCTTCAACTCCGGAAAATCACGGGCAACGTAATCAATGTAGCGAGGAGCCGCGTGTTCCATCACCGCTCCGGGAACCAGCGTGCCGGGACCGGTGGATACCACAACGGGAATACCCAGTTCACAGCACTTGCTGTAGACGGGATAATACTTGGCATCATTGACAAAAATCTTTGCCAAATATGGATCAATGGCTGCACCGTGCATTCCCTCTTCTGTGATCTGGCGGGTCAATTCATAAATGCCGTCCATACCCTTGTGCGGGTCAACGCCCATGAAGCCGAGAAAAATGTCGGGGAAGTCTTTGACAAAGGAAATAACGCCTTCGTTGTTTGCCGCGGCATCATACGTCATGGAGCAGTCACGACCGGTTATAACGGCTTTGACAACATCATGCTCCTTTATCATTTCAACGACTTCAGGAACCTCCTGAGCTACCAAGTGAGTCAAATCTATCTTGGCAAACATGCCCTTGAACATGGTGCTGTTGGTAAAACCGTCAATGGTGGCCTGCGTGTTGGGGCGGAAACGAAAATCAATGATCTGCACGGTATATTCTCCTTGGATTTATGTGTGCATGAGATTGTGCCTCAAATAGCAAGCCGAATGCCACTTCGCACCACCGGACAAGAGTTTTCGCCAACGGAATTCAAAGATTACAGCACCGACAGACAGACCTTTACCGGGCCATTACATAAACCATGGCTCTCTGCGGTTTATTTTAAAAAAAAACTATCCTCAAATACGCTTTCCGTTTTTCCCACCCATTGATTTTGTTGCAACAAACCACGTTGTGGCAGCAGCGCAACAAAACGCACAAACACCTCAAATAACTAACTTTAGAAGGCTAATGTTGCACCCAAACAACACATGTGCTTTTTTGCGCAAGCCTTATTCGACAGCCCGCTTTTTCCACCTTCTCTTTTAAAATCAACATGTTACATGTTTGGCACGGTAGGTGCTTTAGGGGAATCACGCTATATACAAAGGCTCCACCACGATTAAACAGTTTAAAATTCAAAGAATTAAGACAAAGTTCATTTATCCATCAGGAGAATTAACATGACAAATTATGATTGCTGTCTTTCCCCACAGGAAGAACGTATCGCGAACAGCATTGATACCCGAGAGGGACGTGAACGCGTATACGAGATGCTTGACTCCTTCCACATGACCACCCCGTTCATCGACATCGAGCGTGCCCGCTACTTCACCGAATCCATGAAGCAGACCGAAGGCCAGCCGCTGGTTCTGCGTTGGGCCAAGGCTCTGAAGAATTGTGCCGAAAAGATGTCCGTGTACATCACTCCCAAATCTCTCATCGCCGGTCGCTCCGGCAAGCTGGGACGCTACGGCATCCTGTACCCGGAAATCGACGGTGACTTCTACTCCATTCTCAAGGATCTGGACAAGCGCGAAAAGAGCCCCTTCAAGATCACCCCGGAAGAAGTTGACATCGTCGTCACCGAGATCGCTCCTTACTGGGAAGGCAAGACCTACCACGAGCACCTGAACGGTGCCATGCCCGACGACCTGCGCGGCGTAACCTACGACGATGACCATGGCCTGAAGTCCAAGTTCGTTGTCTCCGAGACCTCCTCCTACCGTTCCGCTCTCCAGTGGGTGCATGACTACGACAAGGTCCTCAAGCGCGGCTTCAACGACATCAAGCGTGAAGCACAGGAAAAGATGGCTCAGCTCGACGCCGAAAGCCCGGTCCAGACTTGGGAAAAGCGTCCCTTCTACGAAGCCATGATCATCATCTGCGACGCCATCGTCCTCTGGGCCCGCCGTCACGCTGACCTCGCCCGCGAGCAGGCTGAAGCCGAGACCGACAAGATTCGCAAAGCCGAGCTGCTGGCAATGGCAGACCGCTGCGAACGCATGCCCGCCGAACCTGCAAAGGATTTCCGCGACGCCATCCAGTCCCAGTGGTTCGTGCAGATGTTCTCCCGCATTGAGCAGAAGGCTTCCGCCATCATCTCCAACGGCCGCATGGATCAGTACCTGTTCCCCTTCTATGAGCAGGACATCAATGCCGGTACCCTGACCCCCGAGCAGGCAAAGGAACTTCTGGAGAACATGTGGGTCGAAATGGCTCAGTTCATTGACCTGTACATCAACCCCACAGGCAACGAATTCAACGAAGGCTATGCTCACTGGGAAGCTGTCACCATCGGAGGCCAGACCCCGGAAGGTGAAGATGCGACCAACGAACTGACCTACCTGTTCCTTGAGTCCAAGCGCGAGTTCCCGCTGAACTACCCCGACCTCGCAACCCGCATCCACTCCAACTCCCCCGAACGTTACCTCGCCGAGATCGCCGAGACCATCAAGGACGGTTCCGGTTTCCCGAAACTCATCAACGACGAAGAAATCATTCCGCTCTACACCGCCAAAGGCGCCCCGTTCGATCAGGCCATGGACTACTCCGTGTCCGGTTGCACCGAAGCCCGTATGCCCAACTGCGAGACCTACACTTCCGGTTGTGTCTACATCAACTTCGCCACAGCCATGGAAATGACCATGCACAATGGCCGCATGCTCAAGTACGGTGATGAAGTTGTCGGTCTGGAAACAGGCGAAGCCGGCGATTTCAAGAGCTGGGACGAATTCTACGAAGCCTACCTGAAGCAGCACAACAACCTGCTCGTCAAGGCCTTCCGTCAGCAGTACATCGTCGACAGCCTCCGCCCCGAACACTTTGCTTCTCCCCTTGCTTCCGTCCTGCACGACCTGTGCATGAAGGAAGGCCTGGACCTGCAGAGCCAGACCATTCCCGGCGGCCTTGAGTACTCCTACTTCGAATTCCTGGGATACGGCACTGTGGTTGACTCCCTTGCCGCCATCAAGAAAATGGTCTTCGAGGAAAAGAAGCTGACCATGCAGGAAGTCGTTGACGCCCTGAAGGTGAACTTCGAAGGACATGAAGAAACCCGCGAAATCCTGCGCTCCGCTCCCTGCTACGGAAACAACGATTCCTACGCAGATGCAATCGCCAAGGAAATCGACGCTGTGTGCCAGGAATACGCCCACAAATACTCCGAAGAGCGCGGCGTGAACCTCGACGTTCGCTACGTACCCATCACTTCCCACGTACCCTTCGGCAAGGTTGTCTCCGCAACCCCCAACGGTCGTGAAGCATGGACCGCACTGTCCGATGGCGCTTCCGCATCCCACGGCGCAGACCAGAAAGGCCCCACCGCAGTTCTGATGTCCAACTACCACTCCAAGAACCGCGGCATGAAGAACCGTGCATCCCGTCTGCTGAACGTCAAGCTTTCCCCGAAAGTTGTCGAAGGCGAAGCCGGTACCCAGAAGGTCGTTGACCTGATCCGCACCTGGTGCGACCTGCATCTCTGGCACCTCCAGTTCAACATCATCAACAAGAAGACCCTGCTCGAAGCTCAGGCCAATCCTGACAAGTACCGCAGCCTGCTCGTCCGCATCGCCGGTTACTCCGCATACTTCTGCGATCTCTCCCGCGATCTGCAGAATGACATCATCAACCGTACCGAACACGAACAGATGTAACTGATACGCACACCGCGGGGGGCGGGTTCGCCTGCCCCCCGCCTTTCAGAGTCTCAGGCCAGCCACTACGCACTGCACGTTTTTCCCGGCCTCAAAGCATTTCATACTCAAGAAAGGAAACAGTCATGAGTAACCCGAACGAAGGCATTGTCTTCAATATCCAGAATTTCTCCGTGCATGATGGAGCAGGTATTCGAACCATTGTGTTCTTGAAAGGATGCCCACTTCGCTGTGCATGGTGCAGCAACCCCGAATCACAAATAATGAAGCCTCAAATGGGCTATAATCCGGGAAAATGTCTGACCACTGAAAAATGTACGAGGTGCATTCGCATGTGTCCGGAAGAAGCCATTTCTTCCACCGAAGACAACCTGATCACCTTTGATCTTGATAAATGTGTTCAGTGCCACACCTGTGCAGACAACTGTGCTTCCGATGCACTCTGTGTTTACGGAAAGACCATGACCGTCCGCGCTGTGATTGATGAGGTGGAAAAAGAAGCAGCCTTTTACGCCCGCTCGGGCGGAGGCATGACCCTCAGCGGCGGCGAGGCCATGTCGCAACCGATGTTTTCACTGGCCCTGCTCAAGGAAGCCAAGAAACGTCGCATCAAAACAGCCATGGAAACATGTGGCTACGCAGCATGGGAAGACCTGAAGGCCGCCTGTGAAAACCTTGATGAACTGATCTTCGACATCAAGGCATTCACCGACGACATCCACAAGAAGGGAACCGGTGCCAGCAATGAACGCATTCTGGAAAACTTCAAGCGCGTTGCCGAAACGTTCCCGAATCTACCCATCCTCGCACGCACCCCGGTCATTCCGGATTTCAACGACAATCCCGAAGAAATCCAGCGAATCATCGACTTCATTCCTGTGCAGAACAACATCAGCTACGAATTGCTGCCATACCACAGGATGGGGCAACCCAAATACGCTTATCTCGGCATGGAATTCCCCTATGAAGGAATGGTGCTGGCCGATGGTGTCATGAAGGAGCTTCGCCCTCTGGAACGGGAAGCAAACGAAAGATTTCAAAACGCATAAAAGCCTCCTCCCCTAAAAAAACCGCGTCCCCGATAAGCCATCGGGGACGCGGTTTTGCGTGCTGTCATGTTAAAGAATGAGCTACTGGACGTTATATTTTTTGAGCTTTCGAAAAACCGTCGTCCTGTCCAATTTGAGTTCCTTTGCCAGTTTGGCAATATTCCCAACGCGCTCCATACCTTGCAAAATAATTGATTTTTCCACCTTTTCAAGAATCTCACGCATGGACGATCCCGTCATATTCAGGCCGTCTAGCCCGTCCTCGGAGGTAATCCGTATCTCGGACAATGGAGCGAAGGGCAAATCCCTCGCTTCGATGACGTTTTTCTTGGAAGTCACCACGCAGCCGAGAATGAGGTTCTCCAACTCACGGACATTACCGGGCCAGCTGTGGTTGAGCAGTGCGTCTTCCGTTTCCTGACTGAACGTCACTTCCCGCTGATACTTCTGACAAAAGGACTTCAGGAACAGACGTGCCATCGGCAAAATGTCAGCCTTGCGCTTTTTCAGGGGCGGGATGTCCACGACAGCGACCTTCAGACGATAGTACAAATCACTGCGGAAACGCCCTGCTTCTACTTCCTTTTCAAGGGATTTGTTGGTTGCCGCCACAATACGCACGTTCACCTTTTGCGGCGTGGTCGCACCGACACGAACGATTTCCCGATCCTGCAAGAGTCGGAGCAGCCGGGTCTGCATGAGCAACGGCAGCTCACCTATCTCATCAAGAAAAAGAGTACCACCTGAAGCGGTTTCGATAAGACCGATCTTGCCGCTTTTGTTCCCGCCGGAAAACGTACCGGGGGCATAACCGAACAATTCGGTTTCAATGAGATTTTCCGGCATGCTGCCACAGTCGGCTTTCACAAAGGCCTTGTCTGCCCTGTCGCTGAGCCTGTGCAGTTTGCGGGCAAAGACGTCCTTGCCCACGCCGGTTTCTCCCAGAAGCAGGACTGTAGCGTCCGTTTCCGCGATGATTCCCAATTGCCCGTACAAATGTTTCATGGGCTTGCTTTGGACGACCGGCGGGACCTTCTCAAGGGCACTGTCGAAGCTCTGGAGCTTTTGGTAAGCCTCCAGAAGCTCCTGCTGTGAAGACATCTGTTCGCGCATTTCCGCCAGTTTCGTGATGTCCCGAAGGTAAGTTACCACCAGCGCGACTTCTCCTGATTCGTCGAAAACAGGGTGCCCTTCAAGCACCACCTTGAACCCGCTCGCGAGCTCCTGCACACGTGTTTCCGGCTGTTTGTTGCGGATAATGTCAGGGTTCAGCACAACGTCGAACAGCCCCCGGCGCACCAGTTCGTGCACCGACTTGCCAAGCAATTCGGAGGAGGGAATCCCGGTAAGGATTTCATGCCGTTTGTTCAAATAGAGAATGACCCCGTCCGGGTCGCTGATGGAAACGGCTTCTTCAACTGTTTCAATTATTTGTGACCAATATTTTTCAATCATGATGCGATGAGGCGGTTGGTGATGATTCATGCAGGCAATGCGACAGGAAAGGCCCCAACAAGCCGCATTGGCTGAAAGGACTTTTGCATAAAGTGTTCCGGCGGGCAAGCTTGTTGAAATGCCCTTTTTATCATGAACAAATTGGCAGGGATATTGCTTGGCGTAACCATGCCTAATTATCTACTTTTCTTCTTCGCATGGTTTGCCGGTGGATTCATCAACAACATCACTGGATTTGGGGCGGCCCTGGTGGCCATGCCCTTTGTAGCGACCTCAATTCCCCTTGAAATAGCGGTCCCTGCTTCAACACTCATCGTCCTGACCTTGAATCTTCAAGTCAGCTGGAATTATCGCAAATACATTCGATGGAAAAACTTGCGCTACCTTTTCATAGGCGGTGTGTTCGGTACAGCCATGGGGGTGTTGCTCATGAAAAACGTCGGCAACGAAACTCTCAAACTGGGGATGGGGCTGTTCATGATAGCATACGCCGCGTATTCACTCTTCACCAAAGACTCCACCCGAAAGCCGATCAATCCGCGCTGGGGAGTGCTGGCCGGATTCGCTTCCACCACGCTCGGCGCGCTTTTCGGATTCAACGGCCCCCCTCTCGCCATCTTTGTATCCTGCACCAAGTGGCCTCAAGAGGCCGCCAAAGGGATTCTCGGCTCCTGCTTCGTCATGACAGGCACAACCATCCTGCTCGGCCAGGTCCTCGCGGGCGTCCAAAACATCCAGACACTGGCATATTACGCCGCAGGCTGCCCCGGAGCCTTAATCGGCGGGGCCATAGGCCTTTTCATCTCCCGTTATCTGTCGCAGCAAACGTACAACAGAATCACCCTACTCCTCGTCATCGTATCAGGAGCGTCCATTTCGCTTTCCTGTTTCAATAGCTGATGATGCCGTCTGTTTCCTTCCAATCCCCACCACGGGGATGATTGATTCACCTTGTACATTCATTATGAAAAACTTTCATTTTATGCAAAATCATGTATGTTTTTTCGCATTAGCACATGCAGTGGTGGGTCAGTTTTAAAAGGGAGGATTCTTATGTTTATGATAACAAGAATATGGGAAAAGATTGTCGTGGTTTTGGTGTGTGCAGGAGTATTCCTGTCAGGGGCAACGGCTGTCAGAGCTGAAGTGCATCAGGCTGACCCCACCGTACTGATTTTGAATGCTCGCATCTTTGACGGAATGAATAAGAAGCTTATTGAAGGGAAAAATGTTTTCATCAAGGGCAACAAAATCATCGAAATTGGTAATATGGATGCAGCTATTGGAACCACGACAATAATTGATGCTAAAGGCAAAGTCTTGATGCCCGGTCTTATTGATGCCCATTGGCACACCATGTTTAATTTTTGGCCTATCGGTAAAATACTGAATTCCGATTTTGGATTTCACAGTATTGCGGCAGGAAAAGAGGCCAAGAAAACACTCTTGCGTGGTTTCACTACGGTGCGAGATGTTGGTGGCAACGCCTTTCCTGTTGCAAAAGCCACTGACGCAGGGATGATAGACGGTCCCCGCATGTTTACTTCTGGAGCTTATATTAGCCAAACTTCCGGACACGGAGATTTTCGTGGCCCCAATGATGTCCCTTCAAATCCGGGAGCCCCGTTGGATTACTCCCAAAGAGTTGGGCATACATTGATTGCCGATGGCGTTCCTGAGGTTATCAAGCGCACTAGGGAAGTATTACGAATGGGCTCTACCCAAGTTAAAGTGATGGCCGGTGGTGGTGTGTCATCCCTGTACGACCCGCTTGATGTGACGCAATATACCTTTGAAGAAATGAAGGCCATCTGCGATGTTGCCAAGACTTGGAATACCTACGTTGCAATACATGCCAATACTGATGAGGCAATCCGACAGGGAGTCAATGCAGGAGTCATGTCCGTTGAACATGGCTTTTTCCTCAAGGCAGATACCGCCAAACTGATGGCCAAAAAGGGTGCATGGTTATGCATACAGCCTTTAATGAATGATGAGGACGCATTTGTGTTCGATAACCCTGTCAGCACAGCCAAGTATGAAAATCTGGTCGAAAATCTGGACAACATGATCGGACTCGCCCGAAAATATAAAGTCAAGACAGCCTTTGGTACCGACATGTTGTTCGATCCCGCTTTGGGGGTGAAACAAGGGAAATTCCTTGCGAAACTCAAGAAGTGGTATACTCCATATGAAATCTTAAAAATGGCGACCCATGACAATGCAGAGTTAGTCATGATGTGCGGCCCCCGTAACCCTTATCCAGGAGGAGAGCTGGGGGTGGTGAAAGAAGGTGCATTCGCAGACCTTATACTGGTTGACGGAAATCCTCTTGAGGACATTGACCTCATCTCCGATCCGGTAAAGAATTTTGTGATGATTATGAAGGACGGAAAGATATACAAGAACACTGTCAATTAAGAAGAGACTACGTTTGAATGCCCATGGTGCGTTGTAATTTCTCGGCGCACCATGCTTTTACTTTTAAGAGAGAGAATAAGAGGCCAATAGAGTGCTCCCACTCTCTTCACAGATTCAAATGGATAGCGTACGCGATTTGTATGAGCAAAGAAGTCCCAAATTCAATCACGCCTGCGGTTTTTCAAAAAACGATGCTGCTGCTGGCAGAAAAACGTACGGCCATGACCACACTGCGGACAGGTGCCGCCATCAGCCTGATTCCTTTATCCATCCTGTCGTTTCTCGTAGCCATGATGGACAAGTTGGAGTTGCAAGCCGATCCGGTTTTGCTGGGGTTTACCTTGGCGTGCAATGCGGTACTAGCTGTTTTTGGCCTGTACCTCATTCGACGCGGATTGGTCCGCATGCGTTTTCATGATCGCAAGTTGGATGAACTCAAAGCGCAATACCCCGAACTGCGAGAGTTGTTTTACCAATAGCCCGTTTAACCTTAAATACGTACCCCACATGAGGAAATTTCATGAACTACGATGTTGTCTTTCACTTTGACCACGATCCCCAGGCTCTGGAGATTTCTTTCAGTAACATCAATAATTACTTTACTTTTTTTGCCAAGAACAAACCGTCGGTAGTCCTCGTAGTCAATGGGCCGGGCGCAAAGCTCTTGGTCAGATCGGGCAAATACGTCGAACAAATCCGCGAAATCTCTCGACTCGGCGCCGCGATCAAGGTTTGCAACAATGCGCTGCATCATTTCAAGATCGATCCCGAACAACTTTGTCCGGAATGCATCGTTGTCCCTGCCGGGATTGTTGAGATAGTGGAGTTGCAAAACAAGGGCTTCTCGTATGTGAAACCATAATGGGATACGAGGCCTGAGCCACGTCCCCACCGTTCGTATTTCAGCGAGGGCTTGACTAAGCATAATTCAGAGATAGGATTTAATTCATATTTTTTTGGATTTGATGTTTTCTGCAGCAAGGTCGAACTTCCCGCCGATATCCTTGAAATTACGCCTTTACCCCATGAAGAGGGAGTTCCTTGCTTCAAATACAATTTATCGCCTGATTATAAAGTTGTGCGAGCCTCATTCTTCACAAAAACCGCCCAGAGCCTCTTCGGAGGCTCTTTTTTTGCCCTCGGTTCTCAGATTCAATTTTGGCAGTCCAAAAAACACAAAAAAAAAGGGCTTACGATTTCCATCGTAAGCCCTTAAAATATGGCGGAGAAGGAGAGATTTGAACTCTCGATGGAGTTTAACGCCCCATACACGCTTAGCAGGCGTGCGCCTTCAGCCAACTCGGCCACTTCTCCTATCCCGAACGGATGAGTTACTGGCACTCACGCGTCGAGGAAAAATGCTCTACCCTTTTCATCACTTGCTTGTCAATAAGTCGAGCCATTATTTGCTCTTTTTTTCCTTCTCTTCACGACGACGCTTGCTCTTGAGGCTCTTGTACTTGGTCTCATGACGGCGAGTCTTGGCCCCGCCCATGCGCTCTCGTCCCGGACCGCGCTTGCCGATTCCGGAAATACCACGGCTTTTCTCCCATTCCTTCTTGTCATGACTGGAACGGAGCACGATGTTCACCGGGGCAGCCTTGATACCCAGCAGCTTGCGGAACTGGTTTTCCAGATACCGCACATACGAGGTCTTGACGATGGTATTGTCATTCACGAAAAACACGAATGTCGGAATAGGCTCATCAGCCTGTGTGGCGTAGAAAAACTTCGGTCTGCGACGTTTCACGACCGGCGGCTGGAGTTTCTCCAGAACACTCTGCAGAGCGCGGTTGAGCTGCCCGGTACCGATACGGATGCCGCACTCCTCACGAATGGCCTCAGCCATGGGAAGCAGCTTGCCAATGCCGACACCCTTGTGGGCAGAAGTCATGACAATCGGAACATGCGGAATGACGCGCAACTCCTGACGAAACGCCTCAAGAGCCATATTGGTTTCCCTGCGAGGCACGAGGTCCGCCTTGTTCACCACCACGATGAACGGCGTCTTTTCCTTGGCAAGAAATTCGATAAGCCGCTTATCCTGTCGTCCAACGCCAAGAGTGATGTCGATGACAAGAATGGTCACGTCCGAACGCTTGGAATTCTTGAGAGCGCGAATAACACTGATCTTCTCAAGATGATCCTGAATGTTCGCCCGCTTGCGAACACCGGCCGTATCCACAAACGTGTACCGCTTGCCTCTCTTCTCGAACGTAACGTCAATGGAGTCACGGGTCGTCCCGGCCACGTCGCTGACAATAAGGCGATCCTTACCAATAATCGAATTGATTATGGAAGACTTGCCCGCGTTGGGACGGCCAAGCATAGTCAGCCGCAACCCCTTCTCCACTCCGTCGTCTTCATCATTCGGAATATCAAGATCAACCACGAACCGACGGACGTAATGACGCACATCATTCAGATTGTAACCATGCGCAGCGGAAACCGGCAGCAATTCGATGCCCAGCTCATGAAATTCGGCAGTCATGGCAGGAGCGAATTCGCTGCCGTCCACCTTGTTGACCAGCATGAATACGGGCTTACCGCTTCGTCTGACATACTCTGCAGCCTGCTGATCAAGCGGGGTAAGCCCTTCCTTGCCGTCCACCACAAAAATGATGGCATGGGCTTCTTCAATGGCTTCCCGGGCCTGTTCGAAAATCTCGTCCTCAAAATCCTTGCTCAACTCGGGAGTCGCTTCTGATTCGAGAACCATTCCGCCGGTATCAATGAGGTCGAACTTGACGTCACCCATAATACACTCGCCGTAAATACGGTCACGCGTCACGCCCGGCATATCATGGGTAATAGACCGCGACTTGCGAAGCAGACGGTTGAAAAGTGTGGACTTGCCCACATTGGGACGTCCTACAAGGGCAACAATTGGCAACATGATAGTGGCTCCGAAAAATAATCTGTCGGCGACTTGCCGAAAAGGGAAAAAACCGCACCTCCTAAAACAGAAGGAAGCGCGGGCTTAACCTACCTTAAGTCGAATGTCGAGTCTATAATTCACGGCACCCTGTGCCGCAACCGATTATTGAACCGACATTTCCTCGATAACAGCGTTCAAACGACTCGCCATGGAAGCAACTTCCTGAATGGCCTGCGCAGCCTCCTGCATCACTTGTGAAGTCTCCAAAGAGATACGGTTGATGTCATCCGTAGCCCGGTTGATCTCCTCACTGGTAGCAGACTGCTCCTCGGCAGCCGTGGCAATGGCACGGACCTGATCCGCAGCAGCTTCGACACGCCCCACAATTTCACGGAGAACGTCGCCAGACTCATTTGCCAGACCGGCACTGCGGGAGGCCAGTTCCGCAGCATTTTCCGTGGCATTGACGTTTTCCTTGGTCATTTCCTGAATCTTCCTGATGGCGGAACCGACTTCACCGGTAGCGGCCATGGTCTTTTCAGCCAGCTTCCTGACTTCATCGGCGACTACGGCAAAGCCGCGTCCGGCCTCACCGGCCCGTGCGGCCTCGATGGCGGCGTTCAAGGCAAGCAGGTTGGTCTGGTCAGCAATATCGGTAATCACTTCCATGACCTTGCCGATATCCGCAGCCTGAAGTCCAAGATTCTCCATGGAGACCTTGAGTGTATCGGCCTGTCCCTGCACATCATCAACCGAACTGATAACCTGCGAAACAACACCTTCACCGGCCTGAGCATTCTCCTTGGCAACATCGGCATCTTCCGCAGCCTGCCCTGCGTTCTGTGCGACTTCAAGCACAGTCACATTCATCTGATCCATTGCAGTAGCCGTTTCGGAAGCCCGTTCCTTCTGAAGCTCCGACCCGCGACTGGCCTGCTCTATCTGGGCAGACAATTCTTCTGCGGCACTGGAGAGGTATTGGGAAATTTCCTCAGCTTCGTTGGCAGCCTTGGAAATACGCTCATTCTGCGCTTCAATCTGCTTCTGCTGGGTACGGATGTCAGTAATATCAATCCAGACAGACAAAGCCCCCAGCATTTTCCCATCCATGTCATAGAAAGGAGTCGTTGAAACCTGCACGTTTTTCGTTCCCCCGCCGGGAGTGAAATACTCGATCTCGTCAGCAAGATGTTCCTTCTGGTCAATGGCCCTGTCGGAGTGGGTCACATGGCTGGCATCATTGTAATACAGTTCGCCCGAATTGATGCCGACATATTCATCTTTTTCACCTGGCTTTTCGAGAAGGTCGCACATTTCCTGATTGACCCAGATCGTCTTGTGATCCGAATCAAGAAGAGCACAGGGAAGAGGGAACCCCTCAAGGACGCCATCGGAAAAACCAAGTTTCGTCTTGAGTTCACCAACCATGATCTCTATCTGGTCAGCCAGCAACTCGAATTCAAAACGGTACTTCCCTTCAAGTTTGGCGCTCAAGTCACCACCGGCAACAGCCGTGGCAAAATCAAGTATGCCATGAACAGGCTGGGTAACAAGCTTCCGAATAAAAACCACCATGATCCCGATCAACAGAAGAGCCCCCACAAAGCCACCTATAGCAAGGAAATTTCGCTGCAGGTTTGCCGCATGGGACATATCGTCTTCATAGGCACTCATGGCAACAACCCACCCGGTTTTGGGCACAGTGTCGAAAACCATGTGCTTTTCACGGCCTTCCCACTCATAATCAGCCCAACCGCTTTTCTCTTTCAATGCAACCTGAGCAAAGTGATGTTTAGTGGCATCTTTCAAATACAGCTTCTTGTTGAGTGCATGACCAATAAACCGGCCTTTTCTGTCAAGCATGAAGCCATACCCGTTTCTGGCAACACGAATCGGATCAACAAATGCCGATGTAAAGTTTTCCCACTTCGGGAACAGGCCGACTCCACCAATTATCCGGCCGGCACTGTCGCGAACCACACTGGACACTGCAAAAATGAGAATTCCGCCGCCGCTTTTTGAAACAAGAATATTTTCAGAAAGATACGTAGATTTATCACCGTTCAGAATGACCCGAGCATACTCCCGGCTGCTGCGATCGGCACCGGCCATGTTCTTGCCCTTTGCATTATACCCGGCAACAACCTTGCCGTTGACATCAAAGACAAAGGCGGCCCAATACTCTTTTGAAGTCGCGAAAAGATTCCTGAACTCGGCATCCGCTCCAGCCAAATCACGACCTTCCAAGGCATCGCGCATGATCTGCTGTGAAGCGAGCATGCGGACCATGCTCTCGCTCTGGTCGACATACCCTTTCAACGCAGCCATGATTTGTTTGACTGAGTTGTCCATGGCAGACTTTTCTTCCGCCATTACAGTCTGATAAGTATTATCACTAACCCATAGAACTCCCGCTGACATGGAAAAAACTATAACAACTGCAATCAGTACAGTAATGGCCGTATTGACACTTTTAACCTTCATAATTTCCCCCATAACGAGCTTCCATCGAGTTCCTCTGCGGTTACAATTACTTTTCACATGAATGCATGGCGATTATTATTAACACAAATTAGCAGGTTAGCCCACCTCCGACAGAAACACATTGTCTATAAAAAATAACGATTTCACCATGTTCATTCTCCATCATAAAAAAAACGGGACCGCAATGCGGTCCCGTCCAGAATAAACAACTCGATCAAACTTCTATTTTTCAAAAAGCTTCTTGATCGCCTCGGTATAAGGCGGATACAGCACGCCTTTTTCCGTTATGATACCGGCAATCAACTCATTGGGAGTCGGATCAAAAGCAAGATTATACACTTCGACACCCTCGGGCGGAATCCTGTGATCACCGATATGAGTCACTTCACGCGGATCACGGTCTTCGATGGGAACATCGTCACCAGTGGGTGTTTCCGGATCAATGGTGTACTGGGGAGCGGCGACATAAAAAGGAATTCCAAACCGCTGAGCCATAATCGCAACACCGAAAGTTCCGATCTTGTTCACAGCATCGCCATTGGCAGCGATACGGTCAGCGCCGACCACAACCTTGTCCACCAGCCCCCTCTTCATCAGGAGAGCGCAGGCATTGTCACAGGCGACCTTGACCGGAATGCCGTCCTTGTGCAGTTCGTATGCGGTCAGACGGGCACCCTGCAAAAACGGACGGGTTTCGTTGGCAATGACAGAGACTTTCTTGCCCTGATCAATGGCACCACGAACAACACCAAGCGCCGTGCCATAACCGGCAGTAGCCAGAGCGCCTGCATTGCAATGCGTCATGATCGTATCGCCGTCATCCATGAGTTCACCGCCGAACTTGCCGATGAGTTCGCACATCTCGATGTCGCCCTCATGAATTTCCTTGGCACGGTCCAGCCAGATTCCGAGCAGCTTTTCCAGCTCCACCTCACCGGCTTCTTTCCAGATACGGCGCATCTCGCGAACAGCCCAACGCAGGTTCACTGCGGTCGGACGCGCGTTCTCGATCTGATCGAGCTTTTCATTGAGATTCGCTTTCCAGTCACCTTCCATGCCCTGCACTTCACGACCGGCAAGATAGCAGCCGTAAGCAGCAGTCACACCAATAGCAGGAGCACCGCGAACAACCATCACGACCAGCGCAAAACAAATGTCTTCAGTGGTCTTGCAGTCGAACCAGTCTTCACGATTCGGCAGGTAGCGCTGGTCAAGCAGAACAAGAGCGTCTTTTTCGGGAGAATACTGAATATGTTCGGTCATCATGAAATCCTTGTTAAGAGAGTTTTTCCTGAATCAGCTTGGTGACGATGCCGGGGTTGGCCTGCCCCTTGGAAAGACGCATGACCTGTCCCATGAAAAAGCCCATCAGCTTGGTCTTCCCGCCCTTGAAGGCTTCAACTTCCTTGGGATTATCAGCAATGACCTGATCGACCATGGCTTCAAGCTCGCCAGTGTCGGACATCTGCACGAGTCCCTTGGCCTTGACGTACTCGGCGGGATCATCGCCCGATTCACACAAATCACGGAAGGCATCCTTGCCGATCTTCACGGAAATGGTGCCGTCATCCACAAGCTTCAGCAAAACGGCCATCTTTTCAGGCGTAAGTCTGCAATCACATGCCGCAGTGTCATCCTCATGGCAGAAAGGCAGCAATTCGCCGACCACCCAGTTGGAGACCTTCTTGGCGTCACCGCCATAGGCCTTGACCGCCTGCTCGTAATAATCGGCCACGGCTATTTCCGCGGTCAACAGATCTGCATCGTAGTCTGCCATCTTGAATTCTTCGATAAAACGGACACGCTTGTCTGCCGGGAGTTCCGGGAGTTCAGAACGCCACTTCTCGACCCATGCTTCGTCCAGAACGAGCGGCACGAGATCCGGGTCCGGGAAATAACGGTAGTCGTGCGCCTCTTCCTTACCGCGCATGGAATGCGTGGTTCCCTTGTCCGCATTGTACAGACGGGTTTCCTGCACCACGTCCTCGCCATCCTCGACGAGGTCGATCTGACGTTCCACTTCGTACTCAATGGCCTTCTGGACGTGCTTGAAGGAGTTGAGGTTTTTGAGTTCCGCACGGGTACCGAATTCTTCCTGCCCATACGGACGAATGGAAATATTGGCATCACAGCGAAAACTGCCCTCTTCCATATTGCCGTCACAAATGCCGAGATACAGCAAAATGGAGCGCAGTTCCTTGAGGTATGCAACAGCCTCTTCAGCAGAACGCATGTCCGGCTCGGACACGATCTCGATGAGCGGCACGCCTGTACGGTTGAGGTCCACAAAGCTGGCGTTTTCAGCGGCAGAATGGATATTCTTGCCTGCGTCCTCTTCCATATGGATTCGGGTCACGCCGATACGCTTCTTTTCGCCTTCCACTTCGATGTCGATATGACCGTGCTCGCAGATGGGCAACTCGAACTGGGAAATCTGGTATCCCTTTGGCAGATCGGGATAAAAGTAATTCTTGCGCGCAAAAACAGATTTCAGATTGATCTCGCAATTCGTGGCGATTCCCATCTTGGATGCGTATTCCGCAACCTTCTCATTCAGCACGGGCAACACACCGGGCATGCCGGAGCAGACCGGACAGACATTCTCGTTGGGATCGTTGCCGAACTTGGTCGAGCAGGAGCAAAAAATCTTGGTCTGCGTCTTGAGCTGAGCGTGAACCTCAAGCCCGATCACAGTTTCATAGCGGGACATGGACTCTCTCCTCCCCTGTCTATTTCTTGTTTTCGTAAAGTTCCGGGTTCAGACGGGGATCATTGTACATTTTGAACTGAAAATAAACCTTGGGCTTCTTTGTCCCGGCCTCGTATTCCTCGATCAATTCGAGAATGGCCCGCTGAAGGTCTTCATGCTGCTGATTGAGCGTGAGCACCTTGGCGTTGCACTGCTCCACATGGGCTTCCTCAACATCCTTGCGGTTGCACTGCTCTTTCATATGGAAAATTTTCAGCGCCTGAATGGAAAGGCGATCCAAAGCCGCACCCACGGTTTCGGTATTGTACCGCTCCGGAGCATCGGCAGGCAGCAGAGGAGCCATCATGCTGATGAGACACTCATCCACTCGCTCGATCAAATCGTTGCGCTTCTGATTCAGTTTATCGATGGCGTACTTGCAGTCAGCGATAACCTTGGCGTCCACATCCTTGCGGCGGGCGCGGTCCTCGACATGCCAGAGCTGAAAGTTGGCCCAGTGCTGGCGGCCGACCAATTCGCGAAATCCCTGAACTCCGGACAGAGCACCCGGTTCCGGTTCGTCATCATATACGGGTTCTCCGTAATGCCAATCCATGACGGAACGAATCTGATGCGCAACAGCATCTTTCACCGTCTCCCTGATTGTCTCATATGTAATGTCAGCCATTGATAAGTGCTTCTTTGCTTATAAGGAGATAAACGGTGGCCTCGGTCATTATGTTATTGGCGATGGGTTCCACCAGATTCCCTTCACCTATGTAATAGTCAAGTCGCGATCCGCGTATGGCGGTACCGGTATCCTGCGCCAGTCCGATGCCGGCGACTTTCCGCTTGCCCACGGCCCGACCGTTTTTCGTCTGCGGTATTTCTGCCTCAAAGGCAAGCAGGCTGCCAAGCGGAAGGAGTTCCCGGTCTGTAGCCAGTGAAACCATCGGCGTCAACGGCTTTCCAATGGTTCCCTCTGGCGGGGCATCCTCAAGACGGAAGAAAACATAGCTGCGGTTCTCAGCCATCAATTGAAACATCTTCTCGGGATGTTTGGAAAAATACTCTTTTACGTGCCCTTTGGAAAGCCTGCCCTTGGGCAGCAGCCCCTTGGAATGAAGAATGCGTCCAAGGCTTCGGAATCCGTGGCCGTTCTTTGCGCCGTACAGGACATTGCGGGTCGTGCCGTCAGGCAAGCGCAAACGTCCGCAACCCTCCACCTGCATGTAAAAAACATCCAGAGGATCCTTGGCCCATGCGATTTCAAGCCCGCGACCAGCCAGAACATGGCGCACATCCATGTCTCCCCGCTTGTAATACGGCCTCACCCGCCCCTGTTCGACACGATAGAAACGATCACGCCCACGCACCCTGCCATAACGCAGATCGGCGGGCACACCATAAATAGGAAATTCATATCCGGGCTGCCGGGTCAGACTCGCCTCAATTTCCGGCGTGTAATACCCTGTCATAAGGGGCTTGTTCCGCATTCCGAACCAGACAAAACGTCGGGCAAGCAACTCGGGGTACTTGTCGAGATGCGGCAGAAGATCAAGAAATTCTTCAAGACTCTGCACGACCTGCGCCCACGTCAAAGACATGCCGGGACGTGTAAGTGCTGGCTTGCTCTGCGGCATATTCAGCGCATATTCGAGACTACGCTGTACCGGATCTTCCAGAGCGGTCCACGACCCGAGTCCCTGACTGGCAAGATCAATGCGGGTCAGATTTTCAAGCCCTTCGTGATTGGACAGCGGGAAAAACAAATCGCAAACCGGCAGCGACTCCGGTTCATGCACTGTTTTAAGCGTCAATCCATCAGTCACCCGAGGTTGATCAAGACTACCCGAAGCTTCGGCCTTCGAGACCTCTTTCTCTTGGACAGACGGCGACTCAGCCTTGGCAGGAAAGAAGGAACCGTTTTTCAGACACGCCGAAAGCATTGCCAGACAAACGGCAAGAAGCAAAAGCCGGACAAGATTTCCGGCATACATATTTCGTTTGTTCACGTTCATATTTCGATCAAATAAAAAATCTAACCCTGTCCGCAGGAATCAATAGCGACATCACAGAACTTGCCCACACCATACTCACGTCTGCGGAAGAATTTCTCCGGATTCGGGCCGATAATCTGAAGCTCCGGATAACTGCGCTGCACATCAAGGGCAATATGCATTTCCTTGGTGCACCCGGTGGAGTACGTAGCATCCTTTCCTGTCCAGACAGGCGGCACCTTTCTGCCCATAAGCTCGAAGCTCTTTTCAATATCGAAATACGTCTGAAAACGCCAGACGTTGATGTAGCCGCTTCGCTGCACCTGCTCCCACATGAACATCAGATCGTCAGCGTCCATTCCTTCCTCAAAATGCTCGCCCGGATTAATGATATACGCCTCTTCAAGCTGATTCCGCAAATGATTGACGAACTGGGTGATGACATCAATGGCGACCATGGTCTGCCCCGGCACACTGCCGATGATACCGGAATAGAACATGACAGTCCGCCCCTCATGGCGTGCCTGCCGCATTTCAGCAATGATCTCGTCTGCCTTATTCGAAATATACCGTTCGCTGAACGTATGGACACGTTCGGGACGAGGACGAAAATACAGGTGGAATTTCCCGCTGTCATCACGGAAAAAGTTCACGATGTCCCGTGTGAAATCATGGCTGACCTGAATGAGACGGTCATACATGCCACGGCCCTTGGCAAGGACCAGATCACACTCCTTCCACGCACGAGCAAAAGAGACAGAGCAGCGATAGGGATTGAATTTCTCTCTTGTCCCGTCGGAAATAACCATGAACTGATGCTTGGCCATAAGCCCCAAAAGTTCATTCTTGGACAGACGGTCCTCACTGACAAAATGAGCCCCGTTGAACGCCTCCGCCAAAATCGGATCACTGTCTCGATCCCAGAAAGTCGGATGCTCGAAAAAGAACCCTTCCTTGAGTGCCATGACCACCCGATGTCCAAGCCGCAGCAGGCTTTTGACGACCTGCAGATCAAACATCAACCCACCGGAACGATTCGGGATGTAGAGGATTCTTTTTGGACTATCCCCATCCTTGCCAAGCGAATCACAGACAGAGAGGAACTGTTCTGAATTCCTCTGGACCTCGGCCTCAAGATTCAAGGAATCAAGAGCCTCTTCATCAAAACTTTCCGGCGTCCAGTTGTCGGACAACGTCGAAACACGCAACAGGCGTTCGATTTCCAGCATGTCTATCCTGAACCGGAGTTCGTCAATGCGCTCACAGACTTCCATATCCTGCCGACAGACATTCACAGCAGAATCAAAAGCTTCACTGGCAATAATATCCGCCGCCCGCCGGTTCAGGGCCTTGCGGATATCCCGGTACGGATCATCAATGCCACTCTGGGTCATGAAAATGGTAATAAGCCGCTTCATGAGACGGGAGGGAATCAGAATGGGCGAAGCCAGAATCATACGGAACTTGTGACGTGCCAGTTGGATAAAACGACTGGAAACCTTCCGGTCCGGACAAAAATTCCTCGACAAGCGAATGAACGTCTTCCATTGCTCCAGATATTCATTCAAGAGCAAATCAGGAAGCCCCTCCTTGAGAAGCATATGAAACATCCAGTCCGAACACGGCGCGTAGAAGTCACCTTCTTCCACCGCAAGCATGAACCGCAACTGCTCCAGAGATCCGTTCTTGTCAGGATCAATGGTATATTCCAGATGATTTTCGGTCATGAAATGCAGCAACAACGCATCCAGAGAAACATCCTTGCCATATCGTATGTCCAGAACCGACTCGAAATTCCTGTCGAACCCCATCCCGCACCCCATTGAAAAGCGCTGTTAGACTGTTGCAAACCACAAATCATTCACCGGATAAACAATTATGAAGCATTATTTATTACGACCCGAATTGTACAAAAATCATTAGTTAAATTTACAAAAACATTCAACCTTTTTCCATTTTTGCCCCTCCAAACCAAGAGCCGGCACGCACTTTTCTAGATTTTTTTTCATTTTACCTCTAAAGTTTTTTTATACGGTGTCGATCTTATCAATTAAGTGAGGCAATAAAACCGTGAATACTCAATCAGCCAATGTTCGAACCATGCTGCGCACCTATGGGAAGCAGCTGACAAGCGCGAAGCGTCTAGCACGCTTCCGGCAAGCTTTGGGAGCATCCAAGCCAATGGATGACATCGCAAAGCAGGCAAAGCGCCGCGAACTGGTTGAGCGCATAGCGCATGAGGTCATTGAAAATCTGATCGTCAACGCCGAACACTCGCCCGTTGTCGCCGCGATTCTGGAACAACTGGAACGCGAATTCGGGCACAGGTACCTCTTTGAGTACCCGGTGGATGGAAGCGACGTACAGATATTGAGAGAGACCGAACACGGCCCGCTTTACGTTAAAGGTTCCGAAAGGAACAAGATTATGCGTAGGTTGTGGGAAATAACCCTGTCAAAGGTAGATGAAACTATGCTTTGACAGACCCCGAAATATCGGGAGGGACGACATGGTTATCAAGAACATTGTAGGGGACATGAACCCTTACGCAAAAAAGAAGATTGGCGAACAGCGCCCCGCCGAGCAGGCACAAAAGGCTGCACAGTCCCCCAAGACTGCAGGTGAGTCGGCTGACCGGGTCGTACTGTCTTCCGAAGCCAGACTGCGGGGTGCAGCCCTGCAGACTGCCAAGGACGCACCTGATGTCCGCCGTGAAAAGGTGGACAGGCTCAAGCAGCAGGTCAAGGACGGCACGTACAAGCCTGACGTCAAAAAGGCCGCCGCGAACCTGATTCGTGACGACCTCAATCTTCTTATGGAGCGTTAAGAGTACAGCCCTGACGATCTAAACGTCGATGGGACGGAAGTGTGTGGGATAGTCCGCTTCCGTCTGCGGAACCTGAAGACCTATTCTCACCTCGGTGTTGATGACAATCGGCCCCTGGAGGTTGAGGGTAGTGTTTTCGGGTTTGTTCTGTGGAATACTCACAGTCACCAGAATTGCCAGTTGCTTGACATTCTTGATTTTGAGCGATTTGCGGTCAATCTTTTCCAGCTTCACATCGTAGCTTTCAATAAAAGCATAGGGATCGGCAACCAGCAGCCCCAATCCGGGATCGGTCACGCACTGCAAAAGCAGAAACGGCGATTCATCCCTGACATTCAGCAACACGAATTCACGCTTGTCCTCAAGGCCGATCAGACCCCGAGGGAAATAAATGATGCTGTCCAGGCTGATTTCACGCTCGCCCAGCCTTGTCATTATTTTTTGTTTTCTTTCTTTTGCCATAACGCAGCCGCCGCGAGCAGGTCTTGCTGGCTTGCTTCCAGCGCCTGCTTGTTCTGTTCCTTGATCTTCAGATACACCTCTTCCCGATAGACAGTCATGTCTTCAGGAACGTCCAGGCCGATCTTTATCTGCTTCCCCTGAACACTCAGGATCTTCAGCTTGATATTATCGCCCAGGTAGAGGCTTTCTCCCGGTCTCCGGGTCAGTATCAGCATTTTGCCACCAAATAGTTAGTCTACGGCTCGGGTCACGCTTTCGCGTCCACTTGTTTGCCGACTACATTACATGAGTCAAGAAGTCCAGTGTGTTAGATAAACTTGCCGAGGTTCAACTGCATAATCATGGAAGACGAACGAAGTACGGATTCGTAAATGATCTGCTGCTGTGCAAGGTCAGTCATCAACTCGCTGATATCAGCATCCTCGATAGAACTGACAAGCGCCTCTTCATTGAGCTTGAGGCCGTCGGCGATGGTCCCCGCCACGGTAAGCCTGTTTTCACGTCCCCCCACTTCGGCGAGACTGTTCATGATATGCCTTTCCGCATTATCCAGATTGTCGAGACACTGCTGTATGCCTGTCTGGTTATTGGTCTCGGCAAAAGCAACGAGGTTACCCATCACCTCGAACAGGTTCTGTGAAAATTCATCGCTGCCCTGAATCGTGACGGCCATCTTTGCCGCACCGGCAGATTGAAGGACCCGCCCGGCATTGGAACTGCCGAGTGTCACCACGGCACCGCCAGCAGAAAGCACGGCGTCGGGACTCATGTAGACGCCGCCGAAAATATCCTTGCCTACATCATTGACCGTCACTTGCTCACTGCCAGAGATATCGAGATTGATATCGGCCGAACGGGGGCGGATAACAAACTGCTGTCCAGGATGCAGCACGTTGCCGCCACTGGACGTCAAATTCAGAATACCGCCATTGGCCACACTGAGAACGGACGAATTACTCGAAGCATCAGCCTGTGCCACGTTACCGGTCGTCCATGTGATACCGCCGTCCATACTGTACGAGTACTCGATGTTCTCATTCATCTTCACATCGGAACTGTTGTCAATGCGTATGGTCACGTTGTTGCTCAGGAATGAACCGGACGCCGCAGCCTCAATGTCGGTATCATTCGGCATTTTGTCGACCAGAGGCGGCGCATCCTTGTCGTCACCCATGTAACGGGCAGAAGGACGAATCCACATCCATGTTCCGTCAGCCACTTCCGGGTCATTGCGGTCATTGACCTTGACCGTGGCATTGCCATGAAAAACCACACTCGTTCCGGCGTCAGGTAACGTCAGAGTCCCCTGTCCGCCTGCAAAATCCACCTGAACATCAGTTTTCCAACTCCTGCCGCCGTCAATACTGTATCGTGCGCGCAGGTTCGGATCATTCAAATCCATGTTCCCGCCCACGGCAGTCGCGCCCGTCTCGTCATAATACTGCACAAGGACCGTGGTTTCCGACGAACCAAGAACCGTAAAATCAACGGAATCGCCAAAATTAGCATCATTGGTCGTCAGCCACATGATTTCTTCAAAGGCCTTTCCGTCCACCTTCTGGCCGCCGTAAATATTCTTGCCCTCAAACTCACTATTGGCGAGTCCGACCATCTGCTCAAAAAGGCTTCTGAGTTCGTAGCTAACCTGTTCACGGTTATCCCCGTCAACAGTACCGGTAGAGGCCTGTGTCGCCAGCTCCTTGGCCCGTGTAATGAGAGTCGAGACCTGTCTGAGCGTTTCATCGGAACGACCGAGCCATCCCTTGGCCGTGGAAATGTTTTCCTTGTACTGCTCAAGGGACCGCAACGTGTCACGGTGATCCAGAATGCGTGTCATTCCGGTCGGATCATCACTGGGTTTGTTAATTTTCTTCTGCGTCTGTGCCTTGTTGTTGAGATCCATCAACGTCGTCAATGAAGTATTCAAATTATGCACATAGTTGTCGAAGAGCATCTGTTGTGAAACTCGCATACCCGTCCCCTCTCCTACGGCTTCAGTGACAGAATCGTCTGAAGCATCTGGTCGGCAGTAGTAATGAGCTTGGCTGCCGCCGTGTAAGAAGCCTGATACCTGATAAGGTCACTCATTTCCTCATCAAGGTTGACGCCGGACACCTGCTGTTGGCGCTCATTGAGATCCTTGGACAGCGTCGTGTAAAAATTCTTGTTGAACTCGGCCCGGTTGGTATCGGTACCGACATCCCCAACCAAACCGTTGTAGTAATCGAGAATGGTTGTCTGCGTCGTGCCTTCCGTAACCGTGGAAAATGTGACGTCCACATTCCTCAACGCATACATGGACAAAGCCGTGGTGTTGTCGCCGGAATTCATCTCCCCGGCACCATTCACATGTCCGGTGGCAAGATAATCAAGATCACTGGAAATCTTTTCATTGACTTGCATGTCACCCGGACTCGATCCCTTGAAAAATGTATTGACCCCGAGCGCGGCATTCAATCCGGCGGTATCGGTTCCAAAGGCGAACGTATATCCCTCTTCCGCTTCAAGCATCAGCCTGTTGTTGACAATAGTTGCCCTGATGGCACCGTTGTAAGTCCGATTGTAGGCATCACGTACGTTCACAAGAGTGTCCGTCGCAGGATTAAACGAAGCACCACCACCGAAATCAAGAGAGGCAGATGAAGTCAGAAGTCCAGTGTTCGCGTCGTAGACATACATCAATGAAGTACCGGACTGGAGACGGTTTCCAAAGGGCAGGCCTGCGGAATCACTGCCGAGCGCCTTGGTGGAATCTGAGACCTGATATGTTCCGCTCACGGAGGTAAACGTCTGCAAACCAGCCCCCTGACTGTGCCTGCGGTTGGTCTCCCAAATGATATTTTCAGAAAGATTTTCAAGCTTTTCGCGATACTTGCCGACATAATTATCACGAAACTCCATCATTGCCGCCAAGCTGCCGCCGGTCAGGCGCGAAGTATTTTCTTCACCATTGAAATGAAGCTGGGGTGTGATGTTTTCCTTATGCGACGTATTCTCGACCCAATAAAGCCCCTGATGCGGATTGATAACAAAACGGTCGCCATCCAGAAGGTCGTTGGAAGGAGTCCCCTTGGAGTCCGTTGCGCTGCCGAACCAGATATTGATGCCTTCAACGTTGACACGCTCACCATACTCACGGGCATAAAAATGTTTTTCCGACCCGTCTGCATTGGTCAGCCACGTTACGCCGCCATCCAATGAAACTCGGAACTGGGCGGCATTCGCACCGGAACCGACCTGACCGGCCGTCGGAGAAGGCGGAACCGTGCTGGTATTGGAAGAAACGAATTCGATGGTATATTCAAAATCGGCCGAGCCTTCGAAGTAGACACCACCATCAAACGTGGAATCTGGTTCCAGAGCTTCCGTTGTCTGAGGAGCCTCAAACGAAAGAGCAAAATGGGTGTCGCCATCAACCAGATTCTGTCCGGCCTTGGTCATGACGGTAAAGTCGCCGCCACCATTGTCGATCGTCTTGATATCCAGCAGTTGCCCGAGTTCACGAACTTTGCGGGCGCGTTCATCAAACAGCGAGTTGGCATTGTTTTCGCCTTCGATATGATGAACCTGAATATCCTGATTCAAGGTGGCGATTTCCTGCATGAGCTTGTTGGCTTCATCCACCTGAGCCTTGACGGTCGTATTGATGCGCTGCTGCATGAGAGCGAGGTCGTTGTCCACCTGCCTCAACGTTGAGATCATGGTATTCGCATCGTTAACGACAGATTGCCGCGCACCATAGTTGTCCGGGCGCTGGCTGACTTCATTCCAGGAATTGAAATACTGTGACAGGGTGCTGCTCATGCCCACACCGCTGGATTCATTGAGCAGACTTTCAACACTCTTGAGCTGCTCCCAGAGATTGCCCCACTTGTCCTTGAGCGAAGACTGCTCCAGATACAACTCCTCGACCATGGTGTCGAAGTTACGGACAACTTCCTTGGCACGGACACCCGTACCCAGCTGGCCGGGAGCATAATCAATATAATTCGCTTCCTCCATGACCACGGAACGACGGGCATAGCCTTCCGTGTTGACATTCGAAATGTTCTGACCGGTGACCTGCAGTTGCACCTGTGAGGCGAAAAGGGCCCGACAGCCCATGTCAAGAATGGAGTTGGCACCAAAGGACATCTAGAGCCTCCCGGTCAACAGCCTTGCATTGCTCGGAGCCTTGGCGAAACGTCCGCTCGCACCATACGCAGTGGTATTCTTCGGCTTGATCTGATCGTGCATGAAATCAAGCAGATTCTTGCTCTGATCAAAAAGAGCAAGAGCCATTTCGTTATTCTTGGCCGCCTGAATACCGCACTTCTGCTCGGTTTCGTCCATCAGGGAAAGCAGCTTCTGAAAATTACTCTTCATTTCGTCATTCAGAGAAGGATACAGCTCGGAAACTCTGGCTGCTCCCGGCACGGCTTCGCCGATATTCCTGCGAAGACTCGCCCGCTCAACGACAATCTGGCGCATGAGTTCCTGAATGGACAACTCAATCTGAGACACACTCTGGGGATTGCTCTTCATGAGCCGGGAAAATTCTTCCTCCAAAAGCAGGGAAAGCAGCATCAAAGCCTTGTTCTGCCGGACCAAATTTTCCTCAATTACACGAAACATATTCGCCCCTCTTCGCTACAACTCACTGAATTCATGCAAAAAACTTCCAATTTCAATATTTTCCGATTCTTTCGGTTCAGCCATTTTTTGCAAGTTTCCTACCAACTTGAGTCAAGCTCTCGTTTTCAGCTTTCCGACCGTACCCAAAATCAGTCCCGCCCTTTCCGAGCAACCCTTCCCTGATACGTTCGGCCTCAAGTTTGCGAGTCAGAATCTCAAGCTGCGCCTTGACGTCCACATCAGTAAGCGCACGCTGCGTTGCCGACTGCTGCACCGGGACTTCCCCGCTGCTCGAAACAACACCTGACGTCTGTTCGCCCACTCCTTCCGAACCGCCCCAGTCTTCAAGGGTCATTCCCTGCTTTTCCTTGGGAAGCGCAATAGGCGTGCCGCCGCGATTCAAGGCGATGGGCTCCGCCTTGACGGGCTTGATACGCACACCACCAGCAAGAGCGTCTCTGCTGGTCTCCTTGAGCTTCTCGCTGAGCTGATCGTAAATCATGTCGGCAAGGCCGATCCCGCCAGATTTGGACATCTTTTCGGCAAACTCGCGATCAAACATGGACATGTACTGATCTTCCTGTTTGCTGTGCAGGTAGCCTTCCTTCTTGACGGTGGACTTCATCTCCTTCCAAAGCTTGCTGATGAACACGGCCTCAAATTTTTCACAGGCCTGCCGCAGCTTTTGGGAGCTGTCCTTTCCGTCACCGGCAAGACGGTCCTTGAGGCCGTCCATCTCCTGCTTGAAACGAACGAGGTCTTTGGTGTCGGCCTGCCGTGCGGCAAGCTGCGGGTCAATTCCGGAACCTATCATGTTAGATAACCTCCACTTCGGCGTACAATGAACCTGCGACCTTGAGCGCCCGGATTATGGAAATCAGGTCACGCGGTGCTGCACCAATGGCGTTCAGACCGTCTACCAATTCCTGCAGGGTCGCACCTTCCATGAGCATCAACTGATTGTTCTGTTCGTTAACGGAAAGATCGGTCCTCGGAGTGACAACCGTCTGTCCGTCAGAAAACGGACCGGGCTGACTCACATCCTCGGATTCTGAAATCACGATCTGCAAGTTGCCGTGGGCCACCGCGACTTTGCTCAAACGGACATCCTGCCCAAGAACAACGGTTCCGGTCTTCTCATCCACAATGACCTTGGCCTTGCCGTCGGGAGAAATGTCGATATTCTCAAGAGAAGCCATCAACGGCACCATGTTGCCACGGAAATTGTCGGGCAGCTCCAGTTCGATGGTGGAAATGTCACGAGCCGATGCAAAATCACCACCCATTGAGGCGTTGATCTTATTGACCACCTGCATGGTGGTACCGAAATCGCGAATGGTAAGATTAACCGTCATTTTCTCCTGATTGTTGAACTTGAAAGGCACCCCGCGTTCAACATTGGCACCATTGGGAATGCGTCCCACGGTGGGGATATTCTTCTGCGCCGTGGCCGCTTCACCCGCTGCGGTAAAACCACCGATAGTCAGGGAACCCTGCGCTACTGCGTAAACCCGTCCATCAAGCCCCTTGAGCGGTGTGACCAGCAGGATACCGCCAAGCAGACTCTTGGAGTCGCCGAGCGAAGAAACTGTCACATCAATACTGGAACCGGGCTTTGCGGAAACAGGCAGCTTGGCCGTGACCATGACCGCGGCCACGTTCTTCGGCTTGAGCTTTGTCGGGTCCGCTTCAACTCCCATCTTTTCCAGCATGTTCGCCATGGATCGCATGGTAAACGTGGACGACGAGCCGTCTCCGGTACCGGCGAGACCGACCACCAGGCCGTATCCCACCAATTCATTGGTACGGACACCGCTGAAACTGGCGATATCCTTGAGCCGAGCCGCAGAAGCGTCAACGGGACGCAGGGCCGTCATTCCCGCGGACAGGATAATGGCGAAAACCATCACCGAGACCGTGCGGGATAAAAGCGTTTTCACAAAGTGGCTCATGTTCATGTCTGACTCCTCAACCTCGTAATGATATTGCATGCCCTAGAAGGGGAAGATGTTATCCAGAATTCTCGACAGCCAACCGGGACGCTGCTTATCGGCAAGCACGCCCTGACCATAAATTTCGATCTGCGCCTCGGCCAGATTGGTCGAAGAAATCGAGTTGTCAGAGGAAATGTCACGCTGACGAATAAGGCCGCGCACCACGAGGAACTGGGTTTCGTGATTGACACGGATACGGCGTGCGCCTTCCACCTGAAGCAGATTACCGGGCAAACGCCGCACGATACGTGTGGCGACCGTGGCCTCAAATGTGGATTCCTGCTTGGTTTCGCCGTTTCCCTTGAAATCGGACGACTGCGTTGCACCGATACCGACACCGGCCTTGCCGCCGAGTTTTCCCGCAAAGGGGATATTCCCAATCACGCTGGCCCCAGGCATGGCGGTCACCTCGGTATCGACGGTATTTTCCTTTTTGGCAGTCGTTTCTGACTTCAGCTTGGTATTGGTGGTTTCAGAAACCTTCACCAGAACAATGTCGCCCACGCGGGAAGCGCGATTGTCGTCATACAAGAATTCAGACCTGTTGGTGTCGTACAGCGAACCGGGATTGGCTGCGGGGTCCTGCTCTTCATAAACCGGGGGAGTCAGGATAGGCATGGGCTGCTCCTGATACTTCGGAGCACACCCGGCAGTGATCAGGATCGCTGCTGTTATAATCAGAAAATATTGCCTCATGACATTTCTCCTTGGCTACTTGACCAAAACCGTATCGTCCCCGACAACCGTGGCCAGGATTGTTTTCTTGCTTTGCAAATTGCGAACCGCAACCTGCTGTCCCATGCCGCCTTCGCCAAGAGCTTCAGCTTTTATGGACAGACGGATTCGCTTGTTCCTGTAAATGAGATTGACCCGCTCGCCTTTTTCAATAAGCGGCAATTGATCCAGATGCGACAAGGTGAAAGCCTGTCCCCGGCCGAGAGTCCGGGCCATGCGCCACGGCCCGCCGGTTCCGTCCCAAAGATTTTTCTTGTAGGCCATGTTAACCCGCATGAATGATACCTTGTCCTTGGTCACCCGTTCAAAACGATTGAGCGGTTTGGCAGCGACAGGCACGGCCTTCCAGACATTGAGAAAAACCGACCCGGCCTTGGATGACAGGACCTTTCCGTCAGAGGCCACCGACCGCAACTTGATCTGGTTGCGACCGGGCTTGATGTCACCGGAAAGACCAATCTCCAGCTTGTCGTAGGCATTGCGGAAAAAATAATTCATCGGCAGGCGAAGGTTCTTGAATTCCACATCCCCACCCAGGTCATTGGCGCGAGGTGTCAAAAAAACGACAACACGGTTGCGAAGCTCTTCGCCCGTGATAACCCGACCTCCGGTCTGCACTGTCATCTGACTAGGAAGGACCAGATTATTGATCATGTCCCCCATGTAGTAACGCAGCACCTTCCGCAGTTTGTCACGAGTAATGGTCACCGGTCGTCCGGGTTTATCCGACGCTTTCCAGAGCTTCACACCGGCAAGGGATTTCCAGGTCCTTTCGTCAACCCCGCTCACAGGGTCGGCGATTTCACCAAGCATGACGACAGGTCCCTTGACGCAGGCCGCGCTCTTGACCATCAGTCGCCACGAGTTGCCCGGATGGGTACCGCCTGCCGCTCCGATGACGGAGGCCGTTCCCAGGAGCAGGGTCAAGGCCAGCACCATGATAAATGCGACGCTCCCCAGCCGATTCCGAGTTGTTGTCATACCTGGCATAATTCCGCCCTTCTTACGCTGTGATTCATTTCCTACGTATTACCGCTTGATATTGATGGCAGTCTGCAACATGCCGTCAGACGTGGTAATCGCCTTGGAGTTGATTTCATATGCTCTCTGACCAACGATCAGGCCGACCATTTCATCCACCATTTCGACGTTGGAGCCTTCAAGAAAACCCTGTGCGATAGTGCCGTAGTTCTCGTCGCCGGGAGTACCGGCCACGGCAGCACCGGAAGCCTCGCTCTCGCGATAGAAGTTGCGACCCGCCGCGATCAGCCCTGCCGGGTTCTGAAAACGGTAAAGGTCGATGTCCGTCTCGGCCAAAGCGGTTCCGTCCTTGTCCTGAGCCGCGATATGCCCGGTCTCCGTGACCACGACACTGACGGTTTCAGGCGGCACAGTGAATTCCGGCTGAAGCGGATGACCACCGGCTGTCACCACACGGCCCTCGTTATCAAGCTTGAAGGAACCGGCACGGGTGAAGACGTCCTCGCCATTCATGGAGACCTTGAAAAAGCCTTCACCTTCAATGGAAAGATCAAGCGGGTTGCCGGTATTCTTGGGGTCACCCTGCGTGAAAAACTTGTGGACCGTCACGGGTCTGACACCCATGCCGACCTGCATGCCCACCGGGGTTCGTGTTCCACCCTCGTTCTGCGTACCGGCGATCTGAAGCGTCTGGTACATGAGGTCCTCGAACTCTGCGCGGCTTTTCTTGAAGCCGGTGGTGTTCACGTTGGCAAGGTTGTTTGACAAGGTGTCGATATGGGTCTGCATGGCGACCATGCCGGTCGCGGCAGTCCAGAGTGAGCGCATCATATCTTCTATCCTCCTGTTTACGTAATTCGACCGAGACGCAGAATCATGTTCCGGTCAAGCTGATCGGTTCCGGTCAGCATTTTCGAGTACATTTCAAAAGCACGCTGGGTTTCAAGCATCTCCACCATCTCGGTGACGACCTCGACATTCCCCTTTTCAAGAAATCCCTGCTGAACCTCCAGATCTCCGGGCGGTGCTTCCGCAGCCCCCTCAGGAGCCAGATATTTGTTTCCCCCGGCCCGTTCGAGCGGTCCGAGGTCTTCAAACGTCGCCAGATCAAACGATCCCGCAGGTTCACCATTGATGGACAATGTCCCGCCGGAAGTGGCCGAAAGGGTCGCACCGGGCGGCAAGACGAGCGGTCCGCCGTCCACCAGCACGGTATCGCCCTGCTGGGTCACCAGAACACCGTTGGCATCGACAAGAAAATTCCCGGCCCGGGTGTACATGACGTCCTCACCGGACTGGACCTTGAAGAACCCCTCACCGGACAACGCAAAATCAAGCTGGTTGCCGGTTTTCTGGAGGCTGCCCTGCGTAAAATCGACCTGCTGCTCGGCCAATCGGGTCTTGGCCATTATTTTCGGATCAGGAAACATCTCCTTTCCTCGGAGGTATGTTTCCGTCGAAACAACATTGTCGTGAGCAAAGCGTGTAAAGACATCATGGAAGGCCATGGTGTCCTTTTTATAGGCGGTCGTGTTCACATTCGCCAAATTATTGGCGATCGTTGACATCCTCATTTCATTGGATAAAGCCCCGAATAATGCGCTTAAACTACTATCTCGCATGGTGCTGTCCTCCTGTTCGAAACACAGAGTTGCACTATGCATGCCAACAGTGAAACCAAGGTTCAAGGGGTGCATCAAACAAATGGAAACAGGAAGGAAAACGGCAGGAATACAGATACAACGAGCGCCAACACTCATCATTTGCACTGTTGACATTGGTTTTATATATGTATAAATAGGCTCGTTTCCAAGCGGGTGTAACTCAATTGGTAGAGTGTCAGCTTCCCAAGCTGAAAGTAGCGGGTTCGACCCCCGTCACCCGCTCCATTGCCTTTCGCAAGGCTCTGATTTTCAGGCTTTGCGGGGTTCGCGTAGGTGAGCTCGGGCTCGCCTTTTTTATTTGTATCAGGAGAAATCATGCGCCAGACATTTGAAGAGAAATTGACAGATATCATCCGCCCCGAGGTGGAAGGTCTCGGCTGTCGCTTCTGGGGCTTGTCCTCTCCTTCCAAAGGCAAGAAGCGTATAGTAAGGATATATATTGACGGCGACAAAGGCGCGACCATTGACCAATGCGCCAAGGTAAGCCGTCAGGTCGGGCTGATGCTTGAAGTGGAAGACATCATTCCGGGTGCGTTCACACTGGAAGTATCTTCTCCGGGACTGGACCGCCGCTTCTTTGCCACTGAACAGATGCACGATTATGTCGGCAAGAAGCTGACAGTGCAGACTTATGACGCCATCGACGGACAACGCAAGTTCACAGGAGAACTCGCAGAAGTCGCAGATACCGCGTTCACCCTGGACATTGACGGCGAAAAAACCACTTTTGACTGGCCCGACGTCAAAGAGGTCCGGCTGGTACACGAATTTTAGGTTCGCCGCCTGCGAACTCACAGCATAAAAGCAATCTTCACCGGGGAGGCACGGGGCCGGGAACCGGAGAAGCGGAGGTAAATCATGTCGGAGCTGAAAAAAGCCATCGACCAGATTAGCAAGGACAGAGGCATTGACCGCGACCTGCTCGTCGACACCCTGGAAGAAGCCGTCAGGAGCGCTGTTGCTCGCAAGTACGGTGAAACCATGGACATTGAAGTAGCCTTCAACGAGGACAACGGCGAGATCGAAGTCTTCGAATTCAAGGTTGTTGTCGAAGAGGTCCACGACCCCATCAGTGAAATTTCCCTGGAAGATGCCGAAGAGCACGATCCCAACGCCCGCATCGACGATGAAATGGGCTTTCCGGTCAAGGTCGAAGACCTGGGCCGCATCGCAGCTCAGTCGGCCAAGCAGGTGATTATCCAGCGCATGCGTGATGCAGAGCAGGAAATCATCTACGAAGAATACAAGGACCGCGTTGGTGAAATTTCCAGCGGCATCATTCAGCGCCGCGACCGCACCGGCTGGATCATCAACCTCGGACGTACCGAGGCGCTCCTGCCCAAGGATGAACAGATCCCCAGAGAACGCTACAAACGCGGTGACCGCGTGCAGGCGTACATCATTGATGTGCTCAAGGAATCCCGCGGCCCGCAGGTCGTGGTATCCCGTTCTCACCCGGATTACATGATCGAGCTGTTCAAGCGCGAAGTACCGGAAGTATCCGACAACACAGTCAAGATCATGGGTGTTGCCCGTGATCCGGGACTGCGTGCCAAGGTGGCCGTCATGTCTCGTGATCGTGATGTGGATCCGGTCGGCGCATGTGTCGGCATCCGTGGTTCCCGCATCCAGAACGTTGTGCAGGAGCTCAAGGGCGAACGCATCGACATCGTGGTCTGGAGTCCGGACATCGCCATGTACGCACAGCACGCCCTGTCTCCGGCACTGATCTCACGGATCACGGTCGACGACGAAGAGGAGGCACTCGAAGTAGTGTGCCCGGATGATCAGCTCACGCTGGCCATCGGCCGCAAGGGCCAGAACGTCAAGCTCGCCGCCAAACTGCTCGGTTGGAAGATAGACATCTTCACCGAATCCCGGTACGGCGAACTCAACGCAGGCCGCAAGGGCATGGATCAGATCGCCGCAGTGGCAGAAATCAGCATGGAGAGCTTCTTCAGCGCCGGTTTCGAATCTCTGGAATCCATTGTTCAGGCTTCCGATGACGAACTGCTCGCCGTGAACGGCCTGACCGAAACAAAGATCGCGGACATCCGCGTCGCTATAAACATGCTGGCTCCTGAAATCGCCGAATCTCTCGGCGCAGACAAGGAACAGGCAGACGAGACTCCTGAAACGGTGGAAGAAACGGCTGAAGCCGTCGAGACCGAACAGGATGAAGAGACAGCCGAAACTGCGGCTGATGAAACTGAAGAGGAATCCGAGACTCCCGCCGATGGCGAGGAGACGAAATAGGCATACGGAGAATGACGAATGAGCGAGACCATGGCAAAAAATGAGCCGGTCCGCATGTGCGTCGCATGCCGCCAGCGGTTCCCGAAAAAGGAACTCACGCGGTACGTGTGTCCGGATACCACGGCGGAACTGGAAACGGACGGTCCGGTTTCGGACCCGGAAATGAAAAAACCGGGACGTGGTTATTATGTATGCGTCCAGGCCCGATGCAGGGACAGGTTCCCGAAAATGATTGTGGGCCTGATGAAGAAACGCAAGGGGGAAACTCAATGACGGCAAAGGTTCGGGTAGAAGACCTGGCTGCTGAGCTTGGACTCAGCAACAAGGATGTCATTCAGCATCTTCGCGAGATCGGTGTTCAGGCAAAAAGCCAGAAAACCGTTCTGGAAGACGAGGATGTGGACCGCTTCAAAGCGGATATTAAAAAGGGTGGCGGCAAACGCAAAGAAGTGCGCCGCGTGACTGATTCCGGTGTTATTGTCCGGCGTCGTAAAAAGAAACCTGCAGTCAAGGACGTGGAAGAAGCCGCGCCTGTAGAGCAGGCCGAGGCTCCGTCCGAAGCTCCGGCTGAAGCTCCGGCCGAGGCTCCAGCTGAAGTTGTGGCTGAAAAGCCCGCAGAGACTGCGGACGAAAAACCGGCTGCCGCTCCAAGCGTCGCCGAAGAAGAGGCTCCCGCCAAGGAAGAAGCCCCCAAAGAATCCATGGCGAAAAAGAAGCCCGCCAAGAAGGCAAAGAAAAAGGCCGAGCCCAAGGTCAAGATTATCAAGCCTGCGGTAGAAGAAACTCCCGTAGAAGAGGTGAAGGCCGAAGTAGAACCTCCGGTCAAGGAAGCTGTGGCAGAAAAGGCCGCCCCCGAACCCGCGCCTGAGAAAGCCGAAGCAGCCGCTCCCAAGGAAGCTCCTGTCGAAAAAGCCGCAGAAAAGGCTGCCCCCGAAGCTAAAGCCGCACCAGCGGAAAAGGCTGCCAAACCTGCTCAAAAGGCAAAATCTGACACAGACGAGCCCAAGAAGAAAAAGAAAAAGAAGAAAAAGGAGCCCGAAGCTCCCAAAGTCAAAATTATTTCCATGCCAGACCCTGCCGAGGTGCAGGCTCGCGAGGCCGCCAAGGCCATGTCTGAGCCGCGTCGTGGTGGAGGCCGTCCCGGCGGAGGTCGCCCTGGCGGCGGTCGTCCCGGTGCTGGTCGCCCCGGCGGTGGTCGTCCTGGTGCTGGACGCCCCGGTGGAGGTCGTCCTGGTGGTCCCCGTCCGAACGGCGGAGGACGTCCGGGTGCACCTGCTGCCGCTCCCATCCCTGATGGACGCAGCAAGAAAAAGAAAGGCAAGAAAGATCGCCGCGTAGTCGAATTCTCCACAGGAGGCGGACGCGGAGGCAAAGCCGATCGTTTCGAAGACAGCGGATTCCCGCAGGGACGTAAGGGGCGCAAGAAAAAAGGACGCAAGCAGCAGATGCAGCAGGTTGAACAGCCTGTCGCCCAGCCCATGAAGGCCGCCAAGCGCAAAATCAGATTCGACGAGGCCATTCGCCTCTCCGATATGGCTCACCAGATGGGTACCAAGGCACAGGACCTCATCAAGGCTCTGTTTGCAATGGGCGTCATGGCGACCATCAACCAGTCCCTTGATCTGGATACTGCCACCCTGCTTGCCAGCGAATTCGGCTACGAAGTCGAAAACGTCTCCTTTGACGAACAGGAATTCCTGGTTCCCACCGAGGCTGACAAGGAAGAAGACCTCAAAGGCCGCCCACCTGTGGTCACTATCATGGGTCATGTTGACCACGGTAAAACCTCCCTGCTCGACGCCATCCGTCTCTCCCATGTGACAGACAGCGAAGCAGGCGGCATCACGCAGCACATCGGTGCGTACCACGTCAACACGGATCGCGGCGAAATCGTGTTCCTCGATACTCCGGGCCACGAAGCGTTTACCACCATGCGTATGCGCGGCGCACAGGTCACCGACATCGTCATTCTGGTCGTTGCGGCCGACGACGGCGTCATGGACCAGACCCGTGAGGCCATCAGCCACTCCAAGGCTGCCGGCGTTCCTATCGTGGTCGCAGTCAACAAAATTGATAAGGAAGGAGCCAATCCGGACAACGTCAAACGAGAACTGGCCGAACAGGGCCTCGTTCCCGAAGACTGGGGCGGTGACACCATCTTCGCCCATGTCTCTGCCAAGCAGAAGACCGGTCTGGACGAACTGCTCGAAATGGTCCTCCTTCAGGCTGAAGTTCTGGAACTCAAGGCCAATCCGGACAAGCACGCTCGCGGCCACATTGTCGAAGCCAAGCTCGACAAAGGACGCGGTCCTGTCGGTACCATGCTCATCTCCGAGGGTACCATCAATCAGGGTGACAGCTTCGTCTGCGGCGTTCACTTCGGTAAAGTTCGCGCCATGTTCAACGACCAAGGCAAGAAAATCAAAACCGCCGGTCCGGCCATGCCCGTGGAAATTCAGGGTCTTGACGGCCTGCCCGAAGCCGGTGACGAACTCTTTGTTGTCGATGAGGAAAAAATGGCTCGCCGCATTGCACAATCCCGTGCAATGAAGAAGCGTGAAAAAATCCTCTCGGCCAAGTCCAAGGTTACTCTGGAATCCTTCCTCGCCAGCAAGCCCGATGATGAGGCTCAGACCCTCAATCTGGTGCTCAAGGCCGACGTGCAGGGTTCCCTGGAAGCCGTCACCGAAGCGCTCAACAAGCTCTCCACGGACGAAGTAAAAATCAACGTGGTTCACGGCGGTGCCGGTGCCATCACCGAATCCGACATCCTTCTGGCCGGAGCATCCGAAGCCATTACCATCGGCTTCAACGTCCGCCCGAACCTGAAGGTCAAGGAAATCGCCGAGCACGAAGGCGTCGAAGTCCGCTTCTACGACATCATCTACAAGCTGGTGCAGGAAGTGAAGGATGCCATGAGCGGTATGCTCACTCCGGACATCGAGGAAGTTTACCTCGGTCAGGCCGAAGTACGCGAAACCTTCAGCGTTCCCAAGGTCGGTATGGTTGCAGGTTGCTTCGTTCCCGACGGAAAGATCACCCGCAACGCCAAGGTTCGCCTGCTGCGCGACGGTGTGGTCATCTACACCGGAGCCGTGGCCTCCCTTCGACGCATCAAGGATGACGTCAAGGAAGTCACCAAGGGCTTTGAGTGCGGCGTAGGCCTCGAAAAGTTCAACGACATCAAGATCGGCGATACTATCGAAGCCTTTGAGACCAAGGAAGTCGCCCGTACTATCGACTAGCCATAACGGATATCCGACGGGCGGCCTGTTACGAAATGGGTCGCCCGTCTTATTTTATAGGTCAACGTAAATGATAATCGGCGTCCTGACCCTCGAATTCAGACTTCACGGCAACCGCTCCCTCAAGGGGAAACGCAAAATTGCCCAAAGTCTCAAGCAGAAACTTCGCAACAAGTTCAATGTTGCTGTTGCAGAAGTCGAGGCCATGGATGTACACGAAAAGCTGGTTCTGGGCGTAATAACTACCGCCAACGAAACCGGCCGGGTCGAAAGCTGCCTTGCCAAGGCACTTGCCATGGTTGAAGCGATCTCCCCCGCAGAACTGACCAACTGCAATACAGAAATTTTTAGCGATTAAACTCAATTTTTTGAAGAAGTGAGGCTGTCCGAAAAGTAGCAACTGCAACGACGCAACTACTTTTCCCAACAGCCAAGGAACAAGATCATGAAAGCATCAAACTCCCGCAGAGCCGTCCGCATGGGCGACCAGATCATGCGCGAAGTAGGTACCCTGCTCGTGGAAGAGGCGCAGGACCCGCGCCTGCAACTCGTCACCCTGTCGGGTGTCCGCATGAACGCCAACCTGCGCATTGCGGAAATATTCTACACCGTGTCCGGCGACGCCGAGCACCGTGCGGAAGTACAGACCGGCCTTGAAAAGGCATCCGGTTTCCTCCGCTCCCGACTGAGCCGCAACCTCAAACTCCAGTTTGCCCCGGAACTCCGGTTCGTTTTCGACGATTTCCTTGAGGATGTAGTCTATGGCAAGTCCAATTCAAAGGATTAGCGAAATCCTCAGAGACGAGGACGATTTCCTGATCGCCTCGCATTACAACCCGGACGGCGATGCCATCGGGTCCACTTGTGCCTTGGGCCATATCCTGAAAAGTTTTGGCAAACAGTTCACACTGTACAACGCTTCCGGCCTCCCTGAACGCTACGATTTTACTCCACAGCCTGCGGGAATCAGCAACACTCTGCCCGCCACCCTGCCCAAATGGACCATCGTGCTCGACTGCGGTGCAGACGAACGCATGGGAGAAGAGCTGCTTTCCCGAGCGGGTGAAACGCGCATCATCAACATCGACCACCATCTCGGTAATGATGAATTCGGTGAGGAAAACTGGGTTGCCTCGAACCAGCCAGCAGTGGGATCAATGATCGCCCTGCTCGCTGAAGAGCTGTCTGTCCCGCTCACCGGACCACTGGCAGAATGCCTGTATATGGCCGTCGCCACGGACACCGGATTCTTCACCTACGGTTCAACAACGCCTGAGTCCCTTGAACTGGCTGCGCAAATGCTTCGGGACGGTCTGAACATCGCGCACATGAACATGCTCATCACAAAACAGTGGTCTGAAAAACGCATGCGCCTGCTTACCGAAGTACTCAATGGGGTGGAACTCTACCTCGACAAACAGGTGGCAGTAGCGATCATCACACAGGAAATTTTCGACAGAACAGGCACCACGCCGGAAGAAACCGAAAACATCATCAACTTCATCCGCCGCCTGAAAAGTGTCCGTGTCGCCGCCATCCTGCGCGAAGAAAAAAAGGACAATTTCAAATTCAGCCTGCGCTCCTATGGTGATGACAACGTACAGGAAATAGCTGCCCGATTCGGTGGTGGCGGACACAAAAACGCATCCGGCGGCACTATCGCGGCTCCACTTGACGAAGCCCGGACCATGCTTGTGGATATAATTGGCGGATCGCTGGGATTGAAGTAAATGGGACGTAGAAGAAAGAAACGCAGCGCCGAACAATGTGACGGAGTGCTGGTGCTCAACAAGCCATCCGGCCCGACCTCGGCGGCTTGCCTGAACGACATCAAGCATCAGCTCAAGCAGTACAAGATCGGCCATGCCGGAACCCTTGATCCCCTGGCGCAGGGAGTGCTGCTCGTCATGCTCGGGCACGGAACGAAACTGGCTCCGTACCTGACGGATCGTGTAAAAACGTACACAGGCACCTTTCGCCTTGGAATGACCACTGATACCCTTGATATTCAAGGGGAAGTCACGTCGGAATCCGATGTCACGGTGTCAGACGAAGATGTCAAACGTGAAATTTTATATTGGAAAGAGTTGACAGAGCAGGAAGTTCCTGCCTATTCCGCTGCCAAACACAAGGGTAAACCGTTGTATGCTCTGGCCCGCGAGGGCAAGGAAACACCGGTCAAGATAAAGCCCATTGTTATTTCTCATGTGGAAGTGCTGGACGTGCGAATGCCGGAAGCGGCGTTCAGGGTCAGTTGTTCCGCCGGTACCTACATACGTTCCCTGGTCCACAGCTTGGGGACACGAGTGGGGTGCGGCGCGGTCCTGACCAGCCTGAACCGCGAGTCGAGCGAGCCTTTCGGGCTCGATCAGGCTCATGATCTCGAAGACGTCCTGAAGAATCCGGAAACATTTCCGGACAAGGTGATCCCGTTGAAGGACACCCTGCCTCACTGGCCCCGGTTTCAATTGACCGAAGCGCTGTCAGGCCTCGTACAGAACGGGGCATGGCTGCCAGTCAACGATGAACCGGGTGAAATGCTGGCCGGCAGTCTCGGAGACCGGGCATTTTTGCTCGATCACGAAGGCAGGCCACTGGCTCTGGTAGAGGCGAAACTTCAGGACAATAAACCCAAGTGGTCTATTCTTCGAGGCCTGTGGGGACAGGACTGAACCCGACATTCCGTCGCATGAAAAGCTTGCAATACAAACACCCCCAACGATAGGAGGATAGCGCTGTGGTTATGACTGCTGAAGAAAAACAGAAGATTATTGATGAGTACAAGACCTGCGAAGGCGACACCGGCTCCCCTGAAGTTCAGGTTGCCCTGCTGACCGCCCGCATCACTTACCTCGCCGACCACTTCAAGGCCCACAAGAAGGACCACCACTCCCGCACCGGCCTGCTGAAAATGGTTGGTCAGCGCAGAAAGCTGCTGAAGTACCTTGCCAACAAGGACATTCAGCGCTACCGCGACCTGATCGGTCGTCTCGGACTGCGCAAGTAGTTCTTTCACAGTAGAATACAACAGGGGGAGACTACAGTCTCCCCCTGTCACTTTCGTCACTTTC
>Ga0209692_10000425_pt1 | contig 105250 bp, 96 predicted proteins | sample tdDd472_FD_187129 | JGI IMG/M metagenome (GOLD analysis project Ga0209692, IMG submission 187129) | Marine sediment microbial communities from the Atlantic coast under amendment with organic carbon and nitrate - tdDd47.2 (SPAdes)... | ecosystem: Environmental > Aquatic > Marine > Coastal >...
GTTTAAAATTGAAATTTTCAACGATTTCGCCACTGCCCAATACGGCAGCCGCATCAAAGTCTGGCGCTTCACGACCAACGAGTACACCCATTACAGGCTCCTTATACTAATTATTTAAAACCAAAGGAAAAAGCAGCAAGCTGCTTTAATAAAAATTCATTAAAATGAAGAACACGCTAACATAAAGCCAAACCGCAGGAATTCAACCCCCTGAGTTACAATATACTCTTAAAGAAAATCTATTACAGCAATAGAATTAATCAATTACATGCAATTAAGCCAACACGATTTTAACTGTGATGCGGCCCGGCTGGCGCAAAAGCTGCTCGGCAAAGTGATTCGTCATCGCCACCAGGGCCACTGGCTGGCGGCGCGGATTATTGAAACCGAGGCCTATTACCTGCACGACAGAGCCAGCCATGCCTCGCTGGGCTACACCGACAAGCGCCGCGCACTGTTTATGCCCGCCGGCACCATTTATATGTATTACGCGCGGGGCAAGGATTCGCTCAATATCAGTGCACAGGGTGAAGGCAATGCGGTGCTGATTAAATCCGCCGTCTATTACCAGGATTCACGCTGCGATGTTGACGCACTGCAGATAATGCAACAGCTTAACCCTGCCAGCAGCGGTGAATTGCGCCCGGTTGAAAAACTCTGCAGCGGCCAGACCCTGTTATGCAGGGCACTGGGGATTCGGCTCAGCGACTGGGACCAGCAGCAATTTCGCCCGAGGGATTTTTATATCGATGACGTGGGCTATCGCCCCGCATCGATTATTCAAACCAGCCGCCTGGGCATCCCCGCAGGACGCGACGAGGACCTGTTACTGCGCTTTATTGATGAGGCCGAGGCAGACTATTGCACAAAGAACCCGTTGCGCCAGCGCCAGCCGAATTATCAGCGTATTACTTCTGCTTCGGACGAAACGCCTTGATCACCGCTTCATTGGTTTGCAGGTACGGCCCTTCGATCAGGTCAATACAGTAGGGAATCGCCGGGAACACCGCATCCAGGCATTCGCGGATCGACTTGGGTTTGCCCGGTAAATTCACAATCAGGCACTTGCCACGAATCCCCGCAGTTTGCCGCGACAGGATAGCCGTTGGCACATACTGCAGGCTCACCTGACGCATCAGCTCACCAAAACCCGGCATCATTTTATCGCACACCGCCTCGGTGGCTTCCGGCACCAGATCGCGGGGTGCGGGGCCGGTACCGCCAGTGGTCACCGTCAGACAGCAGCCTTCTTTATCCGCCAGCTCAGTCAGTGCGCCTTCAACCACCGGCTGGTCATCAGGCACAATGCGGTATACCGGTTCCCAGTCGCATTGCAGGTATTCTTTCAGGGTATCGATAATCGCCTGTCCCGACAGATCTTCATACACGCCGGCGCTGGCGCGATCCGATGCGGTGAGCACGCCGATTTTTATTTTTGACATAGGTCATTCACTCTCAACTGATTTTGTAGGATTATAACAACAGTGCCCCTGAATTTCGCGGCCTGGATGATACACACAACACGGACTAACAGATGAGTAAACCCACAGAAACCGAATTGAAAACCGCACTGATTGCGGCACAGACCATGAAAGAACATGATAAGGATCCGTTTTTTCTCGCCAAGTCACTGCTTAACCACGACTACCGTCTCAAATATTTTGAAGACCTGCTGAAGGCGGCTGACCTGTATATGAATCATGGCCAGTCCGAATATGATCGACTGCAGCTGTTACACCAGATCGAGAAAGTCAGGCATGAAGAACTGCGTATCAGCAAACAGGACGAGAAAGATTTCGGTCTGGAATAATAATGGATTGTATGTGAAGTGTATAAAGCCGAATCACCCGATTATTTCGCCCATTAGATCCATGAATAAAAATCGCCCTGCCAGGCGCAGGTTTTCTTTATAATCACCCTATGAAACTCAATGCCGATCTAACCCAGGCCGCCAGCTGCCAGACCAACGAGGTTCCATGGGAAGCCTCACCCAGTGCCGGCGTACAGCGTCGTCGCATTGAATGCGATGACGATCATCCGCCGGTTGAACGGGTCACCACCCTGGTTCGCTTTGCCCCGGGCAGTGCCTTCAGTGGCCATGTGCACGGTGGCGGTGAGGAATTTCTTGTTCTGGAGGGCGTGTTTTCCGACCAGCATGCGGACTACCCTGCCGGTTATTATGTACGCAACCCCAAAGGTACCGGCCACGCACCCCACAGCCATGAAGGCTGCACCATTCTGGTGAAACTCTGGCAAATGCACCCGCAGGATCAGCAACAGCTGGCGATCAATACCCGTGATGCAACACTCTGGCAGACAGACCGGCAATACGGACAACGCCTGTCGCTGTTCAGCGCCGACTATGAAAGCGTGTGCATGATGAAATGGCCCGCCGGTTTGCAGCTGGATAATTTATGTTTTCCCGGTGGCGTGGAGTACTTTGTCATCGAGGGCGGCTTTAGCGATCAGCATGGCCACTACAGTGCAGGCAGCTGGTTACGCCTGCCTGCGGGTAGCAAACAGAATATCCAGGTAACACAGGACTGTTTGTTATGGCGCAAAAGCGGTCATCTGCTACAGCCAATTGATTACACTCGCCAGCTCAATCGACACAGCCGCTGATAGCAGATGGCGAATAACATCATTATTATCGGCGCCGGCCTCAGTGGCCTGTATCTCGCATGGCAACTGGAACAAACCCTGCCGGCCGACACCCGGCTGATTATTCTTGAAGCACGCGAGCGCACGGGCGGGCGCATACTCTCACAGCAGTGGGGCGAGTCTGCACAGGGCCGGGTTGACCTGGGCCCAGCCTGGATCTGGCCACAGTATCAGCCACGACTGGCCCGACTGATGGATGAGTTGCAGTGTCGCGCTTTCAAACAGTTTACCCGCGGCCATATGTTGTATGAAACGGCCGATGGAAAATTGCAGCAACATGGCGGCCCGTCCTCTCACGATCAGTCATATCGAGTAGTGGCCGGCACAGCAGAACTGATTAATGCACTGCAACGGCAGTTACAACGCAGCGAGATTCACCTGCACACTGAAGTGAATAGCATTGACCTGCACAGCGGCAAGATTACTGCGACCTGCGCAGCTGACAATGCGGAAAAACCTGTCAGCTACGACGCCGATAAAATTATTCTTGCATTGCCCCTGCGCCTGCTGGCGCAGAATATAAAACTCACACCACCGGTTGATGCTGCGTTATTACAGCAGTGGAATAACACCGCGACCTGGATGGCAAGCCACTGCAAAATTATTTTCATTTATGCGCAGGCATTCTGGCGCGAACAGCAATGCTCGGGTGAAGTGTTCAGCCATTACGGCCCGATGAGTGAAATCTATGACGCCTCGCCCGACGATGAAAGCGTCTATGCGCTCAGTGCCTTTATCGGACTCAATGCACAGCAACGTAAACAGATCGGTAAAGACGCATTAATCAGTGCATGCCGGGCACAACTGCAGCGACTGTTTGGCGATGCCGCGGCACAGCCGCAGCAAATTTTTATTGAGGACTGGAGCGAAAACCCTTTCACCGCCAGCGAACTGGATTTAACCACACCGGCGCAGCATCCCCACTACAACGAAGATGCGCCCCGCGTACTGGGCGATAACCGGGTTTACCTGGCGGGCACGGAGGCCGCGATTGAGCATGGCGGTTACCTGGAAGGCGCACTGGAAAGTGCAGACTACATTGTGGATTTATTGAATCAACACAACCCAGGTTAAACCTGCTTACTCAACCACCACAGAACGACCCACACCACGGGCATCGGAGGCAGCACTCATTTTTCCAGTCTGCTTATCCCATACAACCAGTTGCATATTGCCCCAGGGATTATCCGCCTGTTGCAATTCATGCCCCGCTTCCATCAGCCGATCAATCATTGTTTCATCGAAAGCATCAGCCTCATAAAAAACCCGGTCGGGTAAATACTGGTGATGCATGCGTGGCGTGTTCACTATCGTCTGCGCATCTTCACCCGCATAAAACTGCAAACTGCCCAGTAGCACCATGGTGATAATGCGGCTGCCACCGGGGGAACCGATTACCGCAATGCGCTGCGGGGTTTCCAGAAAGGTGGGCGTCATACTGGAGAGCATGCGCTTGCCCGGCGCAATCGCATTGGCTTCCGCACCCACCAGGCCATAGGCATTGGGCACACCGGGCTTGGCGGAGAAGTCATCCATTTCATCGTTCAATAACACCCCGGTGCCGGCGGCAACAAAGCCGGAACCAAACGGGTAATTGATCGACAGGGTCGCCGCCACGCGATTTCCCTGGTGGTCGATTACCGAAAAATGCGTGGTATCGCGACTGTTATTGTCATGCACCACGCCGGGCAATAGTTCACTGGGCATGGCTTTATCCGTGTGAATACTGGCAGCCAGGCCCGCTGCATAGTGTTTGCTGGTTAAGCGTTTAAGTGGCACCAGTACAAAATCTGTATCACCCAGAAATTGCGCACGGTCACGGTAGGCGCGGCGCATGCTTTCGATTAAATAATGCACCGAGTCTGCATCTGCCAGGTTTTTAAACGGCAGGGTTTCCAGCTGATTGAGTATCTGCAGTATGGCGACACCACCGGATGATGGCGGCGCCACGCTGGTGATTTTCATATCGTGATACTCACCGCTCAGTGGTTTACGCTGCAGCACCCGGTATTGATCAAAATCTTTCTGCTGCCAGATACCGCCGTGCTGTTGCACCGCAGCTAATAGTTTTTCTGCCACTGCGCCCTGATAAAAACCGGCTGCACCCTTGTCGGCAATTTCACTCAATGTGTTTGCCAGCTCCGGCTGCTGAATTATTACCCCAACATCCGGCACCTGGTTATTGCGCAGGAAAATTTTCGCCGCATCCGCCGATGCACGTAATGCCTGCAGGCGGAAGCCCGCCATGCGCCGGTAATGTTCATCCACCGCAAAGCCGTTGCGTGCATACTCAATCGCCGGTTGCAAACTCTGCTTTAAACTTAAGTTGCCATATTCTGTTGATAACTGTTCCAGCACAGCCACCACACCGGGAATACCCGCCGCCAGTGGCCCATCCATTGAGGCACCGGGGATCACCTTGCCCTCAGCATCCAGGTACATATCGCGATGCGCTTTCAGTGGTGCGGTTTCACGACCATCGAGCATGGCCTGGAAGCCGTCTTTCTCACGGTGCAGCAACCAGAAGCCACCACCGCCGATACCTGAACTGTAGGGCTCCACCACCGCCAGTGCCGCACTGATCGCCACTGCCGCATCAAACGCATTACCCCCCTGGGCGAGTATTTTCTCACCCGCCTCGGTGGCCAGTGGATGCGCGGTGGCGATTGCTGCTGGCTGGCGCTGATCGACATCAACCCAGCTGCAACTGATAACAAACAATAAACTGATAAAGGGAATGAGATTTTTTTTCATAAGCTGAGGTACTCAACTGGACTGGAGAATATTTAACCAAACGGTGGATCCGCTTCGCTTGATGCCACCCTACATAAAGCTTTGCGTTTATTTTACTCGTTCCCACGCTCCCGCGTGGGAATGCATACACAACGAGACATTAACGATAACCAACAATAGCGTGGAAGAAAAGGTTCCCACGCAGGAGCATGGGAACCAGTCATTTGAAGTCGTTGGTCATTTGTCTTTGGTCGTTAGTCCAGCACATCGCCTTTTGACTAACGACTAATGACTTTTCAATCCTGTGCATCTCCGCTAACGGCGTCCTGCCTCTCGCGGAATACCGCACATCCTGTGCATCTTTGCTACCGGCATCCATGCCTCTCGCAAAATACCGCACATCCTGTGCATCTTTGCTACCGGCATCCATGCCTCTCGCAAAATACCGCACATCCTGTGCATAACCGCTAACGGCGTCCTGCCTCCCGCGGAATACCGCACATCCTGTGCATAAAAAAAGGCCCCCTTGGGGGCCTTGATCTGCATTGACTTACTCGCCGGTGAGGCGCTTGTATTTCTCCATCAGCTCTTCCTGGGTCTCTACATGATCAGGGTCTTTGGGAATACAGTCGACCGGACAGACTTCAACACACTGCGGGGTATCATAATGCCCCACACATTCGGTGCATTTATTCGGGTCGATTTCATATATTTCATCACCGGCAGAGATTGCCTCGTTCGGGCACTCCGGTTCACACACATCACAGTTGATGCACTCGTCAGTTATAATTAATGCCATCTATCGCTCCTGGCCACGCCTGGCCTCAGGGGGTCTCTAACGCAGCGCTTCTGCTAGACCGATAATATCAGTGGTTGATTATACCTAAAAACAGCCGGCTTCGTCCCTACTCTGCGCAGGACTTTAGCGAATTTATTTCAGCTGCCGTGCACAAAACGTTGTTGCAGCGCTTCCACCACCACGGGATGTACAAACTGTGACACATCACCGTGCAGGGTGGCAATTTCCCGCACCAGTGAAGAGGAAATAAAGCTGCTGTTTTCCGACGGGGTGAGAAACAGGGTTTCTATCTGCGGTGCCAGCCGCCGGTTCATACTGGCCAGCTGCATCTCGTATTCAAAATCCGATACCGCACGCAGGCCACGCAGAATCACATTGGCATTCTGCTTATGCACAAATTCCACCAGCAGCTCGGAGAAACCACAGACTTCTACATTGTCGTATTCGGACAATACCATGCGCGCCAGGCTAATTCGCTGATCCAGCTCAAACAGCGGTGCTTTTGTCGGGCTGGCCGCGATCGCGATCACCACCTTGTCGAACAGGCGCGAGGCACGGGCGACCAGGTCACTGTGGCCATTGGTAATGGGGTCGAAGGTTCCGGGGTATACCGCCACCACAGACATAGAAACTCCTCAGGAATTACGCTTACTTGCAGTTAATAATAATGGGACGCAGTAATGCATCTGCGTGGTAATGACACATCGGTCTTTATACTGCCGCATTCGACAGCCTGACTAGATAGTAGCCGACCTGACCGGCTTTTTTCTGTTTTGTCAGCTGCCAGCCCGGTGGCAGTGTCGGCAATGGCTGGCAAGCATCACATTCAATATACACACAGGCATCGCTGGATAACAGTTGCTGCTGACACAGAAGGTTTATTGCAGGTTCGAGTAAATCGCTGGCAAAAGGCGGGTCCAGAAACACCAGGTCGAATGGTTCACCCTGGTACTGGGCCAGCCAGTTAAGCGCATTAGCACGAATCAATTGTATATTCTGCGCCTGCAATAGCTGCATATTCGCCGCCAGCTGATCCGCCGCCGCAGGTTGTAACTCCAGCAGTGTCACACTGGCCGCACCGCGGGACGCCGCTTCAAACCCCAGTGCACCACTGCCGGCAAACAGGTCCAGGCAACGCGCACCGGGAATATCATTCTGCAGCCAGTTAAACAGGGTTTCCCGCACCCGGTCGGTAGTGGGCCTGAGTCCTGGCAGGTCCAGCACCGGCAACTGCCGGCTGCGCCATTCACCGCCAATAATCCGCAATTTGCCTGACGCGGCGGGCAATGATTTTTTGCCCGGTTTTGTTTTACCCGCGCCTGTATGACGTGGCTGTTTTCTAGTTGTCACCTTGCGTCTGCTTCCCGCCCACAATAATGGTAAGCATTTTATCCTCATGCAGGCGTCGTTGTAAGGCAGCATGTACATTATCGCGGGTTTGCTGGTTGATGCGGCTGACAAAGGTGTCGAGGTAATCCAGCGGTAACTGGTAAAAACCGATCATCGACAGGTACTCAACAATCTTCTTATTACTGTCGATACGCAATGGAAAACCACCGGTGATATTTTTCAAACTGTCCTGCAACTCATCCTCGCCTGGGCCTTCGGCGATGTAGTGATGCAATTCCTGCCTGACCACCTGCAGTGCCTGTTGCACCTGGTCATTGCGGGTTTGCAGGCCGATCTGGAATGGCCCCGCCTGTGCCATGGGTGAAAAATAACTGTAGGCACTGTAGGCCAGACCACGTTTTTCACGCACCTCATGCATCAGTCGCGAGCCAAAACCGCTGCCACCAAAGGCATGGTTGGCAAGATACAGCGCCAGGTAATCCGCATCACCCCGCGCCATGCCCACCTGCCCCATCAGCACCGTACTCTGCGCCGAGGGAAAATCAATCTGCAAGGTTTTCGCTTCGCGCAGTGGCGCCACTTCGGGCAGAGACTGCGGAGCTTTTCCGGCGGGCAAATCCGCCAGCAGTTCATCGACCAGCTGTTCTACCTGCACACGGCTTAACTGCCCCACCACACTGATGACCGCATTGCGGGCGACATAATACTGCTGGTAAAACTGCTGCAGGTCACGGCGTGTGAGCTGGCTCAGACTCTGTTCGGTGCCTTCGCTGGGCGAGGCATAGGGATGATCGCGATAAAGTTCCTGGTAAAAACGATCCGAAGCAATTGCACCCGGCGACTGCTTTTTAGATTTTACTGCAATTTTCAGCCGCTCCCGTTCTCGCTGGAAGGCCTGTTCGGGAAAATCCGGCTGGTTAAGAATCGCCTGCAGATTATTCAATGCCGGTTGCAGATATTTATCTTCACGCAAGCTGCGCAGACTTAACCAGGCCATGTCTTTCAATGCGCCATTGGAAAATTGCGCACCCACATTGGCAAAATTTTCCGCCAGCTGTTGCGCACTCCTGCCCGCCGCACCTTCAGCTAACAGCCCGTTAGTCATCAGGGCGGTGCCAGCCAGTTTACGCGGGGTAAAGCCGTCCCGTGCACTGCCCGCATCAAATACTATGCGTACATCCACCATGGGAATATCATCCACCGGCACAAAGTACACCCGGGCACCCGAGTCGGTTTGCCAGTACTGTATCTGCGGTGTTGCCTGCGCCGTGTTCAGCAGCAGGCCCAGCACACCCAGGCTGGCCGCCAGCCAATAAGGTTTAAAGCAACATTTAAAGTCATGTTTAATGCCCATGACGACCTCCTGCCGTTGCGCCGGCACGTGGCGCCGCGCCTGATGATTCAATTGGCTGGGGTTGCAGCATCGCCACGGTGAGCTGATCATCGCGCAGGTATTTCTGCGCAACCTGCTGCACCTGTTCGGCAGTGACCTGCTGGATTTTCTGCAGGTATTCACCCTTGCGTTGCCAGCCCAGGCCAACGGTTTCCAGAATACCCAGCTGCATCGCCTGATAGAACACCGAATCTTTTTCGTACACATCCGCTGCCATCACCTGCGCCTTGACCCGTTCCAGTTCACTGTTGTCCGGTGCCTGTTGCTGCAGCTTGTTAATCTCTGCCTTGATCGCCAGCTCCAGTCCACCCAGGCTGTGGCCATCCCGCGGCGCAGCATCAAACAGAAACAGCGTCTGCTGACGCGCATAGGGATCATAACCGGCACCGACGGATGCAGCTATTTCCTGCTGCCGCACCAGGCTGCGACTGAGTCGGCTGCTATCGCCACCGTCCAGAACACTCGCCAGCACTTCCAGTGCATAGACTTCCCATTCTGCCTCTGCGGTATTCAGTACCGGGACTTTGTAACCCATTAACAGATAGGGAATTTTCGCTGGGGCTTTTACATCGATGCGACGCTCGCCAAGCTGGGCCACTTCATGACGCGGCTTGGGCGCCTCAATCTGCGAGGGTTGGAGCGGACCAAAATACTGCTCGGCCCAGTGATAAACCTGTTGCGGTTGCACATCACCCGCCACAATCAGCGTGGCGTTATTGGGGGCATACCAGGTTTGATACCATTCACTGAGATCACTCAGCTGCATATTATGCAGATCGTCCATCCAGCCGATAATCGGCTGCTGGTAGGCGGCATTCATAAACGCCGTGGCATTAAACTGCTCATAGGTAAGTGAAGTCGGGTTGTCATCGGTGCGCGTGCGTCGCTCTTCCTTGATCACTTCGATTTCTTTTTTAAACTCGGCTTCACTGAGTTGCAGGTTGCGCATGCGATCCGCTTCGTGTTTCAGGCACAGCTCAAGCCGGTCACTGGCAATGCGCTGAAAATAGGCCGTGTAATCCTTGCCGGTAAACGCATTCTCGCTGCCACCATTGGCGGCAATAATTTTTGAAAACTCACCGGGTTCGAGTTTTTCGGTACCCTTGAACATCATATGTTCCAGGGCATGGGACACCCCGGTAATGCCGGGATACTCATAGGAACCGCCCACCCTGTACCACACCTGGGACACCACCACCGGTGAACGGTGATCCGGCTGCACCAGAATTTTCATGCCGTTATCCAGCTGGTAACTGAACACACCGTTCTCGGGCATCACTTCTGCCGACTGGTCCGGCCGCAGTGTATTGGGCTGGCAGGCCGCCAGTATCAGTACACTGCCCGCCACACACAGTGCCCGTGGAATTGCCAGTGGAATTCGTTTCAATAAATGCATACACATCCTGATTTAATTAATAAATGCGAATTAATAAAGCGCTCACAAAAGACCCGCCGCAACGCAGACAAGTTCCCGGTTTTGCCCGCCATCGCCAGCTTACAATTCCTTTGCCCAGCGCGGAATGATAGGATAAGCCCTCATATCCAACCACTCTATATTACAAGCAGCCCATACTATGTTTGGTTTTTTACGCCGTAAAAAAGACAAAGCGAAACAGACAAGCGAGACAGATGCCGAGCAAACCGGCGAACTTGCCCCTGAAGCAACCCGCGATGAATCATCTACCGCTGAAGCGACAACCAGCGAGGCCCCTGCACCTGAACCAGCTATCACTGAAACACCCATAGCCGAGTCACCCGCCGCGGAATCACCTACTAACGCGGTCGACACCATAGCAGAAGCCGCGGCAGCAGACACCACTGAAAGCAAAAAGGGTATGTTCAGCCGGCTGCGCGATCGCCTCAGCAAAACCCGCGGCAGCCTCACCGATGGCATGGCGGATCTGCTGCTGGGCAAGAAAACCATTGATGATGAGCTGCTGGAAGAACTGGAAACCCGCCTGCTCAGCGCCGATGTGGGTATTGAAGCGACCACGCGGATTATTGATGACCTGACCCGACGTGTGTCACGCAAAGAACTGGGCGACCCCGAGGCGCTGTTCAATGCACTGTGCGAAGACATGGTGGATATTCTGCAGCCGGTGGAACAGCCCTTACAGATCGACACGCAAAAACGTCCCTATGTGATCCTGGTCGTAGGCATTAACGGTGCCGGCAAAACCACCACCATTGGCAAACTCGCCAAGCGCTTCCAGAACCAGGGCCGTTCGGTGATGCTGGCGGCCGGCGACACCTTCCGTGCCGCGGCGGTGGAACAGCTGCAGACCTGGGGCGAGCGCAACCATATTCCGGTAATTGCCCAGGGTACCGGCGCCGATTCCGCCTCGGTGATTTTCGATGCCATTTCCTCGGCCCGTGCACGCAATATCGATATTGTGATTGCTGACACAGCAGGTCGTCTGCACACTCAGTCCAACCTGATGGATGAGTTGAAAAAAATTAAACGGGTTATGGCTAAACTGGATGCAGCCGCACCCCACGAAACCCTGCTGGTAATGGACGCCGGTTTTGGCCAGAACGGTCTGGTACAGGCGCAGCAGTTTAACGAGGCGATGGGCCTGAGCGGCCTGGTGCTGAGTAAACTGGATGGCACCGCCAAAGGCGGCATTGTCTTCGCCATCGCGGAAAAACTGGCCACACCGATTCGTTTTATCGGCGTGGGTGAAAGCATCGACGACCTGCGGGAATTCCATGCCCGTGAATTTGTTGAAGCACTGCTGGATAAACAATAAAGCCGCTTTGCCCCTTGTATAACTTAGTGCAGAATAAGCAGCCATATGATTCGCTTTGATAATGTCAGTAAACGCTACCCCGGTGGCCACGAAGCCCTGAGCAATGTGGGCTTTCACCTGCCCCGTGGTGAAATGGCCTACCTCACAGGCCACTCCGGCGCAGGCAAAAGTACCCTGCTCAAACTGATTGCGCTGATCGAGCGCCCCAGTCGCGGCAACCTGCTGCTGGACGGCATTAACCTGAGCAGTGTCAGCAATAGCAAAATTCCCTATGTTCGCCGCAATATCGGCATTATTTTCCAGAACCACCACCTGCTGTACGACCGCCCGGTGTTCGACAATGTGGCACTGCCACTGGTGATTGCCGGTTACCAGCACCGGGAAATCGGTAAACGGGTGCGCGCTGCACTGGACCAGGTTGGCCTGCTGAACAAGGAAAAATCGATGCCGATTACCCTCTCAGGCGGTGAACAGCAGCGGGTTGGCATTGCCCGTGCCATTGTGCACAAGCCGGGGCTGCTGCTGGCAGATGAGCCCACCGGCAACCTCGACCCGGAACTGTCACGGGATATTATGCAACTGTTCGCCCGCTTTAATCAGGTCGGTGTTACCGTACTGATCGCCAGCCATGACCTGGACCTGATCGAGCAGATGGGCAGCCCGGTGGTGAGCCTGAGCGATGGCCGGGTGGAGCGCAATGACCTGGCCACTGGCAGGGTTGTCAGCAGCACTGGAGACGCAGATGGCCAGGGCTGACAGTAACCAGCGGGCAAAAAGCAGTCCGCTCAAGGCCTGGGGCACCAATCACCTGCGCACCCTGCTGGCCAGCCTGGGCAATATGAGCCGCCAGCCCGCTTCCTCGCTGATGACCATTGCGGTAATCGCGATTGCACTGGCACTGCCGTCGGGCCTGCTGGTATTGCTGAATAATGCCAGCCACCTCAGCGTGGGCTGGGACAATAGCGCACAGATTTCGGTGTTTTTGCAGAAGGATGCCTCGGAAAAACAGGCGCAGGCACTGCTCGATAAGCTGCGTTTGTATGAGGATATTGACGACGTCAGGCTGATTCATAAAGACCAGGCACTGCGGGAATTCAGTGAAATCTCCGGCTTTGGCAATGCGGTGGAAGCACTGGATGATAACCCGCTGCCCCATGTAATTGCGGTGCAACCGAAGATCGATCCGCGTCGGCCTGACAAGATTCCCCATCTGTTAAAACAGCTGAATGAATTGCCCCAGGTGGAGCTGGCACAGCTGGATCTGCAATGGGTGAAACGCCTGTTTGCCATGCTGGAAATTGCCCAGCGGGGCATCTGGATTATCGGCAGCCTGCTGGGCCTGGCGGTGCTGCTGGTAGTGGGCAATACCATCCGCCTCGACATCCAGAACCGACGCGAGGAAATCGAAGTTACCAAGCTGATCGGCGGCACCGATGCCTTTATCCGCCGGCCGTTTCTCTACACCGGCTTCTGGTACGGCTTTGCCGGCGGCCTGCTGGCCTGGATTCTCACCAGCCTGTCCATCGGCCTGCTGGATAACTCGGTGACCCAGCTGGCTTCGCTGTATAACAGCGGCTACCAGCTAAGCGGGCTTAATTTCAGCGAAACCATTGGTCTGATCGGTTTTAGCTGCTGCCTCGGCCTGGTGGGCTCGTGGATTGCCGTGGGACGTCACCTGAGCGAAATCGAACCCAGCTAAGCTCCCTCACCCAGCCCGCCAGAACCGCGCTGCACCTCTTGCCAAATGGATGCAGCTGGCTATACTGGGTGTTCGCCACGGTCTGTGCAGGCCCTCACCTGTTCTCTTTCTACAGACCGTAATCCCTTATAGAATGGGGGTTGCCAGCGATTTTTCAACATATTAGTATGAACTTATGCCGCAATTAGCACTCAAATGCAAAGAGTGCTAACATCATGCTGAAACCTATGGAGCTGATATGTCAAACAAACTAGTCATTGCCTCAAATCACTTGCCCCTGGCCAGTGGCAGCCTGGATCAATACATCCAGAATGCGCAGGCCATGCCTATGCTGACTGAAGAAGAAGAGCGCGAGTACGGACGTCGCCTGCACGAGCACGGCGACCTGGAAGCGGCGCAGAAACTGGTTATGTCACATCTGCGTTTTGTGATTCGCATCGCCCGCGGCTACCAGGGTTACGGCCTGCCACTGGCGGATCTGATTCAGGAAGGCAATGTCGGCCTGATGAAAGCGGTAAAACGCTTCAGTCCCGAACACAATGTACGCCTGGTGTCATTTGCGGTGCACTGGATTCGCGCCGAAATCCATGAATACGTACTGAAAAACTGGCGCATTGTTAAAGTTGCCACCACCAAGGCGCAACGTAAATTATTCTTTAACCTGCGCAGCGCAAAAAAACGCCTGGGCTGGTTCAGCAAGGAAGAAGTGGAAGGCGTTGCTGAAGATTTAGGTGTAAAGCCTGAAACCGTACTGGAAATGGAATCGCGCCTGAGCAACTATGATATGGCGTTTGATGCATCAGCCGATGACGATGATGATGCCATGCTGTCACCGTCGACCTATCTGGCAGCGCCCACCAGTGATCCGGCACAACAGCTGGAGTCAGACGACTGGAGCGAACAGCGAGTCGAGGCACTGCAACAGTCACTGGAAGTACTGGATGATCGCAGCCGCGATATCCTGATGTCTCGCTGGATGGATGAAGACAACAAGGCCACATTGCATGACCTGGCAGCCAGATACAATGTGTCTGCCGAGCGCATTCGTCAGCTGGAAAAAAATGCGATGAAAAAAATGCGCACTGTGCTGGAAGCCTAGCGACAAAACGACAGGCCGCAATAAACTAAAAGGCGTTCATAAGTGAACGCCTTTTTTACGTAGGGTGGATCAAGCGAAGCGGATCCACCTGATTCCCAAACAATCCCGCTCAGCCTGCATGACGTTTAATTTAAAAAGAAAACGCTAATGAACGCGAACAACGCAATCAAAGCTTTATATTATGTAAGCTTTAGCGTTCATTCGCGTTGTTCGCGTTAATCTTTTTTCTGGTTCCCATGCTCCTGCGTGGAAACCCTTCCTTCCAGGCTGTAGTACACACTATTGTTAACGTCTCGTTGAATATGCGTTCCCACGCGGGAGCATGGGAACGAGCATTAAGGTATCTACGTTTTCAGGCGCATATCAATCATTTTGACCAATGACGAAGGACTAACGACCAACGACATATAAGCAAGCACATATGAAAATCAGCTCACTTAAAACCATTCAATCCGGCCCGGTGTCACATAACCCGGCGATAAAAAAACAGCAGATGCTGGGCACGAATGAACTGGATCATCTGATTCAGTTTTCACAGGCGGTGTTTCCAGCCGGCGAAATCGCAGGCGCACACAGTCACCCGGATATGAACGAAGTATTTTTTATTCTCTCCGGCACGGGACAGATGCGCATTGATGATAAAACTATCGAACTGGAACCCGGCATGTGCATCACGGTGGAAGCCGGTGAGGCGCACGAGATTGAGAATACCGACGAAGCTGACCTGGTGATCAATTATTTTGCCCTGCCCACCAACTAAACCGATCCGTAGGTTGGGGTAAGGCACGCACCCCAACTTACATACGCTCAGGGTATTCGTTGGGGTTCCTGCGTCACCCCAACCTACGGTAAAAATTGATTTTCAGGGTACAATCAGGCGGCAACAACTATCGTTTTATAATTTCGTGCGGCGCGATGGTTATTTCACCACTTTCAAATTTTGTTTTACGCGGCCGAGTTTTCCAGGCATGGCCATACACCACTTCGTAACTGGCGGGCAACACATCGTTGCTGCGGAAATTTTCATAGTGCTCAATCACCCGCTTTAACTTTGCCGGTGTCACCAGCCCCTGTGCTGTATTTTCCTGCTGTGTCTTCAATGTGGTATTGGCACCAATCGCTTTAAGGTCGGCCATCACCGCCATCGCGTCCTGATAGGTCAGTACCATCATATCCATATCCATTACCGGCTCCGCCAGTCCAACCTGAATCAGTTCATCACCCAGCTCATGCATATCGATGAATTCATTCACATGGGGATGGTCATCCACCTCGCGCCAGCTGCTTTTTAATTCGCGCAATGTATCCGGGCCAAAACTGCTGAACATCAACAGGCCATCGGGCTTCAATACGCGTTTGAATTCGGCGAACACTTTTCGGTAGTCACACCATTGCAGCATCAAACTGGAAAACACCAGATCAACCGATTCATCGGCGAGCGGAATCTGTTCTGCATCGGCACAGATCAACTGCGGTTTTCTTAACCAGCCACCCTTGGCTTTTGTCTGCCGCAACATTTCTGTCGACAGATCCAGTGAAATCACCCTGGCTTTTTTATATTTCTGTAACAGCCCCTGGGTTCCCCAGCCGGTACCGCAACCCGCATCAAGAATAGTCACGGGATCAATGCGCGTTAAATCCAGACGCTGCAACATTTCATTACACACCGTGCGCTGCAACACCGCGGAGGATTCATAATGCTGCGCCCTGGCATCGAAGTGCCGTTTAATGCGATTTTTTTCTGAAACAGAATGAGTCACTGATAACAAGTCTTTGTATTGATGTGGTTGCCCTGGAACAATTTTGCCTGGGAACAATTTGCATTTATTAATCTGCAGGGCGGACTATGCGGCTCTGTATAAACGCCATTAACTGCCGGGCGAAAGCGTCACTGTGCGATAAAAACGGCGCATGTCCCGCCGTGGCATAGCATTCAACCTCGGCTTCCGGCATTAACTGTGACAGGGCCCCGGCCAACGAGGCTTTTACCAGGCCATCCTGACCGCCCAGTGCCCAGCTAACCGGTAAGTTTATTTGCGCCAGCTCAGCCCGCAGATCACTCTGCTTTAAAATTTGCAAGCCGGCCTGCAGACTGGCAGCATCCGGTTCGGTTTCCTGCAGAATCAACTCCCGCAACTCACGCAGAATCTGTCGCCCGGAAACCGAGCCTTTAACCTGCAATGACAGGAAACGACGAATTGTACCTGAAAAATCACTGGCAAGTGATTCGGCAAACTGGTCGAACACCGCCGCATCAACCCCGTGATTCCAGCCAGGCCGTGCTACAAAACAGGGGTTGCCGCTCACCAGCAACAAACCATCTATCGGCAGTGCCACATTTTTCTGAGCCGCCGCCTGTATACAGGCCAGAGCTCCCAGCGACCAGCCTACCAGCAGTAAGGGCTGACCCTGCCGCTTAATTCGTGCACAATTTTGCTGCAGATCCTCGGCCAGTGCAGGCAAATCGGTCAGCGATTCAGCATGACGATGACCATGGCCAGGCAGGTCGATGGCATGACAGTCAATCCACTGCGGCAGGCTGTCCATCAACGGCTGCCACACCCGCCGGTTCATGCCCCAGCCGTGCACAAATAAACAGCTGACCGGTGACGCCAGCTGGCTCATGGCCTTTCGCCATCAAACGCAAACAGGCGAAACCTACCCACTGTGGCTATTTCACCACGGACACCGTTTCGTGCTAAATTGCGCGCTCTGATTTTGACTCTCACAGGTAACCTTTTGTGGATCTATTTGAACAGCCCATTATACTGATTATTGGCTTCGCCCTGTTCGGCTATTTGCTCGGCTCGGTCTCCACCGCCATTATTACCTGTCGATTAATGGGCCTGCCGGATCCGCGCAGCGAAGGCTCACGCAACCCGGGCGCCACCAATGTGCTGCGACTCGGCGGCAAGAAAGCCGCGGCTATCACCCTGTTCGGCGACATGCTGAAAGGCCTGCTGCCGGTACTGATTGCCCTGTCTCTGGGGATGTCCGATGCGGTGATTGCCGCCTGCGGGCTGGCGGCCTTCCTGGGGCATTTATACCCGCTGTATTACGGTTTCCAGGGGGGCAAGGGCGTGGCTACCCTGCTTGGCGTACTGCTGGGTATGCACTGGTTACTGGGGCTGGGCACCATTGGTGTGTGGCTGGCGATGGCATTTACGTTTCGCTATTCCTCCCTGTCCGCACTGGTGGCGGCAACCGCCTCACCCATGCTGGCCTGGTTTATCACCCATTCACCCATTATCAGTGCCAGCATCGCGTTGATGGCCGTGCTACTGATCTGGCGACATCGCAGCAATATCAGAAACCTGCTGGCGGGCAGGGAAGATAAAATCGGCAGCCGTAAAAAGGCAGGGTAACAGTCCCTCGCCGTTAGTCGATCGTCAAAGACAAAGCTACAGGAGGGATCAAGCGCAGCGGATCCACCTGATTCCCATTCAAATCCGCAAATGAACGCCAATATATAAATTTTGTTGGTGTCGTAGCCAGGGACGATGCAGTAACCCCAACGGCTTAATTGTATTAGTTCAGACCAAATGACTGGTTCCCATGCTCCTGCGTGGGAACCCTTTGTTTTACAGTCGTGTTAATATCATTACCCCCGTATGCGTTCCCACGCGGGAGCGTGGGAGCGAGACACAGGAATCCATAAATTTGCGTTTATTGGCGTTCATCTGCGGACCTGGTTTGCGCTCGTTTCTACGCAGGGAGCATGGAGACGAGAAAAAGTAACTACTAAGAACCAATAACGTCGACTGCCGTTAACTCACTCATTGGCCAGCGCGCCCGCACCTGTATACCCAGTGATTCGTGCTGCCCTGCCAGTAGACGCAGGCAACCGGCGAAGGCGATCATCGCGCCGTTATCGGTGCAGAACTCGATGCGCGGGTAAAACAGCTCACCGCCTTCTTTCTGCATCATCTGCTGCAGTGATTCACGCAGGCGCAGATTAGCCCCCACGCCACCGGCAATTACCAGTGTACTGGCTCCCACCTGCTGCACCGCGCGGCGACATTTGATGGTGAGTGTATCCACCACCGCTTCTTCAAAAGCGCGGCAGATATTGGCCTTGGTCTGGGTATCTTCATTGCCCTCTGCGACCTCTTTCTGCCAGGTATTCAGGGTGTAGGTTTTCAGGCCACTGAAGCTGAACTCCAGCCCCGGCCGATCGATCATGGGTCGAGGGAATTTATACACCCCCGGCTCGCCCTGCTGCGCCAGTTTCGCCAGCACCGGTCCACCGGGATATCCCAGCCCAAGCAGTTTGGCGGTTTTATCGAAGGCCTCACCGGCGGCATCATCCAGGCTTTCACCCAGCAGGGTGTACTGACCAACCCCTTTGACCTCTGCCAGCAGGGTATGACCACCGGACACCAGCAGAGCCACAAAAGGGAACTCCGGTGCCGGATCTTCCAGCATGGGCGCCAGCAGATGCCCCTCCATATGATGCACACCAATCGCCGGCACGCCCAGCCCCAGCGCCATGGCGCGGCCGGTGCAGGCGCCCACCATCAATGCCCCCACCAGACCGGGGCCTGCAGTGTAGGCAATGCCATCCAGTTGTGACTTGCTCACCCCCGCTTTCTGTAACACCTGCTCTGCCAGCGGCAGCAGATAGCGCACATGGTCGCGGGATGCCAGCTCCGGCACCACCCCGCCATACTCACCGTGCAGCGCAACCTGCGAGTGCAATACATGGGCCAGCAGCCCCTTTTCGGAGTCATACACCGCCAGCCCTGTTTCGTCACAGGAGGACTCAATACCCAGTACAATCATAGAATCTACTTAATCTTTGTATATTTAATTTTGGTAATTATTTAAAAACTGATATAATCCCGCGGTTCAACGGCAGGCCATTTGCAAATCCATGGTCTGTGCACCAACAGATTAAACTATTTTAGAGTGAGAATTCTGAATGCCACAAGTTAAAGTTAAAGACAACGAGCCATTTGACGTTGCTCTGCGTCGTTTCAAACGCTCATGCGAGAAAGCCGGTATCTTAACCGAAATCCGTCGTCGCGAGTGCTATGAAAAGCCCACAACCGAGCGTAAGCGCAAAGCAGCAGCTGCAGTTAAGCGCAACCTGAAGAAACTGTTCAAAGAGCGTGAGCGCCTGACTCGCAATCCACATCGCCGCCGCTAGTCAGCACTGAACGGCCCGCGATATGAGTCTCAAGCAAAACCTGACCGATGCCATGAAAGCCGCCATGAAAGCTGGCGACAAACCCCGTCTGGGCGTGATTCGCCTGGTGATGGCCGCGATAAAGCAGGTTGAAGTGGACGAACGCATCGAGCTGGATGATGAGCGAGTACTCGCCGTGCTGGACAAGATGGTCAAGCAACGCCGTGAGTCGATCAGCCAGTATTCCACGGCCGGCCGTGATGACCTGGTGCAACAGGAAGAATATGAAGTCAGCGTACTTCAGGACTTTCTTCCGGAAGCACTCAGTGACGATGAAATCGAACAGATGATTGCAAAAGCGGTCGATGAAACCGGCGCCAGCTCCATCAAGGACATGGGCAAGGTCATGGGACTGCTCAAGCCGCAAATGCAAGGGCGAGCCGACATGGGCGCCGTTAGCGGCAAAATAAAAGCCCGGCTCAACGCCTGATATTCCTGCATTCTGCTCCGGCCGTTCAGCGGCTGCCTGCACACCAACACACGCCAAGCTGACACATGACAGAACTTAAAAACGACCGTTTTCTCCGCGCACTCCTTAAACAGCCTGTGGATCGCACGCCGATCTGGATTATGCGCCAGGCGGGCCGCTATCTGCCTGAGTACCGCGCCACCCGTGAACAGGCCGGCGACTTTATGAGCCTGTGCAAGAACCCGGAGCTGGCCTGCGAAGTCACACTGCAGCCGCTGCGTCGTTTTGATCTGGATGCAGCCATCCTGTTTTCCGACATTCTGACCATCCCCGATGCGATGGGTCTCGGCCTGTATTTTGAAACCGGCGAAGGTCCCTGTTTTGAAAGCCCGATTCGTCGAGCCGCAGACATCAAGAACCTGCCCATCCCGGATCCGGAAGGCGAGCTGCGTTACGTCATGGATGCGGTACGCACCATTCGCCGCGAGCTGGATGGCAGTATCCCCCTGATCGGCTTTACCGGCAGCCCCTGGACACTGGCCACCTATATGATCGAAGGCGGCAGCAGCAAAACCTTCAGCAAGTCGAAGACCATGCTGTTCGACCAGCCCGCACTGGCGCACCAGCTGCTGGAAAAAGTCACCGAGTCGGTCACCAGCTACCTCAATGCCCAGGTGGCCGCCGGCGCACAGGCACTGATGATGTTCGATACCTGGGGCGGCAGTCTCAACCCGGAAATGTACCGCGCTTTCTCACTCGACTATATGCGACAAATTGTTGCCAATGTGACCCGCGAAGCGGATGGCCGCCAGGTGCCGATTATTCTGTTCACCAAGGGTGGTGGACAATGGCTGAATGAAATGGCGGATACCGGCTGCGATGGACTGGGCCTGGACTGGACCACCAATATCGGCGACGCCCGCGCACAGGTTGGCGACCGTGTCGCACTGCAGGGCAATATGGACCCCAATACCCTGTATGCTTCACCGGACACCATTCGTGCCGAAGCTGCAAAAATCCTCCGGGATTATGGCAATGGCAGTGGTCATGTGTTCAACCTGGGTCACGGCATCACGCCGGACATTAACCCGGATCATGTCAAGGCACTGGTTGATGCAGTGCACGAGCTGAGCCAGCCCTACCACAAATAATTTACCACCCTTTGCCATCCCCGGCCTGACCTGGCGTCAGGCCGCGCCTTCCCTGCAAACTACACAGTTACTTTTTGACCTCACGGCAATTCCTTGTCAGAATGTGAGGCACATAATTATAATCACAACCGACAGGGCCACTGAACACACAGCCGCCCTTTGCAACACTTAAAGGAATATCCCTGAATGATCAAAAAATGCCTGTACCCGGTGGCTGGCTATGGCACCCGCTTTCTGCCTGCAACAAAATCCATGCCCAAGGAAATGCTTCCCATTGTTGATAAACCGCTGATTCAATACGCCGCCGAAGAAGCCATGGACGCCGGTATGACCGAAAACGCCTTTGTCACCGGCCGTGGTAAACATGCGATCCCCAATCACTTCGACATCAGTTACGAGCTGGAAAACGAAATTTCCGGCACCGGCAAGGAAGAAAAACTCACCGACATCCGTCGCCTGATTGACAACTGCTCATTTACCTACACCCGGCAGAAACAGATGAAAGGCCTGGGTCATGCGGTACTCACCGGTGAAAACATGATTGGCGATCAGCCATTCGGGGTAATTCTTGCGGATGATTTATGCCTGCCGGACGAAGGTGGCCAGGGCATTATGTCGCAGATGGTGGACCTGTATAAACAGTTCCGTTGCTCCATTGTGGCGATTGAAGAAGTCCCCATGGAAAACATCAGCAGCTACGGCGTGATTGACGGCGAAATGATTAATGAGAATATTTTTCGCGTCAAAAACATGGTGGAAAAACCTTCACAGGACAAGGCACCCAGCAACCTGGCGGTGATCGGTCGCTATATTCTGACACCGGATATTTTTGATATTCTGCGTCACACAAAACCCGGTGCCAATGACGAAATCCAGCTCACCGATGCGATTATGACCCAGGCGCAGAATGGCTGTGTAATGGCCTATAAATTCAAGGGCCGTCGTTTTGATTGCGGCAGTGTTGAAGGCTTTGTTGAAGCCACCAACTACTGCTATGAAAATATCTATAAAAAACGATAGCCATAAACGCCCTGCACAAAAAAGCGCAGACGATTGTCTGCGCTTTTTTTATGCCTGCAATATGCACCTCTCAGGACCATGCAGAATAAATTTACATCAAATCCGCCAAAGCGGGTTCCGCCATTTAACTTTCCAGCAAAGTGGCCGCTATAACGGGTATATCATCAAATTCGAAAAGATGAATGAACCACAGAGCTGTACCCATAATGCGACATAACACAGACCAGCACCGTCAGCGCATAGGCAACAGACGCCTGATTATCATCCTGTGCGCCCTGCTCGGCTGCGGCAGCAACTCAGCGCTGCTGGCCGACAATAATGAAGAACACCGCAGCCCATGGGCACATCAGGTCATACCCAACAACTTCACTCTGCAACCGCCCCCCTCTGCCACTGCATCGACCAGCACTGCCGAAACACAGGCATCCCCACAACAACTGGAAACAAGGGAATTCAATCAGGCGTTTGAACAACTCAAGGCCGCAAAATACCGTGCTGCGATTGAACAGTTCAAACAGTTTATTCAGCGATACCCACAGAGCGGATATCGCGCCGAAGCCCGTTACTGGATCGGTGAGGCGCACTACCTGGCAAAAGACTACCCACAGGCGCTGGAGCAGTTTTCCCATATTATTATTTATTTTTCCGACAGCGAGTTTGCCCGCCAGGCCATGCTAAAATCCGCCAACACCTACCAGGCCATGCAGGACATCCCCCAGGCAAGGCTGTTCTATCAGCGGGTGATCAAAAACCACCCCAACACCAGTTATGCGGTTAAAGCCACAGAACGACTTCGCCAGCTGCAATAGAAGCTCCGCAGCTTAAAGGGGCAAACCCTGTTCGGCAGCTTGTTAATCCCCAGCAGGATTGTGCTTTATACGGCGTTTAGCCGCTGTTTGTTGCCATTTTTATGGTGGTATATTACCTGTCACTTATCTTTTTTTTGGGCGGCATTTCCTGTAAAATACTCGACCCCTTGTCCGTCGCCCAGACGTTAGTGGGCGAATTTCCGGAAAGCTAAATTTATCAATACGCGGGCAGGCGACTACCTGCACCGCGTATTAAGAGGCAGTTATGAGCGAAAATAACACTATCTTCAATCAGTACACACGACCCAACAAGCACGGTTTATACGACCCTGCAAACGAAACGGAAAACTGTGGCGTAGGCTTTGTCGCTCATATTAAAGGTCAACCCAGCCATCAGATCGTTAAAGACGCCGACCATATCCTGCGCCGCATGGTGCACCGTGGCGCCTGTGGCTGCGAAACCAACACCGGTGACGGCGCCGGCATTATGACCAGCCTGCCCTACGAATTTTTACAGCGTGTTGCCAGGGAAGACCTGTCTGCGGAATTGCCGGAAAAAGGCCGTTACGCTGCCGGTAACGTATTCCTGCCGGTTGATGAAAGTGAGCGCGCACGCTGCAAGCAGCGGGTAAACCAGGCCATTGAAGCCTCGGGGCAGACCCTGATCGGCTGGCGCCAGCTGCCGGTTGACCCGATCAAGGCCGACATCGGCCCGACCGCACGCCGCGCCATGCCACATATGGAACAGCTGTTTATCGCTGCCGCCGACGGCACTGACAACGACGCCTTCGAGCGCGCACTGTATGTACTGCGCAAGGACAGCTCCAATAGCATCCGCAACGACGAGAGCTTCAAGCAGCGTGAAATGTTCTATGTCTGCTCGCTGTCCACCCGGGTGATTGTCTACAAGGGCATGCTCAACCCGGATCAGATGATGCCCTTCTACCAGGACCTGAATGCAAGTGATTACACCGCGCACCTGGCGATGGTGCACTCACGCTTCTCCACCAACACCTTCCCCTCATGGGATCGCGCCCAGCCCAAGCGCTTTATGAGCCATAACGGCGAAATCAATACTCGCCTGGGCAATGCCAGCTGGATGCGTGCCCGCGAAGGCACCGCAGAAAGCCCGCTGTTTGGTGACGACATCAAGCGCGTACTGCCGGTGATCGAGCCGGATGTATCCGACTCGGGCAGTTTCGACAATGTGCTCGAGTTTCTGCTGATGGGTGGCCGCAGCCTGCAGGAAGCGATCATGATGATGGTGCCGGAAGCCTGGCAGAACGACAGCAGCATGTCGGAAGAAAAGCGCGCCTTCTATGAATACCAGTCAGCCCTGATGGAACCCTGGGATGGCCCGGCCTCAATCGTGTTTACCGATGGTCGTTATATCGGTGCCACCCTGGATCGTAACGGCCTGCGCCCCAGCCGCTATTACCTGACCCACGACGACCGTGTGGTCATGGCATCCGAAGTTGGCGTGCTGCCGATCGAGCCGGACAATGTCAAATTCAAGGGCCGCCTGCAGCCGGGCAAGATGTTCCTGATCGACTTCGACCAGGGTCGCATGATTCCCGACGAGGAAGTCAAACACGAATTTGCCTCGAAACAGCCCTACCACCAGTGGCTGTCCAACCAGCGTATTTCACTGGCCCAGCTGGAGCCCACCCAGGAACCCCACGGTTTTAACCAGGACGACCTGCTGCCGCGCATGCGTGCCTTTGGCTACACCTCGGAAACCATGCAGTTTATGTTGCTGCCACTGGTAAAAGAAGGTCGTGACCCGGTTGGTTCCATGGGTAATGATGCGGCGCTGGCCTGTATGTCAAACAAGTCGCGGATGATTTACGACTACTTCAAGCAGCTGTTTGCCCAGGTCACCAACCCGGCGATTGACTCGATCCGTGAAGAAGTCGTGATGTCGCTGCAATGCTATATCGGCCCGGAAAAGAACCTGCTGGAATCCAGCGAAGAGCATGCACATCGCCTGCTGGTGCCCCACCCGATTATTACCAATGAAGAACTGGCCGCGCTGAAACACATCAATTACCGTGGCTGGACTTCGCAAACCATCGATATCACCTATGACAAGGCGGAAGGCAAAGCCGGCCTGGCGAAGGCCCTGGATCGCATCTGTGCCGAAGCCACCCAGGCGATTAATGACGGCCACAGCCTGGTGATTCTGTCGGATCGCAATGTCAGTGCCGAACGTGTGCCAGTGAGCGCACTGCTCGCTACCGGCGCGGTGCACCAGCACCTGGTAAAAGAGCACATGCGTACCCGTATCGGCCTGGTACTGGAATCCGGCGAAGCCCGTGAAGTGCATCATCACTGCCTGCTCACCGGCTACGGCATAGACGCGATCAACCCCTACCTGGCGTTCGAGGCCCTGTGGGATGCACAGCGCAAGGGTCTGCTCGATCCCAAAGTTTACGACAACGATGACAAGATCGTTGCCGGCTACCGCAAGTCGGTGGGCAAGGGCATGTTCAAGGTGTTCGCCAAAATGGGTATCTCCACCCTGCAATCCTATAAAGCGGCGCAGATTTTTGAAGCCGTGGGCCTGGCAGACGACGTGATCGCGCGTTGTTTCGAAGGCACGGCCAGCCGTATCCAGGGGGTCAGCCTCGACGTACTGGCGGAGGAATCACTGCGCCGCCATGCGCTGGGCTATACCGCCCGCGAAAGCCAGGTCACGGTACTGCCCAACCAGGGCGATATGCACTGGCGTGCCAATGGTGATCGCCATATGTGGAACCCGCTGAGCATTTCCAGCCTGCAGCAGGCGGCACGCAGCGGCGATGCCAGTGCCTATGAGCACTTTGCCAAACTGGCTAACGAAGACACTAAGCAATGCACATTGCGCGGCATGCTGAACTTCAAGCAGGGTGTCAATGCAGCGATTGATATCAGCGAAGTGGAGTCTGCCAAAGACATCGTAAAACGCTTTGCCACCGGTGCCATGAGCTTTGGCTCAATCTCGCCGGAGTCCCATGAGTCACTGGCAATTGCAATGAACCGCATGGGCGGCAAGTCCAACACCGGTGAAGGCGGTGAAGATGCCGCGCGCTGGACCCCGGATGCCAATGGCGATTCACGTCGCTCGGCAATCAAGCAGGTGGCCTCCGGTCGATTCGGTGTCACCATTGATTACCTGACCAATGCGGATGAGCTGCAGATCAAGGTCTCCCAGGGTGCCAAGCCCGGTGAAGGCGGCGAGCTGCCCGGCACCAAGGTGGATGAGCTGATTGCACGCCTGCGTCACTCCACACCTGGGGTTGGCCTTATCAGCCCACCGCCACACCATGACATCTATTCCATTGAGGATCTGGCACAACTGATTCACGACCTGAAGAACGCCAATAAAAACGCGCGTATCTCGGTTAAGCTGGTGGCGGAAAACGGCGTGGGTACCATTGCTTCCGGCGTCACCAAGGCCCATGCGGATCACATTGTGATCGCCGGCCACGATGGCGGCACCGGGGCCTCGCCCATCACCTCGATCAAGCACGCCGGTCTGCCGTGGGAGCTGGGGGTTGCGGAAACCCACCAGACCCTGGTGATGAACGACCTGCGTTCACGTGTGGTGATCCAGACTGACGGCCAGATGAAAACCGGCCGCGATGTGGCAATTGCCGCGCTGCTGGGTGCGGAAGAATACGGTTTCGCCACCGCGCCGCTGATTACCCTGGGTTGCGTGATGATGCGCAAATGTCACCTCAATACCTGCCCGGTGGGTATCGCCACCCAGGACAAGGAATTGCGCAAGAAATTCAAGGGCAAGCCCGAGCATGTGGTCAACTACCTGTTTATGGTGGCGGAAGACCTGCGCCAGATCATGGCCTCACTGGGCTTCCGTACCATTAATGAAATGATCGGCCGCGTTGACTGCCTTGAGCCTGCAACCGATTCCAGCCACTGGAAGCAGAGCGGCATCGACCTGAGCATGCTGCTGACCCCGGCGGAAAAACCACACCCCAATGTGGAAGTACACCAGACCATCAAGCAGGACCATGGCCTGGAAGATGCGCTGGACAACCAGCTGATCGAGCTGGCAAAAGATGCGCTGGAGAATGGCAATAAGGTCGACATCGATTTACCGGTGATCAATATCAACCGCGTGGTCGGCACCATGCTGTCCCACGAAGTGGCAAAGAAATACGGCTCGGCGATGCTGCCCGATGGCACCATCAATATCAAACTGACCGGCTCTGCAGGCCAGTCGCTGGCGGCATTCCTTGCTAAAGGCATCACCATTGAAGTGGAAGGCGACGCCAACGACTATGTGGGCAAGGGCCTGAGTGGTGGTCGCGTCATCGTTGCGCCACCGAAAAACAGCAGCTTTGTCGCCGAAGAAAACATCATCGTGGGTAACGTGTGCCTGTATGGTGCAACCTCCGGTGAAGCCTATTTCCGCGGTATTGCGGCGGAACGTTTCTGCGTGCGTAACTCCGGTGCCACGGCGGTGGTTGAAGGTATCGGTGATCACGGTTGTGAATACATGACCGGTGGACGCATCGCGGTGCTCGGCCCGGTAGGCCGCAACTTTGCCGCCGGCATGAGCGGTGGTGTTGCCTATATCTGGGACCACCAGGGCGACTTGGCGACCCGTTGCAATATGGGCATGGTGGAACTGGAAAGCGTCAGCGCAGAGGAAGACATTGCCGAGCTGAAAACCATGATCGAGAACCATCTGAAATACACAGGTTCCGCAGTGGCACAGCGCATGCTGAAAGACTGGGATGGTGCGCTCAGCCAGTTCGTCAAGGTGATGCCGACCGATTACAAACGGGTGCTTGAAGAGCAGAAGAAAAAAGCCAACGCTGCTTAATATTTTAATGCGACTTATCAGCAAATAAACGCGAATAAACGCAATAAAAAATCAGCAGCTTTAAGTCATGGCTACTCGGAATTTATGCGCCACAGGCGCAGCATAAAGTAAAATTAGCGTTGTTTGCGTTTATTTGCGGACAACCGCTTTTCATACAAGGTTATTTATACAATGGGTAAAGTAACAGGTTTTAAAGAGTTCGAAAGACAGACGGAAGCCTATCGCGATGCTGAAGAGCGCCTGAAAGACTTTAAGGAAATCTACACTGCACACGATGCGGAGAAGCTGAGCATTCAGGGTGCACGCTGCATGGACTGCGGTATTCCTTTCTGCCAGTCTGACACCGGATGCCCGGTTGATAACCTGATTCCGGAATGGAACGACATGGTATACAACGACCGCTGGCAGGATGCCAATGCCCGTCTGCACTATACCAATAACTTCCCCGAGTTTACCGGCCGTGTTTGCCCGGCCCCCTGTGAAGGTGCCTGTGTGCTGGGTGTGATTGAACCGGCGGTCACCATTAAAAACATCGAGTGCGCGATTGTCGATCGCGCCTTTGACGAAGGCTGGGTCAAGGCCGAAGGCCCACAATCCCGCACTGGCAAAAAAGTCGCGGTGGTGGGTTCGGGCCCTGCAGGTCTGGCTGCGGCACAGCAACTGAATCGCGCCGGTCACAGTGTCACTGTCTATGAACGTGCAGATCGTCTGGGTGGCCTGCTCATGTACGGCATTCCCAATATGAAACTGGAAAAGGCACTGATTGATCGTCGTATCGATCTGATGCGCGAAGAAGGTGTCGAATTCGTCACCAACGCCAATGTGGGTGACAATGTCGACGTTAAGGAACTGATGACCAATAACGATGCGATGCTGCTGGCCACCGGCGCGACCACGCCACGGGACCTGCCGGTTGATGGCCGCGACCTGGATGGCGTGCACTTTGCGATGGAATTTCTTACTGCCAACACAAAAAGTCTGCTTGATTCCAACCTGCAGGATGGCAATTACATCAGCGCCAAAGACAAGCATGTTGTCGTCATCGGTGGTGGTGACACCGGCACCGACTGTATCGGCACCTCGTTGCGTCACGGCTGCAAGTCAGTGGTAAACTTCGAGTTGATGTCAAAGCCACCCGCTGAGCGTGCGGAAAATAACCCATGGCCCGCATGGCCGCATATCTACCGTGTCGACTACGGTCACGAGGAAGCAGCAAAAGTCCAGGGCAAGGATCCACGCACATACTGCATCCTGTCCAAGGGTTTCCAGGGCGAGGACGGCAAGGTAAAAAGTGTCACCACCATCGAAGTGGAATGGTTCAGCGATGAGGAAACCGGCCAGTGGAAAATGCAGGAAATCCCCGGCTCCGAAAAACAATGGCCGGCGGACCTGGTGTTACTGGCAATGGGCTTCCTCGGCCCCGAGCATTATGTCAGCGATGCCCTGGGCATTGACTATGACCAGCGCTCAAACTACCAGGCAGACTACGGCAGCTACGCCACCAGCATCAAGGGCGTGTATGCCGCGGGCGACTGCCGCCGTGGTCAGTCGCTGGTGGTCTGGGGTATCAACGAGGGCCGCGAAGCCGCCGAGCAGATCGATCAGTATTTAATGAAATAAAAGACTAACGCAAATGAACGCAAATAATCGCGAATACACGCGAATTTTTTTAAGGGTTGTGTGCCTTCGTCACACAACCCTTAATTTTTTCTGAATACAATTATCTCGGGATTCAACATGAAAAGGCCACAGGCATCAACAACCCGGAATATATTTGCGTTTATTTGCGTTCATTCGCGTTCATTTGCGTTAACAAAAACACTCAAGCCTGCGGCATAATAGTCGAATGGCCGGTCGTATTCCCCAACAATTTATCGATGACCTGATCAACCGTGCAGACATAGTTGATGTGGTGGACACCCGGGTTGCACTGAAAAAACGCGGCAAGGAATATGTCGCCTGCTGCCCGTTCCATAATGAAAAGTCGCCGTCGTTTACGGTGAGCCAGAGCAAGCAGTTTTATCACTGTTTTGGCTGTGGTGCCCACGGCACCGCACTGGGCTTTATTATGGAATACGAGCGGCTGGACTTTATCGATGCGGTGGAAGCACTGGCTGCCGAATACCATATGGAAGTGCCCCGTGAACAGGGCACGCACGAGCGCCCCCAGGAAGACAAGCAACCACTGTACGATGTACTGCAACAGGCGGCTGAGCGTTACGCCAGCGAGCTGAAAAAAACACCCCGCGCCGTCGACTATTTGAAACAGCGTGGCCTGAGTGGCGAAGTCGCCCGAACCTTTCAGCTGGGCTATGCCCCGGACAGCTGGGATTTTATCCTGGTACAGCACAGCACTAATCCTGCACAGCAGGCCGCCTGCCTCAAGGCCGGCCTGACTATCGAGAAAAACCCGCAAAAACACTACGACCGTTTCCGCGATCGCATTATGTTTCCAATTCGCGACCGTCGCGGTCGGGTCATCGGCTTTGGTGGGCGCATTCTCGACAGGGGCGAACCCAAATATCTCAATTCCCCTGAAACCCCGGTGTTCCATAAAGGCGAGGAACTCTATGGCCTGTACGAAGCCCGCCAGGCGGTAAAAGATTTACAGCGGCTGATTATTGTTGAAGGCTATATGGATGTGGTGGCGCTGGCGCAACACGGCATTGCCTATGCTGTGGCCACACTGGGCACCGCCACCTCGCAGCAGCAGATCAGCAAGCTGTTCCGTATCGTGCCGGAACTGGTGTTCTGTTACGACGGTGATGCGGCGGGCAAAAAAGCCGCCTGGCGCGCACTGGAAAATGCGCTGCCGGTGTTGCGGGATGGGGTGCAGGCGCGATTTCTGTTCCTGCCCGATGGCGAAGACCCGGACAGCCTGGTGCGCAAGGAAGGCCAGCAGGCCTTCGAGCAACGCCTGCAACAGGCCACACCCCTCTCCGACTTTTTGCTCTCCCACCTGGCGGAACCGCTGGACCTGTCCGCCGCCGATGGCAAGGCACGATTGTCCGAGCTGGCAAAGCCGCTGATCGGAAAAATTACTGCCGGTGTATTTAAGGACCTGCTGCTGGATCAGTTATCACAGATGATCGGCCTCTCCAGTAATTCGCTGCAGCAGCACATTCCAGCACAATCAGCCACAACAGAAGGCCGCCCGCTACAACCAACGGCGCGCCAGAAAAAACACCAGGTAAGCATGACCCCCACCCGACTGGTGATTGCACTGCTGCTGCAACATCCAGAAACCGCGCAACAGTGCCGTATCCCCGAGGAGTTGCGCGCCTCGGATATGCCCGGCCTCGCACTGCTGATACAGCTGCACGACACCATTGTGCAAACCGCGGCCAACTCACCTTCGGTGCTGCTGGAACGCTGGCGTGGCTCTGCCGATGAATCCATTATGACCCGGCTGATGCAGCTGGATATACCCGGCAGCGGTGAAGAAGACGAAAAACAGCAACTGATCAATGATGCACTGCATAAGCTGGTACAAAAGCACCGGGAATACCGCATGGAGGCGCTATTGCAGAAAAGCCGCAGCACACCGTTAAATGACGACGAGCGGGCCGAGCTGAGCCGCCTCTACCTGCGGGATGCGCCCCCGGAATAATTCCGCAGGCAGTCGGGAACACCCCAAACTAGGCATTTTAAATAATCTGGTTTATAATTCACTTCGCACCGAGGGGCGCTGCAGCAGATTCCTTCCTATCATAGGGCTGTCAGGCTCGGTGTATTCATATTGAACGGCGCTCATTAATTAGTGGTTAAGCTAAACTAATGAGCGCAGTAAAGCATCGGCACATCTGCCAGCCTTTTCTTATCATTACTTAGCGTTAAACACCTTCGATTTAAGTCAGTCGCGCATTGGTATGGCTGCATTGAGGATATTACTATGTCGAATAGTCATTTATTTACGTCAGAATCCGTGTCCGAGGGACATCCGGACAAGGTCGCAGACCAGATTTCAGACGCCATTCTGGACGCCATATTCGAACAGGACCCCAAAGCACGGGTGGCCTGTGAAACCCTGGTCAACACCGGCATGGTTGTACTGTCCGGCGAAATCACCACTGAAGCCTGGGTGGATATGCAAACCATCGTGCGTGATACCGTGCGCAATATTGGTTACACCAGTTCAGAAATGGGCTTTGATGCCGATTCCTGTGCGGTGATCACCTCCATCGACAAACAGTCACCGGACATCGCCATGGGCGTTGATGAAAGTGACGACCATGAGCAGGGTGCCGGCGACCAGGGCCTGATGTTTGGTTATGCCTGTAATGAAACCGACGTATTAATGCCCGCGCCCATCAGCTTTGCCCATAAGCTGGTAAAACGTCAGGCGGAAGTGCGCAAGAATGGCACACTGAGCTGGCTGCGTCCCGATGCGAAAAGCCAGGTGACTTTCCGTTATGAAGACGGCAAGCCGGTAGCGATCGACGCCGTGGTGTTATCAACCCAGCATTCACCGGATATCAGCCTGAGCGCATTGCGTGAAGCAATTATGGATGAAGTGATCAAGCATGTATTACCAGACAACCTGATCAGCAAGGACACCAAGTTCTTTATCAACCCCACCGGTAAATTTGTTATCGGCGGCCCGGTCGGTGACTGTGGTTTAACCGGTCGCAAGATCATTGTTGACACCTATGGTGGCATGGCACGTCATGGCGGCGGCGCATTCTCCGGCAAGGATCCATCCAAGGTGGATCGCTCCGCCGCTTATGCCGGTCGTTATGTGGCGAAGAATATCGTTGCCGCTGGCCTGGCCGACAAGTGCGAAATCCAGGTGTCCTATGCGATTGGCGTGGCCGAGCCCACTTCAATTTCAGTGGAAACCTTCGGCACCGGCAAGATATCCGACAGCCGCATTGTCGAGCTGGTGCGCGAACACTTTAATCTCAAGCCGAAAGGACTGATCCAGATGCTGGATCTGTTGCGTCCGATTTATGGTAATACTGCCGCATACGGGCACTTCGGTCGCACAGAAGACAACTTTACCTGGGAACGCACCGACAGGGCAGACGCGCTGAAAGATGCGGCCGGACTTTAAACCTTTTTAATTGCATTGCCAGAAGCGTTGCATAACAGAACAGATCAGGAATTATTATGAGTACAGAATTTACAGATTACAAAGTTGCCGATATTTCGCTCGCCGACTGGGGCCGCAAGGAAATTTCTATCGCGGAAATTGAAATGCCGGGCCTGATGGCATTGCGTGAAGAATACGCCGGTAAAAAACCCTTGGATGGCTGCCGCATTATGGGCAGCATTCACATGACCATCCAGACCGCGGTATTAATTGAAACCCTGGTTGAGCTGGGCGCGGAAGTACGCTGGGTGTCATGTAATATTTTCTCCACCCAGGATCACGCCGCCGCTGCTATCGCTGCCCGTGGCATTCCTGTTTTTGCCTGGAAAGGCGAAACCATTGAAGAATACTGGTGGTGCACCGAGCAGGCACTGATGTGGCCTGATGGCAAACTGCCGAATATGATTCTGGACGATGGTGGCGATGCAACCCTGCTGGTACACAAGGGCGTTGAGTTTGAAAAAGCCGGTGCAGTACCTGCAACAAAAGACAGCGATAACGAAGAATACAAGGCGATTCTGGATGTACTGCGTCGTACCATCAAGCCAGGCGAAACTGTGTGGGGTGATATTGCCGCCAGCGTTAAGGGCGTCACCGAAGAAACCACCACCGGTGTACACCGCTTATATGAAATGCAGGAAAAAGGTCAGCTGCTGTTCCCTGCCATGAATGTTAACGACTCCGCTACCAAGTCGAAATTCGACAACCTGTATGGCTGCCGTGAATCACTCATCGATAGCATCAAGCGTGCGACCGATGTAATGATTGCCGGCAAGATTTGTGTTGTGCTGGGTTATGGCGATGTGGGCAAGGGTTGTGCACAGGCCTATAAAGGCATGGGCGCAACGGTATGGGTAACCGAAATTGATCCGATCTGTGCACTGCAGGCGGCAATGGAAGGACACCGTGTGGTTGATATGAACGAGGCCTGCAAAATGGGTGATATATTTGTCACCACCACCGGCAACGTTAATGTAATCACACACGACCATATGCTGGCGATGAAAAATGAAGCGATTGTGTGCAATATCGGCCACTTCGATTCAGAAATTGATATCGCCTCACTGGAAAAATACGAGTGGGAAGAAATCAAGCCACAGGTGGATCATGTTATTTTCCCGGATGGCAAGAAGATCATTATTCTGGCAAAAGGTCGCCTGGTAAATCTGGGTTGTGCAACCGGTCATCCAAGCTTTGTAATGTCGGCGTCTTTCACCAACCAGGTCATGGCGCAGATCGAGTTCTATACCAACGCTGAAGCCTACGAGAACAAGGTGTATATTCTGCCCAAGCACCTGGATGAAAAAGTTGCGCGACTGCATCTGACAAAGATCGGTGCACATCTGACCGAACTGACAAAGCAACAGGCGGAGTACATCAATGTACCGGTTGAAGGCCCTTACAAGCCAAACCATTACCGCTACTAATCGGGCAGTGAACCACTGCTGACCTTATACCTCAGCATCACTGCTATACACACGCCGGGGCCGGCTAAACCAGCCCTGGTGTATTTAAACGGGCGCAATTAAACGGTGTTTGTTGCGACCCATTAAAAAGCACAGATCATGAAAAGCCAACAGAAACTCGAAAAGCAGTTCAGCTGTGAATTTTTTCCACCCAAGACAGAACAGGGTATGGAAAAGCTGTTTGCGACAGCAGAAACCCTGTCACAGCAAATTGATCCAAAATTTTTCTCTGTCACCTTCGGTGCCGGCGGCTCGACCCGGGAAACCACCTTCACCGCGGTTACCAGTCTGATGCAGCATACCGGCCGTGAGGTCGCGCCGCATCTGTCCTGTATCGGCTCCAGTAAGCAGCAGCTTAAGGACATTCTCGACGACTACCAGCAACAGGGTGTAAAACGTATTGTTGCTCTGCGCGGCGACCTGCCCTCAGGCACGGTTTCCCATGGTGACTTTACCCATGCCAATCAACTGGTGAGTTTTATTCGTGAAAACTACCAGGATAAGTTCAAGATAGAAGTGGCCGCCTACCCGGAAACCCATCCCCAGGCCGCATCAGCACACAAGGATCTGCAGCATTTTCAGCAGAAGGTAACCGCCGGTGCAGACTCCGCAATTACCCAGTATTTCTACAATCTCGACAGTTATTTCTATTTTGTGGACGACTGTGAAAAAGCAGGACTGGATTTACCTATCGTGCCCGGCATTATGCCAATTACCAACTACAGTAACCTGGCCAGGTTTTCCGAAATGTGTGGCGCTGAAATACCACAGTGGCTCAGACGTAAACTTGAATCCTATGCGGACGATGCAGAATCCATCAAGGACTTTGGCGCCGAGTTTGTAACCTCCATGTGCCAGCGCCTACTGGATATGGGCGCGCCCGGGCTGCACTTCTATACCATGAACCAGTCGGAAGCCAGCCTGCGCATCTGGAACAACCTCAGCAAATAATCATTTGCGATGCGCGCATTATGAAACAGATTCGAATTTATCAGCACGCTGAACTGGCCAGTGGCAGTTCGGTGTCACTCGATAAAGTTGCCAGCAATCACCTGTTGCGTGTACTTAGATTACGACAGGGCGATGAATTTATCCTGTTTAATGGTAATGGCCGTGAATACCCGTCTAAACTGGAAATTGCCGGCAAAACCGCCGTCGCGCAAATTTACAATGAGCTAGAAACCGCGCGGGAATCCTGTTTGCAACTGCATCTGTATCAGGGTATTTCAAAGGGCGAGCGTATGGACTTCGCCATACAGAAAGCGATTGAGCTAGGGGTTAGTGAAATCACACCGCTGTTCTGTGAACGCACGGTAGTCAGTTTAAAAGGCGATCGCCTGGATAAAAAACTGCAACACTGGCAGGGCATTGCCATTAGCGCCTGCGAACAGTCAGGTCGTAACCATATTCCGCCGATTCATTCTGCACAGACGTTTTCCCAGGCACTTGCCGCAGATAACACGCAACTCAGGCTGATGCTTGAACCCACCGCAGAACAGCCACTTGCATCGCTGCAGCCCGAGAATAATGCAGTGAGCATTTACATTGGCCCGGAAGGTGGTTTTAGTGACAATGAAATTGTGCAGGCACAAAATAGTGGCCTGCGAGGCATCAGCCTGGGGCCTAGAATACTGAGAACAGAAACCGCGGCACTGGCGGCAGTCACCGCCTGCCAGTTACTCTGGGGTGACCTGAGTGAAACGACTAACGACTAAATCCTAGCGCGTCATTATTTGCTTAACAATGCTTTCCAGTTTTTCAAGATCGATCACACTGTAGCGCCTGTCCTCAACCATCAGTCGCTCTTCAATCGCGGGGTGGGTGATTTCATCCTTGTCTTCCAGTATATCCTCTTCCTTTAATTCCATCACCGACGGCGCGCCCTGCACCAGTATCGAGATAAATGGAAACTTACGGTCGTCACCAATAGAAAACAGAATCGCCGCCTTAACCGAACCACTTGCCAGGCTGGGCATGCGCACACCACCCATGGCCTCAAATGAAATCAGCGGCACTGAATTACCACGCCAGTCGAGGTAACCCAGCATCCAGCCTGGTTTATTGGCCACGTTGATAATATTTTTAATCGGCACAATTTCCGCAACCGCCGCATTGGGCAGAAGAATTTCATCCTCATTGATTTTCAGGGCGAGGCATTTGATTTGATCTTCAGACATTAGCCAATCAACTCATAAATATTTTGCATCAGATCATCTTCCTGATAGGGCTTACCGAGGTATTTGTTTACACCGATTTCCATTGCCTTATCCCTGTGCTTGCTGCCGCTTCGCGAGGTAATCATAATAATCGGCAGATCTTTCAGGCGCTCATCATTACGCACATGGGTTGCCACTTCGTAACCATCCATCCTGGGCATTTCTATGTCGAGCAGCATTACATCCGGCATAACTTCCTGTAGCTGAGACACCGCATCTACACCATCTTTTGCCGTGATGACTTTCATATTATGACGTGCCAGCATACGCTCGGTAACTTTTCTGATGGTAATCGAATCATCCACCACCATAACAATTTTCTCACGCTCTTCTTCCACCGGTGAGCTAGCCTGCTGATCAGCTTCCGCAGCTTCTGCTTCTGACAGGCTGATGATTGACCCGCCCAGTAACAGTGCATTGACTTCAAGAATCAGTACCACACGACCGTCACCCAGTATGGTTGCACCGGAAATGCCACGCACAGAATTTATCTGCTGACCAACCGGTTTTACGACAATTTCACGGCGCCCAATCAGCTCATCCACATGCAGCGCGATACGCTGATCACCGGCCCTCGCCAGTAATAGAGGGAATAACTGACCCGACCTGGAGTAGTCTGGCTGTTGACCAGTTAACAGACGACCCAGGTGTTTAAGCTCGTATTCACTGCCAGCAAACTGGTAATGGCTTTCACCACTGTCGTAGAACTGCTGCAGCTCTGGCCCGGACAGGCGCACCACGCCTTCAATACTGTTAAGTGGTACGGCGTAAATTTCTTCACCAACATTAACCAGTAGCGCGTGATTAATCGCCAGGGTTAATGGTAAACGCACCGTAAAGGTCGTTTCCTTGCCGCGCACGGTATCAATTTCCAGCACGCCACCCAGCTGTTTAATTTCGCTATCCACCACGTCCATGCCCACACCACGACCGGAAATCTGTGTGACTTTTTCTGCGGTACTGAAACCTGGTTGCATGATATACTGCAGCACATCGTGATCAGATACGGCATCCTCCGCCTTGATCATGCCTTTTTCAATCGCCTTGGCACGAATCGCTGTCGCATCTATTCCCTTGCCGTCATCCTTAACAATAATCACCACATCACCACCTTCGCGGTCAACGGTAATATTGAGGTGCCCGGTATCACTTTTACCAGCAACGACACGCTCGGCAGGTTGTTCTATACCGTGTGACACGGCGTTACGCAGCATGTGTTCCAGTGGTGCAATAATACGATCCAGCACAGTCCGATCAACCTCGGCCGTTTCACCGATAATTTCCAGCTCAACTTCCTTGCCCAGTTCCCGTGCAGTCTGACGTACAATGCGGCGCAGTCTTGAGGCAAGACCACCAAAATGCACCATGCGTGTACGCATCAGACCTTCCTGCAATTCGGTACTGACCCGTGATTCCTGCAATAACAGGGTTTCAGAGTCACGCACTTCTTCCGCCAGAATATCCTTGATGCTTTCGATGTCACCAACGGTCTCCTGCAAACTGCGGGAGATTTGCTGCATAGTGGAGAAGCGATCCATTTCCAGCGGATCAAAATGCTGATCATACTGGTCGGTTTCTTTTTCGTAGCGGGATAAAATCTGTGCTTCGGTTTCTATCGACAGTTGGCGCAACTGATCACGCAGACGCACAACAGTCTGTGCCATTTCTGACAGGTTGAAGGAGAAGTTGGAAATTTGCTGGCCCATACGCGCATGGTACACGCTGACTTCACCGGCATGGTTAACCAGCTCGTTTAGCAGGTCGGATCTAACCCGCACCTGCTCGTTTGCCATTGCATCTTTAGGCGAAGTTTCTGCCGCGGTCTTTTTGGTACTGGTTTTCTCCAGAACCAACGATGATTTTTCATCAGCTACCTGACTTTGCGCCTGTGCATCACTGGCAGCACGCTCTGCAGACTGCAACTGATCCGGTGTCAGGCTTTCGACAGGCAAGGCTTCATTATTCGAAGGTTCTGTCTCAAACTCGACAGACTCATCCTCGGCTGCATCATCACTCAATGCATCAAGATCAAACTCAATCGCATAGTCATCAGTTTCAGTGCTGTCACCAGTGTCATCACCTGGCGCAGCTTCATCAATCAGCTGCAGTGTGTCTTCATCACTGTCATCGGGAATTTCAAAGCCGAAATCCTCATCCAGTGCTTCATCTTCACTCAGCTCAATTTCGTAGGTTTCGTCCAGCGATTCATCTTCAGAGGCGTCAATGGAAAGACCAGGCTCGGGGTCTTCCTCTTCATCGGTGAGTGACGGCGCAGGACGTGTTGAGGTTTCCTTACCCTCACGTAAAGCATCGATATGGGAAATCAGTGCCGCCGCCGTACTCATTGGCTCTCTTTCTTTTACCCTCACCAGCATATCAGAGAGCTGATCCAGCGAGTCGTGCAGTACATTCGACATTTCCCTGGAGAATGGCACCTGCCCATCATTCACCGCGATGACCAGTGATTCAAGCGCATGGGTCAGATTACCCACTGGCCCCAGGTCCGCCATACGCGCGCCGCCCTTCAGGGTATGCAGATGGCGTTGCAGGTCCTGTACGCTGTCTTTATCGTTGAGGTCCGCATTCCAGCGCTGCAGGCTGTTTTCACAGCTGTCCAGCAACTCTTCAGCTTCTTCCAGGAAGATATCAACCAGTTCATCATCCACTTCATAATGACTGATCATTTCGTCTTCGACAGCGGCTTCTACTGATTCAGGTGCCGCTGGTATTTCATCAACTGTTAACTGCTCCGGCTCTACTGAGTCTAACGGTTCACTCTGCGCGGCTGCAGCTGCAGCTGACAGTTTTGTATTTTCATTTGCGGTGACATCAATAATGTCATTAATTCGCTGCAGTAAAGCACCATCTGATTCAAGCAACTTGTTATTGCTCGTCAGCTGCTCCAGCATTTCCTCCACTTTCTGACTTACATCATCAATCAGCATGATGCCCGTGTCGGACAGGCTCAGATCCTGACGATCCTTATGCAATTTCGCGTATCTATCCAGGCCACCACAGAGCTCAGCAATTTGCTCGACCTCTGCTGTTTTCGCACTGCCATAGAGTGTATGCAACGCGCGCAACAGGTCCGCATTGGCACTCATCTTTTCTGTGCCCTGGTAATGTAATTCAAGCAGCTCACGTATTTTTTCAAGATGACCACGGGATTCTTTTTTGAAGATATCCAGCAGGATCGGATCAATCGCCGCTTCCTGGGCCAGTTCTTCTGTCACATCACCCTGCGTAACTGGCGCTACTGCTTCATCTTCCTCAGCTGAAAAAACGTCATTACCGGATGCATCCTGTAAAGCTTCCAGCTCATCGGTCAGGTCGATATCAAACCCTTCACCTGCATCGGACTCGTCTGTTTCATCGAATGAAAAATCCACATCTTCGGATGCTGGCTCTTCCAGCTCCAGCTGCAGCTCATCATCTGAAATATCCACCATCATTTCATCTTCTGAAATGTCTATGGCAGGGGCTTCGCTCTGATCTGAGCTCGCATCCACTTGCAGATCAATTTCCGCTTCTGCCCCTGTATCGACCGTCGCTTCATCCTGCAATACCAGGCCATCGTCCTCATTCAGCTCGAAGTCATCCTCAAGCTGAATCTCATCCGGTGTAATTTCAATATCTATATCATCGGCGGATTGTGTATCGCTGCTTTCTAGCGTTTCCAGCTCATCCAGCTCCAGTGAAATACCACTGTCTGCTGCATCCTCCTGCACCGACGAAGATTCTGTTAGCTCGGCTGTGGGCGTTTCAGTGGTTACTGTTTTTTTTGCTGTCGTGACAGCCGGCTTGTCTTCGGCTTTTTTTAACTGTGCAAGCACCGCTGCCCGATCAATCAGTTCATAGATATTCGGGATCGGCTCCTTGTTGCCTTTGAGTTGCTCAATCAGCTCAGGCAATACCGCCAGTGCTTCATCCAGCAGGTCGAATACTTCCTGGGTCAGTGGGCGGGTTTTTTCGATGATCCGGTTGAGCATGCTCTCGAAATTCCAGGCAAACTCACCTATCAGCTCCGCACCAATCAATCGTCCACTGCCTTTCAGCGTATGGAAAGAACGTCGCACCGTAACCATGGCATCTTCATTGCCATGATCTTTTGACCACAAGGGCACCTGTTCATTTAAGGTATCCAGCACTTCCAGTGCTTCTTCAATAAATATTTCCAGTATTTCCTCATCGGCATCGTCACTGATGATCTGGTAGCGTGCTTCTTCCTGTGCAGCGTTTTGTTCTGCACTGGCGGCAGGAGGGGCTTCGACCTGCTCTGTTTCCTGTTTAGCTGTATCGGACGCTGCTTCGCCTTGATCTACCGCAGTGTCTTTAATTTCTTCTGTGCTTGCCGCATCGATCCCGTACTGTTCCGTCTGTTCTTGCAGCCGTTCCGCCGAGGCATCACCGGCACTCATCGAATGCTCAATGTCGGGGCGCCCTTCGAGTATTGATTCCAGATAGTATTCAACACTGGTCACTACATCGGCGATATCATTCTGTGTATCCGCATCGGGAGACATGCCGGCGTTTAGCATGACCTTTTCAATATAGTTGCGCACCGCATCTATCTGGTGCTTCAGCTTCTGCACCGGCAACATAAACATGGCGCCATTCACCTGATCCAGGCGAGTCACAACCAGTTCGAGCAGACTTTTATCTTTGTTATTATCCAGGTAACTCAGTATCGCCTGCCTGGCATCACTGAAGTCCTGCAGGCCTTCCTTAATAACTGCCGACAATACCGCCTGGTATTCAGAGTCAGGCATTTCAGCAAAGCCATCGCGATCATCCTTACTGCTATCCGCACCACTGGTTGAGCGATTGGCAATAAAACTGTTCAGCTGAGATTCAACCGAGAGCAGCACACCTGCCATATCCATAATCACTTCATCGGATGATTCGTGTTCACCGGCAATAATCTTGCTGACAATTTTCTGCTGCTCAATAACCTGTTCACGGGGCATACCCAGACCCAGCATTGACAGGGTATCGGCAATCTTTGCCAGCAGATCCGGCAGGGACTTAAGTCGCGCCACATCCTGTACATCACTGTGTACAAAAATTTCCAGTGCGTCCTTAACTTCCAGCAGGTCTTCACGAATACCGGACGATACCGTGGATAACAGTTCACTGTTCAAACCACCCATACCGGAGCGGGCTTCTTCCAGCTCGTTATCCGCAGGCAGTAATTGTTCAAGGCGGTAGGTGGCTTTAATATCCAGCACACGTGGCGACTGGGATTTTATGCGCGCCACATAATACAGCAGGTTTTTGAGTAATTCGGCAGGGACGTTGTCGACAAAATTTTCTTCGCCGGCATCAATCAGCTGTTTGATGCTGCGATCAACCTGACCCAGCAGGGTTTTGATACTGACATTGCTATCAATGCCGTTTGTGCTCAGGCCGTCGACCAGTGCCGCGGCAATTGACCATATACGACGTGACGCAGCACTCGGTGAATTTTTTTCCAGCTCGGTCAGTACCGCCAGGATTCGCTTTAAGCTGGCAGCAACTTTTTCGCCTTTAAACCAGCCCAGCAGGCCGATCTGGTAATGAGGTCTCAGCTTTTTTGCCGCCGCCTGTAAATCACCCTGGCTGGCACCACTAATCTGTTCGTCGGCACTGCTGTCGACATCGGGGAAGAACAGTACATTTTCAGAGAGCAGGCTAGCATTACGTGACGCACGTAAATCATTCAGCAGAGGCAGCAGCACCATAGGCACGTCCTTGCTACCTGACTGCAGGCTTTCCAGGTAATCTGGCAACTGCAGCATGGAACGCATTAATACATCGTATGCGTCATCCACTTTTTTAATCTTGCCCTCGAGCAATGCTTCAGAAACTTTTTCCATTTCTTCAGCCAGCTGTGCCGCACCATATAACTCAACCATCTGCAAGGTGCCCTGCACCATATGCAAATGTTCCACGGCTTCGCGCAAGCGCGCCGTATCTTCTGTATCTTCTATATACGCTGACAACGAAGCCTGGGCTTCCATCAGAATCAGGTCGAGTTCTTTCTTAACCCAGCGTAAAGAATTGTATTCAACAGTATCCTCTGTTTTCATGCTCTCTGCCAAACGTTCGCGTTAACCATTCAAGATCACGGTTTCAACCTGCTCATCGCTGTCGGGCAGCTTAAAGCCGGCTACGGATTTACGTAACTCATTCGCAAGTTCACTCAGGTTACCGATCGAAGCGGATGTCTCTTCAGTACCTTCAGACGTTTGCAGTGTAATTTCCTGGATAACATTCATGGTGTTGGATACGTCCATCGCCACAGATGCCTGCTGACTTGCCGAGTTCGAAATACCCAGGATCAGCTCCGCCAGTTCATCGGATACATTTTCGATTTCGATCAATGCGCCACCCGCATCCTCGGCCATTTTCGCGCCGTTAACCACATTGGTGGTACTGGCTTCCATCGAGCTAACCGCCTCGTTGGTATCAGCCTGGATGGTTTTAACCAGTGCTTCGATCTGCTTGGTTGCGTTACCGGCACGTTCCGCCAGTCGCTGTACCTCATCCGCTACCACCGCGAAACCACGACCTGCCTCACCGGCGGTCGATGCCTGTATCGCAGCATTCAATGCAAGAATATTCGTCTGGTCGGCGATTTCCGTGATCAGCCCCACGATATCGCCGATTTCCTGTGATGACTCACCCAGTCGTTTGATTCGTTTTGATGTTTCCTGAATCTGCTCACGAATAGTGTCCATACCGGAAATACTGCGGCGGACAATGCCCGCACCTTTCTGTGCGATTTCCAGTGACTTATGCGCAACCTCTACCGAGTCTTCCGCATCTTTCGATACACCCTTCATCGAGTCGGCCATATCGGTGATTGCCGCTGATGCCGAGGCAATTTCACGCGCCTGGTGCGCCGATGCATCGGTAAGTCGGGTCGCAGTCGCCTGGGTTTTCTCTGCCGCCGAAGACACTTCAACCGCGGTGGTATTAATGGTGGTTACCAGTGAGCGCAGCGCGTCAATCGCGTAGTTAACCGAGTCTGCAATTGCGCCGGTAATTTCTTCGGTTACCGTGGCATGCACGGTCAGGTCACCTTCCGCGAGGTTAGCCATTTCATCCAGCAGTCGCAGGATCGCACGCTGGTTTCGACGGTTCTGTTCGAGTGCCGCATCCTCACGTTCACCCGAGTCGCGAATCAGCAACACACCGGCAACAATAATGACCACCACAGCAAGACCACCGAAACCAAACCCGGCCCAGCGAGTGATTTCCAGGAACTCGCCGTGTTTAACAATCTGCCTTTCCAGGGTTTCGGTTTCCTGCAACAACTGTGCACCGAAGGCTTCAACTTCACCCGCCGCCGATTTAACGTCAAACAGATCGGGTGACAATTCAAGTATCGCTTCTACGTGATCCGATACCGAGCTGAACAACATTGCCACTTCACGCAGTTTTACCCGCACCACTTCATCGTCAATTTTTTCAATGCGCAGTGCAGTTGAGCCTTTTAACATGCCTTCCAGCACCGAACCAAAACGGGCTGCATCACGACCGAAGCGGTCGGCCGCTGCCGCTGCACCCTCACCACCGGCGAGTACACGGTTCATATTGTTTTCAATCCGCTGGGTTAACATCAGCTGGCGTGACGCCATAAATACCTGGCGTGGTGGCGCATTACGCTCTACCAGCAGGTCGACTACCTGCTCGGAGAATGACAGCAACTGTGGAATAAATTCCTGGATAACCAGTACGAACTCGCCCACTTCAGAGATCGCCAGTTTACCTTCCAGAATACTGTTGATATTGCCACGATAACTGTTCACACCGGACTCACCGTCCTCACCCAGCCAGACGGTTTTAACCGCCGCAAACTGCTCACTGGTTGACACTGGCAGTTTCGGCAAGCCGGTACGCGGACTGCCATTCTCAAAAACGTACAGGGTTTCATCGTAACGGTCACGGAACGTCTGCAATTGCGCAAACGCCGTTTCACGACCTGCAGCCGACTCCAGTGACAGCGTAGCCAGTCGCTGCGACAGCAATTTCTGTTCCGACACAATTTCCAGATATTGTTGCTGGTTGCTCTGCTGGGTATCGGCATACCATAAGCTGCCGCCCATGCCGATAATTGACAGAAACAGAATGACACCCAATATCAAAATCGGCTTACTAATTGCACTCAAGGCAAACGGATTTCGCTTTGCTGCACTCATATTATTTTTATCTCCCAGCTACTCCGTTAACGGATGGTCTGTATATGTTTTATCACTGGCTGCACGTTATATGGCGGCGTGCAGAAAGCGCTCATCCTCTGCCAGTGCATGCATGCTAAACACCGGCCAGTAGGTATTGTCTTTATTAAATGCCTGCTTGATATAAGGTTTCAGGTGATTACTTATTTCAGGCAGTTCGAAGGTTTGTTCATTTGGTGAGAAGTGCCGCATACCAAACACCTCTTCAACCAGCAGGCCGGTATGCAGACCGTTATGATCGACCACCATAACGCGTCCGGTATTACGTTTTTTCATTGATTCGCCGGTGAGAAATCCACGCAGATCCATCAGTGGCAACAGGCTGCCACGCACATTGGCGATACCCACTACCCAGGGCTTAGCGCCGGGAACCCTGGTATAGCTGGGCACATCCAGGATTTCAGTGACCTCACCCATTTTAGATAACAGCTCGGTGCCGGCAACGGCAAAGCCTATCCCCAGCCATTCATCCGAGGCGCCTTCTACCGATGGCATATCCCTGGCATTTTCCAGGCACTTTTGCTCAATTTCTTTTAAGCGCTGAAAGGTCTGATGTATGCCCATTTCAAACTGGCCTATTTGCCTTCCAGCGTTGATTTAACCCGTGCAATCAGATCGCTTTCCTTAACCGGCTTAACGATATAATCCTTGGCACCCTGGCGGATACCCCACACCTTATCGGTTTCCTGATCTTTGGTGGTGACAATAATCACCGGGATATGCGAGGTCTCCTCGATAGTCGCCAGCTGACGTGTTGCCTGGAAGCCATTAATACCTGGCATCACAATATCCATTAATATCAGGTCAGGTTGTACTTCTTTGGCTTTTTCTATTCCCGCTTCACCACTTTCAGCCACATGCACCTGGTGGCCGTTTTTTTCCAGCATGGTTTTAAACACATGCACTTCTGTAGGCGAATCATCAACTATCAGAATATTTGCCATTTACTTGCTCCAACCGTCTGCGTGCTAACAGCCGCAACGGCTTATTCACTAGGGGTATGCTCTTTTACAGATGTATGTTGTTTAATTGCACCAAGCAGATCATCTTTGGTGAATGGCTTGGTTAAATATTGTTCAGAACCCACAATACGACCACGCGCGCGGTCGAAGATACTGTCCTTACTGGACAACATAATCACTGGCGTGGATTTAAACATGCGATTGTGTTTTATCAAGGCGCAGGTCTGATAACCGTCAAGTCGCGGCATCATAATGTCAACAAAGATAATATCTGGCTTGTGCTCGGCAATCTTAGAGAGGGCTTCAAAACCATCTACCGCAGTTACCACATCACAGCCTTCTTTTTTTAGTAAGTTCTCAGCAGTGCGACGAATTGTCTTACTATCGTCAATCACCATCACCTTCAGGTTACTAATACCTGCGGAATCTTCTGCCATAGCCGTCCCGTTCATCCCCAAAAAGGTCTAATCTGGGGTGCACCTGAATAATGCTGATATGCCTGTGCGTCAAGATCTTCAGCAGGCTTCAGCCCGCATGAAAAGCGCTGTACTAATCGTGAACACAGCTGTCAGCAAGATAGTATGTCATCATTATTCAGAGGCACCCTGGTACTCTCAATGTAAACTGGAAGATAGCTCATGTTTTTTACATACGCAAATAAAAACCCTCTAAATAAACCAGTTACGCCAAAAATATTAAGTAGCATCTTAAGGTTCCATGACTAAGATCATGATTAGTAAGATATTATTAAGCGATTAATGTACTATAAATGCATAAACACCTTAAATCACAGAGACAGCACGCCCATGACACTGAAAATCGGCATCCTGATGGACCCCATCTCGCAGATTAAGCCCTACAAGGACAGCACCCTGGCGATGATGCTCGCCGCGCAGAAAAAAGGCTGGACACTTTATTATATGCAACAGCAGGACCTGTCATTACAGGATCAGCAGCTGCGCATCAATGCACAGGCGGTGACGGTATTCGATGATAACCAGCACTGGTATGAACTGGGTGAGCAACACAGCCTCGACGCCGGCGAGCTGGATGTGATGCTGATGCGCAAGGACCCGCCGTTCGATATGGAGTACATCTACACCACCTACCTGCTGGAAATGCTGGAGGCCCGGGGCTGCCTGGTAGTGAACAAGCCTGCCAGCCTGCGGGATGCCAATGAAAAGCTGTTTACCGCGCGCTTTCCCCAGTGCTGCACCCATATGCTGGTGAGCCGCCAGGCCAGACAGTTACGCGCCTTTATCCACGAGCACCAGGATGTGATTCTCAAACCGCTGGATGGCATGGGTGGCCAGTCAATTTTTCGAGTATCACCCACCGATGCCAACCTGTCGGTGATTCTGGAAACCATGCTGGAAGGTGATAGACACACCATTATGGCGCAGAAATTTATCCCCGAAATCAAACAGGGGGACAAGCGCATCCTGATGGTCAATGGAGAAGCCATTCCCTACACCCTGGCGCGTATTCCAGCAGAAGGCGAGACCCGCGGCAACCTGGCCGCGGGTGGCAGCGGTGTGGCCATGCCAATCAGCGAACGGGAGCAGTGGATTGCCGACCAGGTAGGACCAACACTGAAGCAGATGGGTATTCTATTTGCCGGGCTTGATGTAATTGGCGACTACCTAACAGAAATTAACGTCACCAGCCCTACCTGCATCCGTGAAATTGATGCACAATTTAACCTCGATATTGCCAGCCAGCTGATGAATACGATTGAAGCCATCAAATGCTAAGCCCATTTAAAATATTTCCCTTCGGCGCACTTCTGCTCGGCCTGCTGACGGCCTGCAGCCAGCCCGCGCAGGAACACCAGCACAGCAGCCTGCACTTTGGCACCCTGATCGACATCACCCTGTATGATGTGGAACAGAAAACCGCCGAGGCCGCCTTTGCCCAGCTGGATCAAAATTTCAGCTACTGGCATAGCGCCTGGTCACCCTGGCAACCGGGCTCACTGCGCCGCGCCAACAGCCTGATCAAAACCGGCCACGCCTTCTCGGTGGGCCCTTCGATTATGCCATTGATCGAGCGCTCGACTGAACTGGCGGAACAGACCGACAACCTGTTCAACCCGGCCATCGGCGAGCTGATCAACCTGTGGCAGTTCCACAAGCACGACGAACCGGACATTGCACCACCTGCTGCTGCAGACATCGAAGCGCTGGTCGCACAGCAACCGTTAATGTCGGATCTGCAAATCGACGGCATTAAAATGCTTAGCCATAACCCGACTGTCTCCCTCAACTTTGGCGCCTTTGCCAAGGGTTATGCGATTGACCTGCAGATCCAGCTGCTGAAAGACATGGGCATAGACAATGCCATTATCAACACCGGCGGCGACCTGAAGGCGATCGGTCAGCACGGCGATCGACCCTGGCGTGTTGCGATTCGCCACCCGCGCCGCGACGACTGGCTTGCCTATATTGACACCCGGGGCGAAGAAAGCATTTTCACCTCCGGCGATTATGAGCGCGGCTATACCCACAACAATCAGTACTATCACCATATTCTGGACCCGCGCACCGGCTACCCGGCCATGCAAACACAGTCGGTAACCGTATTGCACCATGATTCCGGGCTGGCGGATGCCGCCGCCACCGCCCTGTTTGTCGCAGGGCCAGAGGACTGGCTCAGGATTGCCCGCAAACTGGGCATTAAAAACGCCATGCTGGTAGACCAGCAGGGGGTTGTTCATATCACCCCGGCAATGCAGCAACGGGTGGTATTCAATCCACAAATTGAAACTACAATCGCGGTCACAGCCGCACTATAATGTCGCCATGGCCCAACCCCTAACCGCAGCCCCCAATGTCACCGCCAGCGACCGACTGGGCATGACCATTTTTTTTGCGCTGCTGTTCCACGGCATTATTATCCTGGGAATAACCTTTGTCTCATCCCCCTCGGCGGAGCAGAAAATCCCGCCATCACTGGATGTGATTCTGGTGAATAGCTCTAATGACCAGAAACCGGATGAAGCTGATTACCTGGCACAGGTATCGCAGGATGGTGGCGGTAACAGCGAACAGAAACTGCGCCGCACCGATGTGTTCTCTGCGCCAACCCTGTCAGAGCAGGCAGGTATTGCCCAGCAGCAACCCAGCACTGCCCAACCGCAGCAACCGAAAAATGCGCAGCAGGCATTTGTCACCGCAGACCACGCCGAGCAGCAAATTAAAACCGACAAACGTGTCAGCCGCGAAGAGCTGGAAAAAGACACCAGCAAACCACAGCAGCAGAACGAGCTCAGTGCACGCATCGCCCAGGAACTGAGCATGACGCTACAGGAGCATGCACAGAAACCCAGGGAAAAATACCTGACTTCACGCACCAAAGAGTATGTGGCCGCCGGCTATATGCGTAACTGGATCGACAAGGTTGAACGACTGGGCAATGCAGATTACCCTGATGCAGCAATCCGTAATAAACTCAGCGGCACACTGATACTCGATGTGGTGATTCGCGCCGATGGCAGCCTGCAGGAAATCAATCTGCGCCGATCTTCCGGCCACCAGATACTGGACGATGCCGCAAAACGCATTGTGCGCATGGCATCACCCTTCGAGCCGTTTCCGCCAGGCTTACAGAAACAGGCCGATGTTATACATATCACACGCAGCTGGGAATTCAAAAGCAGTAACCGGCTAACCAGCTACTAACCGGCACACAGATGGCAACCGATATGGCAAAAGAAACGAACCTGACCAATCATTTTTTAATTGCCATGCCCAACCTGGTCGATGGCCACTTTTCCAGATCGGTCACCTATATTTGCGAGCATGATGAAAATGGCGCACTGGGGCTGATCATTAACCGACCTTCGGAAATCGGTCTGGGGGAAATTTTTGCCCAGCTGCAGATACGCGCCACCGCCAGCGAAATTCTCGACAAGACAGTGCTCAATGGCGGCCCGGTGCTCACCGACCGGGGCTTTATTCTGCACACACCACATGGCAACTGGGACTCCAGCCTGAAGGTCACTGATCACATTGCCGTCACCACTTCACAGGATATTATGCAGGCCATCGCCAATAACCAGGGGCCGGAAAAATGCCTGATTACCCTGGGCTATGCCGGCTGGGGGCCGGGCCAGCTGGAATATGAAATCGCGCAGAATAGCTGGCTCAGCTGCCCTGCCACCGAGGACATTCTGTTTGACCTGCCCTATGACAAACGCTGGCAGGCAGCAGCCCTGTTACTCGGCATCGACCTGCAACTGCTCAGCAATGATGCGGGCCATGCATGAGCATACGCCAGCTTCTGGGTTTTGATTTTGGCGAACAGCGCATTGGCGTAGCCAGTGGACAGACCATCACCGGCAGTGCCAGCCCGCTGACCACATTACATGCAGTAAATAACAAACCCGACTGGGCAGCGATTGAAAAACTGATTAAGGAATGGAAACCCGACGCACTGATTGTCGGCCTGCCATTTTACCTGGATGGCAGCCGCAGCGAGATGACCGAGCGCGCGGAAAAATTTTCCCGCCAGCTGGAAGGACGTTTTCACCTGCCGGTGTACACTCACAACGAAGCCCTGAGCTCATTTGAAGCCGAGACTTTTTTACAGACTAAAAAAAAGCAGCACAATAAACAGGACATTGATAAAATAGCCGCCGCACTCATTGTACAAAGCTGGCTGGAGCAACACACATGACCCATGCTGCCGATCCGGAGCAACTTCTGGAAAAACTGGCCACCGACCTTGAAAACCTTCTGGAACAACGGGCCATCACAAACCCGATGGTCATCGGCATACAAACCGGCGGCGTATGGCTGGCAGAAAAACTGCAGCAACGACTCAAACTGCAAGAAGAGCTGGCCACCCTCGACATCAGTTTTTACCGCGATGACTTCTCCCGCATCGGCATGAACCCGCAGGTCAAACCGTCGCATATTCCCCATACCATCGAAGACCGGCACATTGTACTGGTGGACGATGTATTGCAAAGCGGGCGCACCATTCGCGCAGCAATGAATGAAATTTTTGATTACGGCCGTCCCGCCTCCATCACCCTCGCCTGCCTGATTGTGCGCAGCGGACGCGAACTACCGATACAGGCGGATGTAGTGGGCCAGCAACTGGAGCTGGCGGAAAACGAACAGATCAAGCTCACTGGCCCATCACCACTGGCCTGGGTAGTAAAAACCGTTGACGAATAAACCGCTGAAACGACCAGAGACAAGACTATGGTAAACAAAGCCACACGCCCCACTGACCAGATCATAGGCCAGGACCTGTGGAATATTCAGCTCGACGAACAGGGGCACCTGAAACACTTTCTTACCATCGAAGGCCTGGGCTCGAATATTCTCACGCAGATACTCGACACCGCAGAGAGTTTTGCCGGGGTTAATGAATCGATTAAAAAAGTCCCCTTGCTGCGCGGCAAAACCATCGTTAATCTATTTTTTGAAGCCAGCACCCGTACCCGCACCACCTTCGAACTGGCCGCCAAGCGTCTCTCCGCCGACGTACTGAATATGAATATCAGCCTGTCCGCCACCAGCAAGGGGGAATCACTGCTCGATACCCTGCGCAATTTGCAGGCGATGCAGGCGGATATGTTTGTGGTGCGCCATGCGGATTCCGGTACAGCGCATTTTATTGCCAATCACGTGGCGCCCCATGTGCATGTACTGAACGCCGGTGATGGTCGCCATGCCCACCCCACCCAGGCGATGCTCGACATGTTCACCATTCGCCGCAACAAGGGCGCCGACTTTGGCAAACTGCGTGTGGCGATTGTGGGAGACATTATGCACTCGCGGGTCGCGCGCTCGCAGATTCATGCGCTCAACACCCTGAACACCGGCGATGTGCGGGTGGTGGGGCCGAAAACCCTGATTCCCAAGGACATCGAAGCCATGGGGGTCAGCGTGTATCACGACCTGCAGCAGGGCATAGCCGATGCCGATGTGGTGATTATGCTGCGCCTGCAGAAAGAACGCATGCAGGGTGCACTGCTGCCCAGCGAACAGGAATATTTTGAACTCTACGGCCTCACCGATGACAGCCTGAAGGCGGCAAAAGATGATGCCATTGTGATGCACCCTGGCCCCATCAATCGCGGTGTTGAAATTGCATCCAGCGTGGCGGATGGTCCGCGCTCGGTCATTCTGGACCAGGTCACCTATGGCATCGCGGTGCGCATGGCGGTAATGGCGATGACCCTGGGCGGACACACCGCCACCAATAAATCAGCGCAGGAGACGGCTTCTCGATAAGTCACACAGATTACCCATGAATACCATCCTGATAAAAAACGCACGCGTCATCGACCCGAAAAACCAGCTGGATCAGGTCACCGATGTCTATATCAAGCAGCAACGCATTGTGGCGATGGGCACAGCGCCCGAGGCCTTTGTCGCCAAACAGACCATCGACGCCAGTGGCCTGTGGATGATTCCAGGGCTGGTGGATTTAAGCGCGCGCCTGCGCGAGCCGGGGCTTGAATACAAGGCCAGTATTGATTCGGAAACCCGCGCCGCGACCAGTGCTGGCATCACCACCCTGTGTGTGCCCGCAGACACCGACCCGGTGATTGATGAACCGGCGGTGGTTGAGTTGATTCACCACAAGGCCAAACGGGCGAAGCAGTGCCTGGTGTACACCCTGGGCGCACTCACCGCCGGCCTGAAAGGTGAGCACCTGAGTGAAATGGCCACCCTGCAGCAGGCAGGCTGCCTGGGGGTGACCAATGGCAAGTACCCGGTGAAAAGCACGCTGATTATGCGCCGTGCGCTTGAGTATGCCTCCACCCATAATATAACGGTATTTATCGAACCCCATGACCCGGACCTGAGTGCCGACGGTTGTGCCCATGAAGGCCCTATCGCCACCCGCCTGGGCCTGGTACCCATTCCCTATGCCGCGGAAACCGCCAGCATTGCACAGATACTGGAGCTGATGACCGGCACCGATATTCGCGTACATTTTGGCCGCATTTCCTGCGCACGCAGTATTGAGCTGATTAACAAGGCCAGGGAACGTGGGCTGAAAGTCAGTGCCGATGTGGCAGCCCATCAGCTGCACCTCACAGAAATGGATATCAGCAGCTTCAATAGCCAGTGCCATGTGCTGCCGCCACTGCGCAGCCAGCGCGATATGCAGGCACTGCAACAGGGCCTTGCCGACGGGATTATCAGCTGCATCTGCTCCGACCATCAGCCACACCAGCCCGATGCCAAACAGGCCCCCTTCCCCGCCACCGAACCGGGCATTTCTGCACTGGAAACCCTGTTACCACTGACCCTGAAACTGGTTGAGAACAAGCAACTGTCATTACACAGCGCGATTGCCAGCCTGACCTGTAACCCGGCCAGCCTGCTGGGACTGGACAGCGGTCACCTCGGTGTCGGTAGCGAAGCCAGTCTGTGTTTACTCAATCCGGATGAGGAATGGACGCTCAATGCCGAAGACATGCTGAGCAGTGGCAAAAATACCCCTTTTGCCGGCTGGCACTTCAAGGGCAAGGTGGTGCAGACTTTCGTTCAGGGGCGCAGTGTTTATACCGCCAGCTGAGCAGGTGAATTAGAACAGGTCCACTGTCCCTTCTTCATGCAGCGGCTTCAGTCGCCCGCTGGCCAGCAGATTCTCGTAATTATAAACACGGTTTCGTCCATGGTCCTTGGCGAAATACAGCGCCTTGTCCGCATGATCGAGTATGGTGGTGGGAAAGTCATTTTCCGAGATCCTGGCAAAGCCGATACTGATAGTAATCTTGCCCACCAGCGGAAAGACATGGGTGGCCACAGATGCGCGGAATCGTTCCAGCGCCAGCTCCGCCATAGCAAAGCTCACCGGTTCAAGCACCACCACAAATTCCTCACCGCCAAAGCGAAACAGCAGATCGCTGCTGCGAAAACTGTTCTGCATTTTCTGTGCAAGGCGTAGCAGCACTTCATCTCCCACCACATGCCCATGCTCATCATTTACCCGCTTAAATAAATCCACATCAATCACCGCAAGCCACGCATCCGCCATAATGGATGACTGGCGTTTATCGCGATCTTTCAGCTGCTGCAATGCATCCTGTTTTTTCTTTTTCTGTGCACGCAGCATTTTATTCAGGCGCACATCAAAGGTGCGTCGATTAAACAGTCCGGTAAGGGAGTCACGCTCACTCTCGGTGAGCAGTGCAAACAGGTTGTCATAAATTTCCACCAGCAGTCGCAATTCAGTCTGTAGTGGTTCGAGCGTCACCTGCCGATCCAGTATGAGCTCCAGCAGTGCAATTACCTTGCTGGAATAATGCAGAGGTATTAACAGGCGATTATGCGGCAGGCTGGTTTCATCCAGCAGAAAATGCCTTGAGTTGATGGCTTCGCGCATATAGGCATCCGCCTGTTCGATTCGGTGTGTGTCATCAATTACCTGCCACAAATCTTCATCCTGTGTCGGCAGTGAGGTTTCAGCTTCGCACACCAGGTGCAGGCTCTGTTGCACTGAAATGTCATCCAGCCGCGTCTGCACCTGGTGCAAGCTGAGCTCAACACAACCAGATACAGCCGCAAGCGAACCGAGCAACGCCCGTTGCAGCGATTCGCTATCCTGCTGTCGGCTCAGTAACAATATGGAATTATGCAACCAGGAACACATGCTTGATTATATGGCTGGCCGTGTGCCAGCGATTACACCATCAACGTCAATTAATCATTTAACAGCCAGTATAACTGATTCATCAATAATGGGTTATGCATTTAGTTAGCCTTTATTCATCCTTCACAATACAGCACAACAATCTTGCTGCACTGTACATTTCCGCCGATTGCCTTAATATCTGTGCATGCTAAATAAAATCTGGGCCGGTTTAATTATTGTGGGCCTGTCATATGCATTAATACAGGATGTATATGACAATATGACGAACCGACACAATAATGGCCAGCCACTTCAACTTGACTATTATGCCGCGAATAACAATGCTGCGGATAGCCGCTCACTGCTTATCGATTTCGATGGTCAGCGCCTGGATGCCCGTCTTATGCCGACGCAGCATGTACGCATTTACCTTGGCCCGCAAAGTCCCGCCAGGCTGATACAGATTGCGCAAATCCACGGCAATAAAAACCAGCTTGATGCCGAGCTGGTCAATCAAACCGGGAGCCAGCTCACCCTGCGCCTGCCGGAGATACACTGGTTAAAACTGCGACAGGTAACAGATGCGGTATTTGAAACTGCCGAGTTTGCAGTCAAGCTGGCACTGGGGCTGATCGGCATTATGGCACTGTGGCTGGGGCTGATGCAGATCGTGGAGAAAAGCGGCCTGATCAATTACCTGGTGCGATTTGTTCAGCCGCTATTACGCTGGCTGTTCCCCAACATCCCCAGGGACCACCCGGCCTTTGCCAGCATCAGCATGAATATGAGCGCGAATATTCTCGGCCTCGGCAATGCTGCCACGCCACTGGGCATTAAAGCCATGCAACAGTTGCAGACACTGAACCATGACAAGCAGACCGCCAGTGATGAAATGTGCATGTTTCTCGCCCTGAACACATCCAGTGTGCAATTGCTGCCACCGGTGACCTTGATTGCACTGATGGGCACACAGATTTCCGAGTTGATGGTTCCCATTATTCTGGCCACTAGCTGTTCCACCATTACTGCTGTCATTGTCGCCAAACTCTACGCCGCCAGACGGAGAGCACCATGCAGCAATTAAGCACACTGATTATTCCGTTAATTATTCTGTTTATTATCAGCCATGGCCTGGTTAAAGGCGTGGCGGTTTACGAAGAATTTGTCGAAGGCGCCAAGCAGGGTTTTGGCATTGCGGTGAATATTATCCCCTACCTGGTGGCGATGCTGTTTGCCATCAGTGTTTTTCGCGCCAGCGGCGCCATGGATATTATTCTGCAATTACTGCAACCGCTGGCGGATGCTGCGGGTTTCCCTGCCGATGTTATTTCCATGGGACTGATTCGCCCTCTCACCGGCAGTGGTTCAGTGGGTGTGCTGGCTGAGCTGATCAAAACCTATGGTGAAGATTCGATGGTGGTTAAAATGGCGGCTGTGATGTTCGGCTCAACCGAAACCACGCTGTATGTGCTGGCGGTCTATTTTGGTGCAATTAATATTCGTCGTACAGAATATGCATTACAGGCGGGGCTGGCCGCCGACCTTGCCGGCTTTATTGCAGCAGTCAGTGTGACCTACTGGTATTTTTCCTGAGATATTTTTTCTGAGATATTTTTCATGAGAACTTAAGCAACATGGCCCAGTGATTACACCGGGCCATGTGAATCGCATTAATTTACTTCTGGTAAATCATCAGGATCATCCGGGTACTGCAAGGCATCCTTACTGCGCTCCTTGCTTGCATCCTTTACGCCGCCACCAAAGTTGATTTTCCATTCCAGGTTACTGCGCGAGTCTGCATGTGACAGCGCGGTTTTGATATCGATCTTGCCTTCGGAAAATAACTGGTAGAGTGACTGGTCGAAGGTTTGCATACCATCGGCTTCGCCTTTTTCCATAATCGCCTTGATCTCGTGAAAATCGCCACGACGAATCAGGTCGGAAATATACGGCGAGTTAATCAGGATTTCGATGGCCGCTACCCGCTTGCCCTTGAGCCCGCTCACCAGGCGCTGTGAAACAATTGCCTGCAGATTCAATGACAGGTCCATCAGTATCTGGTTACGCGAATCCGGTGGGAAGAAACTGAGAATACGGTCCAGTGTCTGGTTGGCATTCACCGCGTGCAGTGTCGTTAAACACAGGTGACCGGTATCCGCGTACTGAATCGCCGCCTCCATGGTTTCACGGTCCCGCACCTCACCGATCATAATCACATTGGGAGCTTCACGCATTGCCTCACGCAGCGCGTTTTCATAGGACAGTGTATCCAGCCCGACTTCACGCTGACCGACAATCGACTTGTTATGATTAAAGGTAAATTCAATCGGGTCTTCAATGGTCAGAATATGGCCTGGCATCGCATGACTGCGGTGATCAATCATCGAGGCCAGTGTGGTCGATTTACCGGAACCGGTTGCACCCACTACCAGCACCAGCCCCTTACGCAGACACACCAGGTCTTTTAATTTCTGCGGCAGGTTCAGTTGTTCAATTGATGGGATATCCGATTTGATATAACGAATCACCATCGACACTTCGCCGCGCTGGGTATAAATATTAATACGGAAACGGCCAAGGTTCTTAACCGACAGACCCAGGTTCATTTCCATGGTGGCCTCGAACCCCATGATCTGGTTCTCGTCCATCACACTGTAGGCAATCTCCCGTGTCATGCCAGGCTGTAACGGGGTTTTGCCAATAGGGTGCATCACCCCTTCAATATTCATACTCACCGGTGCACCGGTGGTAAAGAAAATATCAGAGCCACCCCGCTCCGCCATCAGTTTTAAATAAGGCTGCAAATTCATAGATAACTCGGTTGTTTAAATGGCAGGTTTATCAGATCAGGCATGCCCATTAACGCAGGCGGTGACTCTTGTCTCCTGGATCCTCTTCCATCTTCAGGTCAGACACCTCTGACATCAGGTCAGTGGTGTGCGCATCCTTACCCTTGAGTTTGATGCGTAAGCGCAGGTCATTAATCGAATCTGCATTACGCAACGCATCTTCATAGGTGATATAACCCTCTTCGTACAGGTTGAATAGTGCCTGGTCGAAAGTGATCATGCCATATTCATTGGATTTCGCCATCAGCTCTTTCATCTCATGCACATTGCCCTTGAAAATCAGGTCTGACATTAATGGCGTATTCAACATAACCTCCACTGCTGGCACCCGGCCTTCACCACCTTTTAAGGGCACCAGGCGCTGCGAAATCACCGACTTGAGATTCAGCGATAAGTCCATTAACAATTGCGGACGACGTTCTTCCGGGAAGAAGTTAATAATCCGATCCAGTGCCTGGTTGGTGCTGTTGGCGTGCAGGGTGGTTAAACACAGGTGGCCGGTTTCAGCAAAGGCAATCGCGTATTCCATGGTTTCACGATCACGGATTTCACCAATCAGAATCACATCCGGTGCCTGGCGCAGGGTGTTTTTCAGTGCAATTTCATAGGACTCGGTATCCACCCCCACTTCACGCTGGGTGACGATACAGTTTTTATGCTGATGCACGAATTCAATCGGGTCTTCGATGGTAATAATATGCCCGAATGAATTTTCGTTACGGTAACCGATCATCGAAGCCAGCGAACTGGATTTACCGGAGCCGGTTGCACCCACAAACACCACCAGGCCACGTTTAGTCATGGCGATGTCCTGCAGCACCGACGGCAGATTGAGTTCTTCAAAATTTGGGATATCCGAACGAATCACCCGCAACACCATGCCCATGGTACCGCGCTGGGTAAAGGCATTCACACGGAAACGAGACACGCCGGGCAAACTGATGGCAAAGTTCACTTCCTGGCTGGCCTCGAACTCACCCAGCTGCTTGTCGTTCATAATCGAACGCACCAGGGTCTGTGTGTGGGAAGGTGACAGTGCCTGATTGGATAAGGGCGTCATTTTGCCATCCACTTTCATCGAGGGCGCAGCACCCACCGTAATAAACAGGTCGGAACCGTCTTTCTGCACCAGCATGCGCAGCAGGTCATGCATATAGCGGATGGCCTTATCTCTATCCATTATTCAAACTCCATAATGTTTCAGGGTTAATCAATATAGTCCATCCAGTCAAATGTATCTGTGTGACCATGGTTTTAGGGAACCTCTGAAAAACTCAGAGGTTCCGCGGCACATGGATGTGCCGCCATTTCAATAACTGCTAAGTTATTGAAAATGAAAAACAAATTAAAATCGCATTTTAATTTGTTTTTGCTCTGATCATTGTTCGTCTCATCCATGAGACTCACCCCTTCGGGGCTAACGCGATCATTCGTTCCAGACGAATGATTCATGGATGAATTATTCAGAGCTTCCTTAGAAAGCATCCTTGTTAGCCGCCTTGGAGCGGGCATCGTCCTTGGTAATCACCCCCCGATCCACCAGTTCTTTCAGGTTCTGATCCAGTGTCTGCATACCCACCGACTGACCTGTCTGAATTGCCGAATACATCTGTGCGATTTTATTTTCACGAATCAGGTTACGAATCGCCGGCGTGCCGATCATAATCTCATGGGCTGCAACCCGGCCACCGCCGACCTTTTTCAGCAGGGTCTGCGATATAACCGCACGCAATGATTCGGACATCATTGCACGTACCATGTCCTTTTCCGCGGCCGGGAACACATCCACAATACGGTCAACGGTTTTCGCCGCCGAACTGGTGTGCAGTGTGCCGAACACCAGGTGACCGGTTTCTGCCGCTGACAGGGCCAGTCGAATGGTTTCCAGGTCACGCATCTCACCCACCAGTATCACGTCAGGGTCTTCCCGCAGAGCTGAACGTAGCGCTTCACTAAAGCCCATGGTGTCACGGTGAACCTCACGCTGGTTGACCAGGCATTTTTTACTTTCATGCACGAATTCAATCGGGTCTTCAATGGTCAGAATGTGGCCATAATCATTCTCGTTTACATGGTTGACCATGCCCGCCAGGGTGGTTGATTTACCCGAACCGGTGGGCCCGGTAACCAGTACAATGCCCCGCGGGGTATTGGAGATTTCCTCGAATATTTTCGGTGCATTCAGTTCTTCAAGTGTGAGAATTTTTGAAGGAATGGTACGAAACACCGCGCCGGCACCGCGATTATGGTTAAAGGCGTTAACACGAAAACGCGCCAGGCCGGGAATCTCGAAGGAAAAATCCACCTCCCAGTATTCCTCGTAGGTTTTACGCTGCTTGTCGTTCATGATGTCGTACACCATCGCATGAATTTCTTCATGGGGCATCGCATCCACATTAATACGACGTACATCGCCATCAACACGAATCATCGGCGGCAGGCCGGCTGATAGATGCAGATCCGATGCGCCATTTTTTACGCTAAAGGCCAGTAGCTGTGCAATATCCATTAAATCTCCCCGGGAAACTGCATGAAAACCCTGACGTGGCTGTCAGGTCTCACTTGAAAGAGGTAAGCCCTTCATAGGACAATGTATTTTCCGGAACAGGCGGCTTTCGCGCTCCACAGGGGGCGCCCTTCATTCCGGGTATTCTATTTATAGTCAATAATTTAGCATGCTTCAATTAAGGTGGCTTATTAATGTCAGCCGAGACCCCCGGTTCTGCAAACCACTCTGCAAAAATTGCAGAGAACCTGCACGCTCTGCAGCAACAGATTGCACGCTATTGCCAGCAATATCAACGACTGGAATCCGAGGTGCGCCTGCTGGCGGTGAGCAAAACCAAACCCGCGGGGGATATTCGCGCTGCCTTTGCCGCAGGACAACGCTGTTTCGGGGAAAACTACCAGCAGGAGGCGCTGCAGAAAATCGACTCGCTGCAGGATCTGCCCATTGAGTGGCATTACATCGGCGCCATCCAGTCAAACAAAACCCGCGAGCTGGCGGCGCATTTCGACTGGGTGCACAGCGTGGATCGACTGAAAATCGCGCGCCGCCTGAGCGAACAGCGTCCCGCCGGCATGGCCGAACTGAATATCTGCATACAGGTAAATATCAGCAACGAGGCCAGCAAATCCGGCGCCCGCCTGGAACAACTGGACACATTGGTGGATGAAATCATGCAGTTGCCCGGGCTACGTCTCAGGGGGCTGATGGCAATACCCGCGCAGGCCGATACACTCGAAGCCCAGCGCGCGATTTTTGCGCAGATGCGCCAGGCACTGCAGCGCTTGCAACAGCGATACCCGTCACTGGACACCTTATCCATGGGCATGAGCAATGACATTGAAGCGGCGATTGCCGAAGGCAGTACCCTGTTACGCGTCGGCACGGCCATTTTCGGTGCGCGCAACTGAACATGAGTCAGGGAAAATAAAACTGATTGCAGCCCCTGATTAATTACCAGATTAATAATCAGGGCAGAAACTAAACCTAACTCTTATAATGAACGCCCAAACAGGCAAAGACTAAACCCTATGACACACACCATCTGCTTTATTGGCGGCGGCAATATGGCACAAAGCCTGATTGGCGGCCTGATCCACAACGGCTATGACAGCCAGCACATTATTGTCAGCGACCCGGACAGTTCGCGGTTGCAACAGCTGGCCGAGCTGTATTCAATTCGCACCAGCGAAAATAACCCGCCCGCCGTCGAGGCCGCCGATGTACTGCTGCTGGCGGTCAAGCCACAGGTTCTGGCACAGGTGTGTCAGCAGTTACAGCCAGCCGTGCAGCAAAAGCAGCCGCTGATTATTTCGATTGCCGCGGGTATTCGTTCCACCGACATCGAGCGCTGGCTGGGCGGTAACCTGCCGGTGGTGCGCAGCATGCCCAATACACCATCGTTGATTCAGGCGGGCGCCACCGGCCTGTATGCCAATGCCCGCACCTCGGCTGAGCAGAAAACGATAGCCGAACAGATTCTTAAGGCCGCAGGCCTCACCCTCTGGGTAGAGAAGGAAGAGCTGCTGGATGCGGTCACCGCACTGTCCGGCTCGGGACCTGCCTATTATTTCCTGATTATGCAGGCGATGCAGCGTGCCGGGGAGAAACTGGGGCTGGATGCACACAGCGCCGATCGGCTCGCCAGGCAAACTGCACTGGGTGCAGCACGCATGGCCACAGAGGGCGAGGACGATCCCGCCACATTACGTGCTAAAGTGACGTCAAAAGGTGGCACCACCGCCGCGGCGATTGCCTCATTTGAAGCCAGCCAGCTGGATGAGATTATTCTGCGGGCACTCACCGCAGCACGGGATCGCGCCACTGAACTGGCAGATGAACTGGGCCAGCAATAAAGATAACCGCAGCGCAAGCAGAACAGAGACACGGCTATGAACCCATTTATTTTTTTAATTGATATTATTTTTCAACTCTATGCAACGGTGTTGCTTATTCGTGTGCTACTGCAATGGGCCAGGGCGGATTTTTACAATCCGATTACGCAGTTTATTGTCAAAGTCACCAATCCACCTGTACTACCTTTGCGGCGTATTATTCCGGGTATCGGCGGGCTTGATCTGGCCACGGTATTACTCACTCTGCTGGTGCTGGCGATAAAGACCATGCTGGTTTATCAAACCGTCAACCCGCTGGCAGTGTCTGTAGTTGCACTGGGTCAGCTACTGATCCTCTGTATCAGCATTTATCTGTACGGCATTATTATTCAGGCCATTCTCAGCTGGGTTAATCCCGACCCCTATAACCCGGCGGTGAGTTTGCTCAACAGCCTGACCTTCCCTGTAATGAAACATTTTCGCCGACTGATGCCACCCATTAGCGGCATGGATATTTCACCGATCTTCGCGATTATTGTACTGATGTTTATCCAGTATACGATTCGCTACCTGTTTGCCGGCGTGTTTGGTGTGCAGCTTTAAACCGTTAACTTATGGCGGCATTTTATGAATGGTGTGACGGAAATCTATTACTGCGCGTAAAGGTCCAGCCCAGAGCCAGCAACAACGCATTCTGCGAATTACTGGATGAGCGCTTGAAGATACGCATTACAGCAGCACCCACGGATGGTCAGGCGAATCAGCAACTGCTGCAGTTTCTGGCAAAACAATTCAGGGTGAGCAAATCGCAGGTTAGCCTCCTATCAGGTGAGTCTTCACGGGAAAAGCGTTTTAAGATTGTTGCACCCAGGCAGATACCGGCTGAGCTCGCAACAATGATCAAACCGGCAACGAACGCCACAGACCATTAAGCGCCAGGTACAGCGTCCAGCAGGCAAACAGCACCACCAGACCACCGGAAAAATAACGCACACCCTGCTTTTGCACCCAGTGTTTAAGCTGATTTGCAAACCATCCCATTGCCAGCAGATTGGGCAGGGTACCCAGGCCAAAACTCAACATAAGCAGTGCACCTTCAGTAAAACTACCGCTGGAAATCGACCAGATCAAAACGCTGTACACCAGCCCACAGGGCAACCAGCCCCATAACAGTCCCAGCAACAACGCCTGCCCTGCATATGTAACCGGCAATAGTTTTTGTGCGCCTGGCTGCAGGTACTTCCATAAATATGCACCCAGCTTTTCTACCCGGGTTAAACCCATCCACCAGCCGGAAATGTACAGGCCCATCAGCAACATAAAGATGCCCGCGAACAACTGTAATATTAACTGCATATACTGCAGATCAGTCCATCCCAGCGCCAGCCAGCCCAGTGCACCCATAATGCCACCCGCCAGTGTATAACTGCTCAAGCGACCCAGGTTATATGACAATAGTAACGTCAGCAGCCGGCTTTTTTGCTGCGCCCCTGAACTGTCCACTGCGAAACTCAGCGCACCGACAATGCCGCCGCACATGCCCACACAGTGCACGCCACCCATTAATCCGACAATAAACGCTGTTATATAAGTAAATTCATGCATTTTTCTTTAAAGATTCCTGTAAAACCCCTTGTATTACAGTGCAAAAGCACTAACAATTCAGACACAGGATAATTCCCCGGATTATTCATAATAACAGACATAACCTTTTACCATAGGAGCACCTGAGTATGGCGGTGAAAAAGAAAGCGGCAGCGAAGAAAAAAGTTGCCAAGAAAAAAGTTGCAGTAGCCTCGACGGTTAAAAAGCCACCCACCAAAAGTGAAATACTAAACCATATTGCAGGCGAAACCGAGTTAAGCCGCAAGGAAGTATCTGCGGTACTGGACAGCCTGTCTGGCCTGATCGAAAAAAATCTTAAAGCACGCGGCCCCGGCTTCTTTAATATGCCTGGCCTGTTAAAGATCAAGGTTGTGAAGAAACCAGCAGTTAAGGCGCGCAAGGGCACCAACCCTTTCACCGGCGAAGAGATGATGTTCAAAGCCAAACCGGCTCGCAAGGTGGTCAAGGTTCTGCCACTGAAAGGTCTGAAAGACATGGTATAAGCTGCGTCTGCAGTCGCGCAAATAAAACGGGGATATATGGCGGACCATATGTCCCCGTTTGCTATCTGCATGCGGGCATAACAAAATTGACTGTCACAACCTTGTCATTTGGAAAGCACACCCTGACTCTCTTATAATAGAATGTCGATATGAAAACACTGGCTGCCAAACTCCCGCTTCACCTGACACCCGAGACACTGGCTCGGGTCAACCGATTTTTGCCGGTGCTGCTGACCCTGTTGCTGGTCATTGGCTGCAGTTACCTGCTGTCAAAAATCACCTGGGCACTGATCCCCGACAACACCTCAACATTGCCGGTACAAAACCCGCGCGTAGCTACAGCGAATGCACAACAACAGCGCACCGACTATAGACATATCAGCCAGGCCCACCTGTTCGGCATCTATCAGCAGAGCGCGGCCAGCCCGCAAACCCAGGATGCTCCCGATACCCGGCTTAACCTGCTATTGAAAGGCGTACTCTCAGCCGATCCGATGAGCAAGGCCAGCGTGATTATTTCCCTGGGCAAGAACGGCAAAGAAGACATGTACAGCATTGGCGACCAGGTCGCCAGCGCCACCCTGAAGGAAATCTACGCAGATCGGGTGATACTGCAACGCAGCGGTCAGCTGGAAACCCTGCGCATGCCGGAAGAGTTTAATGATGACTTTATCACCAGCTCACCGGCCAACGACCTGCCTGATCAGAACAATACGCAGATAGACACCTCGACTCCCGGTGCCGCACTTTCGGATATCCGCGAGGAAATACTGAAAAACCCCACCTCGTTCGGCAAGTATGCGATTCCCGTACCTTTCAAGGAAAACGGCCGCATTGTAGGCTACCGCCTCACCCCCCAGGGGGATAGCACACTGTTTGACGTGGTCGGACTGGATCCGAACGATGTCATTGTCGCCGTCAATGGCGTGCAACTTGATGACCCGGCTGAAGGTCTCAAGGCACTGCGTGAGTTGCAAAGTGCCAGCCAGGTAAATATAACCGTACTGCGCAATGGAGCAGAAATACCGCTGCAATTTGATATACCATAACCAGACTGATAAACCCGAGACAATTATTTTGAATAAACAACATCAACACCTGCTGTGGTTTACACATCCTCTTAGCCGCTTACGCCAATCCACTCGCCAGTTACTGGGTCTGCTGTTACTGAATCTGGCATTGTTGACACCGGCAGCCGGTTTTGCCGAAGAAAACCAGATTACCCTGAATCTGAAAGAAGCGGACATTCGCGCACTGATTGCCACGGTTTCCAAATTTACCGGCAAGAATTTTGTCGTCGACCCACGGGTCAAGGCACGGGTCAGCGTGGTGTCATCCAGAGCCATGTCGGAAAGCGAAGTCTACGAAGTGTTTTTATCTGTACTGCAGGTGCACGGCTATGCCGCCGTACCCGTGGGCAGTATTACTAAAATTGTGCCGGAAGTGAATGCCAAGCAGGGGCCGTTACCGGTGGTCAGTGATGACCGCCATACAGGCGATGAGCTGATCACCAAAGTCGTCACGCTGGACCATGTACCCGCTGCACAACTGGTTCCCATACTGCGCCCGCTGGTGCCGCAACAGGGACATCTGGCTGCGTACAACCCCACCAATACCCTGATTGTCACCGATCACGCCGCCAATATTCGTCGCCTCGCAGAAATCATTAAAAGCATCGACCGTCCGGAAAGTGACGAGCTGGAAATTATTCCACTAAAACACGCCTCCGCCTCGGAACTGGTACGCATTCTTAATTCACTGCAGGCCAGTGGCAATGCCAAGAAGCCCGAATCCAGCCAGATCACCCTGGCCTCCGATGACCGAACCAACAGCATTTTAATGAGCGGTGAACGTTCGGCACGGCTGAAAATTCGCGCCACCATCGCCCACCTGGATACACCACTGCAGAATGAAGCCGGCAACACCCATGTGATTTACCTGAAGTATGCCAAGGCGGAAGACATTGTCAGCATCCTCACCGGTGTGCAGAAAAAACAGGAACAGGCAGATAAAAAAGCCGCGCTAGCAAAAGCCCCGGGCAGCAGCGACAGCGAGGTGGATATCCAGGCGGATGAAAACACCAATGCACTGATTATCACCGCTGGCCCCGATGTGGTGCGTCGCATGAAGTCGATTATCCGTCAGCTGGATATCCGCCGCGCCCAGGTGCTGGTGGAATCGATTATTGCGGAAATATCCAATAGCCGCGGCAAAGATTTCTCCTCGCAATTTGTACTGGGCGGCAAGGAAGGGAATAACGACAGGGTGCCCGTAGGCGTCAGCAACTTTGGCGGCAGCGGCGGCATTATTGGTTTATTCAGTGGCGACCCGCAAACCATTGCCGGCTCACTGGGCGATGGCATGACCTTTGGTTTTGGCAGCGATCAGAACAACCGTTTTGCCTTCCTGCTCAGGGCACTCACCGCCGATGCCGCCACCAATATTCTCTCCACACCCAGCGTGGTCACCATGGACAATGAGGAAGCGGAAATAGTAGTGGCGCAGAATGTGCCGTTTATCACCGGCTCCTTCACCACTGCTGCGGACGGTGCATCCAATCCATTCCAGACAGTGGAGCGCCAGGATGTGGGTATTACCCTGAAAGTCACCCCGCAGATAAATGACGGCAACACCATCAAGCTGGAAATCGCCCAGGAAGTTTCCAATGTCTCCGCCTCCACCTCGGCCAATGGCGACATCATCACCAATAAGCGCTCCATCAACACCTCGGTGCTGGTGGAAGACGGTGAAATCCTGGTGCTCGGTGGGCTGATTGATGACACCATGCGCGACCAGGTATCCAAGGTGCCCCTGCTGGGCGATATTCCACTGCTGGGCTGGCTGTTCCGCTCCCACAGCACCACCAAGGAAAAACAGAACCTGATGATATTTATGCGCCCCAGCATTATGCGTGACGGTGCCGCCGCCTATCACCACACCAATGAAAAATACAATTATCTACGTGCGCAGCAGATTGATGCCAGCCAGCAGGGCTTTGGCCTGTTACGGGAACAAACCCCACCACTGCTACCTGAGCTTCCTCCCTATGTAGAAAAAAAGGACGCAGCAACGTCAGACGACAAGACCTACGATAACAGAAACGACCCGCTGGATTTCGAAGCCGATGATTTCTAACAGTGCCAGCCAGAGCCCACTGGAGGAAAACCACACAGCAGCACCCGGCACTGCGCAATCGATTTCCTATGCCTTCGCCAAACGTCATGGCATTTTGCTGGGGGATATCAGCGAACAGGCAGCCCAGCTGTTTTACCGTGGCCAGCTGAACCCACAGGCAGTGGCCGAAGCGCGCCGCATTATCAATCGCCCGCTAACACTTGCCGCGGTCAGCGATGAACAGTTTGAAGCTCTGCTGGCACAAACCTATGAGCAGAACTCGGACCAGGCGATGGCGATGATGGCCGGGGTCAGTGATGAACTGGATCTGGATCAGCTGGCGGAAACCATCGAACCGGAAGACCTGCTGGATTCGGAAGATCACGCACCGATTATCAAGCTGATCAATGCTGTGCTCAGCGAAGCCATCAAGATCGGCGCATCGGATGTTCATATTGAAGCCTTTGAAAACCGCATGCGCATCCGTTTCCGCGTCGACGGCGTACTGCGGGAAATCCTGCAACCGCCGAAAAATATCGCACCGCTGGTCATTTCACGCATCAAGGTCATGGCCAAGCTGGACATCGCCGAAAAGCGCCTGCCCCAGGATGGCCGCATCTCGCTGAAAATCGCCGGCCGCTCGGTGGATGTGCGTGTCTCCACCTTGCCCTCCGGCCACGGCGAACGCATCGTACTGCGTCTGCTGGACAAGCAGGCGGGACGCATGGACCTGCAACACCTGGGCATGTCCTCCGTTGACCGTGAACGATTGAATGACCTGCTACACCATCCACACGGTATTATCCTGGTCACCGGCCCCACCGGTTCCGGTAAAACCACCACGCTCTATGCCGGCCTGACCCGACTCAATGACAAGAGCCGCAATATCCTCACCGTGGAAGACCCGATCGAATACTACCTGGATGGCATTGGCCAGACCCAGGTCAATAGCAAGGTGGAAATGACCTTCGCCAAGGGACTGCGCGCGATCCTGCGCCAGGACCCGGACGTGGTGATGATCGGCGAGATCCGTGATATTGAAACCGCCTCGATCGCGGTGCAGGCCAGTTTAACCGGCCACCTGGTGCTTTCCACCCTGCACACCAACACCGCCATCGGTGCGGTGACCCGCCTGCGCGACATGGGGGTGGAGCCGTTTCTGCTGGCCTCCAGCCTGATCGGCGTGCTGGCACAGCGACTGGTACGCCAGCTGTGCCCCCACTGCAAGGAGGCGCACACGGCCACCGACACTGAATGTGACTGGCTGGGTGTGAAGCCTGATCAGGCGCCGCTTATCTACCGCCCCGTGGGTTGCGATCAATGCAACCAGCTGGGCTTTATCGGCCGTACCGGGGTGTATGAACTGGTGCCCATCGACGATACCCTGCAACAGATGATCCATGACGGCGCCGGCGAGCAGGCGATGGAAAAACACGCCCGCAGTTATACCAATAGCCTGCGCAGTGACGGCCGCCGACTGGTGCTGGAAGGCATTACCTCACTGGAAGAAGTGCTGCGGGTTTCCCGTGAAGATTAGGATGCCTGATTAAGCATGGCCGCGTTTGACTACACAGTACTGGACGAGCGGGGACGTGAAAAGAAAGGCGTGATCGAAGGCGATAGCGCGCGCCAGGTGCGCCAGCTGCTGCGTGACCGCGGTATGATGCCGCTGCATATTGAAGCTGCCGCCAGCCAGCATAAGCAGCAGACCACCAGCCAGCCCAGTCGCGCCTCACGGCGCGGCATCAGCGCCACCGAACTGGCGCTGTTTACCCGCCAGCTGGCCACCCTGGTGCGCGCCGCGCTGCCGCTGGATGAGGCCCTCTCGGCCGTGGGTCAGCAAACCGAAAAACCCCGCATCAAAAGCATGATTTTCGCGCTGCGCTCGAAGATCATGGAAGGCCATACCCTGGCCTCGGGGCTGAAGGACTTCCCCCGCGTATTCCCCGAGCTGTACCATGCCACGGTGGCGGCGGGTGAATCCTCTGGCCATCTGGACATAGTACTGGACCGCCTCGCCGACTACACCGAAAGCCGTCAGCAGATGAGCCAGAAGATCGCCCAGGCAACCATTTACCCGGCAATTCTCACCGTTATGGCATTCCTGGTGGTCACCGGCCTGCTGATGTTTGTGGTGCCGAAAATCGTTGAGGTGTTCGACACCTCGGGCCAGGCATTGCCCGCCATTACCAGCGCGATGATCTGGATCAGCGAGTTTCTGCAGAGCTGGTGGTGGCTGCTGTTACTGATCGGCGTGGCGATGTATTTCGGTGTGCAACGTTTTCTCGCCATCCCCGCCAATAAACGCCGCTATCACCTGCTGTTATTAAAGCTGCCGGTCATCGGCAAGCTGGTGCGCGGCCTGAATACCGCGCGCTTTTCCCGCACCCTGAGCATTCTCTCTTCCAGCGGTGTGCCGGTACTGGATGCATTGCAGCTGGCGGCACCTGTGGTCACCAACCTGCCAATGCGCGATGCGGTGATTGACGCCGCCGCACGGGTACGGGAAGGCTCGAGTATTTATGCGGCGCTGGATCGCAGCAAGCTGTTCCCGCCCATGACCCTGCACCTGATCGCCAGTGGCGAAAGCTCGGGCAACCTGGAGGACATGCTGGACAAGGCAGCAGTTCAACAGGAGCGGGAACTGGAAGTGCTGATCGCCACCTTTATGGGCCTGTTCGAACCACTGCTGATCGTCGCCATGGGCGGCATTGTACTGCTGATTGTGCTGTCGATACTGCTGCCGATTATCAATATGAACGACCTGATGCAGTAAGCCCGATACACCGTGAAAAGCGTAAACTACAGGGCAATTGAACCAAAACTCGGCAAAACGGACAAAAATAGTTATACATCCCGAGGGGGAAGCTGCTATTATTTTGCACCATAAAACAAGCACTCTGGCCTGATTCATCAGGAATAATAAAAAAACCATCCAGATACACGCTACTCTTCGCAAGCCTTACGGATAACTTTCAGCGCAGATTCCAGTTCGGATTTAATAAAAGACACAACCTGTGACACAGCAGGAGGAGAATCTAGCAATGTCGATTTCAAGACGTGAATTTTTACACCTGATGGGTCTGGCCGGGGCCGCCGGGGCACTGCCTGGCTCGGCGTTCGCGATGAGCCGCAGACCCACAGACATCTATGAACTGCCCAAGTACGGCAATGTGACATTGATGCATATGACCGACTGCCACGCACAGTTACTGCCTATCTACTTCCGTGAGCCCAGTGTCAATATTGGCGTGGGTGAAGCGCATGGCAAGCCTCCCCATTTAGTCGGTAAACATTTCCTCAAGCATTTCGACATTGATGCCAATAGCATCGAAGCCCATGCCTTTACCTACCTGAACTACACCGAAGCGGCACAGCAATACGGCAAGGTCGGCGGTTTTGCACACATGGCCAGCCTGGTAAAACGCATTCGCGCCGAGCGCGGTGAAAGCAACTGCCTGCTACTGGATGGCGGCGACACCTGGCAGGGTTCCGGCACCGCATTCTGGACCCGCGGCATGGACATGGTGGGCGCCACCAACCAGCTGGGTGTCGATGTAATGACCGGTCACTGGGAATTCACCTACCGTGATGAAGAAGTACTGAAAAACATCGAAGCCTTTAACGGTGAATTTGTTGCGCAGAACGTACAGGTAAAAGTGGATGCACTGTTCGAAGGCTCACCCGCTTACGATGAAGACACCGGCCACGCATTCAAGCCCTATACCATGAAAACCGTAGGCGGCGCACGCGTAGCAGTGATCGGCCAGGCCTTCCCCTATACACCGATTGCCAACCCATCGCGATTTATCCCTGACTGGACCTTCGGCATCAACGACCAGAACATGCAGCAGATGGTTAACATGATCCGCGACACTGAAAAGCCGGATCTGGTGGTGGTCATTTCCCACAATGGTATGGACGTTGACCTGAAAATGGCCTCACAGGTCAGCGGCATCGATGTCATCTTCGGTGGCCACACCCATGACGCGGTACCCAAACCCAGCGTGGTGCAGAACAAGTCCGGCAAGACCCTGGTCACTAATGCCGGTTCAAACGGTAAATTCCTCGGGGTTATGGACTTCGATATTCGTGGCGGCAAACTGCGCGGCTACCGTTACCGCCTGGTGCCCGTGTTCGCCAACCTGCTGCCAGCAGACACCGAAATGCAGGCCTATATCGACAAGGTTCGTAAGCCATATATCGGTAAGCTGAACGAAGAACTGGGTCGTGCAGATGACCTGCTGTATCGTCGTGGCAACTTTAACGGCACCTTCGACCAGGTGATCTGTGATGCGCTGCGCGCCGAAAGTGATGCGCAGATTTCACTCTCCCCCGGTTTCCGCTGGGGCACCACGGTGCTACCGGGCCAGCCCATTACCATGGAACACGTAATGGACCAGACAGCCACCACCTACCCGGAAACCTATGTGCGTGAAATGAAAGGCTCGGACATCAAGCTGATTCTGGAAGACGTGTGTGACAACCTGTTTAACAAGGATCCCTACTACCAGCAGGGTGGCGACATGGTTCGCGTGGGCGGCATGGATTATGTGCTCGACCCCAACCAGACATTCGGCAAGCGCACCTCGAACCTGACCCTGGATAACGGCGAGAAAGTCGAGGACAACAAGACCTACAAGGTCGCCGGCTGGGCCACAGTAAACTCACAGGCACCGGGTCGACCCATCTGGGATGTGGTGGCCGACTATATTCGCGCTGAAGGCGATGTAAAGATCAAGAAGGTCAATACGCCCAAACTGAAGAATATGGACTCCAACCCGGGACTGGCAGGCTAGCCACTCCGGCACTGCAAGCCAACTAAAGCCTCGACCCTCACCCGGTCGGGGCTTTTTTTATGCACAGGATGTGCGGTATTTCGCGGGAGGCAGAAATAGAGATTTTAGTCGTTCGTCTGTAGGTTGGGGTGACGCAGGAACCCCAACGAATACACCCTGAACGCATGTAAGCTGGGGTGCGTTCCTTACCCCAGCCTACGGAATGGATTTACACAGAATACTTTTTAAAACAGGATCGCACGCCATGACACACGGTGGATCCGCTAACGCTTGATCCCCTACAACAAGCTTGCGTTTATTTGCGCTCATTCGCGTTCATTCGCGTTTTCCTGTGCTTGTGCTTTTGCTGCTGGTTTTTTCAGCAGGTAATACAGCAACCCCGCCAGCGCGCCATACAGATGCGCATTCACTGCCACACGACCACCACTCATTGCTTCCGAACCGGGTAATGCCCCCTGCCACTGTTCCCACAGCAGCTTGCCCAGCAACAGCCCCAGCAACACCCATCCACTCAGTGGATAACGCCTGCGCTCGTAGAGCGCACCCAGAATAAACAGGCCGTGCAATACACCGGAAAACCCCACATAGGATGCCAGTTGCCCATCCGCATACAGGCCGGCGCTGCACAGCAGGGCAATCAGCAGAATCGCCCGCAACCAGTCAACCTGCCGCTGGTAATGCCTGAAAAACAGCCACAGCATAAACAGCCCCGCCATATTCAGAGCAAAGTGCGACCAGTTAAGGTGCACAAAATGTCCGCTAAGTAATCGCCACAACTCGCCCTGGACAATGGCCTGCCGCTCGAAATACACCGCTTCCGCTGGAACAAGTTGCAGTACAAAACACAGCCCGAGCACCAGCAGCCATAAGCCATTGTGCAGACCATGGCACTTCAGTCGATGTAAAATGTCTGTCATATAAGAATATTTAACCATCTGGTATGATATTGCCCGGCATCCCTGAACAATGCTGATATGTGATCATGGTTCAGGGCTGCCATCAGTTTAACCAACTATTCCCAGTGGAGCTATCCGTGAAAACAGCAGCATCAAGACAGCAGGGTTTCACCCTGATCGAAATTATTGTAGTGGTCGTGATTATCGGCATCCTTGCCACCTTTGTTGCCCCCAAGTTCCTGGGCCGTACCGACGATGCCCGCATCACCAAAGCAAAAAACGACATACAGGCGCTGGAAAGTGCACTGGAGCTCTACAAGCTGGATAACTATAACTATCCCACCACCGATCAGGGACTGGACGCGCTCGTTGCGCCACCCAGTAGCGAGCCGGTGCCCAGCAACTGGAAGGCCGGCGGCTATATCAAGAAGCTGCAGAAAGATCCCTGGCAGCGCGACTACCTCTACCTCAGCCCAGGCGAACACGGTGAAGTTGATATTTATTCACTGGGTGCAGATGGCGTGGAAGGCGGCGAGGGTCCAAATGCCGATATAGGTAACTGGAACTAAATCCAGATACCCCATGATGCAGGTGGCAGGATACAGAAGTCGAGGCTTTACCTTAATCGAAATACTGGTGGTGATTGTAATCATTGCCACCAGCATAGGCATGGTCGTGGTCAATTTCAGCGGCGACAGCAATGCCGAGGCGGCCAAGCTGGAAATTATTCGCCTGCAGCAACGCCTGCGTTTTGCACATCAACAGTCCGTGGTGCGCGCGGAAGAATACGGCATCCGCTTTTACAGCGGCGGCTACCGTTTTCTGCGTTTCGATGAAGACAACGAAGACTGGATCGATCCGCGTAATGATAAAATTCTGAAACGCTACCTGCTGCCGTCACCACTGGAAATCGAACTCTATATCGAACAGGTTAAAACCAGCATTCCCGAATCCTTTGACGACGACCCGGAGCCACGTACAACAGACTCGGTATTGCCGTCGGATGACCTGCTCAATCAGCAGGACACACTCAAGCCCCATGTATTTCTGCTCTCCAGTGCCGAGCTGGCCCCCGCCTTTGAACTGATTATCCGCGTGCCCGGCAGTGAGACACAGGAACAACTGAATGGCCTGCCACAGGGCGAGTACTACCATGTACCCAAAGACTAGCGGCTTTACCCTGATCGAAATCATGGTCGCGATGGCGATTATAGCCATCGCCCTGGCCTCGTTAATGAAAGCCTCGGGCAACCACACCCACTCTGCCGCCTACCTGAAAGCCAAAACCCTGGCACATTACGTGGCAATGAATGAAGTCACCCGGCTGCAGATTTCGAACGAATGGCCCGATCTGGGCAGCAGCAGCAAGTCCACAGAAATGGCCGGCATCGAATGGTACTGGATACGTGAAGTTGAAAAAACCGGCGATGAAAGCGGCAATATCCGCGGCGTAAAATTCACCATTTACCAGGACGATAAACGCACGCAGAACCTGGCACAGGTGCAGGCCTTTATCGCCAACCCGGCGAGCGGGATAGATGCGCCCGGCACCAGCAGTGGAACCCGCAGCCCGTGAACAAGCTACGTATAAGACCCTTACATTCCACGGCATCCCGCGGTTTCACCCTGATTGAAGTGGTGATTGCCATGGCGATTTTCGCCATTCTCGCGGCGCTGGCCTACAGTGGCCTGCAATCGGTAATCGACAGTAAATCACACACCGAAGCCGGGCTGGAGCGTTTGCAGGCGGTGCAGATGAGCATGCTTACCCTGGGCAACGACCTGCAACAGATCGCACCCCGGGATGCCCAGGATGCACTGGGCGGCAAGCTGCATAAACTCTCCACCCAGAGCAGTGAATACCTGGTGGAATTTACCCGCAGTGGCTGGCGCAACCCTGCCGACAGTCCGCGTAGCAGTCTGCAGCGAGTGGCCTATAAACTGGATGAAGACCGGCTGATTCGCGTCTACTGGAGCCATGTAAATCGCGCCGATGAAGAACGCCGGGTGGAGCGGGTACTGATCGACAATATCGAATCACTGCAACTGCGTTTTCTGAATGAACAGCAGGAGTGGACCGAAGACTGGCCCGAGGCCGCAGTGCTCACCAGCAGCAATGAGAGCCCAGTGCCGCTGGCCATAGAAGCCACACTCGACACCCATGACTGGGGCGAAATCACTCGCCTGCTGCGGGTCGGCTACTGATGCCGGTGCTGCCTAAACAAAGCGGCGTTGCCCTGATTACCGCCCTGCTGGTGGTATCACTGGCAAGCATCCTGGCAGTGTCTCTGCTGGAACACCTGCATTATGACCTGCGACGCACGGAAAACATTATTCGCGCCGACCAGGCCCAACTCTACAATGCCAATGCAGTGCAATTCGCTCGCGGCCTGTTGCGCATGGATCGCACTCTGAATAACGAGTACGACACGCTGCAGGAATATAGCCCGCAGAATGAACAGCTGTTCCCCGTACCCGGCGGTGGCGTATCCGCAAAACTACTGGATCAGCAACGCTGTTTTAATCTCAATAACCTGTCCGCCAGCAATTCCACACTCGCACAGCAGAAAATTATCTACCGCAATTTATTACAGCTGGCAGAAATTGACAGCACCCTGCACAGCACACTGATCGACAGCCTGCTTGACTGGCTCGATGAAAATGACATTAGCGAGCCCATGGGTGCCGAGTTTGATTATTATATCGGCCTGGATCAACCCTACCGCAGCGCCAACCAGTTGATGATCACTCCCACTGAGTTACGCATGGTAAAGGGTTACACCCCGGAGGTGATTAAAAAACTCAGCCCCCATGTGTGTGTTATTCCGGCAATTAACACCGCAATCAATATCAACACCGCCAGTCTTGAAATGCTAGAATCTATTCCAGTACTGGCCGGGCATGGCCCACAGATCATACAGGACCGTGATGGCAGAGCGGACACCACCGAAGATGATGCGCCCTTTGCCAGCATCAATGATTTCCAGCGCTATGCACAACAAACCTTGCAGATACAGAACATTAACACCCAGGGATTACAGGTTTACTCGGAATACTTTATGATGGAGTCCTATACCAATCTCGGTGCTGGAAATATACGGCTTTTCAGCCTGATATACCGTAACCAGAGCGATGGCAGCAGTGAAGTTATTTACCAGTCACGGGGCACCCTGTAATGCGTGAGTTTTTTGTTATTCACTATCGACCCGACTCGGCGGATGGCCAGCATTACTGGGCGTCCGGCGGCGAACAGCATGCCTCAATTACCCTGGGCAAAAGTTCGCCTGAGGAAATGGCCAGTATTGCCCGTGGAAAAAAAGTCAGCCTGCTGATCGATTCACGCTACACCACGGTGATGTCGGTCAAGGTGCCGAGCAAAAATCGCAGCAAGCAGTTACAGGCCATTCCCTATGCCATGGAAGACCACCTGGCAGAAGACCTGGAAGACATCCATTTTGCTATTGGTAAGGCCGATGCCCAGAACCAGATTCCGGTCATCGCCATCAAACGCAGCCTGATACAGGACACGCTTGCACTGTTCTCCAACGCCGGTGTGCATATCGATTACATGAGCGCAGACTGCACTGCACTGCCCATCAGTGCCAATACCTGGAGCCTGCTGCTATTCGAGCAAAGCGCAATCATCTGCACCAGCTCGGTGGATGCACAAAGCTGCGAACGTGAAAACCTGGAAGCCATCTTCAGCGCACTGCTGGAACAGGCCAGTGAAAAACCGGCACAGATCAAATGCTTCAGCACCGAGGTGGACCAGACGCAACTGGCATTTCTGCAACAACTGGACACGGAAGTTATTCTGCAGCCAATCAAAAGCCATCCGCTGGAAATTTTTGTCGGCCAGCTGGAACAGTTATCTTCACTCAACCTGTTACAGGGCGCATTCGCACAGAAACGAAAATCCGCCAATAACTGGTTACAGCCCTGGAAATACACCGCCATTGCGGCCAGCCTGTTTATTGCACTCTACCTGAGCCTGCTGAGCATTCAGAGCAAGCAGCTTGAAGCAGAAAATCTTCTACTTAGCAAGAACATAGAAACCGAATTCAGACGCGCCATGCCTGAAGCACGCAGCCTGAGCAATATGCAGAAACGCGTTGAACGGCAGCTGCAGGAATTAAAATCCGCCAGCAGCCGCGATAACAGCAACCGTTTTCTGTATCTGTTGTCCAGTGCCACACCGGCCCTGTCACAGGCTAGCAAAATCACCATTAATGCGGCGGTGTTTCGCAGCAACTACCTGGACCTGGATATCAGTACCAACTCGCTGCAGAATATTGAGCAGGTAAAATCACAGCTGTTAAAACTGCCAGACATTAAAACCGTGTTATCCACCACCGTGGAAAAAGACAAGGTCAACGGCCGACTGCGACTGGAGGCGAAAGGATGAACGCCCTGCAACGTCTTTTACAACCCGCGCAACAATGGCTGGACAGTTTACAGGCACGGGAACGACTCAGCGTGATTGTCGGCGGTATCGCGCTGCTATTTATACTGCTGTATTTACTGGTGTGGGCACCGATTACCGAATACCACGAAGAACAACAGCTGCGCCTGCAATCGCAACAGCAGCTGTATAGCTGGATGAAAAATGCCGCACAGGAAGTAAGCCAGCTCAGTGGCTCCTCCGCCGGTTCTGCTGCAAGGTACCAGAACCAGTCAATTTCCACGCTGGCGGATCGCAGTGCACGCACTACCGGGGTAAAAGCCTTCATCACCAAAATTGAACAGAATCAGAACGATGTTAGCGTCACTCTCGGCGAAGCCGACTTCGACCGCATCATTCACTGGCTGGCGGACCTGCAGGACAAGTACGCCATCAGCTCCACCTCGGTTAAAATTGAAAGAACAAAAATACCTGGCGCGGTCAATGCCCACATTACGCTGGAACGTACACTATAAGCAGGTTTGAACGCACAGCGTTTATTACATTTATTATGCCCATTAAAAAACGTTACATTATTCTGCTTGCTGTTGGCTCCTACCTGCTGTTTACCCTGAGCATGGTACCGGCAAGCAAGGTACTGAGCCTTGCCAGTTCCATCGGACCGCTGCCGGTTAAAATCTACGGTGTCAGCGGCAATCTATGGAACGGTCGCGCGCAACAGGTCATGGCACCCGGCCAGCCCGCCATCGACAATCTGCAGTGGAGCATCAACCCGCTGGGACTTTTACTGGCACGCCTGGATACTGACTTTAATGCCAGCATTAAAAACCAGAACGTCACCGGCAAGCTGAGTGTGAATGCGCTGGGCCAGTTACAGGGTTCGGATATACGCGCGCGCATTGACGGCGCAGTGATGCAACAATTGCTGCGCCTGCCCATGGGCGAACTGGGCGGTGTTTTTAATTTTAATGTGCGCTCGGTTGAATTACAGCAGACTGCACTGCCGATCCTGGACGCCAGCCTGAACTGGAAAAATGCCAGTTTGACATTAATGGACACGGTTAACCTTGGGACTATCGATCTGCTGATTACACCCCAGGACGACGGACGACTGCTGGCCAGTATCAGCAACAAGCAGGGTGATCTACAATTGAGTGGTGATGCCACGGTGGATGCCAGCAAAAACTACAGCATTGACCTGCGCATGACACCACAGCCCAACACCGCCAGAAACATTATCCAGAGCCTGGGCATGTTTGCACGTCGCCAGGCCGATGGCAGTTACCTTCTCAGCCGCAAGGGCAATCTACGCGAATTTGGATTCTAATTATGAGCACGCACATCCCGATCAAGCCAGAGATTGAAATTACCTCGGAAAATAAATGCAGTTTCTGCACCGGCTCTATCTGCTGCACCTATATTACCCAGCATATCGACACGCCCCGTTCAAAAACTGATTTCGAACATCTGCTGTGGCAAATTTCCCATGAAAATATTCGCATCTATAAGGATGAAGATGGCTGGACCCTGCTGGTGGAAACCCGTTGCACCCATTTACAGATTAACGGCGACTGCGGTATTTATGAAAACCGCCCCACCATCTGCCGTGAACACACCAACGACTACTGCGAATTCGACGCACCTTCGGAAGACGGCTTTGAGCTTTACTTCAAGGATTATGACGCCTTACGCGCCTACTGCAAGAAACGTTTCAAACGCTGGGATAAATAAACCAGTCAGTCATTTTTGCGACTCATTAGCTGGCAATAGATAATTTTTTTCTTCACCATCCAGCGGGCTGATGAATTTAATCTGCACCGAACTCAGTTGTAAATTATCCTGCAAGCGCGTGCTGCCGTACAGTCGATCCCCCACAATCGGAAAACCCGATGTCAACAGGTGATAGCGTATCTGGTGCTTGCGACCACTGTGTATACGCACTTCCACGCGGCTGCTATCCGATGCCTGGTCATAACGGGCAACAAGCACTTCGGTTAATGCACTTTTACCATCAACCGGTGTATCGATAAAATACGGAAAATCCCGCTGGCTGAAATCACCTTCAACCGTCGCCATGTATTTTTTATAGATTGCATGCTGTTCAAATAACCGGCTCAATGCCGCTGCACACTGCTTGCTGTGCGCCAGCAATATCAGTCCGCTCGCCGCACGGTCCAGCCGGTGCACAATAAAGGCCGGACGCTGTGGTTGCAGATGGCTTTCCGCATAGCGATAGATACTGCAGTGATCACCCCAGCGGGTTCCCTGGGAATACATACCCGAGGGTTTATTCCATACAGAGTAATCCCCTTCATCGGCAATCAATTGCGCCGACAGTGGCTGCGCCTGCTGAATCGCCTCGTCATAATACACATGCAGGCAATCCCCCGGCTGCAGCATTTTTTTCGCACGCCGCAAACGATGAATTCCCTGGGCGTTTTCCAGCCACACTGCGCCGTTCTGCATCAGCTGCTTGAGTTTCTGTCGACTGAGTGAAAACTGCCCGGCCAGGCAGTCAATGGCCAGCTGGTGCTGACTGAGCTGAATCTGCTTTTGCTCTCGCTGGCTCATGGCTTGTTCTACAGGGTTATTGAATGGTAAAGCAAACTGTCAGGCAAGAGGCTGTTTACGCACCTGATTACATAGAGAAAATTTTACGCCACTTATTTCTGCGCAAAATACGCCTGCAGATACTCGTCCAGTGTGAGTGTATCTGCCGCTTCAATTGCCTGCTGTTTTAACAGTGATTCCGCTGCCGCCTGATCGAAAAAGGCTTCCCGTTCCGCGGATAATTGAAGCTGAGTGAAATAGCGGTAATGCTGTTCCGACATGCGTTTGGCAAAATGGTAAAAACCTTCCTTGCGTTCACGCATTTCATTCAGCATCAACGCCGAAGGCGTCAGCTCGGGATCCTTAACCTTGGCAATCTGCTGCTCTAACGCTGCACGGTAGGGATGTCCCTGCTTGTTGGTATCCAGCAGTTCAGCTACTGAGGCCATGCCATCCAGGGTTTGTGCGGCCCAATCTTTTAATGTAATTGACGAACTGTTGTATTTCAGCTTGAGTTTCGGCTCTCGACCCCTGTGTGCCACATCCAGCTCGTTCTGGTCAATTTCTTCCCGTTCACTGAAACAGATCTGTTCGCTTTCCCGGAGCAGACAGAACAACATAAATATTTCAATAAAGCGCAGCTGGGTTTCGTTAATACCCAGTGGATCAAATGCATTCACATCCAGCGAACGCAATTCAACATAACGCACACCGCGTTTTCTCAGGGCAATGGTGGGCTTTTCATTGCCCTGCAGAATCTGCTTGGGGCGCACCGTACTGTAGTATTCATTTTCAATCTGCAACAGGTTGGCATTGAGCTGGCGATATTCACCATCCACTTTTACACCTATCGCCTCATAGCCTTCATAGGGTGTTTCAATCGCGCATTGCAGACTTTTCACATAGGCATCAAGGTTACGGTAACAGGCTTTTACCCCGGTTTCGTTTTCCTTGTTATTCTGGTAACCAATGTCCCCCATACGCAACGAGGTGGCATAGGGTTCGTAATAGGTGGTTTTATCAAATTCCTGCAGTGTGGTATCGGCATTACCCAGAAAGGATTTACACACTGCTGGCGATGCGCCAAACAGATAGGGAATCAACCAGCCATAGCGTTGCAGGTTTCGCAGCATGGCAAAATACTGTTCCGATTTAAAATCCAGCAGACTCTGTTCATTATCCTGCAGCAGCGACTGGTACATCGGCCAGAATTCATCGGGCAATGAGTAATTAAAATGCACCCCGGCAATCACCTGCATCACCCGGCCATAACGGTTACCCAGGCCGACGCGGTAAATTGATTTCATTTGTCCGGCATTGGATGAACCATACTGGGCGATAGGTATACTGCTTTCCCCAGCGACGACACAGGGCATGCTGGTGGCCCAGATAATTTCATCCGCAGGCAGCTTCTGGTACACATAGGCCTGGGAGTCACGCAGAAACTCCAGCACGCTTTCAATATGCCCGGAAGGTGGGGTAATAAATTCCAGCAGGGCTTCGGAATAATCGGTGGTGATATAGGGATTGGTGAGCGCAGAGCCAAGCGCAGCAGGATGCGGCAATTGCGAAATGCCACCTTCGGCGGACACCCTCAGACTTTCCTTTTCAACGCCGATCAGGCGCTGGTTTAGCAGGCTGTGGCAGTCATTCTCGATGAGCTGCTTTACCCGTGTTTCGACAAGTTTGAACAATCGCCTATCTCAGCATTTAATAATTTTCTAAGACGAGCAGCTTATATCAAGCCGCAGCATCACTCAATAAGCAGTCAACAATAATTGGTGTTTTAGCCCTGTCAGGGCACCGCACGGCAAAGCGCCTTAGTTGATGAGCATCAATGCAGTCACTGCGCAGTTTGACTAATCTGCACACTCCATTCATGAACACTCAGGGTTCCTGGTATCAGGCCAATGAAAACACACAGCCGGCATAGCAAACCAGCCTCCAGCGTCGCCACTGCGCACACGCCGGTCAAGCTGGGCGACCATTTCCAGCTGGTGCTGAACTGGTACAAGCGCAGTGCCCGCGGGCTGGTGGGTGAGGAAATCATACAGGGGCTGCATATCAGCAACCTGATGAAGGTGCTGGGCAACCCCATCTGGAACCATATTTACCATTGCTGGGAAATCGAACTGAAACACATGCCGTACCTGCAGCCCTATATTGCGCATCAGTTCGACCCGAGCAAATACATCTATTTTATCGAGGCCTACAACACCAACTAGACAGGCTGATTCGGCTAATCCTGCTTGTCGGCACCGTCATCCCGGACCGCTTTATGTGACTCAAGCCAGAGTTTATCCTCCCTGCGGCGCAACATCCGCTCTCGACGCTCACTACCCAGCGCCTCGAAGCGCAGCAGATTACGGCGTTCGCCACCGCTACGCCGATCACAGGACGACCTGCGATCCAGCCCATGGTAGGCAAGCTTTTCATGGGAAACTGACATGACACACCTCCTGTGAAATGACCGTTCTGGCTCTTCAGTATAACGCCGTAAAATCGGCAAAAACATGCCCGTCAGGCGGTTTATTGTTATTATCCTGAAACTGATCACACTGCCCGAACGGAGCCTACTGCAGACCATGGCACAACAGACCTCCCAGGCCGACAGCCCGCCACCGCTGAAAACCCTGTCATTTTCAGTGAATAACTGGAACCACCTGTACTCGCTGCAGGCCGCGGTACAGCACAACCAGCAGGCGACAGGGCGCAGCCTCACTATCCAGGGGCGCCTGCTCAACCAGGCCTTACTGCAGCACCAGGACACCCCGGTGAGCATCCGTTTTGTGCAAAGTGATCAGCCACCGGAATATGCCCGTGAACAGGGCCAGCTGGTACTGGCCGAAATGCAGCGCAAGCCGGATGGTCTGAACTGCGAGATAGCCGTGGATCGCGGGGTGTTCGAGGAACTGCGCAAGAACCTGATGGAGTATGCCGATATCGAAGGCATTCATATTATGGTCAGCCTGGGACTGCTCTGCGATCAGGCTGAATGGCCCGACAATCAATCCCTGCCCCTGCTCGAACTGAACTACGCCATGAAGGGCGACGCCTGATGCAGATCCACCCGCAACTGCAGCAGGACTGCCACCTACTGGGCCAAATGCAGGCCTGCAGCCTGCTGCTGCACAAAAATGCGCTGCTACCCTGGTTTATTCTGTTACCAACCACTGAACAGCAAGAGCTCTATCAGCTGGACGCCGCTTTGCAACTGCAGGTGCACGGCGAGATCAACCGCATGGCGGCCTTTGTTAATGATTATTTCAACACCGACAAGCTGAATATCGCCACCATTGGCAATATCGTGCCCCAGCTGCATATTCATATTATCGGCCGCTTTCACAATGACTTCTGCTGGCCGGCACCTGTGTGGGGCCAGACCGAGCGCGCCGACTATACAGCGCAGCGCCTCGAGGAGATTCGCCAGGCGCTGACCCAGCAGGACATTCTGCAGCAGGGCACAACAGATTGAACAATGCCCTTACCGACGGTTTTGCATCCGCCTCGTCAGCTGTTAAAATTCACCACCCGCCAGCCATAAGCGAGCAACTATGTTTTTAAAATTACTGCGAGAAGGCCTCGGCCGACTGGTCATTCTGATCAGCTTTTTTATTCCCCTCAGCAACAAACAGAAACGCGATGCGCAACAGCAGGCCTGTGCCGACCGCGCCACGCAGAGCCTGTCGCTGTACCAGTTTTACGCCTGCCCCTTCTGCCTTAAAGCACGCCGCGCAATCAAACGCCTGAACCTTAAAATCGAAACCCGCGATGCACAGAAAAACCCGGGGCGCAGTGAACTCAACGCCGGCGGTGGCCAGATAAAAGTTCCCTGCCTGCGCATTGATGAAGCAGGTGAAACCCGCTGGCTATATGAATCCGACGATATTATCGCCTACCTGGAAAAACGCTTTGGTGAAAACAGCTCGCCCTGTGACGAACTGGCCAATGAAACCACGGCAAAGAGTTAAGCCCCTGGCCGATTAGCCGTTATCGACAATAACAACTAATGTGTAGACGACTGTAAAATTGCACTGATTTCCGGCAGACAGGAACCACAGTTGGTTCCTGCTCGCAGCAGCTGACCCACTTCATCCGTGCTCACCAGCCGGTTTGTCTGAATCACCTCAAGCAGGGTGTTGATGCCAACATTAAAACAGGAACAGACAACCCTGCCGGCATCCTGCTGCGGGCCTGCCGGCCGGCCCGCCAGGATAGATACCCGCTCGACAGAATCGAGCTGCTGTTGCGCAAATAATCCCTGCAACCAGCCGCGCTCCGGCAATGCCTGATCTGAACCCACAAACATACAACTCTGCAGCCGGCCGTTTTCAAAACGCGCGGCCCGGTAACGATGCATGGCCACATCATGGTACTCACTCCATTCGGCTTTCTCTGACGTGTGACAGAGCAGACTGCGTGCATAGTCCGACCAGTTTTCCGGCAACTGTTGCGCCGCCAGTTCGTAACGCCATACACCACCCTCGCCACGACTGCATGTCCAGTAGTCTGTATCCAGCTCACCCAGTTTGCGCCTGGAAATAATAAAACCGTACCATTGCACCGGGCAGGGTTTGATTGTGACCGGTGTCGACTTGAACTCGGGCTGACCTGAAACCGGGTCAACAACCGAATCTACAAGACTGTCCACCAGCGCACACGCAGAAAACTGCTCACTCCAGTGAATAGGCATAAACAGATTACCCGGTTTTTGCGCATCTGTAATGACCACGCGACAGATAACCCTGCCCTGTGAACTGCTGACTTCTACCAGCGCATTGTGTTGCAAATTTCTACGCAACGCATCCTGCGAATGTATTTCTACAAAGGGCTCATCGATATGCCGGGTCAGTCGCGGCACCTGTCCGGTGCGCGTCATCGTATGCCACTGGTCACGAATGCGCCCGCTATTCAGACGTAGAGGGTATTGCTCTGACAATGAATTAAGCCGGGGCGGGTTATTAATCGCAATAAATTTAGCCTTACCATTGTCGGTAAAAAACTGGCCATCCGCGAACATGCGTTTTGTGCCCCGACAACCCGAGGCCACTGACGAGTTTTTTATAACCGGCCATTGCACCGGTTGCAGATCGTTATATTCCTGCAATGACAATTCGCTTAATGCAGAAATATTAAAATCACGACGACAGAGGTCATTCAATGCATCACTGTTTTTATACCCGGACAGTGCCGCATGCTCATTAAAAACATCAACCGACTGCGTATATGCAAACGACTCAGCATAGCCCATGCGCGCTGCCACCTGTGAAATAATCCACCAGTCTGGCTGTGCCTCTGCCGGCGCTTTGAGAAAAGCACGTTGTCGCGAAATTCGTCTTTCCGAGTTGGTTACGGTGCCATCCCGCTCACCCCAGGTTTGCGCAGGTAACAGCACATGGGCATAGCGGGTTGTATCGGTCTGCTGCACACAATCCGAGACCACCACAAACTCGCATTTTTCCAGTGCCTGTTGAATTTTTTTACTCTGCGGTAAGGAAACCGCCGGGTTGGTTGCCATAATCCACACCGCTTTCACCTGGCCCTGGTCAATCGCATCAAACAGCTCAACCGCTTTAAGGCCCTGGGTGTCGGCAATGCGTGGCGACTGCCAGAAATCCTGCACCAGCTGACGATGCGCTGCATTATCTATATCCATATGCGCCGCCAGCTGGTTGGACAGGCCACCCACCTCGCGCCCACCCATCGCATTGGGCTGCCCGGTAATTGAAAACGGCCCCATACCCGGGCGGCCAATACGTCCAGTTAATAAATGGCAGTTAATAATTGCATTAACCCGATCTGTGCCATTTGACCATTGGTTAATACCCTGGGAGTAGATGCTGACCACACGCTCGGAACGGGCAAACAGTCTATAGAAGTTTTCAATATCCGTTTTATCCAGCTTGCAGCTGCCAGCCACCGACTCGATTGATGGCGCCACCTGCCCTGCAGCGGAGATTGCTGCCTCAGCACCCTGTGTAAACTGATTGACAAATAGCGGGTTGATTTCATCCTGCTCATGCAGATAAACCAGCAGGCCATTAAACAGCACATGATCCGACCCCGGTTCAATCGCCAGATGCAGATCCGCAATATCGCAGCTCGCGGTTTTACGGGGATCAATAACCACCACCATAAGATCCGGGTTATCCCGCTTTGCTTTAACGATGCGTTGATACAGCACCGGATGACACCAGGCAAGATTGGAGCCGGTCAGCACAATCAGTTTGGCCCGTTCCAGATCCTCGTAACATCCGGGCACCGTATCACTGCCAAATGCGCGTTTTTGTCCCGCAACCGCAGAGGACATACAGAGCCTGGAATTGGTATCGATATTTGCACTGCCAATAAAACCTTTCATCAGCTTATTGGCCACATAATAATCTTCGGTTAACAGCTGCCCGGAAACATAAAAGGCAACCGCATCAGCGCCGTGCTCATCAATGATTTTCTGTAAGCGAGTCGCCACTGTATCCAGCGCGACATCCCAGCTCTGCGCTTCACCGTAAACCTGCGGCTTTAACAGGCGTCCTTCTATATCCAGCGTGTCGGCTAAGGCCGCGCCTTTGGAGCACAGACGGCCAAAATTAGCAGGGTGATCTTTGTCACCCGTCACGCTAACATGACCTGCATCATCAACAGCAGCGATCACCCCGCAGCCGACCCCGCAATAGGGGCAGGTTGTTTTTATTTTCTCTGCCATTGATTAACCATTCCACTCAAGCATTTTTAACGAAACATCAAATACCACTGTCTTCCAGCAGCGACAGCAGGATTCTGCCGTTTTCTATACGCACCGGAAAACGGGCCGCACAGCCCTCATCCGGCGCAACTGCATGGCCGTCCTGCAAACTGATTTTCCAGTCATGCAATGGGCAGCTCACCCGATCACCATGCACTATTCCCTGGGACAGGAAACCACCTTTATGCGGACAGCTGTCCCGCAGCGCGAATATCTTATCATCTGCTGTTCTAAATACCGCAATATTGCCCTGCTCCCGCTGCACCACACGGGAGCCCAATTTAGGAATATCGTTAATACCACCTATTTCTACCCAGTTATCCATTATCTCTACCACTCAAATAATTTTAATCTATTTATCTTTACCCGCTAAACCTCAGGCAATAACCTTAATCGGCATAAATTCGTTTGCTTCACCGCCCCTGGCCCTGAATTCCCATGGGTCATTTTGCATAAACTGCTGGGAATAATTAAAACGGTCTGCCAGTACTTTTCTATTCTCACGGTCCTCATTCAGGCGCTGTTTAATGTGCCTGAGCCCGACTCGCTCTATCCAGGGCGCGGTTCGCTCAAGGTAATGGGCTTCTTCGCGATACAGTTGTATAAAAGCGGCGCTGTATTGCAGCACCTCTTCCTCGGTTTGCACATTACACAGAAGGTCTGTCGCTCTCACCTTGATTCCGCCATTGCCACCCACATGGATTTCATAACCGGAATCAACACACACCACGCCATAATCCTTAATCGTGGCTTCAGCGCAATTACGCGGACAGCCTGACACCGCCATTTTGAACTTATGTGGCATCCAGGAACCCCAGCTCATTTTTTCAAGCTTAATGCCCAGGCCGGTTGAGTCCTGCGTACCAAAGCGGCACCACTCACGACCCACACAGGTTTTAACGGTACGCAATGCCTTGCCGTAGGCGTGGCCAGACACCAGGCCCGCATCATTTAAATCACCCCATATTTCCGGCAACTGGTCTTTCTTAAGCCCGTACAGACCGATTCTCTGACCGCCGGTTACATGCACCGTTTGCAAATTAAATTTTTCTGCCGCATCCGCAATCGCTCGCAGTTCACCCGGGGTTGTCATACCACCCCACATCCGCGGAATCACCGAATAGGTACCATCTTTCTGGATATTTGCATGGGCACGTTCATTAATAAATCGCGATTGACCATCATCCAGATTCAGCGCGGGCCACTTGCATACCAGGTAATAATTTATCGCCGGACGGCATTTACTGCAGCCATCTTCAGTTTTCCACTGCATTACATCCATGACTTCACGGATCGACTTTAACTCCTGCTGGTTAATCGCCTGCCGTAGCTCATCATGGGTATGCTCGGTACAGCCACACACCGGCTTTGCATTGGGCGCGGTCGAGTAATCGCCACCCAGGGTATGCGCCATCAGCGACTCAACCAGTGCAGTACAGGACCCACAGGAACTGGATGCCTTGGTGTGTGCGCGCACCTCATCCAGGGTAAACAGCTTCTGTTCGGTGATCGCGTTAACAATCTGTCCCTTGCTCACACCATTGCAACCGCATATCTCTGCACAATCACTCATCGCTGAAATACGATTTTCCTCGCCATAACCGGAATCACCCAGATGCGCCTGACCAAACAGCAGGTTCTCACGAAACTCCGATATATCATTACCATCCCGCATCAGGTCGAAATACCAGCTGCCATCAATGGTTTCCCCATACATCACAGCACCCTGCACCTTGTTATCCTTAACAATAATCTTTCGATACACACCCCGTGCCTTGTCCTGGAATACCAGCTCATCAGTGGTTTCATCGCCGGTAAAATCACCCGCGGAAAACAGGTCTATGCCGGTGACTTTTAACTTGGTTGAGGTCAATGTGCCCGGGTAACGGCCTATGCCCATTTTCACCAGGTGATTGGCACAGACTTTTGCCATTTCAAACAGGGGCGCGACCAGACCGTAGGTATGGCCTCTGTGTTCCACACATTCACCAACGGCATAGACTACCGGATCGTAGGTCTGTAATGTGTCATTCACGACTATGCCACGTTGGCAATAAATGCCCGATGCTTTCGCCAGTTCGATATTCGGCCGTATACCCACAGCCATAACCACCAGGTCGGCTTCGATTTCTGAGCCATCCTTAAAGCGGACCTTTTCAACTCTATTGTCACCCACGATAGAATCCGTTTGCGCCTGCATTAAAAACTCAATGCCTTTCTGTTGCAGCGACTCCTGCAGCATAGTGGCTGCGGGTAAATCCAGTTGACGTTCCATTAATCGATCCATTAAATGAACGACTGTTACCTGCATACCCTGTTGCAACAATCCGTTCGCCGCTTCCAGCCCCAACAGGCCACCGCCAATAACCACCGCCTTTTTGTATTGCCTGGCGGCCAGCAGCATGGCATCGACATCCTGCATATCACGAAAGCTGATAACACCCTCCAGACCATGACCGGGAACCGGAATCATAATTGGTTCAGAGCCGGTTGCTATCAGCAAGCGGTCATAGGGCGCTTCTACGCCATTATCAGCCACCACTTTGCGCTTAACTCGATCAATCTGACTTACCTTGCAGCCCTTGTGTAATTTAATGCCATTATCGATATACCACTGCTCATCATTCAGCATAATCTGCTCCAGGGTTTTCTCACCTGCCAGCAGTGGCGACAGCATAATGCGGTTATAATTACCGTATGGCTCCGCACCAAACACACTAATTTCATACATGTCCGCGTCGATTTTGAGTATTTCCTCAACGGTGCGCATCGCCGCCATGCCGTTACCAATAACAACCAGTTTTTCTTTCATCTTTATCACCTGTATTCCTTCATCTTACAAACGATTATTTATATTTTTAAATTTGAATCGTGCTTCAACTCTCACCTGAACGGTACTGACGTTGGTAGAGAAACTTGAGCACCTGCGCGCGCAAACGGCTGTATTCAGCATTATCCGCCAGCTCGACTCGGTTTCTTGGTCTGCTCAGGTTCACATCCAGCACTTCTCCGATGGTTGCAGCGGGACCATTGGTCATCATGATGATCCTGTCCGAAAGCAATACCGCCTCGTCAACATCATGGGTCACCATAACAACCGTATTATTAAGTGACGCCTGTATTTCTATTAATGAGTCCTGCATATGCGCACGGGTTAAAGCATCCAGCGCACCGAATGGCTCATCCATTAACAGAACTTCCGGCTCCATTGACAGTGCGCGGGCAATCCCCACCCGTTGTTTCATACCACCGGATATTTCAGCGGGGCGCCTGTGCATGGCATGCTTCATATGCACCAGTTCAAGGTTATGCTCTACCCATTCCTTTATTTCCGCTTTCGTTTTCCTGCCCTTGAATACCTGTTTCACTGCGAGCTCTACATTTTCAAACGCACTTAACCAGGGCAACAGGGAATGATTCTGGAACACCACAGCCCTGTCAGAACCAGGCGTGTTTACTTCCCTGCCATCCAGTATCACTCCGCCACTGGTCGCTTTATACAGGCCCGCGATGATATTCAGCACCGTAGACTTGCCACAGCCTGAATGCCCAATCAATGAAACAAACTCACCTTTATGAATTGTTATATCCACATCTTCGAGTGCTTTAAAACTACCAGCAGCGCCAGCAAATTCGATTGACATCCTGCTTAACTTCAAATGTTCTTTAGCCATCACTAACATCTTTATATTCTCAATAGTCTTGTTACTTTATGCTTATCGCAAAACTGCACTTTTATCCCAGGACACCATTCGCTGCAGCAGCAGCATGACTCTGTCCAGGGCAAAGCCAATCAGGCCTATGACTACAACAGCAACCATTATTCTCGCCATTGAATCGGAACTGCCATTCTGGAATTCATCCCATACAAACTTACCCAGACCCGGGTTCTGAGCCAGCATTTCTGCGGCAATCAATACCATCCAGCCAATACCCAATGAGACCCTGAGACCTGCAAAAATCATCGGCACCGATGACGGCAATACAATTTTTGTGATATGCGTTGGCCAGCTCAATTGCAGAACACGACTCACGTTATGCAGGTCTTTATCCACAGAGGAAACGCCGACGGTTGTATTGATAATAATTGGCCAGAGCGTACACAGGGTGACGGTAATCGCCGAGTTGATAAATGATTTCGAAAACATCGGATCGTCTGAAACATACACCGCGCTCACCACCATGGTGACAATGGGTAACCAGGCGAGGGGAGAAACCGGTTTAAACGTCTGGATTAACGGATTTATCGCGCTATAAACTGTTGAGTTAAGGCCTGAGACTATACCTATGGGAATCGCTATCACTGCGGCAACCATAAACCCGGTTAAAACGGTAACAATACTGGTGATTATCTGGTCAACGAAGGTTGGCTTACCTGTATAGGCACGAATCTTTACCTCTGCATCCGGCTCAACAAGTAGACGTTCACTGTTCCTTTTCTCCTGTCGATCATAAAATGCTGATTCTCTCTGCCTTTCAGTCTGGTGCTCTGCATACAACACTCGTGCCTGTTCCCACACCTTAACGGGGCCCGGCACCGAGCCCAGTGATGTCTCGATTTGTGCGGCCGTAACCGACCATAAACCCATAAATATAATGGTAGCGATAAGCGGCACACCTAGCCGGGTATAAAGGTCATCCACTAGCTGCCACAGCTTTATAAACCCTGTATTGACGCGAACGTATCGCTCTAATTTAACTTTATCTTGCATCACAATTATTCCGCTTAAAAAACCTTAATAACTAAAATATGAAACTATTTGTCAGTATGCATACGACTGGACTTATGCTTTCACCTTCATGCTACTGGTCATTTTCTACTCACAAAAAAAACGGCATCCATCACACATAGAGACTCTCTCTACTGTAATGGACGCCGTTGTCCGTTCTATTGATTATGTCTGGCCACCGTTGGCCAGGTATAAGTTTACCTGTATCAGCTATTGCACAGTTTGTGCCAGATACCTTGCAGCGACCTAATATATTGATTTGATTATATTAAGCCGCTTTAAAACTCTTCAGGACATTAGCCAACAATGTCCTAGAATGGTGCAGATTTCAGCTTTTAACCGATCGCCCGCACTTAAATGAAGCACCAGGCGACCTGTCATTTATAGCCTGTAGCCTCTGTTACTAAAACTTAAGGCCACCCCAGACCCAGAGCTTATCGGTATCTACGTTAATGTCTCCGGCAGAATAGCTCGCATACTTAATACCTGCGGAATAGTTTTTAGAAAACTGTTTCCCATAGACCAGGTCTATTTCATTACCCATGTCATCAACTGCAGCGGATTGTTTATCTGCACTGTAGTCATGATAAACAATCACCATATTACCTCCGCCAACTTTAGAGGCTGCAGATACATACATATCCACCAGGCCTTCTGCGGGCGTAGTCAGAAACATATCGGCAAAGCCATTGAACTTATGCAAGGTCGCCAGGGGTGTTGCGAAGCCACTGGCGCCATTATCAGAACCCAGCACTTCGTAGCCCAGTTTAAGCGTAACACCACCGGTCTTCAGGCCACCTTCAAGAAACAGGTAATCGGTATCATATTCTGTCGCACCACTTTCATTTGTTTGAGTTGCATACTCAAGCGTATAGTCAAACTGCTTTTCTTCACCCAATACACCTTTATAGCTCAATCCAAATGTATCCAGACCATTATCCGTATTGTTATCTACCTCAAGCAGATAAGCATAGGTGGTTATTGTTCCGAACCCGGCCTTATAAGATCCATTGATTAATGAATCTTTCGAATCGATATCTGCCGCTTCCGCGAATATCCGATTACGTTTCCATAGATAGCTATAACTGAGCTTTAAGTCTTTTGATGCCGCATAATCAACTTTGAATGCATCAAAGGTTTGTCGATCCTGCCGCCAGCCAACATGGCCCACGAACCTGTGTCCATCATAGGTAATCACCTGGCGGCCAAGTTTTGCGCTCAATCCTGCATCGCTATATTTGACAAAAGCCTGCTCCAGCTCGGTAATCTCGGGATCAGCAATGACGGAATAGACTCCCGGATTGAATCCAGTCGGGCCAACCGAATACTCGTCCTGCCCGCCAACAATACGCACATCTTCCATCTCTATCATTGCAGAGAAGCTATTATATGAATCCGTGGTATAGCCAAGCCGGCTGCGCAGGGTAAGTGCCGTTGCATCCTGTAAGGCATTATCCTGTTCTACACCTTCATAGCGCAGGCTCATATCTGCACTTGCTTTACCATTGATGATGGCCTCTGTAATGTTTCCCGCTGCATAAACACTTTGCCCTGCCAATGTGCCAGCAATCACTAACAATGTTGTTTTTTTCATATTTTTCCCCAGGTTTATAAGCTTGTAATTAATAAGCATCGACATTCATATAACTCAGATTTTTTCCTTCTGTTTTATGCCGATTTTGAATTTATCCAGATAGTCATTCGGTTTCGTACCGTCATAGGTCACACCATCAATAAATTCACTCTGTGGCGCCCTGTAGCCTGTTTCATTTGCGAAGTCCGGAAAATCCTCTGCCTTCATTTTGCCTTCCGCAATCAGCTCTTTTGCTGCGACCGCATAGATTTCCGGCTTATAGACTTTTTTCGCCATTTCCCTGTACCAGTTATCATCCCTGTACTCTGCAATCTGTCCCCAACGTCTCATTTGCGTCAGGTACCAGACTGCATCGGAATAATAGGGATAGGTGGCGTTATATCTGAAGAACACATTGAAATCTGGCACAGAGCGCTTATCTCCCTTTTCATACTCAAAGCTGCCGGTCATTGAATTTGCAATAACCTCGTAGTCCGCGCCAACATATTGTGATCTGGACAGTATTTTTACAGCTTCAGGCCTGTTTTTGTTGTTATCTTCATCCAGCCACTTCGCCGCTCTTAGCAGGGCTTTTACTACACGAATATGCGTATTCGGATTCGCTTCCGCCCAGGCATTGCTTACACCAAAGACTTTTTCTGGATTGTTTTTCCATATTTCGTAATCCGTGATCACAGGCACACCAATCCCTTTGAATACTGCCTGCTGATTCCATGGCTCGCCAACGCAATAACCATGAATGGTGCCCGCCTGCATGGTTGTTGGCATTTGCGGGGGAGGGGTTACCGACAACAGTGTATCTGCCTCAATATTTCCACTGTTATCACCTTTATGTGGTGCGTAATAGCCCGGATGGATACCACCGGCAGCTAACCAGTAGCGCAGTTCATAATTGTGTGTCGATACAGGAAACACCATGCCCATCTTGAACGGTTTTCCTTCCGCCTTATATTTCTCAACCACAGGCTTTAGTGCATCTGCTTTTATTGGATGTACCGGCTTACCCTCTTTATGCGGCACGTATTGCTTCATTTCTTCCCATACATTGTTTGATACCGTAATTGCATTACCATTAAGATCCATACTAAATGCCGTTACAATATGCGCCTCTGTGCCGTAACCTATGGTTGCGGCCAGCGGCTGGCCCGCAAGCATATGCGCACCATCCAGCTCGCCATCAATGACCCGATCAAGCAATACCTTCCAGTTAGCCTGTGGCTCCAGCGTCACATACAGCCCTTCATCCTCAAAAAAACGTTTCTCGTATGCAATTGCAAGGGGCGCCATATCTGTTAGCTTGATAAAACCAAACTTCAGCTCATCTTTTTCTGCATAACCGGTCGCTGCCTGAACAGCTGTTGTTAATGCCATTAGCATTGTTACCATGCTGGCTGCCATTACCCTGTAATTAACATGATTTTTGCTTTTGCCCTTGTTGTAACAGAACATTATTTTTTAACTCCAAAAAAAACGGCGTCCACCACGCATAGAGAATGTCTCTACCATGGTGGACGCCGTTGTCCAAACCAGAAATTATGTATGACCGCCGTTGGCCATGCATGTGTTTACCTGTATTAGATACAGCACAGTCTGTGCCAGATTCCTGTGTTTTTTATTAAGTCTATGATTTTGAAAATAAAATAATTATTTACAGCTTAATCAATAGTCACCAAACTTGTATTTGCCTGTTTTCTAATGGTGCAGAATCTAACTTATCTGCATATCTCTGCTCCTGAATGATGCAAACAGAACTTGCCTTACAACTTGTCACCATCAAAGAACATGTCTTCCGCCAGCCGAATACTTCCCTGGGAAGACTCTATTTCCCATACGTCTGCATGCACGCCTTCCTGCTTGCTATTTGCTAACGGGTAATCTATTTCCATCTCTGTTGCAACCTGGCGGTAGTGATCAACCAGGAAAACTGCTTCAATCAACTCCCCTGTATCCAGCTTCTCAGGCAGGTCATGCCAGCGTTTCATCTGTTCAATATACCAGGCCGCATGGGAGTGCCAGGGAAACGCCGCAGTGTAATTAAAGAACATATTGAAATTTACAATGGTCTGGCTACCAGCCTGATTATGGTATTTATATTTACCCAGCAGTGGCGGCAATATAATCTCTTCAGGTATACCGACATAGTCTTCATGGGCTATGATTTTCGCGGCCTGTTCACGATGACCCCTGTCTTCAAGCCAGATCGCCGCCTGCAACAGCGATTTTATAACTGCAATATGGGTGCGCGGATTGGTATCCATCCATTCCCTGTTTACACCCAGCACTTTGTCTGGCGCGTTATTCCATATTTCATAACTGGTAATAAGCACATGGGCCTTGCCACGACTGACAGCATATTGATTCCATGGCTCACCCGCGCAGAAACCATCGATATGACCTTCCTCAAGGTGCATAACCATCTGCTGCGGTGGAATCACAATCAGGCGTACATCGCGCTCAGGGTCAATACCCGCCGAAGCCATCCAGTATCGTAGAAAATAATTATGCGTTGAAGTTGGAAACACATGGGCAAAACTGAGCAGTTTTTCACCCCTGGATTTTCTTATTTCTATCAGTTTTTTCAGCGTATCCGCGCTTACAGGCCGAGCCTGGTCAAAATCGTCACTTATGGATTTTAACTGCTGATATAACTCGTCCGATACTGTAATGGCGTTACCATTCACCCCAAGCACCAGTGATGTCACCGTATGCTGCTTCCAGCCTGCAGTACCCAGCGTACTGGTAATCGGCATGGTGGCCAGCATCTGCGCACAGTCGAGCACACCGTAGGCCAGCTTGTCACGTATGTTCGCCCATGACATTTCCTTACTTAAGCTAACCTCGAGTCCGTTTTCACGGAAAAAACCCATTTCCTTTGCAACAGCCAGGGTTACACAATCGGTTAATGGGATAAAGCCAATTTTCAGTCTCGTTTTTTCCGGCCCGGTTATTTCAGCCGACTTATCTAATGACATGCGGTTCCACCTATTTTTTCAATATACTGGTAATTGAGATCAATTGTTCTGCCACTTCTGCAATGCGTTTGTTCTTATCCATCGCCAGGCTCCTCAGCACTTTGTATGCCTCATCCTCACTGCATTTTTTCTGTTCCATCACAATTAATTTGGCTTTGTCTATCAGCTTTCTTTCTTCCAGCGTATTTTTTGTTTTCTCCAGCTCACTGCGCAGCGCCTGCATTTCCTTGAAGCGCGCGATGGCCACATCCATAATCGGCTTTATTCTGGCTTCATTAAATCCGTCAACCACATAGGCACTGACCCCGGCATTAATCGCCTCACTGATCATTTCGTGATCTGCATTATTGGTAAACATCACAATCGGCTTTGGATTGTAACGATTGACAATGCGCATCGACTCAAGTGAATCCCGGCCTGGCATTTCCAGATCAACAATAATCATATCCGGCTGCTCGCACTCTATATGCTTAAGCAGGTTGTCATCAGAGCCTAAAACAGCAACAACCTCATAACCCGCATTTTGCAATGCGGCATTGAGAATAATCGAACGTCCTTTATCATCATCGACAATCGAGACACGTAGTTTTTTCATAAATGCTTATTTCAATAATTAACTGCTTAGCCAGGGCAGCATGGATTCACGGCACGGCCCTTATCTGCTCCACCCCTGTGAATCGGGTCATTCCAGCAACAGGGGGAGAAGTGGGTTATGGGCTTGAAGCAAGATCAATGCCGCTTCCATAGCAAGGCTTGAAAGGCCGACATGGCAAGGGTTTTCAGGCTGGCATCGGGTATATCGCTATACAGCACAACCAGTTTTTGCACCAGGGCGGTGCAACTCCAACGGCGCTCTTTCAGGCAGCCAGCACCTTGTCAGTCCATATTCACGTTTGGCCTTCATATCCACAAAAGTGCATAATGCGTGCACCTTAAGCATTGCGCCAGGCACCTGCAAACACTTCGAAAACACTGTTATTTATGCCAACTAACCTTCCCTCAACTGACCATATTCTCTACAGCTTTCGCCGCTGCCCCTATGCGATGCGTGCCCGTATGGCCCTTCGCTACAGCGGTTGCCGGGTAGAGCTAAGGGAAGTTGAGCTTAAACATAAACCCGCAGCACTAGTCGACATCTCTGCCAAAGCCACGGTACCTGTGCTGTTATGCCATGATGGCCAGGTGATTGATGAAAGCCTGGATATTATGTACTGGGCGCTGCAGCAGAATGACCCAGACCACTGGCTGCAGGCACAACACCAGTCGGAAATGGCAGAGCTGATTGAACACAATGACACGGTGTTCAAACGCCACCTGGATCACTATAAATACGCGGACCGCCATCCTGAATTCAGCCAGCTCGAATACCGCCAGCAGGGCGAGTTGTTTCTGCAGCAGCTGGAGCAACGCCTCGGTCAACAGGCGTATTTAATTTCTGATCGCATCAGTCTTGTCGATGTCGCCATCTTCCCGTTTATCCGCCAGTTTGCCCATGTGGATATTGGCTGGTTCGAGCAGGCGCCCTATCCCCAGCTGCGTAACTGGCTTTACCAGTGGATGGACTCCACCCTGTTCCAGTCGGTAATGCAGAAAACCACGCCCTGGCAGACGGGTGATACTCCGCTGATTTTCTGAGTTTCGAACATCTGCAAAAGCACCACCGGCTGAACTATACTGATAATGCGTGCAATAAATGATTCAGCCTCAGCAAATGGAGCAAACCATGCCACAGCCGATACCTTCCCCCTGGTTCAACAGCTACCCAGACGGTGTTCCCCATGAAGTCGATATTGACGCCTATACCTCGGTGGTGGATGTATTTGAAGAAGCCACCAGTGAATTCGCCAGCAAACCGGCCTTTCACAACTTCGGCAAAACCATCAGCTACGCCGAGCTGGATCACTACAGCAAGCAACTGGCCTCGTTCTTACAGAACCAGCTGAATATGCACAAGGGGGAGCGGCTGGCGATTATGATGCCCAATCTGCTGCAGAACCCGATTGCAATTTTTGCCGGCCTGCGCGCCGGGCTCACCATTGTCAATACCAACCCGCTATACACCGGCGAGGAACTGCGACACCAGTTAACTGACGCCGAAGCCACCACGATTATTGTGCTGGAAAATTTTGCCCACACACTGGAAGGCATTATTCATGACACACCGATCAAGCATGTCATTGTCACCCGCATGGGCGACATGCTGCCTTTTCCCAAATCGTGCCTGATTAACCTGGTGGTGAAACACCTTAAAAAAATGGTGCCCGCCTATTCACTGCCGGAGCACTACAGCTTCAAACACTGCCTGCAGAAAGGCGATGTAAATCACTACCAGCGCCCCGACATCGGCGCGGATGATTACGCCTTTCTGCAATACACCGGCGGCACCACGGGCGTGGCCAAGGGTGCGATTCTCACCCACCGCAATATCATCGCCAATCTGCAACAGGTGTCTGCGTGGATCGGCGACTTCCTGAAAAAAGGTGAAGAACGCATTATCACCGCCCTGCCGCTGTACCATATCTTTTCGCTACTGGCCAACTGCCTGCTGTTTATGAAAATCGGCGGCTATAACCATTTAATAACCAACCCACGTGACATCAAGGGTTTTGTAAAGGAAATCAAACGGGTTAAATTCACCGCCTTCACCGGGGTGAATACCCTGTTCAACGGCCTGCTGAATAATAAGGATTTTACGGAGGTGAATTTCTCCGCGCTTAAACTGAGTCTCGGCGGTGGCATGGCGGTACAGCAATCGGTGGCCGAACGCTGGAAACAGGTCACCGGCAGTACCCTGCTGGAAGCCTACGGTCTCACCGAAACCTCACCCGCGGTGTGCATCAACCCGATTACACAAAGTGATTACAACGGCAAAATCGGCCTGCCGATCCCTTCCACCGAGGTCTGCATTCAGGATGACGACGGGCAAGTACTGCCCGTGGGCGAAATCGGTGAAATCTGTATCCGCGGGCCACAGGTCACCCAGGGTTATTACAAACGCCCCGATGAAACCGCACAGGCGTTTGATGAAGATGGCTGGTTCCACAGCGGCGATATCGGCTTTATGGATGAACAGGGTTATTTCCAGATCGTCGATCGCAAAAAAGACATGATTATTGTCTCCGGCTTTAATGTCTACCCCAACGAAGTGGAAGCGGTAATCGCCAGCCACGAGGATGTGATTGAAGTGGGCGTGATCGGCATTCCCGACGACGCCAGTGGTGAAACCGTGATGGCGGCAATTGTCAGCCGCAACCCGCAGCTCACCCATGAACACATCCGCATGCACTGCGAACTGTCACTCACCCGCTATAAAATTCCCAAACACATCGAGTTTGTCGACGAAGTACCCAAAACCAATGTGGGCAAAATTCTGCGCCGCGAGCTGCGCGATCAGTTCATCGACTGATTGCTTTCTAAAGGGGTCATGCTTTCTAAAGGGGTCAGAGCCCTTTTTCGCACTTATGAAGAAAAGTCCGCAAATGAACGCGAATAAACGCAAATTGTTTCATGTCTGAACAAATTCGCTGCACCACACCAACATGAACGAAAAGGGCTCTGACCCCTTTTAGGGAGGGAGTCCTCTTTCAGATACGCTTCGCCACCGCTCACGCAGGCCTCGCCACAGCGGCGCTTATCCACTAAAATACGCCCCTTTAGCGCACACAGAGAAGCCTCCACGATGTCCGATAGCCTGCACACCAGCCAGATCAGCAACCTCAAGCGCCTGCATACAGGTAAGGTTCGTGATATTTACGAAATCGACGATGAGCATATGCTGATAATCACCACCGACCGCATCTCGGCTTTTGACGTGATAATGCCCACACCGATTCCCGACAAGGGCAAAATCCTCAACCAGGTCACCCGCTTCTGGCTAAACAGACTGCAGCACATTATTCCCAACCATCTGGCGAATATTCCGCTGCAGGACATTATAAGCGACGAGGGGGAACGCAAATCGGTGGAAAACCACGCCATGGTGGTAAAGCGCCTCAAAGCACTGCCGGTGGAAGCCATTGTGCGCGGCTATATTATCGGTTCCGGCTGGAAAGACTATCAACAAAGCGGTTCCATCTGCGGCATTCAACTGCCCGAGGGCCTGCAGCTGGCGGACAAACTGCCCCAGCCCATCTACACCCCGTCGAGCAAGGCCGCGGTGGGCGAGCATGATGAAAACATCGACTATGCCGCCACCGAAAAATTGCTGGGGGCCGAGCTGGCACAGCAGGTAAAAGATGTCAGCCTGCGGCTGTACCAGGAAGCCGCTGACTACGCACTGCAGCGGGGCATTATCATCGCAGACACCAAGTTTGAATTCGGCGTGGACAAGGACAACCAGCTGGTGCTGATCGACGAAGTGCTCACCCCCGACTCCTCCCGCTTCTGGCCTGCGGATCAGTACCAGCCCGGCAGCAGCCCGGAAAGTTTCGACAAGCAGTTTGTGCGCGACTACCTGGAAACCCTGAACTGGAACAAAACCGCCCCCGGCCCCGAACTGCCCGAGGCCATCGTGCAGAAAACCGCGGAAAAATACCGCGAAGCCCTGACCCGACTAACGACTAACGACTAACGACCCAGAACTATCCACCCAGAGCTATCGACCAATGACCAACGACCAACGACTGAAACGGGGTCTGTTTATCACCGGCACCGACACCGGCGTCGGTAAAACCCACATAACCTGCCTGCTGGCACAGCAACTGCTGGGCGCAGGCTACACCCCTATCCCACGCAAGCCGGTGGAATCCGGCTGTAGCCGCAATGCCGAGGGCCAGCTGGTCGCCGCTGATGCACAGGCGCTGATGCTGGCCTGTCGGTACCTTCAACCACAACACACCGTTTGCCCCTATCCACTACAGGCGGCAATTTCTCCCGCCGAAGCCGCCCGCCTGCAGGGCGAGACCATCAGCCTGGCACAACTGCAACAGGCATGTACACCGACCACCGACGAGGCACAGGACGAACACACACGCTTGCTGGTGGAAGGCGCCGGCGGCTTTTACTCACCGCTGTGCAGCGACGGCCTGAATGCCGATCTGGCGCAACGCCTCAAACTGCCGGTGTTGCTGGTAGCGGAAGACAAACTAGGCTGTATAAACCACATCCTGCTCAGCCTGCAGGCCATCGAAGCCCGTGGGCTTGAGGTGTTTGCCGTGGTGCTCAACCAGATCAACCCCGCCAGCAGTGCAATGAATAATGCCGCCGAACTGGCCCAGCTGATCAGCCAGCCGCTGATTCACACCCATGGGCAGCAGGCCGATCTACTGAGCGCATCTCTGATCAACGGGTTTTGATAAAGTTGAACCTGGCCTAGATTTTTCCTGAAAACGACCCAGAGTCCTTTTCAACGAACAGCAATATGCCGCTCAGGTTAAACAAAGGCACGTCAATGACGTGCCTTTTTTATTGCCAATATTTTAGTCCGCAAATAAACGCCAATAAACGCTAATGCCTGCAGGATTAAACGCATCTTTTAGTCATGCGTGAAATAAGCCAGATTAATCGTTCCCATGCTCCCGCGTGGGAATGCATACGCCGTGATATCTTGATAAAAGTAAGCCACTACATTGAAAATGGTTCCCACGCAGGAGCTGTCATTTATTCCGCACATCCCTGTGCTCCACCTTCGGGCCGTGCGTCCGCACATTCAAAGTACTCCTGCACTTTAGTGCGTTTTCATTGGCGTTTTCTTTTGCTTTTAAAAACAATCCTAGCGAATATCCAGCAACTCCACCTCAAACACCAGGGTCGCATTGGGTGGAATCACCCCGCCGGCACCGTGGGCGCCGTAGCCCATTTCTGGTGGAATGGTCAGCTTGCGCTTGCCACCGACTTTCATGCCTTTCACACCTTCGTCCCAGCCTTTAATTACCTGGCCTACGCCCAGGGTAAAACTGAACGGATCGTTGCGATCCAGACTTGAATCGAATTTAGTGCCGTCGGTGAGCCAACCGGTGTAATGCACCACCACGATTTCCGCGCCTTCACCAGCACCGGCTTCAGCACCTTCGCCAACGTTTAGATCTTCAATTTGTAATTCAGACATGTTTTCTCCAGTTAGTTAATTTGATTTTTAGTCCGCAAATGAACGCGAATGCACGCAAATATTATTAATTTTTAACCATTCCTGCGGAATGATTAAAGATTCTGAAAAGACCCAATCAGCTTTAAACTACTCAGCCTGTATCCTTGTCTTGCAACATAACCTGCTGTTTATAATTTTAAAAATTTGCGTTTATTAGCGTTCATTTGCGGACTTATTTCTGTTTTAAGTGTTTAATCATTCATATGCTTTCGCATATATTCGGTCTTGAGTTTTTTCACCAGCCCGGCCAGCAGTACCAGTGCCAGCAGGTTGGGTACCGCCATTAGAATATTGGTGATATCGGCAATATTCCACACCAGTTGCAGCGGCACGATGGCACCCACCACAATCAACGCTGTGTACACCAGGCGATAGGGCAGCACCGCTTTTTCACCCAGCATGAATTTTACACTGCGGTCGCCGTAATATGACCATGCGATAATCGTGGAGAAGGCAAACAGCGCCAGCCCGCCGCCGACAATCATTGCACCTGCATCGCCAATCGACTGGCTGAAGGCATAAGCGGTAAGGGATGCACCGGTGACATCTTCGGGTGCGTTCAGGTAGGCACCGGTGACCACAATTGCCAGCCCGGTCATGGTGCAGATCACCAGGGTATCCACAAAGGGTTCCATCATTGCTACCAGGCCTTCGCGCACCGGTTCATTGGTCGTGGCCGCTGCATGGGCCATGGGGGATGAGCCCAAGCCGGCCTCATTGGAAAACAGGCCCCGCGCCACGCCCCAGCGAATCGCCTCGCCCACCGCCGCACCACCCACGGCCCAGGGGTTCAGCGCATGGTTGAGAATGGTGATAATCGCTGCCGGAATCTGCTGGTATTCATTTAACAGCACAATCATAGCCACCACGATATAGGCCACCGCCATAAACGGCACGATAGTACCCGCCACCCGGGCAATTCGCTTTACCCCGCCAAGTATCACCATGCCCACCAGCAGCGCCATAATCACCCCCACCAGCCAGCTGTAGGTTTTTACCTGCGGCTCGATAAATGCCAGGCCATCCACCACCGAATTGACCTGTACCAGGTTGCCGATGCCGAAGGAGGCAATCGCCGCAAACAAGGCAAACAGCATTGCGGTGCGTTTCATTTTCAGGCCATGCAGCAGAGTGTACATAGGCCCGCCGGACACACCGTTTTCATCGATTTCACGGAACTGCAGCGCCAGCGTACTCTCGGTAAACTTGGTGGCCATGCCGAAAATCGCGGTCACCCACATCCAGAACAACGCCCCCGGCCCGCCCAGTGAAATCGCGGTGGCCACACCGGCGATATTACCCGTACCCACCGTGGCCGAGAGTGCGGTGGCCAGTGCCTGGAAGTGACTGACATCGCCCTTGTCTTCCTTACAGGCATAACGCCCCTGGATGACATGCAGTGAATGGCGAAAACCCAGTAGCTGGATAAAACCCAGGCGGATGGTTAGATAAAAGCCCACGCCGAGCAATACCGCCAGCGTAATCCAGCTGCCCCATAACATACCCGAGATCTGGCCGGTCAGCTCTGTTAATTGTTCCAGCATGAGAAACCCTTAATTATTTTATTGATTTATCTGCACAATAATACGAGTTGGAGAAAAAGACAAATAGCGACACTTTCTGCTCGTTCTACTTCTGGTTTACTTTCACTATTGAATTATCTGTGTTGTTTCGCCTTTCTGGCGACTCACTTCTTTTTCTACAGCAAAAAAGAAGTAAGCAAGAAAATGCCGTTCCCGGTCACTTGCCCGCAAAAAGCGCGGGTTCCCGAAAATGCTATGACAAGGTGTTTCCCTGAGATAGGTTTATTGATGGAAAGCCTTTGTTGCCGGGTCGTGCTGGAGTGCCGTCCAGGCACATCAGCACTCAAAATCACGTCCTGTGATTTTGCCCCTGCGTAGAAAGCATTTTCGGCAAGTGACAGGGAAGATTGTCGCAAGCCCATCGTTTAAAAACTAATTTGACTGTTCGGCATGGGGCTATTACCCCTTCACGCAAGCTGATGATCGAGTGATATTTGTGGGGCTTTATTCAGGGCGTCCTGCCCTCCAGCCTTCGGCCCAAGCGGAGCTTGTTTAAATTTGATCCAGTTAAATTATCTTTTGCTTACTTCTTTTTTGCTGCAAGAACTAAAACGCCGGGAGCGTTTTAGAACAGGCTTTGCCTGGCCCGAAGGGTGAAAGCCAGGGATGACTTTCATAAAGAAGTAAGTCGCCAGAAAGGCGAAACAGCACAGCTCAGAGTTTAGTGAAGGTGAATTCATGACTTCACATTGATTTACACGAAATTCTTTTCAGTCAGACGTAGTCCATAAAGCTTCGGCCCAGACAACTTTATCGCACAGGCAAACTCTGAATTTAGAACGGTGGATCCGCTTCGCTTGATACCACCCTACGCAAAAAGTCATTTGTCGTTAGTCAACGCACCTCAACACATACTTCACCGCCGATAATGCCGTTGGGGTTCCTGCGTCACCCCAACCTACACACTGTTCTCCTGCTTCTCGCGGAATACCGTACATCCTGCACATAAAAAAAGGAGGCCGAGGCCTCCTTTTTCTTACACATCAAATAAAAACTAATTACTTGGTGTAATAACCAACCATGTTTTCTAATGAAACAGGCTTGATCTTGTCTGCCTGACCGGCACAGCCGAAGGCTTCGTAACGTGCCTTACAGATTTCTTTCATCGCCTTGGTAGATTCCTTAAGGAATTTACGTGGGTCGAAGTTAGATGGGTTATCTGCCAGGTGTTTACGTACAGAACCGGTAGAGGCCATACGCAGGTCAGTGTCGATGTTTACTTTACGTACACCGGACTTGATGCCTTTAACGATTTCTTCAACAGGTACACCGTAGGTCTTGCCCATATCACCACCGTAGTTGTTGATGATTTCCAGCCAGTCCTGTGGCACTGAAGATGAACCGTGCATTACCAGGTGAGTGTTTGGCAATTTTGCGTGAATTTCCTGGATACGGTCGATACGCAGAATTTCACCGTCTGGCTGTTTGGTGAACTTGTATGCGCCGTGTGAAGTACCAATCGCGATTGCCAGTGCGTCAACACCGGTTTGCTCTACGAAGTCTGCTGCTTCGTCAACGCCGGTCAGCAGCTGTTCCATGTCCAGCTTGCCTTCTGCGCCGTGGCCGTCTTCTTCACCCATTTCACCGGTTTCCAGTGAACCCAGGCAACCCAGTTCACCTTCAACAGATACACCACCCGCGTGAGCCATTTTTACAACTTCTCTGGTTGTTGCAACATTGTACTCGTAGCTTGAAGGGGTTTTCATATCCGGCATTAAGGAGCCATCCATCATTACCGAGCTGAAACCTGACTGGATAGAACGCAGACATACTGCTGGCTCTGAGCCGTGATCCTGGTGCATTACAATTGGAATGTGTGGATACATTTCAACCGCAGCAGAAATCAGGTGACGCAGGAATGGTTCACCCGCATAGGAGCGCGCACCTGCAGAACCCTGCATGATAACCGGGCTGTTGACTTCATCAGCAGCCTGCATGATGGCATGCACCTGCTCCATATTGTTAACGTTAAACGCTGGCATGCCGTAGCCGTTTTCAGCAGCATGATCCAGTAACTGGCGTAGAGATACT